>ERZ773139.806-NODE-806-length-39570-cov-11.006580_pt1 | contig 39570 bp, 41 predicted proteins | sample MGYA00580854_ERZ773139 | MGnify/ENA primary metagenome ERZ773139 (study PRJEB29015, sample SAMEA2737809) | human gut metagenome | biome: human gut; feature: human-associated habitat; material: faeces | place: China | collected 2012 ...
ATGTTTCAATTCCAAGCGCGTCTGCTATACGCTGAATATTTTCAAGTGAGATACTACGGCGGTAACACTCGATAGCGCTAATATAAGTACGGTGCATACCACACTTTTCGGCGAACGCTTCCTGAGATATTCCCATAGCTTTACGGTATTTTTTTAGGTTATCGCCAAATACTTTTATAATATCCATAGCTACAATCCCCTTATATTTTACAGTATAATTAAAACGAACACAAAAAGTCTACATACAATAAGTATATATAAGGCAATAAATGTGACTGAAAAAAATATTTTAAATCAATTTACTAAAAACTCTATTTTTTTCGTTTTGCGGTTTCCTATTGACATTGCAGTTTATCGGCTATAATAGTTGTATGTACAACGATGTATATACAACTTAATGCTTTGACGGGGGTACATAATGGACATTACCGAAAGAAAAATTACGAAAATAGCACGCGAGGCTGAAAAGCTTGTTTTGGTTTCTCTGCGTGAACAGGGCGTCGGCACGGCTGAAATTGATTTAATTCATGCTTTGCGCCATAATCCCGGCTGTACGCAGGCAAGGCTTGCTGAAATTCTGCATGCGGATAAGGCGGCTGTTGCGCGAAGAACCAAAAATCTTGAGGCAAAAGGCTTTCTTGTGCGCAGGGACGATCCTGCCGACAGGCGCAGCCGGCTTATTTTCCCGACAGAGCGGGCAAAAGCGCTTAAATCCTCTAAAGCTGAAATCGAGGCTTCCTTTTACGAGTACCTGACCGATACGCTGACAAGCGATGAAGCAAAATGCTTTGTGGGATTGCTTGACAGACTGTATGCTGCTTCAAAAGCCGAAAGCCGTGCGGGGTTTCCGCATTTTAAGGAAGACAGGGAAGTGAATAACAAATGAAAAACGAAAGGGCATTTCGTTCGGACAGGGTTATGTCCTATTTTCGTGCGGAATGGCTGCCGCTTACCTTTGTTACCGTATCAGGCCTGTTGTATAATATAGGGTTGATAGCGTCTCCGTGGTTTGAGGGGCAGCTTGCCGAATGCCTGACCGATATTCTTAATAAAAAAGCAACAGCCGAAAAAATGGCAGTGCTGGCAGCCGCCTATTTTGCCGTTACACTGGCGGTACAGACCGCAAGATTTGTTAAACGCTTTTTTGTAAGGCGTTTTGCCAATAATATCAACCGCCGAATGAAGAGCATACTTTATGCCGATTTAGTGCGGGAAAGCAGGGCTTCATTAGAAAGTGAGGGCGTCGGAGAGCTGATGACAAAGGCTGTTTCCGATGTGGACGACTGTGTTGAGGGAATGCGTAAATTCACTACCGAGGTTTTTGATACCGGGGTAGCATTGATAGGCTATGCGGTTATGCTTTTTACGTATGATGTACGGTTGGCACTGCTGAGCCTGATTTTCACCCCCGTTTCATATATTTGTGCGGAGCTGATGAAAAAGCCCGTGCAAAGAGCGGGCGCAAATTATAAAAATGCGGCGGGAAATTTAAGCGCCGCCACGCTGGACCGCGCGCGTAATGCCGTAACCTACCGCATATACGGCTGTGAGGACGTAAGAGCAGAGCGCTACGAGGAAACGCTTAATAATCTTTCATTTTCTTACGGCGGCGTTACGGTTTTTTCGGGGCTTTCGCTTACGGCGCATATAAGGCGATATTATAGGAGTGACAGGCCCGGTTGCCTGCGGAAAATCCACATTCGGGCGGACATTTCGGATATAACGGACCGTGAACGGCGTTTTTGCATCGGCTGTGTGGAGCAGCACTTTTCACGTGTCCCCGGAACCGTGCTTGAACAAATTACGCTCGGCGACCGCCGTATTACCGCTGAAATGGCTGAAAATGCGGCAAGGCTTGCGGGAATTGACGGAGCGATAGCTAAACTGCCGGACGGTTATAACACCGTATGCACAGAGGGTATGTTTTCTCAGGGAGAATGGCAGCTTTTATCTATTGCACGCGCCGCGGCGGCAAACCCTGCGGTGCTGCTTTTAGATGAAATAACCGCCAACCTTGACGCCGCAACCGAAGCTCGCGTGCTTGCTGCGCTTCACCGCGCCGCTGAGGGGCGCACGGTAATTTCAATTTCACACCGCGTGTATAAAAATTCCGGCGGAAGAACCGTGGAAATAAAAGCAGAAGAAGCGTAAAAATTAAACGCCAATCTTTTTGCGGCTTTTGCGTGTGAAGTTATGAAAGGCAAGGTTTTGGAGGAAGTTTTAATGAACAACGCTACGAAAATGGTTAAGCGGATTTTGCGGGATAATATCAAGGTTTTTAAAGATATAAAAAAAGCTTGACAAAATCAAAAAATCGGGTATAATAGATTTGTTACCTGATTTTGGGGAATTGTGTAACGGTAGCACGACAGACTCTGACTCTGTTTGTTGGGGTTCGAATCCCTATTCCCCAGCCAAAAGGAACAGCGTTAACTTAGGTTTTCGCTGTTCTTTTATTTTTTGCGATAAGCCGTAAAGGGATTCGAACAAGGGCGGTTTGCCGAAGGCAAATTGCAACCTTTCGGCGAACGGTTGCAAAGCTCGTGGGCAACGAGCGAATGCGAGGCGAAAACACACGGCAGTGTGCGGAAAATCCCTATTCCCCAGCCAAAAATCCTCTCGTAAGAATGGGGATTTTTACTTTTTATCTATTATCTCTTCACTCTTGCTTCAAAATAAAATCGTAACGGGATTTTTGGGAAGTAATATGTAAGAGGTAATAGGTGCGGTGCGGCTTCGCCGCCGATTATAAATGCAAAGGCTGCACCCTGCCCTTTTTTGCAGCATTGCTTTTTAAAAAGAGTTATGCTATTATACATAGTGGTGATTTTAAATGACAAAGGTATGTATAATAACCGGCGCAAGCTCCGGAATAGGCAGGGCTACCGCCGAAAATATGTTAAAACGCGGATACAAGGTATACGGTATTTCCCGCCGCGGCGGCGGTATTGACAATGTGGTAAGTTTATGCGCCGATGTGACCGATGAACAGGAAATTTTTAAGGCCGTTAATACGGTTATGGCGGAAAGCGGACGCATTGATGTGTTAATTAACAACGCGGGCTTCGGCATTTCGGGAGCTATTGAATTTACAAAGACCGAAGACGCCGAACGTCAGTTTAACGTTAATTTTTTCGGTGCGGTCAGAATGTGCAGAGCCGTACTGCCGATCATGCGAAAACAGGGCTTTGGCCGCATTGTAAATATCGGTTCGGTTGCCGGCGATATCGCCATTCCTTTTCAAAGCTTTTATTCTGCCGCCAAGGCGGCGCTGAGCTCTTATACACTGGCGCTTATCAATGAGGTGCGTGAATTTAATATAACGGCAGTTTGCATTGAGCCGGGCGACATTCGCACCGGTTTTACTGCGGCAAGACATAAAAACACCTGCGGAGACGATATTTATAACGGAAGAATTTCACGCTCGGTAGAAAAAATGGAAAAGGACGAACAAACCGGTATGCTGTCTGAAGCTGCCGGAAAATATATTGCCAAAATCGCTTCAAAACAATCGGGAAAACCGATTTTAATTATAGGCGCACAATATAAAGCCGTGGGACTTTTAAAAAAAATTTTGCCGCTGCGGCTTACCAACCGCATAGTCGGTGCTATTTATGCAAAGTGATCCTTTAATATGCATATTACGCATAATTTGATGATATTGTTGAAATCTGAATTTTTATAAGCGAACCCCCGATAAAATCGGGGGTTCGCTTTTTACGGCTGCACAGCATTTATGCTAAAGAGGGGATTTAAACGATTCCCTTTCAACAATCCTTCCGGAAATAACGGTTTTTGAAGGAACACTTTTATTATTTTCTAAGCTTTCAAGGCAATTTACAGCCATATCACACAGCCTGTCGATCATATTATCCACGCTTGTTATGGTAGGGGTTGTATATTCCGTTATATTTGAATTGTTAAAGCCTATGATAGGAACGGATATTTTCAGTTCCTCTGCGGCTTTTATTGCCGCCGCCGCTATTGCGTCTTCGGAGGTTAAAACAGCGTTAAATTCCGTGTCGCTGTTATACAGCCTTTTAACAGCGCCTTTAACGGCGGAAATATCCTTGTCGGTTTTAACGATAAGCCGTTTGTCGGTATTTTCCTTTGTATATCCGCGCTTATATCCCTCAAGCTTTTGAAGGCCGCTGTAGGTTGCAGTATTGTATAAATACAAAATTTTATCATAGCCTGCCCTTAAAAGCAACTTTACATTGTCCTCCATTGCCTTTTTTTCGTCGCATACAAAGCAGTAAACATTAGGCGCGTTTACATAGCCGTTTATTATTATTATGGGAATTTGCTTGGCGGCTTCTTTTATATAGGAATTATCCTTTTCGTTAAATGCCGAACCGATTAGGATAACCGAGTCCACCTTCTTGTTTATAAGATACCGAAGATACTTTTTTTTGTTTTCGAAATCGTTTCCCGTGCAGCAAAGAACGGTATCGTAATTTTTCTTTCTGAAAAGATTTTCGATTTGACCTACCGCCTTGGAATAATATGCGTCGGTAATATCCGTGCACATTACGCCGATCATTCGCATAGAGTTTAAGCCGAGTCCCCTTGCAAACGCATTTGGCGTATAGCCTGAGCTTTCCATTACCTCCAAAACGCGCCGCCTTGTCTTTTCGCTGATATGCTCGCTTGAATTAAGAACCCTTGAAACGGTCGCTATTGATACGCTGCGTTTTGTTATATCAAATACCACCGAGGCGGGTATTACGCTTGATGAAAACGATCATTTCGAGGGCCTTCCCGATACATATCCCGGCAAGCTTACAAAATTTCTTTATGAAAGGTTTAAGGCGTTTGGCGGTGACACTTCAAAGGGGCTTATAATACTTCCGGTCGAGCTTATCGACAATAACGGCAGGGAGCTTAAAAGGTGCGTTAAGGCGCTTTCGGATATATGGAGCCTTGGGGAAGACTTTAAAATGTGGCTTGACAAAGCCAATGTATTTTGCTCAACCCTTGTAGACAGAATAGTTACGGGGTATCCGAGAAACGAGGCGGATAAAATATGGAAGGAGCTTGGTTATGAGGATAAGCTTGTTGATATAGGCGAGCCGTTCGGTCTTTGGGTAATTGAAAGCGAAAAGGATATTTCTGCGGAGCTGCCGTTTGCAAAGGCGGAGCTGCCGGTTGTGTTTACAGATAATGTAAAGCCGTATAAGGAAAGAAAGGTTAGGGTGCTCAACGGAGCGCATACCGCAAGAGTTTTGACGTCGTATCTAGGCGGAATAAATATAGTAAGAGATATGATGCACGATAGGGTGTTCGGGAAAACGGTAAGGCAAATTGTTGACAGTGAAATTGTTCCCATGGTGCCCCTGCCGGCAGACGATGTTAAAAGCTTTGCAGACAGTGTTTACGACGGCGCGGCGGAAAAGGACAGCGTCGGGCTTTTGCTTCGCTCGCACATAGATCGGTTTATTGACAGAATAGGCCCCTGCCGCGGAGGGTAAGGTGAAAATTATGAACGACAAATCAGAAGAAAAGCATTGGGTTTTGTGCCCCGTGTGCGGGGCGAAAACCCGCTTGCAGCTTTTGCCGGAAACGGAATTAAAGGTGTTTCCGCTGTTTTGCCCGAAATGCAGGCGGGAAAGCATTGTGAATGTTAAAAATTTTATAACTGAAATTCAAAAAGCCGGACGCTGAGACGCAGTGCAATCAAAAAGGATTATGCGCTGCGTTTTATTTTTTTGAAAGGAAATATTTATGAAAGCAATTATTTATACCACACAAACCGGCAGTACAGAGCGATATGCAAAGCTGTTGGCGCACGAAACAGGGCTTCCGGCGTATACCCTTGCCGAAGAAAAAAAGCGGTTTTGCCAGGCGGCAGCGTAATCTATCTCGGTTGGATTATGGCGGACTGCATAAAGGGCTATGCCGCGGCGGCGCGCCGTTACAGCGTTTGCGCGGTATGCGGCGTAGGTATGGGGCAAACCGGAACACAGGAGGACAGTGTGCGTAAAAAAACGGCTGTTCCCGCAAATATTCCTTTATTTACCTTGCAGGGCGGCTTTAACGTTAAAAAGCTGCACGGCATATATCGCTTACTGATGGAAATTATGGTAAAAACAGCCGGCAGGGGCCTTGCCGCAAAGGAAAACCGCACACAAGAGGAAAACGATATGTTTGATATGATGCTGAACGGCGGCAAACGGGTAAGGTTTGAAAATTTAAGAGCCGTATTCAATTGGTATGTTTCGCAAAAACAAAAATCGGAGGAAGATTTATGAAAAAAACATTAACGCAAAGGCTTGGATTATTAGGCATTGTAAGCCTTCTTTCTTACACGGCGGCAGTAGTATTTTCGCCGATAGCCTATCCGGGCTACAACCGAATGGCGCAAGCGGTAAGCGACCTCAGCGCCGCCGACGCCCCGTCGCTTGCCCTTTGGAATCGGCTGTGCGCCTTTTACAATGCGTGCGAAATTGTCTAACCGTTGTATGTATAGGTATACAGGGGTAAAAGACAAGACTTTTGCGCACGGGGATATATCTGTTTGCCGTTATGGAGTGGATTTCGGCGGTGGGGTATCGTATGTTTCCGCTTTCAACCGGCGGCTATGCGGGTGAATTTCAGGATATTATGCATATGGTTACCACAGGCATTGTGGTACTGCTGTCTATTGCATCGCTGACGGTTATTATCATTGCGGGAGCGAAAGACAGGCGCTGCCGTTCTTACGGGGTGTGCGCCGCAGTCGCGCTTGGAATGATGCTTGTAGGTGCAGTGGTATGAAAATTGTACCTGCCGCATACTTCGGCGTTGTTGAGCGCTTCAGCGTGTTTGCCGCAACGGGCTTTAATGCGGCGCTTGGTATCCACCTGTTTTGTTCTAAGCCCTAAAATAAATATTGCAAAGGAGAATTTACTGTGTTAAATGATAATATTACCATTCGCCTTGAAAAAGAGGCGGATTACAGAAATACCGAAAATCTTACGCGCGAAGCGTTTTGGAACGTATACCGTCCCGGCTGTACGGAGCATTATGTACTGCACTGTTATCGGGACGATCCTGCTTTTGTGCCTGAGCTTGATTTTGTTATGGAGCTTAACGGCGAGCTTATAGGTCAGGTTATTTATGTGCGCTCGGAAATCGAGTTCGACGACGGGCGCAGTGTGCCGATTATGACCTTCGGCCCTATCGGAATAGCGCCTGCCTATAAGCGGCAGGGCTATGGCAAAAGACTGCTTGATTACTCTATGGAGCAGGCAAAGAAAATGGGTGCGGGAGCGCTTGCGATTACCGGCAACATTTTGTTTTACGGCAAGTCAGGCTTTGTTACGGCAAAAAGAAAGGGAGTTCGCTATGCCGACGATCCGAATGCGGACTATTTCCTTATTAAAGAGCTTACGCCCGGATTTTTAAACGGTATATTCGGCACTTATAAGGACCCCGAAGGGTATTTTGTCTGTGAAAAGGATCCCGCCGCTTTTGAACGGTTTGAAGCGGAGTTCCCTAAAAAGCAAAAGCTTAAGCTGCCCGGACAGCTGTTCTGAACCGAAAATAAGAAAAAGCTATATCTGTACGGAAAAATATTTTTGAAAAATTTGGATTTTCCTATTGACAAAGTGGGTAATGCGTGATATAATACTACCAACATATCGGATTGGTAGGTAAAATGATATGAAAAAAATATTGCTTTCAAAGTCGGTCACGCTCGGCCGATGTAACGCATAATAACGTACTGTATAAAATAATTTTTTAATTTTTAAAAAGGGAAGTAATTATTATGTCAAAAATATATACATCGGCAGATCAGCTTATAGGAAAAACCCCTCTGTTAGAGCTTACTCATATTGAAAAAAAGTATGCGCTTAAAGCAAAAATTCTTGCAAAGCTTGAATATTTTAATCCGGCGGGTTCTGTTAAGGACCGTATTGCAAAGGCTATGATAGACGAAGCCGAGCAAAGCGGAAAATTAACGCCCGATTCGGTAATTATCGAGCCTACCTCCGGCAACACCGGTATAGGTCTTGCTTCTGTTGCGGCGGCAAGGGGCTACCGAATTATCATTGTAATGCCGGAAACTATGTCGGTTGAGCGCCGTCAGCTTATGAAGGCCTACGGTGCCGAGCTTGTGCTTACGGACGGTACAAAGGGTATGAAGGGCGCTATTGCAAAGGCAGAGGAATTAAGCCGCGAAATACCGAACAGCTTTATTCCCGGTCAGTTTGTAAATCCGGCAAATCCCAAGGCGCATTTTGAAACCACGGGACCCGAAATTTACTCGGATACCGACGGAGAGGTTGATATATTTGTAGCCGGCGTGGGAACGGGCGGAACCGTTACGGGCGTAGGTGAATATTTAAAATCCAAAAAGCCCGGCGTAAAGGTTGTTGCGGTAGAGCCGGCAAGCTCCGCCGTTCTTTCGGGTCAGCCCTCCGGCGCTCATAAAATACAGGGAATAGGCGCAGGCTTTGTTCCCGATGTGCTTAACACCGCCGTTTATGACGAGATTATCAGAGTTTCAAACGAAGACGCCTTTGCTACAGGCAAGGAAATAGGCAAAAGCGAGGGCGTGCTTGTGGGGATTTCATCGGGCGCCGCAGTATGGGCGGCGGCAGAGCTTGCAAAGCGCCCCGAAAACGAGGGCAAGACCATAGTTGTTCTTCTGCCCGATACAGGCGACAGATACCTTTCCACACCGCTTTTTGCGGAATAAGCTATGACTATATCAACACGAGGAAGATACGCTTTAAGGGTAATGGCGGATTTGGCGGCGCACGGCAGCGACTTTATCCCCCTTAAGGCGGTAGCCGAAAGACAGAATATTTCGCAAAAGTATTTAGAGGGTATTATGACAAGCCTTTCAAAGGCAGGGCTTGTAGAGGGGGCGCACGGAAAAGGCGGCGGATACCGCTTAAGCCGCGCACCCGAAGATTACCGCGTGCGCGAAATACTTGAAATAACCGAGGGCGAATTGGCTCCCGTTGCCTGCCTTAAGGCAGGGGCGGCGCCCTGCGAAATGGCGGAGCGATGTAAGACTCTGCCTATGTGGAAGGAGCTTTATAAAACGCTTAACGGGTTCTTCGATTCATACACGGTGGCAGACTTAGCGTTTGGCAGCGGCGAGGATAAGGGAAGCTGGATAATATAAAATAACAGCCGATGTGAAAACATCGGCTGTTATTTTATATGTTTTACTTTATTGTTCCTGCGCTTGTGTCTTTTTGTATTACGTCGTGCGCGCCGCCCTCGATTATGCTTGTTGCGGATACAAGTGTCAATTTGGCTTTTTTCTGAAGCTCTTGTATTGTAAGAGCGCCGCAGTTGCACATTGTGGATTTAACCTTTGAAAGCGATAGGTTAACGTTATCCTTAAGACTACCGGCATACGGCACATAAGAATCCACGCCCTCTTCAAACGAAAGCTTTTTATCGCCGCCCAAATCATAGCGCTGCCAGTTTCTGGCGCGGTTTGAGCCTTCGCCCCAGTATTCCTTATAATAGTTACCGTTTATGGTTATGCGGTTTGTGGGGCTTTCGTCAAATCTTGCAAAGTAACGTCCTAACATCATAAAGTCGGCTCCCATTGCAAGGGCTAAGGTCATATGGTGGTCGTGAACAATGCCGCCGTCCGAGCAAACAGGCACATAAACGCCCGTTTTTTCAAAGTACTCGTCGCGCGCGGCGCAAACCTCTATAAGCGCGGTGGCTTGTCCTCTGCCTATTCCTTTTGTTTCACGGGTTATGCATATTGAGCCGCCGCCTATGCCTACCTTTATAAAATCGGCGCCTGCTTCGGCTAAAAACATAAAGCCTTCGCGGTCAACAACGTTTCCGGCGCCCACCTTTACGGTATCGCCGTATTTTTCGCGTACAAACCTGAGCGTGCGCGCCTGCCATTCGCTGAAGCCCTCGGAGGAGTCTATGCACAGCACGTCCGCTCCCGCCGCGATAAGCGCGGGCACGCGCTCTTCGTAATCGCGGGTGTTAATTCCGGCGCCTACTACGTAACGCTTGTGCTTATCAAGCAGCTCGTTGGGATTTTCCTTGTGCGCATCGTAATCCTTACGGAAAACAAAATATTTAAGGCAGCCGTTTTTATCCACTATCGGTAAGGAGTTAAGCTTATTATCCCATATAATATCGTTTGCCTGCTTTAGGGTGGTGTCCTCTTCGCCTACTATAAGCGACGAAAGCGGAGTCATAAATTCCTTGACCTTTGTATCGCCCGACATACGGCTCACCCTGTAATCGCGGCTTGTAACTATGCCTAAAAGCTTGCCGTCGGGTTTTCCGTCCGATGTAACGGCAACGGTTGAGTGACCGTTTTTGGCTTTAAGCGCAAGTATATCCGCAAGGGTGCTTTCGGGCGTTACGTTGGATTCGCTTACAACAAAGCCCGCCTTATAGCTTTTTGCGCGCTCTACCATTGCCGCCTCGTCTTCTACAGACTGCGAACCGTATATAAACGATACGCCGCCTTCCCTTGCAAGCGCCACAGCCAGCCTGTCGCCCGATACTGACTGCATTATCGCAGAGGTAAGCGGAATGTTCATTGAAATTGCGGGCTCTTCACCCTTTTTAAATTTAACAAGAGGAGTTTTAAGGCTTACGTTTGCCGGTATACAATCGGCAGAGGAATAGCCGGGAACCAAAAGATATTCGTTAAACGTATGCGAAACTTCACTGAAATAATAAGCCATAATATTTTCTCCTTTATATTATTATATTTATATGATTATAGCATAATTGAGACGTATGTCAAATAAAAAAATGAAAAATCAGGAAAAAAAGTGTAAAAAAATAAAAAATATGCTTGACTAATCTTTTCTTATGATTTATAATAATGAATTACTAATGATGGGGTATTTTGCGCCTTTTTTCGGTTACAAAGTGATTTTGGGCGTATATTCCCGCTTTTTTGCAGAGCTTACGGCGGCTGCCGTAAAATATTTAGAGGAGTGATTGCAAGCCTATGGAGCCAACTTCAATGGTTAAACCCGTCAGGTTGGGTAAAAACACTCGAATGACCTTTTCGAAAATCAATGAAGTCATCGATATGCCTAATCTTATTGAAATTCAAAAGGATTCGTATAAATGGTTTGTCGAGGAGGGTCTTAAAGAGGTATTCAGAGATATGTCCGCTATTACGGATTACAGCGGCAATCTTCAGCTTACCTTTGTTGATTATCATCTTGACGAAACGCCTAAGTACGACGTAACCGAATGTAAAGCGCGCGATACAACATACGCGGCTCCGCTTCGCGTTACGGCGCGTCTTGTAAACGTTGAAAAGGACGAAATAAAGGAAAGCGAGGTTTCAATGGGAGATTTCCCGTTGATGACCGAATCCGGCACATTTGTAATTAACGGTGCGGAACGTGCCATAGTTTCACAGCTTGTTCGTTCGCCGGGCGCTTATTTTGCCGAGAAGACCGATGAAAAAACAGGTAAAAAGCTTTACTCCTCCACTATCATTCCTAACCGTGGCGCATGGCTTGAATACGAAACTTCGGCAAACGACGTGCTTTATGTCCGTATAGATAAAAACCGCAAGCTGCCCATTACCACGTTTATGCGCGCTTTGGGCCTTGGTACAAACGAGCAGATAAGAGCGCTCTTCGGTGAAGACGAAAGACTTTCCGCAACGCTTGAGGCTGATGACACAAAATCGGTTGAGGACGCGCTTGTAGAGGTTTATAAAAAGCTCCGTCCGAGCGAGCCGGTTACGATCGAAGGCGCAAAGGCATATCTTGAGCAGCTCTTTTTCGATCCCCACCGTTACGATATTTCGCGCGTGGGTCGTTATAAATACAATAAAAAGTTAGCCATAGGCGCCCGTATTAAAGGCGCGGTTTTGTCGCGCCCCGTTGCAGATCCCATGACCGGCGAAATAATAGCCGAGGCCGATACCTCGGTTACCCGCGAGCTTGCCGAAGCCATTGAGAAAAAGGGCGTTTCGGAGGCTTATATAAACGTTATGGACAACGAAGGCAACGTAACCGAGGTTAAGGTGCTTTCAAACGGTATGGTAAGGCTTGCCGATTTTACCGATTTCACGCCCGACGAATTGGCCGAGCTTGACGAGTTCGGTATAAACGAAAACGTTTCGTTCGCCGTTCTTAAGGAGCTGATTGAAAACACAAACGGCAAGGAAGAGCTGCGCGAGGCTGTTTTGGAGCATGCGGACGATCTTATTCCGAAGCACATTACCGTTGACGATATATTTGCAACCGTAAGCTATTTCTTAGGTCTTCCGCACGGGGTAGGCACGGTTGACGATATAGACCATTTGGGCAACCGCCGCATACGTTCGGTAGGCGAGCTTCTGCAAAACCAGTTCCGTATAGGCATTTCACGTATGGAACGCGTTGTGCGCGAAAAAATGACTCTGCAGGCGCAGGATCCCGATAATATCACGCCGCAGTCGCTTATAAATATACGTCCTGTGGTGGCGGCTATAAAGGAGTTCTTCGGTTCTTCGCCGCTTTCGCAGTTTATGGATCAGACAAACCCGCTTTCAGAGCTTACGCATAAGCGCCGTCTTTCCGCTTTGGGACCCGGCGGACTTTCGCGTGACCGCGCTTCGTTCGAGGTGCGCGATGTTCACTACACTCACTACGGTCGTATGTGCCCGATAGAAACGCCCGAAGGACCTAACATCGGTCTTATATCATATCTTGCAACCTTTGCAAAGATAAATAAATACGGCTTTATCGAAACACCGTTCCGTAAGGTTGATAAGGCTACGGGCAGGGTTCTTGACGAGGTACGCTATATGACTGCCGACGAAGAGGACGAGTATGTAGTAGCGCAGGCAAACGAGCCGCTTGACGAAAACGGTTATTTTGTAAAGAAAAAGGTAAACGCACGCCACCGCGACGGCTTCCATGAGGTTGAGGCTTCAAATGCAGACTATATGGACGTTTCGCCTAAGATGGTAGTTTCGGTTGCAACGGCTATGATTCCGTTCCTTGAAAACGACGATACGAACCGTGCGCTTATGGGCTCTAACATGCAGAAGCAGGCAGTGCCGCTTTTACGCCCCGAAAACCCGATAGTAGCTACCGGTATGGAATATAAGGCGGCGGTAGACTCAGGCGTTGTTGTGCTTGCAAAGCGTGCGGGCGAGGTTACCTATGTGAGCGCCGATCATATTAAGATACGCGCTAAAAACGGTGAAATAGACGAATATACGCTTATTAAATTCCTGCGTTCGAACCACGGAACCTGTATAAACCAGCGCCCGATAGTGGCGGTAGGTCAAAAGGTAGAGGAGCATGAGGTTATAGCGGACGGCCCTGCTACCAGCAACGGCGAAATTTCTCTCGGCAGAAACGCCCTTATCGGCTTTATGACGTGGGAAGGCTATAACTATGAGGACGCGGTTCTTATTAACGAGCGTTTGGTTCGCGACGACGTTTATACCTCAATTCATATTGAAGAATATGAGCTTGAGGCAAGAGATACCAAGCTCGGACCCGAAGAGATCACAAGGGATATTCCGAACGTGGGCGAGGACGCGCTTAAGGACCTTGACGAACGCGGAATAATCCGCATAGGCGCAGAGGTTACCGCAGGCGATATTCTTGTGGGTAAGGTAACGCCCAAGGGCGAAACCGAGCTTACCGCAGAAGAGAGACTGCTCCGCGCAATATTCGGCGAAAAGGCGCGCGAGGTAAGGGATACTTCGCTGCGTGTTCCGCACGGCGAATACGGTACAATAGTAGACGTTAAGGTGTTTACAAGGGAGAATTCTTCCGAATTAAGCCCCGGCGTAAACGTTGTTGTACGCTGCTATATAGCGCAAAAGCGTAAAATATCCGTCGGCGATAAAATGGCGGGACGTCACGGAAACAAGGGCGTTGTATCACGCATACTTCCGAGCGAGGATATGCCCTTCTTACCGGACGGCACTCCGCTTGATATAGTATTAAACCCGCTCGGCGTTCCTTCACGTATGAACATCGGTCAGGTGCTTGAGGTTCACTTGGGCTATGCGGCAAGAGCGCTCGGCTGGAACATCTGCACACCCGTATTCGACGGTGCGCACGAGGACGATATCAGAAAGTGCTTCAGCCTTGCAGAAGAGTCTACAAAGGCTGCCGATTATGAATTTAAGGATACCGCAAAGCTTGACTTCTCGCGTATACCCCTTACGGCGGATGCGAAAACCCAGCTTTATGACGGACGTACCGGCGAACCGTTTGATAACCTTGTAACGGTAGGCTATATGTACTACCTTAAGCTGCATCATCTGGTAGACGATAAGATTCACGCGCGTTCAACCGGTCCGTACTCGCTTGTAACTCAGCAGCCGCTCGGCGGTAAGGCTCAGTTCGGCGGTCAGCGTTTCGGAGAAATGGAGGTTTGGGCGCTTGAGGCTTACGGCGCGGCTTACACGCTTCAGGAAATACTCACCGTTAAGTCGGACGATGTTGTGGGACGCGTTAAGACCTACGAATCGATCGTTAAAGGTCAGAACATTCCGAAGCCGGGCGTTCCCGAATCGTTTAAGGTTCTTATTAAAGAGCTTCAGTCACTGGGGCTTGACGTTAAGGTTCTTGATAAAAACGATGAAGAGATCGACTTAAAGCAGACCTTCGACGATGACGACGATATCGGTCTCGGCACTCCGGCTATTCCTGAGGGCGAGGATACGGATTTTGAAGGCGATACGGTAGCCGACGATCTTACGGGCTTCGGTCTTGAAGACGAAAACGGCGACGCCATTGCGGAGGAATCCGATTTTGACGATTACGGCGAAGAAGATAATTTAGGCGACGAAGAGTAACGGAGGGCAAATATGGCAGAAATTGAATTTGAATCAATAAAAATCGGACTTGCGTCTCCCGAACAGATAAGAAGCTGGTCGCACGGCGAGGTAACAAAGCCCGAAACCATTAACTACCGCACATTAAAGCCCGAACAGGGAGGGCTTTTCTGCGAGCGTATATTCGGGCCCCAGAAGGACTGGGAATGCCATTGCGGAAAGTATAAACGCATACGCTACAAGGGTAAGGTCTGCGAGCGCTGCGGCGTTGAGGTAACCCGTGCAAAGGTTCGCCGCGAGCGTATGGGCTCAATTGAGCTTGCCGCTCCGGTCTCGCACATATGGTATTTTAAAACCATTCCTTCAAGAATGGGCTTGGTGCTTGATATAACCCCTAAGGCGCTTGAACAGGTACTTTATTTCTCACAGTATATAGTAACCGATCCCGGTACTACGCCGCTTGAGAAGAAGCAGCTTTTAAACGAAAAGCAGTACCGCGATATGCGCGAAAAATATGAAAACGATTTCGAGGCCGGAATGGGCGCAGAGGCTATTAAAAAGCTTCTGTGCGAAATCGACCTTGATAAGACCTGCGATGAGCTGCGCAAGGAGCTTGAGGACGCAACAGGTCAAAAAAGTATACGCCTTTTAAAGCGCCTTGAGGTGCTTGAGGCGTTCAGGCAGTCCGGCAACCGCCCCGAATGGATGATACTTGACGTTATTCCGGTAATTCCGCCGGATCTTCGTCCTATGGTTCAGCTTGACGGCGGACGTTTTGCAACGAGCGACTTAAACGACCTTTACAGAAGAGTTATTAACCGTAACAACCGTTTAAAGAGGCTTCTTGAACTGCACGCGCCGGATATTATAGTCCGCAATGAAAAGCGTATGCTGCAAGAGGCGGTAGACGCGCTTATAGATAACGGCAGGCGCGGCAAGCCCGTAACGGGACCGAATAACCGTGCGCTTAAATCCCTTTCGGATATGCTTAAGGGTAAACAGGGACGTTTCCGTCAGAACCTGCTCGGTAAGCGTGTTGACTATTCGGGACGTTCGGTTATCGTTGTAGGACCGGAGCTTAAAATGTATCAGTGCGGCGTTCCTAAGGAAATGGCGCTTGAGCTGTTTAAGCCCTTTGTTATGAAACGCCTTGTTGAAACAAAGGCTGTTACAAACATTAAATCCGCAAGAAAAATGGTTGAACGTGCCTCTAACGAGGTTTGGGACGCGCTTGAAACCGTAATTAAAGAGCACCCCGTGCTTCTTAACCGTGCGCCTACGCTTCACCGTTTGGGTATTCAGGCGTTTGAGCCGGTGCTTGTTGAGGGTAAGGCATTAAAGCTGCATCCGCTTGTTTGTACCGCTTACAATGCCGACTTCGACGGCGACCAGATGGCTATTCACATTCCGCTGTCGGCAGAGGCTCAGTCGGAAGCGCGCTTCTTGATGCTTGCGGCAAACAACCTGTTAAAGCCGTCCGACGGTAAGCCTGTAACCGTTCCTACGCAGGATATGGTTCTCGGTTCGTACTATCTTACGCTTGTTAAGTCCGAAGAAAAGGGCGCAAACAAGGTGTTCAGGGATAAAAACGAGGCTATAATGGCATATACCGACGGCGCAGTAGGTCTTCACGCGCCTATCCGCGTTCGTATGACGAACGAAAACGGCGAAAGCGGTCTTGTTTGGTGTACTGTCGGCTTTATAATATTTAACGAGTCGCTTCCGCAGGATTTAGGCTTTGTAGACAGAACCGATGCCGCTCATAAATTGGATCTTGAGTGGACTTATACCGTTAAAAATCCCGAAACCAACTTTATTGAAAGCAACGACGATATAATTCAGAACAAGGTCGGCAAAAAGCAGCTCGGCAAAATAATCGACCGTTGCATTACCGTTCACGGCACAAGCGTTTCTTCCATTGTGCTTGATAATATTAAGGCTACCGGCTTTAAGTATTCCACTAAGGGCGCTATCACCGTTGCGGTTATCGACGCGGTAATTCCGCCTGCTAAAAAGGAAATACTTGCCGCCGCTGAGGCTCAGATAGACCTTGTTTCACGCGATTACAGGCGCGGTCTTATAAGCAACGACGAGCGCAGCCGCCACGTTATTGAAATATGGAACAAGGCAACCGAAGATGTTGCCGACGCACTTAAGGGCAACCTTGACGAGTTTAACCCCATATTTATGATGGCGGATTCGGGCGCGCGCGGTTCTATGAGCCAGATAAGACAGCTTGCAGGTATGCGCGGACTTATTGCGAACACTGCCGGTAAGGTTATCGAAGTACCTATCCGCGCTAACTACCGCGAGGGTCTTAACGTACTTGAATACTTCATTTCTTCACGCGGTGCGCGTAAAGGTCTTGCTGATACCGCTTTGCGTACTGCCGACTCCGGTTATCTTACCCGCCGTCTTGTTGACGTTGCGCAGGATGTTATTGTGCGCGAGGATGACTGCGGAACCGAAGAGGGTCTTACCGTTGCCGATATTAAGGACGGAAATCATATACTTGAACCGCTCGAAGAGCGTCTTGAAGGCAGATATTTACTGCACGATGCCGTTGATCCGACTACCGGAGAGGTTATTTGGTCACACGAGGATATGGTTACGGGCGAGGGCGCAAAGAAAATTGTTGACGCCGGAATTACAAGCATCGAGATCCGTTCGGTACTCACTTGCCACAGCCACCACGGCGTGTGCAAAAAGTGCTACGGCAGAAACCTTGCAACAAGCAAGCCTGTTACTACGGGCGAGGCTGTCGGCATAGTAGCCGCACAGTCGATAGGCGAGCCGGGCACTCAGCTTACAATGCGTACCTTCCACACCGGCGGTATTGCAAGTACAGAGGATATTACACAGGGTCTTCCGCGTGTTGAAGAGCTGTTTGAAGCACGCAGACCTAAGCGCTGCGCGCTTATCGCCAAAATCGACGGTACGGTACGCATAGCCGAGGAAAAGAAGAGCAATGTAATTATAATTACAAACGACGAGCTTAAAACCGAGGAAAAGGTTACTATTCCTTACGGTATCCGCTGCCTTGTTAAGGACGGCGACGAGGTAAAAGCCGGCGATATGCTTATTCCGGGCGCTAAATATCCGCAGGATATTCTTGAGGCGCAGGGACCAGAGGCGGTTGAAGAATATATCATAGCCGAAATTCAAAACGCTTACCGTACACAGGGTGTTGATATCAACGATAAGCACATTGAGGTTATCGTTCGTCAGATGATGCGCAAGCTGCGCATTACCGATCCCGGCTCTACGGATCTGCTTCAGAACGTAAGCTATGAATATAAAGAGATTGCCGACGCTAACGCGGCTGTTCAGGCGCGTATCGACGCGGGCGAACAGGGGCTTACCAAGGCAACATACCGCGCAACCCTGCTTGGTATCACAAAGGCTTCGCTTGCTACCGAATCATTCCTGTCGGCAGCGTCCTTCCAAGAGACAACGCGAGTTCTTACCGAAGCTGCTATTAAGGGCAAGGTTGACCCGCTGTTCGGTCTTAAGGAAAATGTTATTATCGGTAAATTGGTACCTGCCGGCACCGGTATGAAGTGCGAGGAAATAAACCCTGCCGAATATGAGGAGACCGAGGATAACGGTCTTACCGACGAATCCGACAGTGTTTATGAAAATTTCGCGGCAAGTACAGCTGCGGCGGAATAATCAGTTCTTGATTTAAAAGTCTTCCCGATACTTTTTGTATCGGGAAGACTGAAAATATTTCTTGAAAAAGTATTTGCTTTATGCTAAAATAAATAAAAATGCGGACATAGTTTATCGGTAGAACATTAGCTTCCCAAGCTGAATGGGTGGGTTCGACTCCCATTGTCCGCTCCACTCAAGATGTTCTTATAGGATTTCATTTTCTATAAGAACATCTTTTTTTGACCGAGTCACACATCATGCATTTTTTATGCTGAAATGTATTTTAATTCAACACCCTGCCTGGTTCCAAATGTCACTTCAACATTCGGAACCGGTACATCTTCCGGAATACTTACCGCGCCTATGCAATTATAATAAATAACTATTTTTTGAGTTCTCTTACCGTCAACGATTTCGGTTTGGAAAACCTCGATTTTTTCAATAAGCTCGTTCAGCATTAAGGGGGTTAGCTTTTTCACCCGTGTATACTTTTTTACCGCCCTTATAAAGCTCTCGGTCTTACTTGATTCGTTAGCCATTTCATCATAGGCTTTTTTAAGCTCTTCCACTCTTTCGGAAATAGATTTTTGTTCGGATTCGTACTTTGACGAAAGCTTCGCAAAGCGCTCATCAGATATTTTTCCCGATGCATTGTCTTCGTAAAGGTGTTCAAACAATCTGTCTATTTCACTGTTACGGGAAATAAGAGAGTTTAACTCTCCGCTGCATATTCGATTATTGCTTTCCAAAACAGTCTTGGAATATGCCGTAACCGCACTTGTGAATTCTTCCTCGTACTTTCCGGCAAAGCGTGTCAGACGCCGTATTTCACTCAAGACGATTTGTTCCAAAAAATCCACGCGCACATAATGTGTTGACATACATTTTTTCAGTTTGCCTTTATTGTTGTTCGGACAGTTAAAATACTTGATACTAGGATTTCTTTGATTAAAATGATAACCCAACTTGCAACCGCAATCGGAGCATACAAGTAATCCGGAAAACATATTGTGTTCGCCGTTGCTCAAGTTCCGCCTGCGCAGATTTCCGCGCATTTCCTGTATTCTTTCAAATGTTGCCCTGTCTCGTATAGGCTCGTGAACATTCTCGAATATCATCATATCTTCCGGATCATTTTTGAATCTCTTTTTGCTTTTGTACGATATGGAATAAGTTTTAAAATTAATTACATCGCCGCAGTATTCCCGTAAATTGAGAATTTTTATAACCGTTGTGGAATTCCAGCTGTACGGACCGGCGGTATGCTGTTTCAAAGGTTTTTTGTACCCCTTGGATACCGCATATGCCGTCGGAGTAAGAATCATCTTTTCGGAAAGCATTGTTGCTATCTGATTTGTGCCGTAACCCGAAAGAGTCAAGGTGTCAATCATTTTAACAACGCTCGCCGCTTCTTCATCGATAACCCAATAATTCGGATCTTTTTCATCCCGTTTGTAGCCGTATGGTGGGGCGCCCAACGGTACACCCGAAGAACCCTTTACTTTGTTACTGATTCTTCTCTTCTTGCTTATATCGCGTGAATACCATTCGTTAAATAAATTCTTTATCGGTGCAAATTCGCTCTCTCCCTCAAACGAATCAATTCCGTCCGATACGGCTACAAGTCTGATTCCGTTTTCGGGAAAGAATTCTTCAATCAAACGGCCGACCTCGATATAATTTCTGCCGAGTCGGGACAGGTCCTTAACAAAAACGGCTCCGCCCTTACCAAGCTTCAGCTGTTCAATCATTTCGTTGAATTTCGGGCGATTCATTGTAACTCCCGAAATACCGTCGTCAAAGAAATGTACTATATGCGTATATCCTTTTTCCTTTGCAACCTTCGTCAGTAGCTTTTTTTGAGTTGCGATGCTGTAGCTTTCACCTTCCAAATCATCGTCACGTGACAAGCGCTCGTAAAGGAATGCTACATCCGAGCAAATTTTTCTCTTTTTTGTCCAATTCATAATTCCTCCTGTTCCGCAGTCAAATAAGCAGTACGCTTTGCGTCAACTGCATACGAATCAATTATGTTCAACATCTCTCTTTATAAGATGCAGCAGAAGTTCGCATAGGGTTTTGCCTTTTTCGCGAAAAACAGGCTTTACAATAAAGGACATGTTTTTATATGCATAATACTGTTCCGCATTAAGCTCCGTTTTTTGTTTTTCAGACATTTTTACACATCACCTTTCATATTTCGGTTTTGTGTAAATATCCCGGAGCAGCAGTCGACATAGCTCTTTTCGGAGCTTGCATTCAGTATATACACAAAATCCGAAATTTGTCAAATTTGACTTTTCCAATTATAAGTGCAATAGGGAATTACCTGTGGATTTATAATAATTGATACGGAGTATTTAAGCCCCTCCGCAAGGACATACCGCACCGAGCCGACTGAATGCCCGCTTGCCGTCCAAGCCCACGGCAAGTGCCTTTTTCGGGATCTTCGCGAGCAAAGGTTGTCGCACCTATGCTTTTTACCTTTTAAAATGTCGCTCTCCCGCTGTTTTACGGTATGCTTTCTATAATGCCTCAAGGCATATTTTTCAAGGTTCGTAAAGCGCTTTTATTGCGCTATCTATATTCATAGTCTGAAATGGGTCGAGAAAACCTCCCCCATTATTAAAAAAATCTCATTAAATTTTTACAGTGTTTATTATTCTTGCAAATATATGAATATAATGGTATAATATTGTCGGAATAAGGTGAACCTTAAACGGTGGACGGTTAGCTCTCTTTTTCAGAGGGTATCTTTTCACCCTCTGTATAGGGGGTGGTGCTGATGGTTACATATAGTGATTTATTCCTTTTCGGAACACTCATTATAGGTGTCATAACACTTGTTTATAACATAACAAAAAAGAAATAAACCGCCCGAGCGTTCCAAACTTGGCGATTTATTTCTAATCACAAGAATGGGCTAACCGTCTATCGGTTTGCCTTATTTCACTTATATTATACCACAACGCACAGAAAAGTCAAGTTTTTAAAGCGTAAAAATAAATTTTCGTTGACAACCCAACCTTCATCATATATAATAAGCTTGTAACAAGGTTTGAGTGTGATGTCTCTTTGAAGACATTGGTTTGAGGAAACAGGTCGGATTTTTCCCTTAAAGGGAGAAGTCCGGCTTTTTTTGCGTTTTGGGGCAACCCAAAACGCCCGACAATTAAATTCGGTAATTGCAAAATTGACCGACCTTAACTCTGTATTTAAAGCAGAGAGGGTCGGTCTTTTTGTTTTTACATAGAGAAAACGCGTCAAAAAGGCTTAAAAATATCTTTAAAAGAACTCACAGTGTAAATTTAATTCTTTGAGATATTTTTATTCCCGGACGGCGCAAAAGGAGACAGAAGTATGAACAATCAAGACAACATCAACGGCTTTCTCGACAGTATGGACGATTTTGAAAACGTGCCTGCCGAGCAAGCACCAAGCGCAAAGAGCGTGCCGTTTACTCCCGCCGCCGTATGGTCGGGCGAGGAACAGACGGCACCGCAACAGGTAGCGGCGCCACCTGTTCAGGCGGAAACGGCACAGCCGGAAGTCCCGACACAGCCTGTAATTCAGCAGGCAGTCGGCACGCCCGTACCGCAGGTACAACCTACGGTTACCGCGGCTCCGGCTGTTCAACCCGAGCCGGTAATTCAACAACCGCCGGTACAGCCTGTCGCCGAACAGCAGCCGATGCTTGACCCGTTTGAGGCGGCACTTAAAAATGCCGAGCAGCAGAGCGAAAAGCGTATGCTTGAAGCGTTGGCGGCAAAGCCCGCAATATTCTCCTACGCAAAGGTAAAGGAGGAAATCGAGGACAGGGACGCAACCTTTGAGGATCTGCGTCAAAAGTATGAGGCGGATTTCCCCGAGCTTTCGGACTCGAAAACCATATCCTGGACGGTGAATTACGGAAAAACCACAAAGAGCGTAAGTAACCCCGGCTCGGATAAGGTTTACGAAATCAAAGCCGAAATCGAGAAATCCAAGGCATTTAAGGACGCACTTAAGAAAGCAAAAACGGACGCGGATAAAAACCCCGAATGTACCGTTAAGGCATTTAAAAAAGCGCAAAGCAAGGGTGAGGCGCTGTCCGGCTTTAAGGAATTTTGCCTGACAAAAGCCGACGCCCTTAAAACAGAGAAACCGATTGTACTTCTGCCGTCGAAAGACGGCAGAGTGTACGAACAAAGAACAAACGAAATAGGACGCTTTACCGCCCCGGCGGAAAACATCAGGGAGCTTGAAAGCATAACGCCAAGCTTTGAATCTGCTCTGCCTAAAATACCCGCTCATATCTTTTCAAAGATTATGGGCTTTTTTAAGAGCATTTCGGATGAACTGCATTACGAGGTATTGGTGCATATTCTCTATGATACGGAAGAAAAGGAATATATCATAAAGGTTCCGAAACAGAGAATATCCCACGTAGCGGTAAACAGCGAAGCGGAAGAACCGTACCCCGAAAGATATATCCACGTTGTGGACTTTCATTCCCATAATACCATGCCCGCCGTTTTTTCGGAAACGGATAACGACGACGAAAAGGAAACAAGGCTTTATGCCGTTGCGGGCAGATTTGACAGAACCTTTCCCGAAATAACGGTCAGAGCGGGATGCGCCGGTAAGTTTATATACCTGCCGCCCGAAGAGGTTTTTGAAGGCAATTTTTTCGGTGATTTTCCTAAAGAATGGAAGGAAAACATACGGTTTGCCGAGGAAACGCCCCGCCGTATAATACCGCATATAAGACGCTTTTTCGGGGAGGAAAGGATATGAAGTATTCTGCAGCCGCACCGGTAAAAATAATAGTTTTGGGAGCAGGCGGTACCGGCGGATATTTAATACCCCACCTATACCGAATAGCCTTTGCGGATGACAAAAGAAATTACCGTATCATTATTTGCGACGGGGATATTGTCGAGCCTAAAAACCTTATCCGACAGAATTTTGTTAAGCAGGATATAGGCAGAAATAAGGCGGCGGTATTGGCGGAAAGATATGCCGGAGCTTTCGGTATAGAGTGCGAATATATACCCGAATATATAGAAAGCGAGGAACGCCTCAAAGGGCTTGTAAGGCCGGATTTTATGAAACAGCCGTATAACAGTATTCCCGAAACCCAGCGTGTTATTTTAATCGGCTGCGTGGATAATAACAAATCCCGCGCCATATGCCATAATGTATTTTACAATACGGATAATTTGGTGTATATAGACTCGGGCAACGGAGAATATACCGGTCAGGTGGTTTGCGGAGTAAGGCAAAACGGACGAACAACCTTTAAGCCCGTAGGCACGCTTTACCCGGATATTTTAAAGGCTGAGGATAAGCTGCCGACCGAGCTTTCCTGTGCAGAACGCGCGGTATCCGCCCCGCAGTCGGTAACCGCAAACCTTACATCAGCTACCGCCGTAACCTCTTTTCTTTACGATTTGCTGGTGACGGGCGACCTTACCACAAGGTATGTAACCTTTTCCTCTAAAATCATTTCCACAAGGGCGGAAACGGTAAAAAAGCGTAAGAGGAGGACGGAAAAATGCGCGGCATAGAATTACCTGCGGGTACAGAGGACAAAAAGAACAGCGGCGGCTTTTATGTTGCAAACGGCGCTGTCTTTACAACAGATAACCCGACAAGGGACTGGGATATGTTTACGGCATTTTTGGGAACGCAGATAAAAGCCGCTATCCCCGAATTGAGGGTAGCCCCGCATTTTGAAGAAACCGAGGATAAGCGACGGGTTTATTTATTTGCCCAAAGCGACCGTATGAAGGTTATATTGGACGGTCAGGACGAATATATAGCAGTTTTCCTTACGGCTGAGGATAATGTGCAGGAGCTTGTTTTTAACACCTGCCTTGAAGCGCTTAAAAACATTCTCGTTTTCGGTTACACGGGTTCGGTATTTAAAAGAATAAATTACCGAACGGCGAAAGAGGTAAAGGATGAGCGATTATGAAAATAACGGTTGTTTTTGCCTTGATGAACTGACCGACGGCAAGGCAAGCCTTAAACGGCTGACAGATGATTTAAAGGCCGAATATCCCGTATTTCTTGAAAAGCGGGACAGCGCTTCAATATCCGAGCTGCATATTACGGTAAAGGCATTATGGAACGAATTTTCGAGCCTGCTGCATTCCGTTGCGGAATATGACAGCGGCGAGCTGTACCGGACCGCACTAAAGCTGTTTGACGGCTTAAAGCGCTTTGATTATTTAGGCAGCGGCAATTACCCCGCCTTAATATCCGCGCTTTATTCCTTTGCGGATATGCTGCCGGATAAGGCGGGCATTGACGCAAAAGCTGCGGCACATCTTATGAACCGTATTAAGATGGGATACTTTCCTACCGATGAGGAGCATGTAAGGCTTATTAAGCAAGCTATCAATTTTCCTAAAACGCAGGTAAATATTTTAGACCCCTGCTGTGGAGAGGGCTTGGCGCTTAAGGCCTTTGCCGAAAATGAAAATGCGGCAACCTACGGTATAGAGCTTGACGAAAGCAGAGGGCATACGGCGCAGAAAAATCTGAACAACGCAAGACTCGGCAGCTTTTTTCACTCGTCCGTACCGTTCGGCAGATTTCATGCGCTGCTTTTAAATCCGCCCTACCTTTCCTGCCCCGGCGAGAACGGCGGCAGACGTATGGAGCGCGCGTTCCTTTCGGATACTCTGCCTTTGCTGATGCGGGGCGGACTGCTTGTATATATTATTCCGTATCATAGAGCCGACAGCTCCGTATGCCGAACGCTGGCGACCTATTACAAAAACCTTTCGGTATTCAGATTCCGTGCCGGCGAGTTTAAAAAGTACAAACAAATTGTATTTTTCGGAATACGGGCCGAAAAGCGCACGGCGGATAAAACCGCCGCAAGGATAGAGCAGCTTTGCCTGCAGCCGGATAAAATTCCCCTTATAGATACCATACCCGCGGGACTTTACAACTTGCCCGAAAAGGAAACGGAAATTTCCCATTTCAGAGGCTCTGTTTTCGATGTTGAAGCCTTAGCCGAACAGCTTAAAAGCTCGGATAGCTTAGATATTCTTTTTGAAAGCTCACAGCTTGAAAACAGAACCCGCAATCCGCTTTTACCCCTTAACCTTTCGCAAATAGGTTTGGTGGGGGCGAGCGGACTTATGAACGGGCTTGTGGACTGCGAGCACCCGCATGTTATAAAGGGCAGAATCGTAAGGGAGAAAAAGCAGAAGAACATACCGACCGACAGAGAGGGCGTAACCCAAATAAGCGAGGTCGAAAGCAACAAAATAATCTTTAACATTCTTACCGGTAACAAATATATCTCAATAGGTTAAAGGAGACAGAAGGAAATGGAAGATAAAAGCATATTGGAGGAGCTGTGCGATATGGTTTTTGAAAACGCCCAGCCCCAAACGGAAAGCTACAAACAAAAGCGTTCAAATGCGGCTGAGGCGGGGGAAAGACTTCATAAAACCCTTACGGATGAACAGAAGCAGCTGCTTGAAGAACGCGACGACGCATTAGGCAGGTGCGCTTCGGAAGAAAGGCTTTTAATGTTTAAGCTGACCCTTAGGCTGGCATTCGCATTATTAAAAGAGATGGGAGAAACAAAATGAAGTTTACAGTAAACCGTCCGGCATTTTGTGAGGCGTTAAAGACTGTAATGAATGTTGGGAAAAGCAGCCTGCTCACAAGAATTTCGGGCATATATCTTTACGCCGACGCTTCAAAGAGATTATTGGAGCTTATAGGCACCGATGTTATAACCTCGGTTATAAAGCGCATACGCGATGCGGATATTTCTATGAGCGGCGAGATTATACTGCCGCCCGTAGTGCTTGAAATTCTTAGAAAAACAAAGGAAGAAAGCGTAACAATTGAAACGGATGAAAACGGCGCTTTAGGTCTTAGCTTCGGCTCTGCCCGGTATTTACTTGTAACAAGGCCGGTAAATGAATTTCCGAAATCCGAGCTTGTTTTCCCGACTGCGTATGTGTCTGTATCCGGGCTTTTGCCCCTTTTAAAGCACGCGGCGTTTGCCGCCGAGACAAAGGGAGATAAAAGAGAGCTGCAAGGCGTAACGCTGCGCCTTACTCCCGGTATCAGCACGGCGGAGGCGATGAACCAAAAGCGAATGGCGTCAGCCGTAAACCGAAACGCGGCGGATGGGGAAACAGAGATGAAGCTGCATATAAGCGCGGTAAATATTCTGTTTTCCCTGCCTTCGGCAGATAAGACGGTATACGCCGGGACTGCCGAACAAAGAGCCGTGTTTGTCTGCGGAGATACGGTATTTTCCACCGTTATGATGAATAAAACGGGACCGGATATGAGCAGCTTTGTAAAAAGGCTTGTACCCGAATACTGTGCCGTGGCAGGCGCAAAGGAGCTTTTGAACGCCATACAGACCGCGGCGGTGTGTCAGCTGCCCGGTGACGATAAATGCGTGAATATCTGCTTTACGCCTATGGGAATAAGGCTTTCATGTGCTGCATATAAGAGGTCAAGCTCCGCGTTTGTAGCTACCCTCTGCGATAACCCCACACCCGACGCCGGCTTTAACTATGACCCGCGGATAATAGAGGATTTTTTATCCCTTACAACGGGTAATGTGTCGGTAAAGCTGGATAGAAAGGGCTTTATGCTGCTTGAAAGCACTGACGGGGTATATCTGGTAACGCCGAGACCTCCCGTTAAAATAGCAGCGCCTAAAGCAAAGCCCGAAAAAGCCGAAAAGAAACCCACGAAGAAGACTAAAAAAGCCGCATAAGGAGAAGTGCAAAAATGGGAAACGAAAAAATATTAAAAGTTATGGCAGAGGTAAACGGCGAGGTCTGCGAGCGTGAGGAGCTTATACACGGTATAGCGCTGGCGCTGCTTACGCGTAAAAATCTGTTTGTACTCGGTGATGTGGTGCAGGCAAAGTCCTACGCCATAGACCGCTTCTGCAAAAGGATAACCGGAGCAAAGCAGTTTTCAACCCTTATGAACAAGCAGACAGATACCGAGCAATTATTCGGTCGTTTAGATCTTGCAAGCCTTATACCGGGGCACTTGCCGTCAAGCGTCATTGACACCGACCCGACATATTCGGATATGCGAAACGAGCTTGAGGCGGCGCTTGAAAAATTCCGAAATGACCCCGGAAACACAACATATTCGGAAGAAGTAAAAAAGGCGCAATCCGCACTTGAAACCTACGAAAAGGGCTTGGCTTTGAGTCGAACCCCGCGGCCGGAATACATAACCGCGGGTAAGATACCGGACAGCAATATTGTTGTGTTGGATGAGCTTTTTAAATCTAATGAGGGAATACTTAACAGCCTTTTAAAAGCCCTTAACGAGCGTGTTTACACCAATGAGGGTAAGGAGGTTAAAATTCCGGTTATAAGCTTCTTCTCCGCATCTAACGAAATTCCCAACTTCAACAATCCCGAGGAAAAGATTTTAAAGGCGCTGTATGACCGTTTCGATTTAAAAATCCGGACCGAGTATGTACGCGACAAGGCTAACCGTATGGAAATGCTCAGAAAAAAGCAGAACGGCGGAGAGAATACCGTCAATGCAACCGTAAGTCTTTCGGAGCTTGAGAAAATACAGAAAGAGGTTAAAAGCATAAGAATATCCGACAGCATTAACGAGCTTATGGACGCTGTGCTTTTAGAGCTTAGAAAAAAGGGGATTGAGGTATCCGACCGAACATTTTTCGGCTTTGGGGATATTGTCCGAGCCGAGGCTTTTTTAGGCGGCAGAGATGAGGTTGTTCCTAAAGATTTGCTTGTATTAAAGAATTATCTTTGGAATAAGCCGGAGGAAATATCTGTCGTGGCGGATATTCTTAAAAGAATATGCGAAAACCCTATAGGCGACCGGATAAACGAGCTTACCGCAAAGGCGCTTGAAATTCGGGAGAGCTTTAATAACGCAAGCGACAAGAACAGGGCGCTGATGAGCGTTAAAACCGAACTCTTAAAGCTATATAATGAGGCTTTGAACATAAAAAAGGATTTTGACGAAACCGACGCGGCAGTATCCGGTGTGGACAGCTTTATAGGCACGCTTGAGGATATAAGCCGCGCGGCGTATGCCGAAACCTCATTTACCTATGTTTCCTTGCCGGAGCTTAAAGAGTACACAGACCTACAAAACTAAAAAAGGAGAAAAAATTTATGTTAAACTCGGTAATTATGACAGGCAGAATGGTAGCGGACCCGGAACTTAAAACCACGCAAAGCGGCGTCAGCGTGACCTCGTTCCGTATAGCGGCAACCCGCAACTACAAGGTGAACGACGAATATCCGTCAGACTTCTTTACGGTGGTTGCATGGCGCAATACGGCGGAATTTGTTACAAAGCACTTTAAAAAAGGGGATTCCCTGACCGTTCAGGGCAGATTGGAGGTACGCAAATTCACCGATAAGGACGGCAATAACCGTGAAACGGTGGAGATAATTGCGGACAGCGTGTATTTCGGTGAGAAAAAGCGGGATACAAGCGAACAGAATACCGCGCCTGTGCCGGACGATTTTGAGCCGATTGAGGATGAATTTCCGGATTTTCCTGGCTGAAGGTTGATTCTGTAACGCAAAAGTAAACAGAGTGCTGTCGGCTCCCTCTGACGAGTGAGCTGTCAGCCGAATGGCTGATTGAGGGAGAGAAAGAGTAAAGCATTTATGTAATTTAATTCTTTCTTTCCCCCGCCCCACTGCGCGAGTCACCTTTTTCATCAGAGAAAAGCAAGGGCGGGGAGATAAAAAAACAGCCGGAAAGGAAAAGAAATGAGAGATCCATTTAAAGACAGCGGCAGCGCCGACGATTGGTTTAATAACCTTTGGACGGCGGACGTGGATATGAACACCGCTATGTACGGAAATACCGGGACGGATATGCTGTATAAAAGCCTTATTCCGAAATCCCCTGAGCTTACGGATATTATTGACCGTGCGGACAAACGCTTCGGTTTAGGCGACGCGCTTAAATCCTTATTTGCGCTTTTGTATATGAAAGAGCCGGAAAAAAATAATGACGGCGGAATTTTAGAACAGCCTGTTACCGACGGTGTAATTAAGGATGAAAAATATCCGCATTTAAAGGCTTTATGCGAGGATAAAAAGCTGCCGGCATTCAGCGCCGTATGCTCTTTTGCCGAAAGCATTGAAGGCGTAACGGATAATACCGAGATACAAAAGGCGGCGGAGATAGCAGGAATTATTTCAGAGCTTAAAGCGCATTCCGAAAATCTTGCGGAACGCATAAAAGGCGAAACAAAATCGGATAAACGGCTGTTTTTAATAAACCGTCTTTTTAAAAAGCAAAAGCAAATAAAGGATCTGAACGAAAAGCTCCGTGAACAGCGTATAAAAATCTCTGCCGAAATATCCGAGAATATTTTCGCTGCGGCTAAAAAAGCGTTTGACGCCGCAAGTCAGACGGCGGCGGTGCTGCGGGCTTTCGGTGATGATGACGCCGCAGGCGGTAATACCGAAACAGACGGTGCGCTGCTCGACAGGGTACGCGAAAACGATACCCTTAAAAGGATTTCGGTAATGCTCGGCAAATATCGCGAAATAATCGCGGATAAACGCAAAAACAGCTTTTCTTACGGGCTTGGCGAGAAGTATGATATTACCTACGGCAACGATATTTCAAACTGTTTATCTTCGGAATTGGCTTTGCTCGGCGCTCCCGAAACCGAAATACTGTTTTTTAAGCGGTATTACGAAAAGCATTTGCAGCAGTACCGCAGGCGAGAGCCGTCCGTTAAGGGCGACGGGGATGTTATAGTCCTTGCCGACGAAAGCACCAGTACACAGGAGATTGCTCCTTGGATAAAGGCCTTTGCGCTGGCGCTTATGGATATTGCCCTGCACGGAAACAAAAAATTCGCGCTCGTTCACTTTGCAAGCAGCAGAAATGTAAAGACCGATGTGTTTGAAAGCGGGAAATATACGACTGATGATGTATTAGCCGCGGCAGAGCATTTTTTCGGCGGCGGAACGGATTTTGAATCACCGTTAAACGAGGCTTTAAGGCTTTTAACAAACGGCTTTGAAAGTGCGGATGTTGTAATCATAACCGACGGCGAATGCGGGGTGAGCGATGAGTTTGCAAAGCGTTTTACCGAGGAAAAGCTTAAAAGCCGTCTTACCGTCACCGGAATACTTTTAAGCACAGACGATGACTGCGGTAAAAGCCTGCTCCCGTTCTGCGATAAGATCTACCGATTGGGAGATATGTCCGCCGATGAAATAGCGCTTGAAGTTATAGGAAAGAAAGTGTGAAAATGAAAACAAACGTTAAAAGCAATATGATTTACAGCCCGCAGAATTATCTTGAGGCTCTGACCGGGAAGTGTTATATCATTCACGGCAGAGAGCCTGTTTTAAAGCAGGTATGCAGAATATTAAAGGAAAACGATCTGCCTGCAAGGAGCTATCCGTTGAAGGATACTGTAAGGGCTGTCCGTGTCAGATATCCGATAGTGCTTGTAGACTGCTCTGAATTTACGGAGGATATGCGGCTTGTACCGCAATACCGCTGGTTCAGAGTGCCGGATAATTTTAATGAATAGGTTGTGTTTATATGGAAAAACAAAATGCTGCCAATGTTACATCCAATCAAAAAGCGACACCAGCGGCAGAGAATGAATTTATCTATGGCGGTTATCATTTCACACCATACGGTTTATTTTCCGAAAAGGAAAACAGTGATTTTAAATATCTCACGCGAAAGCTCCGCACAGATACAGAACTTGGTTTTTTTGTTGCTGATAACATAGCAGGCAGAACACGAAAATACCGTTACAATTATAAAGCATTTTATGCGGCTGCCGGCAACAGTACATTTGATATTTTCAAATGCTCGGAAAACGGGAAGTTGTATGTTCCCGGTGCGTTTGAGTTGTTTGGTTATACAGAATCTATTTGAAAATGTATATGCGTCGGAGTAAGCCTCAAACAAGAGTTCGTGCAGAATAATAAAAATGAATGTTTTTTAAAAGGAGTAAAATTAAGATGAAAAAGTACATACCCATAGTGCCTACCGAAAGTGAAAATAACCTTTGCCTTGAGGTCCTTTATTCCAAAGGCGGACACAATTGGTTTAACGGCGACAACGAACGCCGAGGCTATTATCTTCACTGCACGCCCACGCTGATTAAAAACAATCGTTTAAGTAACGGTACGGAATATTCCACAAATACGGTTACTCTCGGTAAAGGATATAAGCTTATGCTGAAGGAAGTGGGCAGAAGGTCTCAAAAAGCCGAGGAGGAAGCTAACCGACTTGCCGAAGAAAAAGAGGAGTTTATAGTCAAAGAGGTTTGCAAACGATACGGATTAGAGCTTGCTGCGTGAGTATGCAAATATTAAGCCGAAAAAAGAAAGGAATCTCAGTATGAACGAAATGATGAAGGTGTTATACATACAAGTTGGGAAAAAGCCGCAGGTAATAGAAATCAAGCATACACTCAAAGAAATGCAAAGGCTGGTAGGCGGAATAATAAGCGCTTACAGTCCGTTTGATGACGGCTCGGTAATAATCCTGAATGATACCGGCAAAATTGACGGGCTGGAATTTAACCGTGTCATATATGATGAAAACGGCGAAATAGCAGACATAATCGCAGGAGATTTCTTTATTTGCTATGCTTCACCGGACAAACCGGAATTTTCAAGCCTGCCCGATGAGCTGATACGGAAATACTCTGAATTATTCAAAACACCGAAGGTGTTTATAAGGATTGACGGCAAGCTGATTATTATGCCGGCAGGCGATCAACAGTAGCTTTTAATTGACTTATTACCGAACGGCGGTTATAATAAAAATAAAGGGAAGTGGTTATTGTGCCTGAATTAAGTAGATTTTATAATATTGTCATTAAAATGATTTTCTCTGATGACGGACAGCATAATAAGCCGCATTTTCATGTGTACTATGCTGAGTATGATGCGTCGGTGGGTATTGACGGAGAGCTTTTAGCCGGGAAATTACCGGTAAAGCAATTAAAACTGGTTCAGGCTTGGGCAGCTATCCATGAGGAAGAATTATACGCCGCGTGGAATAAAGCTGTCAGAAACGAGCCTTTCGGAAAAATCGAACCGCTTAGATAAAGGGGCAAATATATAATAACAGGAGCTGATTTTATGTATATTGTTGATGACATAGCTTATGCAGGCGAACCCGAACCGATAATAAAGGTTAGCGGGGTACGGCCTATGGAAAATCATAAGCTGTGGGTAAGGTTCAATACCGGCGAAACTAAAATTTTTGATTTTAAGCCGTTACTTGATATGCCCGCATTTGCGCCTCTTAAAAGCACCGAGCTTTTTAATCGGGTTTATATTGATTACGGTGTAACGGTATGGAACGACGGAGATATAGATATCGCTCCCGAAAAAATATATCGCGACGGCGTACCGTGTGACAATCAAATAGGCGTGTGAAAATAAAAATCTGCCGGCTTCGTAAGAAGTCAGCAGATTTTTTATGCCTTAATAACGGTTGCGAGCTTTTCGAGCCCGTGCCGTTCTATGTACTCATAAACAGCCACAATATCGTTAAAAACCATAGCCTCGCTGAAAAATTCGGTATAGTTAAGAGTGTCCTTTAAAAGCGGATATTTTTCGCCTGTATTTACCGCAATATAATATTTCTCTTTCATTCAAAGCACCCCTCAGACGAATATTATTATACCATACAGAAAAATATTTTCAATTGTCTTTTTTACATAAAAACACAACCGTCAATTTTTATCTGAGTAAAAGTATTTGTTATCCGATTTTAAACTGATTTTAAACTGTTGTCGGTTTTTATTTACAATTCCGTATGACTGTGTTACAATTATGCTGTAAAAGGGGAAGGCACCCATAACAAAAAACAGCTTTACACATAATGCTAAGGGGATGACACCCATCGAAAAAAACATTATAGTGGTTGATGAAAACGGAAAACAATACGAATCGACCTATTTAAAAAGAGCGAAAGGTCTTGTTAAAAACGGCAGGGCGCATTTTGCGGAAGAAAATAAAATATGTCTTATGCGTCCGCCAGAGAATTATTTGGAGGATAAGGATATGGCGGAAATAAACAAAGAAAAAAATAATACAAAAATGTCGCTTGAATTCATTTTAAATCAAATTGAAAAAGTGCAGTCGCAACTGCTGGATTTAAAAAACACTGTCAACAATATCGGTTGTGTAGCAGATTGTGATTACAACGGAGAAGAGGGCGTAACCGTTCATGATGAAGTGGCTGTTAAGAAAATCACCGCTCTAACCGAAGTATTTCATCACAGGGAAGAAAGCCTTCAAATGCTTTTGGAGCTTTACGGCAAGATGTATGATGACTTAACCGGAAAGAAGATTTTAAAAAGCAAAGCTCTTGCGGCTTTGGAAAAATGTTCCGGTAATGATGAACAGATGAAAAAGCTGAGCGGAATTATGACCGAAATCGGATTTTTAGAAGAATAGCAAATTGATATTTATTTCCGCTATATCGGCAACGCAGGAGAAACATTATAAAGGTTGCAAAGGCGCTTGAAGTCAGCGCCGATTATCTTCTGACGGGAGATATAGTGGATAAGGATATGCTTATACTGGCAGATAAGCTACGCAAGCTCTCTCCGGAAATGCTCAGGATTGTTGAAAATATTATTGATGAGTGTACGAAAATTTGAGCAGGCTTTGATTATTAAATAAATAATTGACCTTTTGGTTTTGAGAGGGTATAATAAGACTGTAAGGAGATGATTTTCGTGTGTTCGCAAAGCAAGCTTAACAGTATATTAAGTAAAATAGCAGAGGTTGCAAAAAATACCTTTGGTAATACTTTGCAGGCTGTTATTCTATACGGCTCATATGCCCGCGGCGATTATGATGACGCCTCGGACATAGATATAATGATAATTGCGGATGTTGCCCGCGGGGATCTGTTCAGATATGAAAAGCCGATTATAAAGGCAACAAGCGAATTGGGGCTTGAAAATGATGTGGTCATTACCGCAACCCTAAAGGATAAGAAGACATTTGAGCAGTATAAAAACGCACTGCCTTTCTATCAGTCTGTATTAAAGGAGGGCGTTTAGGTTGCCGTTTGAAGAGCAGATATCTATTTCAAAGCTCCGTTTGGATATTGCAAAGGAACGGCCTTAGCTATGCCGATGAAATTCTGAAAATCGGGGATTATAAAACGGTTGCCAACCGTTCGTATTATGCTGTGTTTTCTGCAATGAGAGCTGTTTTGGCACTTGATTCGTTTGATTCCAAAAAGCACTCGGGGATTATAGCAGAATTCAGAAGACGCTATTTGAAAACCGAAATATTACCTAAAGAATTATCCGAAACAATTGATTCATTGGTCGAGATAAGACAAGGAAGCGATTATGACGATTTTTATATTGTTTCAAAGGAAGAAGTAACATTGCAATTGAAGAATGCCCGCCTTTTCGTAACAGAGGTTGAAAAATATTTAAAAGGAGCATATCGGTAAAAACCGTAAAAAAATTTCCATAAAAATGAGTGACATACTTGAAATAAGGCGTTTTGCGATGATAATCTTGACAATAAATATGTTATTGTTATAGGACCTGTTGCAAATGATGATTTGGCATTGCTTTTCAGGCAGTTCAGCAACGGGATGATAGAAATAGATACTCTTATTCGCGAAATGAAATATAAGAAATTGACCGATCGGTATTCCTTCCATATAGAAAAGGGCTTACAGTTTTAAAAAAAGTAAGGGGAATACAATGTCTAAGACAAAACAGTTAATGGAGCTGGCAACTCAAGATATTATTGCCGAGCTTGCGGATAAAAGAAATTAAGAAATCGCCGATGCTATGAATATTTTTTACGGATCGGAATTTTGCAAAAAGCTATATGACGAGTCAACAGGACTGTATTCCGAAGGAACGAGGTATTTGTACGGTCTGTTGGAAAATGAGCTTGAAAACGGTAGAATTGTTCAAAATGAAATATAAGTCAGACACCGTCTGTTCCTGAAAACGGGAGAGACGGTGCTTTTTATGCCACTAAGGGATTTAAGTTTGATTTTTTGCTATATACCTTTTTTTGCCCGATATTTTCGGTACCGTGTAGGGGTTATGCCGGTAACCGCTTTAAATTCACGGCAAAAATGGTAAACGCTCGAAAAACCGCAATCATACGCTATATCCGTAACCGGCTCGGCAGTTTCGCAAAGAAGTCTGCCGGCTTTTTTTATTCTCATTTCAAGAATATATTGCTTAGGCGTTTTGCCGTATTTTTTCTTAAAAAGCCGACGCATATAGCTTTCGCTGATTTCTGCCGCCGCGGCCGCTTTTTCGTTATCAAGCTCCGGATTATAAAGGTTTTCGGAAATGTAGTTAACGGCGGGGATTATTGCGCTGTCGGTATACAGCTGTTCTGACAAAAGCCTGTCGAGAATATCGTAAAAAACACTTAGAGCCTTAAGCTCTCTGCGGGAAAAATCAAGCTCGCGCAGCTTTTCAAAATCTTTAATGTAATCACTGTTGTTTTGCAGCGGAATTATTATAAATTCGTCGGTAAACGGTTCGGCACATTTAAAGTTTACAAGCGGAAACGCTCCGCCTGAATTATTGTACAGCTCATAGGTCGCACCCGCCGGCAAAAAAATCGCACAGTCCTTATCCGAAACAAACCTTTTGCCGTTATGTGTATATGTGATTTTACCTTCTTTGCAAAAGGAAAATCCGAAAAACGGTCTGTTTGTTATTTTCATACGTCTGCCTGTAGGAGCTAAAACCGTAATTACCTCGGATATTTCGGTAACTTTAATTTGCTCTAAGCTTGCCATTTTCATCACCCTTAATGCAATTATACCGATTTCGCAAATAATTTCAAGCTATATGATAAAATTTGTTCCGAAAATGTTAAAACAGTCCCGTTTTCCGCATTGACTTAAATGCTGTTTACATTTAAAATTTAAGAAAAATGCGAAAGGATTGTTGTATATGAACTTTTCAGGTAAAACGGCGATAGTTACGGGCGCGGCTTCGGGTATGGCGTTGCTCTTCTGCAAAAAATTTGCCGACCTCGGCGGAAATGTTGCTATGACCGATATAAACGGCGGCATACTGACGGAAAAGGCTGCGGAGATTAACGCCGAAAATCCGGGCAAAGCGCTTGCGGCCGTATGCGACGTGCGAAAATACGAAGAAGTATGCGCGGTGCGCGACCTTGCGGTTAAGACATACGGCAGTATTGACGTTATGGTAAATCTTGCGGGCGGGGCGGAAACGAGAATACTGCGTGCTTCGGGCGAATTTCCCGATATTCCGATAGAGGTTTACGATTGGGGAATAGACGTTAATCTTAAGGGACAGTTTTATTTTGACCATGCCGTTATGAAGCAGATGCGCGAGCAGAAAAGCGGAGTTATAATCAATATCGGCTCTATAACCGGCGAGGAGGGGTGCGCTACAAATGTTGCATATTCAACCTCAAAAAGCGGAGCTATGAACGGACTTACAAAATCGCTGGCGCTGTACGGCTCGAAGTACAGCATTCGCTGCGTTTGCGTATCTCCCGGACCCGTTCTGACACGCCCCGGTATGGCGGCTATGAAAACCGCTCTCGGCAGGGCGGCGGAGCCTGAGGAGCTTGTTAATATGCTGCTTTACGCGGCGTCGGACGAGGGAAGCTTTCTTGACGGAGTAAACATACTTATGGACGGAGGGCGCAATATAATGCGCAATAAGGACTGATATGAGTAAATTTTTGATAGAAGACAGACCTACGCTTACCTGTATGATTCAGGCAAGAACGCCCGAGCGCGTAAGCGAGCTTATAAAAAAGGGTCTTGACGGCGGAACAGACGCATTTGCAATTCAAATTGACCAGCTTGAAAGAGAATACCGCACCGAGAGCTGTTACAGAGTGCTTTTTGAAAAAATGGGCGGCAAGCCTGTTTATGTTACCGATTACCGTAATAATATGAGCACAGGTATGACCGACGGTGAGCTTGCCGACGAGCTGCTTACGCTTGCAAAAAGCGGAGCGGCGCTTGTTGACGTTATGAGTGATCTTTATTGCCCTTCAAAGGACGAAATAACAAGGGACTCTGCGGCGGACGCGAAACAGCGCGAGCTTATAAACAAAATTCATTCTTACGGTGCCGAGGTGCTTATGTCCTCACATACCTACCGTTTTCTGAATTTTGACGAGGTACGGGAAATTGCAAAAATACAGTCAGACCGCGGCGCCGATATTGTAAAAATAGTTGCGGCGGCAAGCTCGGAAAGAGAGCTGTATGAGATTTTTGAAACGACGGCGCGCCTTAAAAACGAAATAGAAAAGCCGTTTTTGTTTTTGTGCGTCGGAGAGTATTGCAAAAAGCACCGTCTTACCGCACCGATTATTATAAACGGTATATACTTATGCGTTGCCGAGCAGGACGAATTTTCAACGCCCGCTCAGCCGCTGCTTAAAACCGCAAAAGCAATGACAAATTTAATATACGGGGGATAAATATATGAAAGCAATACTTGTAAATGACGACAGATCTTTAAGATGGGATAACGTTCCCGACCCGATTTTGGGCAATGATGACTGCCTTGTAAAAATAGAGGCGGCTGCGCTTAACCGCGCGGACTTAATGCAAAGAGAGGGCGATTATCCGCCCCCGCCCGGTTGCCCCGAATGGATGGGTCTTGAAATAGCAGGAACTATTGTAGAAATAGCGGACGGCGCAAGGGAAAAGTCTAACTGGAAAATAGGCGATAAGGTTTGCGCCTTGCTCGGCGGCGGCGGTTATGCCGAATATGCGAACATTAAGTACGATATGCTTATGCCGGTGCCCGAAAACTGCTCAATGGTAGAAGCGGCGGCAATGCCCGAAGCCTTTGCAACGGCGTACCTTAACTTATTTATTGAGGGCGGAATTAAGCCGGGCAATACCCTACTTATGAATGCGGGCGCGTCGGGGCTTGCAAGCGTTATAATACCGATGGCCAAGGCGTTCGGTGCAAGGGTTATAACCACGGTATTAACGGACGAAATTGCAAACAACATAAAGCATTTAAACGCCGACCGCGTTGTGGTTACAACAAAGGAGGATATTTCCGAGGTTTTAAAGGAAGAGCTTGAAAGCGGTCACGGGGTTGATGTTGCGATAGACTGCTTAGGCGGCGAAATAATGGGCAAGTGTATTCATTATTTAACCCACGGCGCGCGCTGGATTATGATAGCGGCTCTGGCGGGTCAAAAAACCGAAATAGACCTTAAAAATATCTATGTCAGAAACGTGAGAATAATCGGCAGTACTCTCCGGTCAAGAACGCCCGAGGTTAAGGCACGGATTTTAGCAAGCCTTGTGCGTGATGTATGGCCCAAGGTATCATCGGGAGAAGTAAGACCGACGATATACAAGGTTCTTCCCATAACCGAGGCCGAGGCGGCGCAGGATATACTCTACCGCGGCGAAAATGTCGGCAAGGTTGTTTTAACGGTAGGCTGACGAATTAACAAGTATTTTAACATCAAAACGCGGGAAAAACATTATAAAGGTTGCAAAGGCGCTTGAAGTCAGTACGGATTATTTGTTGACGGGAGATATAGTGGATAAGGATATGCTTATACTGGCAGATAAGCTGCGCAGTCTATCACCGAAAATGCTCAGGATTGTTGAAAATATTATTGATGAGTGTGCGAAAATTTAAAATGTCGGTGAATGACTGGAGTTTAACAGATTATAATCATACTGCCGGGAACATTTGTAAGCTTACAGAATATAATGTATTGGTATTACTTGAATGTCTCGGTATATACTAAAAAGTGCATTGGATTTTATGGACTGAAATACTTGACAAATGATTTCATAAGCTGTATAATCTAAATGCAAGGGAAGTAACTTAGTGTGCTTTCCGTGGCGTTGAAACAACAGGCTGTTTCAAGTCGCAGTTTGTTGCGGAGCTGGATCGAGGGTTTGACATTTCCTCAACTTGAATAGGCAGTAATGCCAAACGAAAAACCGGAACCATATAACAGCGGGTGTATCTCAGCCCATAAGTGAGAAACTTATTAAGTGAGCTTCTCTTGGCTCAAAGCAAGAAAGTTAAAAGCGAGCGTTTCGCTGCTCCGAATGCGAGTGTAACAAAGGGGCAATATTCTTGCCCCTTTGTTGTATTGGTGTCTTTAGACGTGGAAATAAACCCTCGGTTCTACCGAGGGAAGAAAAAA
>ERZ773139.814-NODE-814-length-39149-cov-5.281501_pt1 | contig 39149 bp, 46 predicted proteins | sample MGYA00580854_ERZ773139 | MGnify/ENA primary metagenome ERZ773139 (study PRJEB29015, sample SAMEA2737809) | human gut metagenome | biome: human gut; feature: human-associated habitat; material: faeces | place: China | collected 2012 ...
CGAGGCCTTTCAGCACCTTGCCCTGATTTGCGCTCAGACTCTGGTCGGTGGCCGTACTGGTCAGGTTGTCCTGCACGCCGCGCCAGGTGTTGGCAGTGGGCGGCGTATAACCCAGCGCTGCCGTCACGTTGGCTTTGGTGATGCTGATGGTGCCGCCGGAGTTGGTGATGTTGCTGCCGGTCTTCACGCCTCCAAGGACGCTGGCCGTTGCTGTCGGCAGCGTGTAACCGCTCACACTGCCGCCGACCGATATGGGACCCCATGCCATAGGTCCATCCCTCCTATTTCACAATGTAATAAACTGCCGTGATGGCAGCTGTCGGCGTCTGCTGCGCTCGCAGCCGCAGTTTTCCTGCAAAGCTTTCGGTCGATGTGAGCCCTGCCGTCAGGGCGGTCTTTGCACGCCTGCGCAAAGGTGTCTGCACCGCTCCGGCCCAGCCGGTACAGCGGCGACGCTGCGGCCGCGTACCGGTCGGCGTCCACCCTGTCCGGCATATTTTTGCTGATGGTCTCGGCTGCCTTGTCCGTCACCCGCCAGCCTTCCAGCGCCCGCTGCACCTCGGCCTCCCGCTGGGTCTTCGGCGCTTCCGGCCGGAGTCCCAGAGTCTCCCGCAGCGGGGCGTTCTCATAGCTGTCGGTTTCACCTACAGCGGCAGTCGCTTCACGCACGTTGTCCGGCGCAGCCGTTTCCGGCATGGCATCGGCGGTTTCTGCGGGAGCACTCTGTACTGTCTGCGGCACACTCGCAGCTTCGCTGGGCAGCTCTGCACTCTGTACAGCAGGCGCAGCTTCGCTTTTCACGTTCTGCTGCGCTGCAATATCCCGCAGCATTCGGCGGGTCGCGCCCGCAGTGTCGGGCAGCGTTACGCCGTAAGCCTGCTCAAAGGCCGCACGGTTTTCCCGGTTCTCGGCGTTCGGCGTAAACAGTCCGATGGTCTTGCCCGTCAGGCTGTCGCTCGCCGCCACTTCGGCAAACTGCCGCACCGCCGGGTTTTCCGATTTTGCGGCAGTTGTTTTCGCCCGCTGCATACTTTCAGTGGAGTTTCCTTTAAGAAAGGTGCTTTGCGCCCGGGTTGCGGCTCCCGGTGTCTGCTGCGCTGCCGCTTGCATCCCGCCGGCCGCTGCCCCAACAGCTTCTCCCTGTTTCGTCCACTGGCCGCGGTCGTCGCCGTTGCCCCTATCAGGGGAGCTCCGTTCTCGCACGGCGTCAGCCGACGGGAACGGTAAGAGTTTTTCTTCCCGCCCGCTGATGTTTTCAGTGGCTGCAGGCGCAGCCGGCTGAGAGGGCTCCGCCGCCCGGGCATCCCATTCCTTCTGCTGGGCGGCAGCCCGCTCCATCCGCTCCATCCGGTCGTGATACTTCGCCTGCCCCAGCAGGCTTGCGTCTCCTCCGTTCAGCTTTGCCAACCCCGTGCCGACAGCGCCGCCCAGCGCACCGGACGCGCCGCCGGAAAGTCCGCTTTCCAGCGCCGTCAGCAGGGTGTCTTTGCTGAACAGGTTCTTCGCCGCTTCGCTGTCGCCCAGCGCAGCGTCAATGGCCATGTCCGCATAGGTCTCCGCAAAAGCCTGCATTGAGTTGTCGATGCCGCCCGAGATGGCCGCAGCCACCGCCGGGTAGCGTTTCGCCAGCTCCGAGCTGCCCGCCAGCCCCTGCACCCAGTCCGCGATCTGCCCTGCCAGCGTGTCCTTCGCGTAGTCACTGCCCATGGTCTTTGCAAGGTCGGCTGCGCCCACCGAGTTGATGGCCCATCCCGCGCCGAACTTGGCGAGGCCGCCGCCCAGCGCTTTTCCTGCGCCTTCTCCCTTCTCCGCGCTCTGGCCCATGGCCTCTGCCGCTCCCTGTGCGCTCAGGACGGGCAGCACTGCCGCCGGGTTCACGCCCGCCACGGCCAGATTCTCCGCGGCGCTGGTCACAGCCCCGCTCACGGCCTTCTGCGCCGGGCTCAGGCCGCTCTGGGCCGCAGCCGTCAGCTGCTGCCCGCGGTCGTAGAGCTGGTAGCCCACGCTCTGGTTCTTGTCGATGCCGTCGCTCACTTCCAACCCCGCCAGCTTCTGGCGCATCTCCCGGATCTCCTTGGAGTTGTACCCCATCGAGATGAGCTCCCGGTTCCGGCTCTCCGGCCATGTGGGGTTATAGTCCATGTCCACGTCGGTCAAAAGGTCAAACAGGCTCTGGGCGTGCTCGTCGCCCTTTACCTCCTGCTCCACCTGTTTCCAGTTCTTCAGGGTGGCGTCGATGTTCTTGCCCGCCTGCACGCCGTACTCCGCGCCCAGCAGCGGGGCAGCAGCCACCGTGTCCGCGATTCCGCCGATGGTGTTCGCCGCCCGGCGTACATCCCGCTTCCATGCAGGGATGGCGTCCAGCGCAGCGTTCATCTTCCGGGCCTCGTCGATCTGCGCCTGTGTCCAGCCGCCCTTTTGGATAAGGTCGGCGTCCGTGTACGCGCCATGGGTGTTGTCCACCCGCCGCACCGCGTCGGCCAGATTCTTGTTGTCCCCGGTGTCCAGCCACTGGTTGATGCGGTCAAACTCGTCCGGTACGCTGTCCTTGGCAAAGCTGGCTTTCAGCTCCTGCGCCGGGCCGCTGCCGTAGGCCGTCGCCCCGCCGTCCACGTTCTCCAACACATTCCCGCTCTTCGCAGGTACGCCCCACTTCTGCCCCATGTCCAGCGCCCTTTCGGTGGGGTTTCCTTTAAGAAGGGCTCCCCTGATAGGGGAGCTCCGTTCTCGCGCGGCGTCAGCCGACGGGAACGGTGAGAGGTTCTCTCCCCGCCCGCTGTGCGCCTGAGAGGGCTCGTTCCTCGCATCCACCTCCCCCATGTCGCTGGCGTGCCGCTCGGTGTACTGCTGCAAGGCATCTGCATAGATGTTGCTTTTGGGCGGCACTGTGCTCGATGCAGTGGACGGATTCGGCGTCTTGGTGCGGATAGCTCTCACCTTTTCCGCCGTCCACCCAGAGCTTTCTGCCGCCTTCGACGGGTTGCTTTCTCTCATCGCCTTAACTTTTTCTGCTGTCCATGCCATCAGCCCTTCACCCCCGCTTTCTCAAGCGCTCTTGCGATTTCGTCATCACTGTACCCGTTCTGGCTCATATTGTTCATAATAGCCCACGCGCTATAACCTTTTTTCGCATAGTTCTTTGCCAGCATTGCCGCCATATCTACACCGCCGCTCTGGCTTGCACTCTGGTCGTTCGCAGCATCTGCATTGATCCACCCATTATCCGTTAAGGTCTGCTTGTAAAAATCGTACAGCGGCTCATTTCCCTTCATAGATAAAAATGTCTTTGCCATACTTTGCAGCTGACTGTTCGTCCAGCTGCTCCCGCTACTTTTCGTTCTGCTGCTCCTTCTGCCCGAAGAGCTGCCCGAGCTGCCTGCGCTCTTTGTTGCCAGCGCCGTTGCAAGCTGCCGTCCTGCGATCGTCCTGTAATTCCCCACAGAGTTCGGATCCAGGCCGTACAGTTCCAGCACCGCCCGTGCGGCCTCGTCGCTGCCGCCGCCTGCCAGCCCGGCTGCGGTCGTGAGCGCACCCGCCTTGTCTGCGCGGGTGATGGGTGCGCCGCTGTAATTGTCGAAAATGCCGGTATCCAGACCATACCGGCCCAGCACGGCGTTCGCGGCATCGCCCGCTCCCTGCTGGTACAGGTTGAACGCCTGCTCATAGGCATTCAGTGCATCGCTCTGGCCGGTGCGCTCTTTGTTGTACTCCCACTGTTCCCGGGCAAACTCGTTCTCCCACTGCTGCTGGGTGTAGCCCTTGTAGGTGTCGTAGGCCGTCAGACCGGCTCTACCCACACTCTTCGCCATCTCCCACAGGTTCGAGAGGAAATCGCTCTTCTCTTGCGCCGCCTGATCGGCCCGGCTCTTCTTGTAGTCCCGCCAGTCCTGCGCGTTGGCCACCGCCCCCTGATGCTCCGCCGCCTCGAGGCTGTCCTGATTCTGCAGCGCACTCAGCAGCCCCGAGAGGCCGTTCTGCTTCAGCTGGTACAGAGTCAGGGCCTTGTCCCGCAGCCCGGCCAGCCCGCTGTCCACGTTGGCCATGGCCTGCTGGTAGCCCTGCTGGGCCACACTGTTTGCGTAGCTCGAGCCGTACCCGCCGCTCAGCGCGGCAGCGCCCGCAGCGGCGTTTTCAGCCGCCGCCCTGGCATTCGCCTGCGCGCCCGCGCGGTACTGCCGGTAGAGTTCACTGTCCGTGCCTACGTCATAGCCTGCATTGCTGGCTGCGCCCATGCTGTCCAGCGCCTCGTTGATTCGGTCGGTGTAGTTGCTCTGGTACGCCCCCGGCATCGCGTTCTCGGCGTTTTTCTGCGCCGCCTGCGCGTCCTTGTATCTCTTAAAAACTCCCATTTTCTAATCTCCTTTCCTCTTAGCCTCCCCTTATTAGGGGAGGTGTCGCGCCGTCAGGCGTGACGGAGAGGTTTTTGACCGCTCAGCCCCTTCCGGGCCGGGCGCTTTATTTTCACAGCAGAAGCGGCAGCAGGCTTGCGGCAACGCTCAGGATGGTTCCAAAGATGCCCGTATGCCGGCTCTTTTTCTCCTGTTCCTCGCTGGCTGCCTGATTGTACACGCTCTGATAGTAGTTGCGCTGGTTCTCCCAGTTCTGATAGTTGGTCTGGTACTTCTCGTAGTCCTGCGCCTCGGCTTGCTGGTATCCGCTCAGCTGGCTCTGCAGGTCGCTCTTTTTCTGGGTGTACTGGTTCAGTGCCTGGCTGTACAGCCCGTTCGTGGCATTGCTCAAGCCCGCCATAGCATTCTGGTAGGCGCTCTGGCCTGCCTGTGTGCCATAGCTCGAGCCGTACCCGCCCGAGATGGCGCTGGCGTTGGCCTGCGCGTTCTCGTTGGCCAGCTTTGCCTGTCGGGTGTAGCTGTTCTTGTACTGCTCGTAGGCCGCATCCCGGGTGGGGTCATAGCTGAAATCCTTCATCCCGTCCAGCTGACCCATCACGCCATCTATCCTGTCTTTGTATTTGCTGGTGTAGTCTTCCGGCTTCTTCGCCTCCCACTCCTCTAGCTGCGCTCTTGCATTGCTCAAATTGCTCATTTCAGCTTCTCCTGTAAGTCCCCCGAGAGATTCTCGGTGTCAATGTTGCTCAAAATATATTCCAGCTGCTCCTGCATCTGGTACAGATAATTCCTCAGCTCCCGGGCGCTGGCCGTATCCAGCCCCTCCAGCCTCGGCATGGAGATCTTCGAAAGTCCCACGATACTAGCCACGTCTCGGTACACCTCCGTTTACTCTTCCACCCTCGCTGCTGCTCAGCGTCATGGCGATGCTCCTCACTGCGATCTGCCCTTTTCCGGTCAGGCGCAGCCGCATGGTGTCGTGACGGGTCGGGACGAAGGGCAGGTTCACTTTCACACGCTTCCCTGCGGTGTCCACCCGGCCCATCTCCTGCCACTCGCCGCCGTCGAAGCTGGCCCAGAGCGTCACCACGGTCCGCTCCATCGCGTCCAGCCGCACCGTCACCCGGCTGCAATACTTGTCGTCCGGGCTCCCGAGTCCGATGTCACCGGTCACAGCCTCGTATTCCACCGTGTCCTCTTCGCCGCTGGCCTCCCGGCTTCCGTCTGCGGCCCAGATGGCCTCTTTGTCCCAGAGATAGAGCTGTCGCCCGGTGCTGCACATCGCCCAGCCGGTGGCGTCTTCCTCGTGCCAAAGCCCTTTCTCGGTGTCGTATACCAGCAGCCGCTGCCCGCCGGAGCTTTCGGTGTGCAGGTAGTACCGTCCCACCAGTCCGCCGGCGGCGGCTCTTGTCACATGGCTGAGGCGTTCTTCGTCCAGCGAGGCCGACACCTTGGTGGGCAGACTGCCGTCCCACGCCATGACGCCGTCCATCGAGAGGTAGTACAGCGTCTCGTTGATGACGCAGAGACTCTGGTGCGCACCTTTGGCCACGCCCGAACACTGGATGCTGCTCATCTGGTAGTCGCTGGGCTTGGTGCCGTACAGCTTGTGCAGACCGTTCTCCTTGAAGAAAAGCACGTATCCCATGCAGGTAGCCGCACCGGTAAAGGCCCCGTCGCTGCCCACGGTCACGGCGTAGCTGTCCGCTGCCGTTCCCCGGTAGGAGAACCAGTTGGTGGCGTCGCCCAGCTTGCAGGCATAGATGACGTTCTCGGTGCTTGAACATCCCCACACCCGGTTGTTGTGCTCCGTCAGCCAGTCGAGGTCCGGCACCCGCCGCTGGGCCGTCACGTCCGGGAAAGGCCCGTCGAAGGTCTGGGTGGTCTTGCCGTCCATGGCCGTCCACACCACGCTCTGGCCTGTCACCACGCAGGTGCCGTAATACAAAACGCTCTCGATGTCCGGCGCGATGGAGAGGATGACCGAGTCTCCGGCCACGTCGTCCACCACTACGTCCCCGCTGAAATCAGAAGAGTAGGCATTCTTCACCACAGACGGGATGCCCGTCAGCGTCACAGTGTCCCCGGCCTTGAAAGCTTCGCCCAGCCCCTTGCAGGTCACGCGGCAGTAGTTCAGCAGAATGTTCTGCCAGCCGCCCGCTGTGCTGTAGAGCTTCAGGGCGTCGCGGTAGCTCCACGGGGCGTCTTCGGCCTGTTTGAGCCAGACATCGCCGTTCTCCGGGCTTTCCGGTTCGGTCGCACCGAACAGATTCGGCGTGTACACTACACCGGCAGCATCGCAGGGGGTCACGGTCAGGCTCACTCCGCCCTGCTGCCAGCTGGACCCCAGCGCACTCAGCGTTCCGCTCACAGTATCAAAGGACATCTTGTCCGGCCAGATGAGCACCTTGGTCCCCATGCCCACCAGTCTCTTTTCGTTGTCGCTCAGGGCGCCTTTCAGCTCCACAGCGGCGCTGCCGTCATCCGGGGCATACCGCAGGGTCGTGCCTTCCACGGTCAAAAGGCCGTTCAGATGGTACATCCCGTTCATCCCGGCTGCTTCCCGCACCTTCCGCCGGGGCTTGCGGGTCTCGAGGGCCGGGTATCCCCGCGAAGAGAAGTTCTTTTCTTCGCTCAGCTCTGCCTCGCTGCACGCATATCCCTCGTTCAGCCCGCCGAATACCCGCAGCAGCTGCCGCTGGCTGTTTATCTGGTTCAGGTTCGTCACGTCATCAGCCTCCCGCCGCCTGCCGGCATATAGTTCCGCCTCACCCACACCGCAAACTCCTGCACATAACTCGTGTAGAGCTGCAGCTCATTCGCCGCCCGGGCCGTCTCGCCCAGTGCCAGGTCCATCTGCGCAGCCAGCCAGTGGGGATAAAGTGCTTCTGCCGCACAGCAGGCCAGCAGCGGGGTGTCATATTCCAGCCCGTCGTTCCACAGAATATCCGCGCCCTTGTCCTCAAAGTCGCCGCCGGTCTGGCTGCGCTCCACGATGTTCCGGCGCATCCCGCTGTCTGCCTGCCGCAGCCATAGCTGCTTCAACCGGTTCTCAAAATGATTGTTCGGCCTCAGCTCGTCGGCCATCTTTATCGCTTCGCCTGCTGTCATAAAAAAACCTCCAAAACAAAATCCCCCGGCGCAGCAAGCGCCTGCAAGCTGTACCGGGGGAAATATCAAATGGTCATCATCTGGGTTCCGGCCGCCGCCTGCATGGCCTGACTCTTCCGGGCCGCTTCGGCGTCCTGTTTGATGCTGTGTTCCAGCACCTCGGCCACAGCCTTCGGCACCTTCACGTCCATGCCGCGCTGGATGAGGTAGCTGTCGCCGTTGACGCCCACGAACACCGGTGCCGAATAGCGGTCGTCATCCTTGAACAGATGGATAGTCACCATGCCGTCGTCCTTTTCTTCGGTCGCTGCCTCGACCTTCTCCACAGTCTCCACCGCGTTCTCCACGGCATCCGCCGCAGTCTCTTTCTTCGTAGCCATAGTATTTCCTCCTTAGTTTGCCTTCGCCTTCGCGCTGTACTTCGGGCTGATGCTCTCGATGCGGACCATGTACTGCTCACACAGACGTTCCGCAGTCTTGATGGCCTTCCAGCCCACGGATGCGCGCTGGTTCAGCGGGTCTTCGCCCGCACCCAGCTGCTTGACGATGTGCTGCAGGCCGCCGCCCTCAACCTCGGTCACAGCGTAGGCATGAGCTGCCAGCACCAGAGTGCCAAACACGGCCAGACCACTCGGGCAGCCGCTGCCGGTCCAGATCTTCGCCTCGCTGGTCTCGATGAAGCGCACACCGGCCAGCTTGCCGATCTCACCGTTGTAGATGTTCTCAGGGGCAGCATACTTGTGGACGTCGATCCACTCCGGGTTGCGGCGCAGATCATAGGCCACATAGGGGTGGACGATAGCAACATAACTCTCGCCGATGGCGTCGGCATTCTGGGCTTTCAGGGCAGTGGCCGCCTGGTCGATGAGGTCGGGCGTCAGCACACTGGCGGTGGTCAGATTGGCGCGGCTGGTCACGGCGGTGTCGCCCGCCGGCGCGTAGATGACGTTGGTGCCGCCTGCCAGCACCTCGCGGGTCACGGTGTCCAGCGTACGGCCCGCCTGGGATGCCAGCACCTTGGTCGCCTGGGTGATGTTGTTGTCGATAGCGGTCAGCTGCAGCACGTCGGTGATGGCTGCCCAGCCGCCGTACTGCTTCACGGTGGCGGTCATGGGGGTGACGGTCAGGGCCTGTGCATTGGGGGTCACGCCCTCGGTCAGCGGTTCGGTGGCCTTGGGCAGGCTCTCGTACTTGCGGAACTCGATGGTCTTGCCGTTGTTGGCCGGGATGGGATACTTGTCGCCAAACTGGTCATGCACCAGCAGCGGCTCTGCCTGGTCCAGCAGACGCTTCTCGTAGTAGGTCTTCATTTCGGCGCTCATGCCAGTCGCACCGGTGTGGTTTGCAGGCTGCGCAAACAGCTGCAGATTCATGTGGTTCTTCATGTTTCTTACTCCCTTCGTTTACTCATGTGCTTTATTGAGAGACTTCTGCTTCCCGGGTTTTCCTTTAAGAAAGGCTCCCCTAACAGGGGAGCTCCGTTCTCGCGCGGCGTCAGCCGACGGGAACGGTGAGAGGTTTTCTTTCGGTCAGCAGCGCCTTCTCGTCAAAAAGTGATGATCTGCCCCCGCATGGCCCGGCGTTCCAGCTCTTCGCACTGGGCAGGCGTCAGCTTGGAGACGTCGGTCTTCAGCACCGCCGCGCCGCCGGGGTTCGTGCCGTTCTCGCTGGGCCGTGCGCCCCGCTGGCGGATACGCTCCACCACGCCGCTCTCCGTCTTCTTGGCGGTCTCAGCAGTCTTCCGGGCCATGATGTCGTCAAAGTAGCGGGCCTTGTAGGCGTCCTCCATCTTCACGCCCAGCTTGAGCATCTGGGCAAAGTCCGGGTCAGCCAGCGCCGTCTTGATGTCGAAGTCCGGGTCTTCGGCCCGGATGCGCTCCACGGCGGCGTCCCACTCCTGCTGGATGGCTTCCATCTTGGCGGCTTCCGCCCGCTGCTGCTCGGCGGCACGGTGCTTGGCGTTCTCGCTTTCCAGCGCGTCCATCTCCTTGGCCAGCTGGACGCTGATGCCCTTCTTCATGGCCATGTCTTCGTAGTAGGCGTCGTCCTTCACGACGCCGCCCTCCACCGCAGCGGCCAGTGCCTCGTAGTCGCCGGGAGTAGTGCCGTACTTCTGGCCCAAAGCGTTCAGGATACGCCCCACCGGCCCCTGCTCGTTCAGGATGCTGTCGTAGGCTTTCTGGGTGGCCTGCACGATCATCTCGCCAAACTCCCGGTTGTACTCGCCCCTCATCAGTTCGCCAAACGCTTTCCGGTGCGCCTCCGGGTCGGTGCCGCTCTTGTCTGCCGCACCGTCCTGTTCCTCGCCTTCAGCAGCATCTTCCTCCGCGTCCGGCTCTTCCGCCGGGCTCAGCATCTCATCCACCTCAGCGGCAGCAGCCTCCCGGCCTTTGCCCTGGGCGGGAGCAGACGCAGCCTTTTCTTCCGCCGCAGCTTCGCCGGTGCCTTCTGCTGCACCGGCACCGTCACCGCCTTCCGCAAACAGCTGCAAGTCCACCGCCGGGCTGCACTTGCATCTTTTCTTGAAGTTCACATTCTCCGGGTACTGTTCGGCCAGCAGGTCCAGACCGTCGGCCACAAGCTCGAACTTGTCCCGCATGAGGACGCTGTCGCCTGCCTCTACGCTCACCACCGGGCCTTCCTTGCCCTGATAGATGCAGCTCGAGGTGTGTTCGTCCTCCGCAGCGCTGTACGCCAGCGTCTGCATCAGGCAGCTCACCGCAGCACATACGATGTCCTGTCCCGCCGGGGCATACCCCGCGTGGCCCTCGGCCCTCATCGTCAGCTTCCCGCCCTCCGGGTCTGCCACATAAATAATTTTGATCATGTAGAACCTCCTCACTTATTCGGGTCATTGATATTCATCGCCCTCTCGGCAGCTTTCGTGGCCAGCGGATTCGTTCCGCCGCCCACCTGTCCGCCCAGAGAGTTCGTCACTGTCTTCGCGCTGGTCTCTCCACCGCCCCCGCCGCCGGTCATGGCAGCGGCAGCAGCACCGGCCTGTTCGCTCAGGTTCGAGCCGTTCTGCTGGTCGATGACAGCCGCCATCTGCTGGATCTGTGCCATCGCCTGCTGCAGCTGCTGGTACAGAGTGCCGTTCTGGGCCACCCGCTGGCGCACCTTCTCGATGCCCTCGAAGTCCATCATGTCCAGACACGCCAGTGCAGCGTCGGCGTTGGCCGGGGCAAAGAACCCCAGCTGGTAGCATTCCTTCGCCGTCTCGTTCTGGCTAAGGCGGCTGAAGGTACTCTTCTTGGCCGCGCTCACCGTGATGTCGAACACCGGCTCATGGGCGCCCAGCTCCACGCCGCCCACGCTCTCCACCGGCTGCGGCCGCAGCATCTGGCCGGAAAATTCCCGGTACTCCGTACCGCCCTGCTGGCCGGTGATGCGGTAAACCCGCTCTTCGTCGTAGAACTGCCGCATCAAATCGATGATGAAATAGCATTCCTTTGCAAAGGAGCGGTAAGAGCTTTTCAGCATATCCCGGCTGAGCTTCGAGCCTGCTTCCTGCAGCGCCGCAATGGCCGAAGCAGCGGTCAGACCGCTGGTCGCGCCGCCCTGGTTCACGTCCCGGTTTCCGCTGATCTCCTTCAGCTCTGCGACGCGGTTCTGCTGGTAAGCGATGGTGTTGGAGGGCAGCGGAGCGGTCTCCAGCTCCATGAAGCCCCGCTCATCCAGACGGCCCACCAGATGTACCACGTCTTTTGCCGTGTCCAGCAGCTCGTCTTCGTTCACGCCCGCCGTGTCCGAGACGAGGTATCGCTTCTTGGCCGCCGCCAGCGTGTTCTCGTCCATGGCCTGCGTCATCCGGTCGATGGCGTCCTGGGTGTCCTTCATCACGTCGATGTATCCGAAGCCCGCCGGGCTGTTCTCTTCCACAAAGAGCGGGTCGAACACGAAGGGATATTTTCCGTGGTCATAGAAACCGGTCTCGGCCATCGCCGGGTCGTTCTCGCTGGCGTAGAGCACCACGCCGTTGCAGAACTTGCAGTAATGCACCACGGTCTGGCCGCCGGGCTTCTCCCGCTTGTAGTACCAGTCCACCACCACGCTCTTTTCGCTGGTGTCGATGTTCTGGTCACTGACGTACTGCCCCACGGTGATGCCGCTGCTGCCCGCCTTGCCCTCGAGCTGAGGCCACCGGGCCGCCAGACGGTCGTTGTCGGCCAGCGCCAGCGAGAAGAAGTTGGCCGAGTCCTGGATGTCCTCCACGCCCGGCTCCCAGTAGAGCATCAGAAGGTCCATGCTCCGGATGGCAATGTCCCCAAGGCCCTCCCGCAGCGCCGGGTCCCAGAAAATGCCCTTGACGCCGGTACCCTGCTTGAGCTTACGCCACCAGGTGTCGCTGTACACGCTCTCGTAGTCTGCCTGTTCCAGCACCACCGGCAGAATGTCGGAGAGGAGCCTCGCCGTCTCCTCGTCGTCCTGCGCCCTCGGCAGCACGTTCGGCTCCGGGTAGTTGTCCATGGCGTCGGCGTGTTTGTTGGCGATGGAGTTGAACAGCCACCCCGTGCTGGGGGCGCGCTTGCCCTCCATCACCCGGTTGCCATACTGCTTCCAGTGGCCCAGCTTGTACCATTCCTCGTTGTCGATGATCCGCTTGTCGAGACTGGCTTTGGCCGACTTGTATTTTTCGAGGATGGCCATTGCCTCGCTGATCTCCTTCTCGCCGATCGCTGGTTCACCATCCAGCACCCCGGCCAGACTCTCGCCGCCGGGGCTTTCATCTGCTGTCAGGTCAAGCTCTTTTTTCCCAAATTCCATCCCATTTTCCTTTCCGCGTTCCTGTTCATATCCTCATAAACCTCGTCTTGTCCTTCCTCGGGTCCATATCCAGCGGGTCGTCCAGCATGGGCGGCGGCTGGGTGTGCTTTGCGGCGCTGATGGGGTTCTCCATCAGCACATACCGGCACTCGTCGTAGATGTGGTCCTCCTGGGTGGTGTCGATGTCCTCCACATTGCTCTCGTCATAGACGAGGTTCGGGATGGTGCGGATGAAGTGCTTGCAGGTGTTGAAGACCTGCAGCATCGGCCTGCCGTCTTCGCCGAAAGCCAGCCGGTAGTGGAACTGCATCTTTCCCGCCAGACGGGTGTGGTCGCCGGGCATCCAGTGCAGAAAGTTCGGACTTTTCTCCTGCATGTCCGCGATGCTCTCGCCCCGGCTCTCGTCAAAGATGGCCGGGTCAGCCACGCCCAGGATGACCCGGCCTTTCAGCAGCGGGTCATTTTCCTCTGCCTCCCGGATCATCCGTGCCTGTTCCATCGGGTCCTTTCTCAGACCCTCGTTGGGTGTGCCGGTGCAGCCGTAAAGCTCCTTGATACGGTAAAGCCGCCCGCGCTCGTCCGCTGCATACCACCCCACAGAAAACGGCTTCGAGAAACCGAAGTCGTATCCCCGCCATATCTTCCAGTGCTCCGGGATGGGAAACGGTTCGATGACGTGGGTCCAGCGCTGGTCCTTGTAATGGTTCGGGTCGTTTCGCCACTCGGTGAACACCTGCCCCGAAAAGCTGTCCCAGTTTCCGTAGAGCAGCGCCTGCTTTTCGGCCTCCGGCAGCGAGGCCAGTGTGCCGATGTAGCCCGGGTCATTTTCCAGCAGCGCCGGGTTGTCAAAGACGGTAGACGGGATAAAAATGCGGGTGCGCCGCCGGGTGATCTCCTCCCCGTCCGGCGCTTTCACCTTCACCAGCTGCACCATCCGCGTCCCGGCAGGTGCCGGACTGATAAACCGTGCCTTCACCCAGCCATGCCCCACGCCGCCGGGGTTGGCCGTGGCCCGGATATAGACCCGGGTGCCGGGGCCGGAAGGGCGGTTGCGGCTCATGACATAGCTGTATTCGTCCCAGGTAAAGTGGGTCAGCTCATCCACACCGATAAAGTCGAACGCTTTGCCCTGATAGTTGTACTTGTCCTGTGTGTGGTTCAGGCTGCCGAAGTAGATCTTCGCCCCGCTGGGGAATGTCCAGCAGTGGCTCGAGCCGGTGTACCTTGCTTTGGGAAATACCGGCTTGTAGTACCGCATGGTCTTGTCGATGAGCTCCGAAAGCTGCGGGTAAGTCTTGCGCAGGATGAGCGCCCGGTAGTGTGGGATGTGTACCTGCCGCAGCGCCTCGATGATCAGTGCGTCGCTCTTCCCGCCACCAGCAGCGCCCCCATACAGAGCTTCGTCCTCGGTGCGCGCCATAAAAGCTGCCTGCCTCGGCTGCGGCGACCAGATCACGGGGCGTCCGTGATATGTTTTATGCTCCATCCACCATCACCTCCGGCCCTTTTTCTTCCCGGCCCTCGGCCCCGATCTCCACCAGCGGTGGGGCATCGCCCTCGCTCTGGCTCTGGCTGGGTGCCATTGCCGCAGCCTTTTCGGCCACAGTCATCAGCACGGTAGCCATCGCGGCGGCGTTCTTGTCGCTCATCACGCGCTCGCCGTACCGCTCGAGCTGAGCGTCCAGTAGTTTTCGCTCTTCGCTGTCCAGCTGCCGGTCGTAGCTGTCCTCGGCAGCGTACAGCACAAGCCCCGTCTCCGTGGCGTCCGCCAGCTCTTCGGCATCACTCTTGAGCAGTGTGCCTACCGCGAAGCAACGTGCGCGGGTGTCCTCGTCCAGTTTCCGATGGAGCCTGGCTCTTACCTGGGCCGCACGCTGGCTCTCGTCCACACGGCTCTGCAAATAGCTCACCTGCGCCCTCGCACCGAGGCTGGCCCGGATTGCTATCTCCCGCGCAGCAGCCTGCCGCTCTTTTGCAAAGGCGTCGCCCCGGCTGGCCTCCTCCGCCATCCAGCTGCGAATGGTGCTCTCCGGTACGCCGTACCGCCGGGCTACTGCACAGATGGAGCCAGACGACAGCATGGCCATCAGCACCTCGGCCCGCACCTTCGGCGGGTACTTCTGTCCCCGCCGGGAGCCCTTCACCGTGTTTTTGCAATACCTGCGCCCTGCCATGCTCTGCCTCCCCTCTGTAGTTCTTCCCTCCCAGTCTACAGCCACCGGAAAAACAAAACTACTGCGGACATTTTGCCCGCAGTAGTTTTGCAAGGTCTCGCCGCAGGCGAGCACGGGTTGCGGCTCCCAGCGTCTGCTGCGCTCCCGCTTGCATCCTGCTGGCCGCTGCCCCAGCCTCGACTCCCTGTTTCCGCCACTGGCGGCGGTCGCCTCCGCTGCGGACATTTTGTCTGCCGTAGTTTCTTGTATGGCAAACAGGCCGGATTTCCCCAGCCTCATAAACGCCGCTCTCACATCAGCCCCGCCGCCGCTGCGTATATCCCCACGGTGCTCAGTGCTTCCAGCTCCTTGTGGTAGTAGGTCGTCCGCCCGATGTGCAGCTTCGCCACCACCCGCTCCTCCGACATCCCGTCCAGATACCGCATCTGCAAAAGCCGTTTGCACACCGGGTCTGCGGCCTCGTAGTAGTCCATCGCCAGCGCTATCACACCCGCCCAGTCGCTTTTTCCCTGTCCACAGGCCCGCAGCTCTGCCCGCACCCGTCGTTTCTGCTCCCTGGTCAATCCCTCGCCGCCTTTCTTCCGCGCGCGTTAAAACGCAAAATACTGGTACTTTGTCTGTCAGGTGCGAACTTTCGCACCCTCCCGCTTCACCATCACCACATAGCAGCGCAGCTCGTCCGAGTCCCAGCCCTCTTTTTCGTCGCCCGGCGCTTCCGGCTCGGGTACAACGCACCGCACGAACTTCCAGCCCGGGTATCTCTGCTCCCACCAGTAGGCGTTGTCCTTGCAGTCGGTGCAGCCTTTGCGCAGCTGCTTGCGGCTCCATCGGGTGTCGTTGGGGGTGTGCTCCACCGGCAGTGTCAGATTCCGCGTCTCGTACCACCGCATCTGCCCGTGCTTCTCGAAGTAGGTGATCAGGTCATCCAGCCTGTTTTGCAGATTTAACCGGTCGGCGTTGGCCGTGCCGAGGCTCTCCACGCTGCCGTCCGGCCAGCGCACGGCCCATTTGTCTTCCAGCAGCTGCCGGAAGTCGGCGTTTTGCCGCATGGTCAGCCCTTTGCACTCTATCAGCAGGTGATGGTGGTAGCGCCCGCTTTTCCGTCCGCAGCCGGTCAGGCCCATGACCCGCAGCTCCACGTCTGCGCCGTATAGCTTTGCGATGGCAGCTTTCACCCGGCGGATGTAATTGCGTAAATCCCGCTGGGCCTGCTCCATGCTCTCCGGCAAAAAGGTGTCTATGTAGGTCAGGGTCAGATAAAATCCCAGCACGGTAAAGTTTGCGTTGGCTTTCTGTACCCTCCACCGGTGTGCGTGCTGGGCGTTCCGCTTTTTCTGCCGCTCGCTGCTGGGCCTCGTCTTCTTCCGGCGCTTGGCTGCGTGCTCCTCCGGTGTGATGTGGTAGAGGTCTATCTCCATGTACCCCTCTCCGCAGAGTGTTTTCTTCTCCCGGGTATAGCTCTTCTTCATCCTGTACCCTCCTGCTGCCTTAAGCTGGTAGTGTAGTTTTCTTTCCTGTGGCCCATCACCGTCACAGGGATAACGGGTATACGAGCCCCCCAAAGCGCCCGCCCGGACGCTTTTTATAAAAAGGATTATATAAACCGATATGCCTGCCGCCGAGCTCCCTCGGCAGCACCCATCTCGCCTTATATCTTTTGTCGCCAAAGGCCCCCGACTTTTTATCGGGGGCCTCGCTCACATCCAAAACTCCTTGTCAAAATCCTTTCGGTATATCACGGCATCTTCTCGTTTTTGCTTGGTGTAGGCCGTCTCTTTGGCCTTTTCCTCTTTCCACCGCCGGTATGTCTCGCACCGGTCTTGCCGGCTTTCCCGCCGCCGCCCAGTAGCCGTAGGTCAGCTCCGGTCGGCCCTCTTTTTTGGCGATGGCGTTGTAGGTCATCAGGTCGTGGACGTCGTAGTCCAGCGGCGTCGGGTCTTTTATCTTCCGCAGGACGGGCCGCTCCGGCTTCTTTGCGGCGCAGTCTGCCTTTTCACCCCGGGCATTGTTCTGGCCGACCTTCCGCATCTCTTTTCGGCAGGTCATTTTTGCGATGCCGCGCTTTATGCAGCGTCCGCCCTGTTCTTTGTAGGTATAGTAGGCCGCGTTGTCGTTGCTGAAGACGCCCGCCTCCCACAGTTCCCTTGCGGTGCCTTCGCCTATTACGTCTCCGGCTGCGTTGTAGCAGGTGTAGACGCTCATCATCCGGCCTTTCTCGCCGCGCTTCACTTCCGGCTGCCGTTCCTCAAAAGAGATTGCGTATTTCCGGTTCCGCCGCTTCTGGTTCTCGTGCTTGGCCCACTCGCTGGTGTGGTAGCCCTTCGGCACGATGCCGCTGGCTTCCAGCTCTCCGGCTGTGCCTTTTGCGAGGACTTCCCCGGTCTGGTAGTCCTTCACGGTGTAGAGATTCGCTTTTCCCATGTGTTCTCCTTTAGCTGTGCCATTGCAGCCGTAGCCTTTTCTTCCAGCTTCTTTTCGCTCAGCACCCGCAGCCCGCCCTTCCCGGCCCGGCGTCCCAGCTGCTGCATCACGGCCCGCTTCAAAAAGGCCCGTTTCTGCTCCTCGTAGTCCCGCTCGCTCTGCCGGACCCGGTCTTCGTCCGGCTGATTCTCCACCACGATGTCTTCCTTCAGCGCAGCCTGCGCGCACCGGCGCAGATGCTCCATCGCCACATCCAGGCCGTCGGCGTGGCCTTCTTCGTTCACCTGCCGGTAGTTGGCCAGCGCCTCTTCCTTCAGGCGGAGCAGTCGTTCCGTGCTGAAACCCAGCTCGTCCATGCAGGCTTTGGCGCACAGCGTCCAGACCATGCTGGCCGCCACGTCGCCCGCCATTCGCAGCTGCTCTTCCCGCCGGGTGCGGGGGCTGCGCAGCACCGGCACTCGGAAGTCCGGGTCCACGCTCTCCGGCATCCAGCTGCGCCGCAAAGCAAGGCTCCTGTCCGTCGAGGGCATCCCCCGGTCGTTTACTGTCATGGCCACATCCAGACTCTCCTGCCCCAGCTTTTCCGCCCGGGCCAGGATCTTGTTCAGCCGCGCCGCGCCAATGCCGAAGCCCTGGTGCAGCGCGATGAGGATGCACCACCTCGTCATCTCCGCCGTCCCCTCCCGCGTCAGATCAAGCTCTGTCGTGAGGCTCATTTTGTTTTTCTTCATGCTGCTCGTACTCCCTGCACTTCTCATCCCGCCCGGCACACGCCAGGCACCCCGGGCGGGTTATCTCAAAAACGTGGATGCACTGTTTCCGGTCTATCATGGCTCACCCGTCTCCGCCATCAGGCGGGTCAGGTCTCCCAGCATCTCGCTCACGGTCTTGGAGAGGATGTTGATGGCGTCCTCCTGCAGGTCTCCCGGCAAGGCCCGCACCGTAAAGCTGGCTGCCACCATCTCCTGCTTCAGCCGGGTGTTCACCCGGCTCACCTCTGCCCAGAGCTTTGCTTCGTCCGGCGTCATCTTCCGGGCGCTGGGCCGGACAGCCCCCTTGATGAGCGCCGTCAGCTGGTGGAACTCCTCTTTGCTCAGCTCCTTGTCGTCGTTCGCTGCGGCGATGGCCCGCGCCCGGTCGCTGGGCGTACCGGTGCGCATGATCTGCTCGTATTCTTCCAGTTTCATTTTTCTCCCCCCGCATTCATCCCGTACAGCGCTGCCATAAACTTTGCTTCTTTGCCCTCCATGCCCCGCGTTACCTTGAGGTCTTCCGTATCCAGCAGCATTTCCTTGATGCCCCTCGAAATTCCCTCGGCAAACTGTGGGTTGGTCGCCATCGGCCCCAGCAGATTCCTCGCCACACCCACAAAGCCCCGGGCGGCGCACGTCAGCACCTCATCCGGCGTTTCGTTTTTTGCCTCAATGCCAAGCGCGATCTGTCCCTCTGCTACTTTTTTGATCTCGATCCGTACCATTGCACTCTTCTCCTTCACGCACTATGCCTGTCGTTCTTCTCTTCCGCCGCCCTCTGGCAGCTCTTCAGCTTGCGGCAGTACCGGCGCAGCTGCGCCTTCTCCGCCTGCTCAATTTCCAAGCCCCGGCCATAGCCCCAGCAGACGATGCCGCCGGCAGCCATCAGCACGGTCAGGATGGCCGCGCCCGTCCAACTGCCCACGGCGTCAAAGGTGATGCTGTCGCCCACCCCCGCCGCGCCGATGAGCAGCGCAGTGCCGGTCAGGTAAAGCACCTGTATCTTCATTTTCATTGCAATTCTCCCTTCTCTGTGGTAAAATCATTCTGGTGATAGGCCCTTCAACCTGTCACTCGGAAGCTCGTCGGTGTTCCAGCACCGGCGGGCTTTTTGTTTTTCGGAGTCTTCCTGGCGTTCCGCTGGCAGATTTCCATGGCCTCCTGCCGCTGCTCCAGCGCGGCGTTCTTGTCGATGCGCCACAGCCTCGGCCCTTCTTTGTGGGCGGGCAGCTCGCCCCGCTGACACATCCGCCGCACCGTCTTCGGGCAGATGCCCATCAGCTCGCCGTACTGCGCCACAGTCAGATATGCGGGCAGCTGCCTCGCGTCCCAGACCTTCGCCTTCCGCATGGTCATCCCCTCCTCACAGCCACTCGCTGCAAATGGTGTCGGCCACGTGCTTTGTAAACCCCAGCAGCTTGTCGCCCCGCTGGAACATCAGCACGGCAGCGCCCACGATGGGCTGCTTGCCGTTCTCCGTGACGTCCGCCGGGGCAAGCCGCGTGGCCTTCTGGTTCGCGGCCTTGCACTTCATTCGGCCCTCCTCGTCCACCAGCAGCACCAGCCGGTCGGCTTCCTCCCGCGCCCAGGTGGCGTCCAGCGCCGACGGCACGGTCTCCATATATCCGCTCACCAGCTTCTGCAGGGTCTCCAGCTTCGCGCCGTCCCCCTCGTCGCACTTGAGCAGAAAGCTCCGGTTCTTCGCCGGAATAACGATCATGTAACGGTTCATATGTTTTCCTTCCTCCCGCACTCTTCGGCGGGTCAGCAGCCCGTTTCGTGGCCAAACTTTTTGAGCTATGATACAATACCCCCGGAAAGGAGGTGATCTACCATGTCCTACATCATCGACTTCTATATCAGCTGTCCGATGTGTCTCCCCGAAGGTTCTCCTAAACTTCACGCCGAAATACGGCTGGCTCAAGGCCCCGGTCAGACTCCGGCTTTTTCCTATCCAAGCGGTTGCCCCCGCTTCGATGGATGTCAAGCCTGTATTGACTGTTACCGGGAGATTCACCGTAGATTTCAGTCTGGCGAAATCGATTTTTATAACGACCCTCGTTCAGTCCACGGCGTTTTCCGTGCTACGATTCAGAAACCGATCCGGCCTCGATGACCCTCCGCAGCTTATCCTGTACGTCCTTCGCCAGTTTCTTCCGGTACGCCCTGTCTTCCCGCTGCCACGGGTTGTTCATGGAGCCGTACCAGAAATTCAGTGCGTAGCAAAACTCGTCCAGTGCAGCACAAAGCGGGTCTTCTTCCCGAAATACGGTGGTCGTGTCCCTGCCCTCCTCTTCCACAGGAGCGCAGGGCTTTTTGCTTTCGTTGTCCATCTTTTCCTCCTCCCTCCCGCACTCTTCGGCGGGTCAGCGGTCAACTGCGATGCTGGCAAAAGAGATATTCCATCCTCAGCCCCGGGAAAAGCACGTTCCGAACTTTTTCAGCTTCCGGGTATGTAAAATCAGTTTCTCCATTGATTTTGTTTCGGGCAGTTTTCTCTGAACATCCAATCGTACTCATAATGTCCTTTACCGTCAGGCCGTTCCGTTGCATCTCAGCTTTCAAATTGTCCATCGCTTACGCTCCTTTCGCTCGTTTCAAATTTACCGTATGTGGTAAAATCTGCTTTGATTTTACATCCTTAAACGGTAATTGTCAATACCGTCTCTGAAATTTTTTATACAATTCGGTAATTTATTATTGACTTGCTGGGTTCTATTATCTATAATGGAGCCATACTACGAAAGGAGAAAATTCCCGTGTGGCTTGAAAATCTAAATCGATTGAAAAAGAGCAGTAGCATGACGATTGAAGAAATCTCTTGCGCCTCTGGTGTACCTAAAGGCACTCTGAACAAGCTCTTTGCTGGTCAGACAAAAGACCCCCAGTTGTCCACTGTTTCCGCCGTGGTTCACTGCATGGGCTATACTCTCGACGACCTGTCCGACGATACCGCAAACGGTAAGACTCAACTCACCCCCACTCAGGCAAAGCTGCTGGACAGCTTCGATCAGCTCAACGAGGAAGGCCAGATCAAAGCGGTGGAGTATGTCGAAGACCTCGTCCTCACCGGACGTTATAAAAAATGTCCTGCGTCTGGCCTGGACGCAAAGGAAGCATAAAAAATAACCGCTCTGGCTATACCAAAGCGGCCGGTTTGTATATGGAGGAATCACAGATGCGAAAGCGGCTAATTTCATTTGCCCTTGCGGCGACTATCATGGTTTCCACCTCTCTTCCGGCATTCGCCACAAAGAAGTTCGATATGAGCGTCTTTGATGGGAAGGATTATGTAGGAGTTGTGACCGATGATATGACCGGTTGGACTTTTGCATTTCCCCGGTTTGGCACCATAGAAGAAGGCGGCACTTATATTGTTTCTGATGATGATTCGCGATTAAGCGCTTCTTCCAGCCTATATCTCAACGATACTTATGATTTTTATTATCTCGACTTCAATCGTACAGGATCTTTTGCGTCTGGTTTTAATAGTGTGATCGTTAAAATCGGTGACAATCGATATAATTTTTCAAACGGACAGACTGATTCTACTGTTTCCGAAGGGATTGTTCTAGAATCATTTAGATTGCCGATGAAAAAAGAACTTGTTCCTTTTATGAATGATTTGGCCGAACATATAAATGATGAAATCAAAGTGCGTTTTGTGGGCGTCTATAAAGATTATGATTTCGCTCTTACATATGACATGAAGCTAAGAATCCTCGTAATGTATGACCTCTATGTTGCCGGCAACGGCACCCGCAATAAAAATCTGCGAGATATAACCGATTTGGACAGAACCATTGTCAGTAAAAACGGAGAAATTATTGACGGACACCGGGATGAAAAGATTCTGCGTACGGTCTTAGAAGGCGTCGTTGACTCCCTTGATACGTTATCTACCCATTGATTTTTTCTCGGCTAACCTGTATAATGAACTTACAGGTTAACCCCACCCTGCGTGAATTGGGGAATTAAAAAAGTGTTGTCTACAAGCAACAGAACCCGCTAAGCCTCTGAGTGCGAAAGCATTCAAGCGTATCATGGCGGGTCATGACAAAGACCCCGCCACGCCTCTCAATGATGCGCACCATGGCGGGGTCGTTTTTATTATTTTGAATCGAGGTGATCATTTATGTCCACCCGCCCCCATCCCGAATCTGCCCGCATCATCCGGGAGGCACGGCAGGCCGCCGGGCTGACGCAGAAGGAATTGGCGGAGAAGCTCGATGTCACCACCGGTACGATCGGCTATTATGAGCGAGGCGTAGGCCAGCCCAAAACAGATAATCTCTTTGCACTCTGTAACATCCTGCACATCAGACCTGCCGACCTCCTGAGCGCCGATACATAACCAAACGCCCCCGCCAGTGTTTCCACCAGCGGGGGCGTTTGTGTAAAAAAAGATCCAGGCAGCCTTGTACGAAAAAGCTGCCGGGGCGCGCATAGGGGTGCAATGTCGGAGAAAAACGTAGTCAATGACTCTCTGCCTGCTGACACATCCAGTATACCATACCTCATGTGCATCGGCAAGCAAGTCGGAAAGGAGTTTTTATGGCCAAAAATAAAAAGCGTGCCGATGGACGGTATTCCTGTCAGGTCTACCTCGGCAAAGGCCCGGACGGGAAACGCAAATACAAGACCTTCTATGGCTCGACTCTCCGTGAGGCCAAAGCCGCTGCGGATGATTTCCGTTCTGCCGTCAGCAAGGGCATGGACCCGGAACAGGCCGAAGCCACCTTAGGCACCTTGTACGATAACCTCATTGCCGCCAAAAAGGCAAAGGGCATCGGCCAGAAAAGCATTGACCGACTGGCGACCAATAAGGCCCACTGGGGCGAGCTGGTGGACGTCCCGGCATCTGAGCTGCGCGCGGCCGACTTCCAGCAGGTGCTCAACAACTTGGCCGACTGGCACGACGGCAAGCCGCCTCTCTCCCACTTCACCCTCACCAACCTGCGCGGCAGCGCCAAGGCCGCGTATGACCTCGCCATCCCGGAGATCGTGATGTACAACCCTTTGGTCAAGACCATCACCCCCGCCGGGGCTGCACCGGAGCCGCGCGACCCCCTCACTGAGGCCCAGCAGCACTGGATCCGTGAGACACCCCACGCCGCCCAGCGAGCCGCCATGCTCCTGCTCTACTCCGGCCTCCGCCGCAGCGAGGCCACCGCCCTCACTTGGGCCGACATCGACCTCGACGACGCCACCATCACGGTCAACAAAGGCTACGACTTCCGCGCCAAGAAAGTCAAGATCACCAAGACCCCTGCCGGCGTCCGCGTCGTCAGCATCCCCAAAGTTCTTGTCGATTATCTTCGCACCCAGCAGGATGGCTGCTTCTATGTGCTCCACAACCACAAAGGCCAGCAGATGACCGAGCAGGGCTGGAAGCGTCTGTGGGAAAGCTATATGCGCGACCTGAACGTCAAGTACGGCTACGACGGCCAGCAAAACAAAAACCGCCCGGGCGGCCTGCCCATGCGCATCGACACCTTCACCCCGCACCAGCTCCGCCATACCTTCTGCACTCTGATGTACTTTGCCGGTGTGGACGTCATGACCGCCCGCGACCAGATGGGCCACAAAGACATCTCGGTCACGCTTGGCATCTATACCGCCCTCGACAAAAAATTCAAGAAGAAGAAAATAAACCGTCTGGACACTTACCTCAAAAAGTCCTGTACACAGTCCGGCTGACTTGTTTCTTGCCCTTTTTGACTTGCATCTTGACTTGCATTTCAAAAAAACTTTCCGGGAAATTAGGGCAATTAGCGCCCACATTCCCCTCCGAAGGCTATCTCCCAGCCAAACAAAAATCCCCGAAAAGTCAGGCGCGAAGCCACTTTTCGGGGATTTTACTTTGGAGCTACTGATCCGATTCGAACGGACGACCTGCTCATTACGAGTGAGCTGCTCTACCGGCTGAGCCACAGTAGCACATTGCGATCTCTGCAACGTGTGATATTTTACCATAAAAGCCGGGAGCTGTCAAGATTGATTCGCAACTTTATCCCTCTGTGTTTGATTTAGCTCCTTTGCAAGGACGCGGCTCAGCTCACAGACCACAAAGCAGCAGCCGAGAAACACCAGCAGCGCACAGTCGGGCGGGAGGCGGCGCATCGTGGTTACGCGGCCGCACAGGCTGCTGAACGTCTCCTGCGCCCGCTGAGGAAGGAGAAGATAGAATATCAGCAGCGAAAGCGGCAGATGGAGCAGCCGGGCGCGGTAGAGCGGGCGGAGGGTCATCTCGGGCGGGCAGATGGTCCGCACCTGCATCAGAACAGAAAGTCCCTGCACGCTCAGCGCCGCGCAGCACAGCATACTGGCGAACCGGCCACTTTTCGCAGCCAGGTCACAGCCGGAGCAGACCTCCAAAAGCATCGCGCAGAAAACGCCTGCACCGGAGGGCAGCACTTCCCCCGCTCCTGCGGCCAGCATCCGGAAAAACAGGACGAAGCCGCAGAGCTTGAGGTAGGTCTGGGACGCCTGCGCGATGATGCCGTCCAGCCGGAGAGGCTGCGAAGCGGTCGGGACAGCGGGGTGCGCCATTGACCCAAGCGTCCCTCCCAGCCGCGCCAGAAGCGCGGCGGACAGATAGCCCGCCGCCACCTGTGCAAGGAACAGCAGGACGCCCAGCTCTGCACTGCCCAGCATGGACTGCCCGACAGCCAGTATCACAAAGGACGGGCCGGAACAGACACAGGCCGGAAGGAGCGCATCGGCCTCCCGCGTGGTGAGCTGCCCGGAGCGGACGGCCTCGGCGGCGGCACTTGCTGCGGGGGCAAAGCCGCCCAGAGAGCCGATGAGCAGCACCCGCCCAGCCGCCGGAGCGAGGACCCCGATGAGCCTTGCAACTGGGCAGAAGGGCAGCCCCAGCACATCCGCCGCCGGGCATTGGATGAGCAGCGTGGACACGATGAGGAACGGGAACAGCGAAAGCAGCAGCGGACCGCCGCAGAGCGCCAGCCCCTCCCGCAGGGCCTGTGCGCAGGCATCCGGCGCGGCAAACGGCAGCAGACCCGCAACCAGCGCCATCAAAAAGTACCCCACGCCCCGGATTTTCTCTTTCTGAATCATACGCGCACCCTCCATTTCCATATATATGTAGTAATTGGCAGCGGTTTGCATGGCGGGAGGGAGCAGCGTGGGAAGAAAACGAAAGCAAACGCATTCCCTGCGCGGCTGGTTCCGGCGGATGTTCCGTCAGCCGCCCGGGGACTTCTACGGACGGGCTTCGGTCTACCTGAGTGGCAGAAGGATGGAGATCGAGCAGTTCCGGCGCATCCGCTCCTACGAAGAAGGCAAGCTCTGCCTCGAGCTGGGGCGCGGCACTCTGACGGTCTACGGCGACGATTTGAAGATAGAGACACTCTCCGCCCGGAGGCTCACCCTGCGGGGGCAGATTCTGCGGACCGATTTTTCAAAGGAATAGGAGCTTTCTACCATGGAATGGATTCAGCTCTGGGCGGGCATCACCTTTGCGGCGCAGAACGGCGATGTCGAAGGTCTGCTGACTGCTGCGGCCGTAGGCGGGCTGCACCTCTTCGACATCGTTCCCCGGCCCGGCGGGTTCTCGGCCCGGTGCGCTGCATGGCATTATCGGAAACTGGCCGCTCTGGCCCGCAGACGGCGGGTGCGGCTGCGCATCCAAAAACGGCGGGGTCTTTTCTTTTGCATCCGTCCCCTTCTCCGGCGGCGGGGGCTCTGGGCCGGATGCCTTGTCTTTCTCCCTCTGCTGCTCTGGCTGCAGGGCTTTGTCTGGTTCGTCGAACCGGTGGGCCTGACGCCCGGCCAGCAAGCACGGGCCGCCGTCGTCCTGTGGGAGGCAGGGCTTTTCCCGGGAAATGCCGTCACACAGGAAAAGCTCACCGCCGGAGAATACGCCCTGCTCCAGAGCGGTGAGTTTTCCTGGGCCAGTCTCAACTTTATGAAGGGAAAGCTGGTGGTGGAAGCGGCTGCGGCTAAACCGGTGCCGGACATCGCGGCCGGGACGCTCCACGGCCTCCGGGCCAGGGTGTCCGGCACGATCGTTCGCACCAACCTCGTCAGCGGGACGATGCTCGTCGTCCCCGGCCAGGCCGTAGAAGCCGGTCAGGGCCTCATCGGGACAGCCCGCGCCGAACGGGACGGAACGCTCATCTTTCAGCCTGCGGCGGGCAGTGTCCGGGCACAGTTCGAATGGGAAAACGAGCAGGATACTGCCCTCCTGCTGCCCATCGAACAGCTCACAGGGCAGCAGGCCGTGCATCGAACGCTGTTCTGGGACGGTCATGCTATCGCTCTGCCCTCCCTGCATCCTGCTCCAGGCAAGGCAGAGGCCGAAGCCGTCGTCCGACACTACCAGCCAGAAGCCCTTGGACTTCCTGTTCCTGCTTTTATCGAAGAAACGACATATTATTACAAAATCTCCACCGATTTGGAGCGGACCGAAGAGCAGGCTCTGGCCCTTGCAAGGCTGCAAAGTAAACAAACTTTACAGCAAAATTGGGCCGATTTTGAGCTTCTGGCCCGCAAAGAGGACGTCTCTGTCGAAGAAAACGTCCTCCACTACCGGGTCGTCTACACCATCACCGCCGACATCTGCAAATGAAAACGCCGCACAGTCCCGAGCACATCTGCTCCGGCCATGCGGCGATTTATGATTATGGATTTTTGTTACTTCTCTTCCGGAGTCGTCTCGGCCAGAAGCTCGTTCAGGTCGAACTCATACTTCGTGTGACAGAAGTGGCAGACCACCTCACACTTCGGGTCTTCGTCCCGGAGCTTTACCAGCTCTTTGCGGCCAAGGCTGAGGAGCATATCCTTCGTGCGCTCCTTGCTGCAGTCGCACTGATACTTCACCTCGCGGGTATCGAGGACCTGCGGGTCGAAGCCTGCCATTGCCAGCTCCATCATATCCTGCGGGGTCTTCCCTGCCCGGAGCATCTCGGTGACGGAAGGCATGGCGGCGATGTTCTGCTCCAGACGGGTGATCTCGGCATCGGTCGCGCCCGGCAGGAGCTGCAGCAGATAGCCGCCGGCGCAGGCGATGGACAGATCCTTGTCCACCAGAACGCCCAGCGCACACACGGTGGGGATCTGCTCGCTGTAGGCGTAGTAGCTGGTGATGTCCTCGGCGATCTCACCGGACACCAGCGGCACCTGACCCACCGTCGGCTCCTTCTGGAGCTTGTTGTCCCGGATGACGGTCAGAACGCCGTCTTTGCCGACTGCGCCGCCCACGTCCAGATGGCCGTTCTCCTTTGCGGGAAGCTCGACCAGCGGGTGGTCGATGCAGCCTTTGACGTTGCCGTGTGCGTCGGTGCAGGCGATGACGACGCCAGCCGGGCCGCCGCCGGACACGCGCAGAGTGATGGAATCGCCATCATCCTTGAGCATCGCGCCCATCAGGGAGACACCGGTGAGCAGACGGCCAAGGGCTGCGCTGCAGGTGGCGCTGGTGGTATGCAGCTTTTCTGCCGTGCGGACGATCTCAGTGGAGTCCACGCCGCAGAACACGACACCGCCGTTTTCAGAAATGCCGCGGATAAGATTCGACATATTATTGTTCCTCCAGTTGGGTATACTGTTTGACTGCACAGAAGAAATAGCGCTCGCTCTCGTCGGTCAGAGGGCCAAAGCTCTCACCGTCGCAGACACTTTCCAGCACAAAACCATGCTTTTCCAGAGCGGCGCGGATGGTGTCGAGGTCGTAGGTGTACTCGTAGAACTGCTCGTGGAAGTGCTCCCCCGTCTCGCGGTAGTCGATGTCCACGCTGATCTCCACCCGGCGGTCGGCGGCGCTGTAATGGTTGCGCCAGACGCAGGAGGCGTCCTCTTCTTCAAACGTAAAGACGTTTTCGCCCAGCACGTTCTGGTGCTTATAGGGCGTGTTCATATCGAACAGGAGCACACCGCCTTTTTCCATAAAGAAACCGGCGTTGGCGATGGCTTTGTCCAGGTCCGGGATGTGGTTGAAGGTGTCGAAGGTGGACACCGCACCCCGGATGGTGCCGTAGAGGTCGAGCTTGAGCAGGTCCTGCCGCAAAAGAAGCAGGCCGCCGGAAAGGCCCAGCTGCTCAGCCTTGTCCCGGACAACGCAGAGCATCTCCTCCGACTGGTCGATGCCGATCATATCGTAGCCCGCCTGCGTGAGCATCAGGGTCAGCTCTCCTGTCCCGCAGCCCAGGTCTGCGAGGATGCCGTCATGGATGCCGTGGGCTTCCAGCTCTTTTTTGATGTGGGCATACAGGGCCTCGTAGTCGGCCTCGCCGTTGAACTCATCGTAAAAATAAGCAAATTCGTTGTAAGCCATTGCGTTACTCCGCGTCCTCTGCGTTTGCCTCGTACTCGGCGGCGACGGCTGCGTTCAGCACAGCCTGCAGCTCCGGGATGCCGTAGCCGCTCTCGCCGCTGGTCAGCACCACCTTCTGGCAGCCGTAGGGCAGGCAGAGCTTTTCGAACTCCTCCTGCGTCTGGGCCAGCTGGCTCTTTTTGAGCTTGTCGGCCTTGGTCAGGGCCACGACGAAGGGAATGTTGTGGTAGTGGAGATAATGCAGCATCTGGATGTCGTCGGCGCTGGGGGCGTGACGGCAGTCGATGAGCTGGACCAGCAGGGTGTGGTGGCGCTGAGCCTCGAAGTAGCTGTTGATGAGGTCGTCCCAGCGCTCACGGTCGGCGTTGCTCACCTTGGCATAGCCGTAGCCGGGCAGGTCCACGAAGTAGCAGTCATCCACCGCGTAGAAGTTGATGGTAGCCGTCTTGCCCGGCGTGCTGGACACGCGGGCGAGATTCTTGCGGTTGCAGAGCTTATTGATGAGGCTGGATTTGCCCACGTTGGAGCGGCCGGAGAAGCTCAGCTCCGGGCGGTCGCTCTCGGGCAGCTGGCTGGAAATGCCGTAGCTTGCAATGAAATCCGCTTTGTTATAGTTCATAGCTTCGCTCCTTTCGTCTCAGCAGACCGCGCCCGGCTGCGGCTTTTCAGCGGTCTGCGGCAGGGCCGCAGCCTCAGCGGGCTTTACCTTCCTGGTGCGGGGGTGGCCCGCAGACACCGTCTTGGGCTTGAGGAGGGCTGCGGCGAGGACCTGCGACAGGTTGGACATGGGCAGGAACTCGATGTTCTTCTTGACCTCGTCGTCCACCTCGTACAGATCGGACACGTTGTCCTTCGGGATGAGGACGGTCTTCATCCCCTCGCGGTAAGCGGCCATGCTCTTCTCGCGGAGGCCGCCGATGGGCAGCACATTGCCGTGGAGGGTGATCTCGCCGGTCATGGCCACATCGCCCCGCACCGGGATGCCGGACAGGCAGGAGATGAGGGCCGTGGTCAGGGTGACGCCGGCAGAGGGGCCGTCTTTGGGGACTGCACCCTCCGGGGCGTGGATGTGCAGGTCGCACTTCTTGAGGCGCTCGGAGTCGATGCCGTACTCTGCGGCATGGACGCGGGCATAGGTGATGGCCAGCTGGGCGCTCTCCTTCATCACGTCGCCCAGAGAACCGGTGACGGTGATCTTGCCGCTGCCGTTGTCGATGACCTGCACCTCGATGGGCAGGGTCTCGCCGCCGATGCTGGTCCATGCCAGACCGTTGGCGATGCCGATGGCGTTGGTGCGGTTGAGGAACTCGGGCTTGACCATGCGGGGTCCCAGCAGCTTTTCGAGGCTGGTGCCGGTGACGGAGACATTCTCCGCCTCGCCGGAAGCAATTTTCCGGGCGCACTTGCGCAGGACGCTGGTGATGGTGCGCTCCAGATTGCGGACGCCGGCCTCGCGGGTGTAGCCGTCGATGATGCCGTAGAGGGCGCTCTGGGAGAAGGTGACCTTGCCGGTCAGGCCGCAGGCATCCAGCTGCTTGGGGACCAGATGCTTCCGGGCGATGTTGTACTTTTCCACCCGGGTGTAGCTGGGCAGCTCGATGACGTCCATGCGGTCGCGCAGCGGGCCGGGGATGGCGCTGAGGTCGTTGGCCGTGGTGATGAAGAGCACATGGCTCAAATCAAACGGCATATCGATGAAATGATCGTTGAAGGTGCTGTTCTGCTCGGGGTCGAGGGCTTCCAGCAGAGCGGCCGCCGGGTCGCCCCGGAAGTCGCCTGCCAGCTTGTCGATCTCGTCCAGAAGCATCAGGGGGTTCGAGCTCTTGGCAGAGATCATGGCGTTGATGATCTTGCCGGGCATCGCGCCGATGTAGGTGCGGCGGTGGCCGCGGATCTCGGCCTCATCCCGCACGCCGCCGAGGCTGATGCGGACATACTTGCGGTTCAGGCTTTCGGCGATGGAGCGGGCGATGCTGGTCTTGCCGACACCCGGAGGGCCGACGAGGCAGATGATCTGGCCCTTCACGTCGGGGGCCAGTTTGCGGACGGCCAGCACCTCGAGGATGCGGTCCTTGACCTTCTTCAGGCCGTAGTGGTCCCGGTCCAGCACGCGCTGGGCCTTGGCGATGTCCAGATCGTCCTCGGTGAAGGTGTTCCAGGGCAGGTCGAGGCAGGTGTCCAGATAGGTGCGGATGACCGTGCCTTCCTGATTGCTGCTCTGCATCTTGGAGAGGCGGTCCACCTCTTTGAGAAGCTTCTTTTCCCGATCCTCGTCCAGATGGAGGGCCGTGATCTTCCGGCGGTACTCCTCGGCCTCGGCGGTGGTATCGTCGTCCTCGCCCAGCTCCTCGCTGATCATGTGGAGCTGCTCGTGGAGGTAGTAGTCGCGCTGGTTCTTGTCCATCGCCTCGTCTACCTTCTGGGCGATCTCCTTATCGATCTCGAGCATCCGGCGCTCCCGGTGCATCTTCTCGATGAGCAGATGCAGACGGCCCATCAGGGTGCCTTCGTCCAGAATGGCCTGCTTATCCTCGAAGCGGAACAGGAGGTTGGCCGGGATGTACTCGGACAGGAAAGCGGCGTCGGTGCTGGTGGTGATGGCAAACACCACGTCCTTGCCGATGTGGGGGTTCAGAGCCAGCAGGTCGTCAAAGCTCTTTTTGACGTTGCGGACGAGGACGTCCGCCTCCGGCAGTTCCTCGGGCTTCGCCATCTTGACCGGGGCCGGGCGGACGGTGGCCAGCAGGAAGCTGCCGTCGTCCTCCATCTCGGAGAGTTTGGCGCGGTATTTGCCTTCGACCAGGATGCGGACGAGGTCGTCCGACACCCGCATCACCTGCTTGACCTCGGCCACGACGCCGTAAGTATAGAGGTCGGCGGCCTTGGGGTCTTCGACCTTCATCTCTTTCTGTGCCACGAGGAAGACGTCAGAGTTGTTGCTGACGGCCCACTCCACGGCGGCGATGCTCTTCTCGCGGCCCACCTCGAAGTGGAGCAGATTGTTGGGGAAGACCACCAGCCCGCGCAGGGCGATGGCCGGAAGGTGGAGGACGCTCCGCTCCACCTTGACCGTAACTTTTTCAGACATAGTACAAAACCTCCCAGCCGTCCCTCGGATGCGAGTCATCCATAAGGGCGGCTTTTTTGTAGGGTCATATCAAATCTATCATTTTATTATAGCGAAAAATGTTTGCAGATGCAACTGTTCAGCGCTTTTCCCGGATGTTGTAGCCCAGTCTGCCCAGTGCGGGCAGGATGGCCCGGAGGGTCAGCGACGTGAGGGCGCCCATGACAAGGCCCAGCACCAGCATCACCGGCGCATAGTACAGCGACATGGCCGAGGACAGGATGAGCCCCGCGCCAAACAGCTGGCCGATGTTGTGGGACAGTGCGCCGCAGACCGACAGGATGAACCATGTGGGCCGGAACGGGAGCTTATAGTAGAGCACCCACATCACCAGCAGGGACAGCAGTCCGCCGCAGAGCGAGAGGAAGCCTGCCGTCCAGCCGGAGACGAGAAAGACGAACAGCGCCTTGAGCAGGTCGAGATAGAGCGCCTGCCGCGCCCCCATGAAGAACAGTGCATACATCACTACGATATTCGCAAGGCCCAGCTTCATGCCCGGCGCAAGGCCCGGGATGACCAGTGTGCCTTCGATGAAGGAAAGCGCCATCGCCAGCGCGAACAGCAGGCCGGAAAGTGCGATCTCGTGTGTTTTCTTCGGGTCATGGTTTCGGTTTGCCATCGGCTCTCCCCCTTTGCTGCATCGGTCATTCTTCGCCGCCGGCGGTCTGCTCGTACTGCTCCTGCTCTTCGACAGCGGCTTCCCATGCGGCAAAAAGCTCGTCCTGATGGAAGCGCAGGTCGCTGAGCTCGTCGCTCTTTTCCCGCAAAAGCTGGGGGTCGTTGTAGACTTCCGGCGAGTTTATCTCGTTTTCCAGCTCCACTTCGCGGGCGCCGCAGGCTTCCATCTCGTCCTCGCAGACTTTGATCTTAGCGCGCAGCTCGGCCCGGCGGCGGCGCTGCTCTTTGCCGTAGCCCGCCTTGGCAGGTTCGCTGCTCTTCTCGGCCACGGGGGCGGGAGCGGCGCGGCCCATCAGGGCGTCATAGCTGGGGTAGATGACCGCCTTGCCGTCCTCGAGGTAGAGGATGGGGCAGGCCAGACTGTTCATCAGGTGGCGGTCATGGGTGACGAGGAGCAGCGTGCCAGTGTAGGCCATCAGCGCCTCGGTCAGGTTCTCGCGGGTGTAGATGTCCAGATGGTTGGTAGGCTCGTCCAGGAACAGCAGGTTCGGGCGTTCCAGCACGATCTCTGCAAAGCGCAGTCGGGCCAGCTCGCCGCCGGACAGGGCCTCGCAGGGCTTGAAGACCGTCTCGCCCCGGAAGCCCAGCTTTGCCAGATGGCTGCGGACTTCCAGCTCGGTCATCCGGGGGTACTTGTTCCAGATGACGTCGATGACGCGGCCCGCGCCGATGCGGTTCTGCTGCTGGGCGAAGATGCTGGGCCGTGCGCCGGTGCCAAGGCGCACCATGCCGCCGGAGGGGCGGCGCTTGCCGTCCAGCACCTGCATCAGGGTGGATTTGCCTGCGCCGTTGGGGCCGGCGATGATGAGCCGCTGGCCGCGGCAGACCGTATAGGTGAAGGGCTCCAGCAGGGTGCGGTCGCCGATCTTAATGGTCAGGTTTTTGAGCAGCACCAGCTCATTCCACGGCTCCACGTCGTATTCGAAGCGGAACTTGAGCTGGTTGGTCTCGTCCTGAGGGGCCTCGGTGATCTCCAGCTTTTCCAGCTGCCTGCGGCGGCTCTGGGCCATCTTGGTGGTAGAGGCGCGGACGAGGTTGCGGTCGATGTAGTCCTGTAATTTTTCGGCCAGCGCCACGTCGGCGTCGTGCTGCTTCTGGCGCAGGGCGTCGGCGGCTTCCTTCTGAGGCAGATAGGCCGAGAAGTTGCCCTTATAGGTGGTCATGGTCTGGAACGAGACTTCCCAGATTTTGGTACAGACGTTGTCGAGGAAATAGCGGTCGTGGCTGACCACCAGAACGGCACCGGAGTAGCCCTTGAGGTAGTTTTCCAGCCACTCCATGGTGGCGAAGTCCAGATGGTTCGTGGGCTCGTCCAGAATGAGGACGTCCGGCTTCTCGAGGAGGAGCTTGGCCAGACGGAGACGGGTCAGCTCACCGCCGGAGAGGACGCCCACGTTCTTGCTCCAGGTATCCTGCGCAAAGCCCATGCCGGACAGCACCTTCTTGATGTTGACGTCCATGTTGTAGCCGTCGGCGGCGTCGATGATGTTCTGCAGTTCGTCGTGCTTTTCGAGAAGGGCGGCGTCGTCGGGAGAGGCCGCCATCTTCTTTTCCAAGATCTGCATCTGGGCCATGGCGTCCAGCACAGGGGCGAAGGAAGAGCGCATCTCCCCGTAAATATCCAGCGTGACATCGAGCTTTGCGTTCTGCTCCAGATAGCCCAGCGTCACGCCGTGGGTCACGCTGAACTCGCCGTCATAGTCGGTGTAGACGCCGGTCAGAATTTTGAGCAGGGTCGTCTTGCCTGCGCCGTTCTGGCCCACGATGCCGATGCGGTCTTCTTTTTCCACGCTGGCGCTCACGTCGTGCAGGACGACTTTCTCGCCAAAGCTCTTTCCGAGTTTTTCCAAATGAATCAGCATATCGTTCTTCCGTGTTCTTTTCCAGTAGGGTGGATAGGGACATTCCCGCCGTTACAGCTGATGACGGCGGTGCTTGAGGCCGAGGTTCGCCAGCTCTTCCGGCTCCATCACCAGCGGGTAGAGCTCTTCCAGCGAGGCGATCTCGTAGGTGGGGCTCACCTTGCCCGGGTTCTCAGCGTGGCCGGGGTTGAACCAGCAGGTGTCGAGGCCCGCGTTCACGCCGCCCTGAATGTCGCTGGTGAGGCCGTCGCCCACCACCAGGACGTGCTCCCGGTTCTCCACGCCCAGAGCGCGGAGGGCGGAGTCGAAGATGCGGCGGCTGGGCTTCTCGCTGTCCAGCTTCTCGGAGACGAAGACGTCCTCAAGGTAGGCCCCGATGCCGGATTCTGCCACCCGGCGGCTCTGCACCTTCTCAAAGCCGTTGGTCACGATGGCCAGCGTCGCCACCTCGGAAAGCTCCCCGAGGACGTCCAGCACATTGGGGGTCATCAGGTCGGGGTGGGAGGACAGGTGGTCGAGGTAGCAGCGGTTCATCTCCACGCCGTCACCGGCTGCGTTGATGGCCTTGAGGAAGCGGGTGAAGCGCTCCCCCATCAGCTTGTCGCGGCGTATCTGGCCTTTTTCCAGCTGACGCCAGAGCTCCGAGTTGATGTCCCGGTAGGTCTGCACCGTCCCGGCGTCCGGCTCGATGCCGTATTCCACCAGCGTCTCAGCCAGCGCCTTGTTCTCGGCGGCGTCAAAGTCCAGAAGCGTATTGTCTGCATCGAAGAGGATGCAATAATATTTTGCCATGTTTCTTTCCCTTCTCTATCATTTTTCGAGCCGCCTGCCGCCTTGAGCGGGCGCGGCTGCGGTGCGTTTTGAGAACAGCGAGAAGCCAGCCCCGCCCGGCAGAGCTGGCTTCTCGTATTTTTATCATTCCAACGTCATTTCATAGGCTTCGTCGTCGGACTGGTCCGGCAGGTTCCCGCTGCACTTACAGCGCGGCGTGCAGGCGCACTCTTTTGCGATGCACTTTGCCATCTGCTCCTCCGTCACGCCGTTCTCGACGTTTTCCCAATCCATGTCGTAGTAGTCCACGCTGCCGTCGGTCACATCTTCTGCGCCGGGCAGGCCGAGGACTCGCATTTCTTCACGGAACATCCGCTCGCCTCCTCTCGGCTCAGCCTATGCGGCTTCGCAGAGGAAGGTGCGGGGCGTCATTCTGCCTTGCTTTCGGCTTCCTTGCTGGCGGAGACTTCCGACTTGCTTTCGGATTTGGATTCTGCTTCGCTCTCGGCCTTGGACTCTGCCTTGGACTCAGCTTTGCTCTCAGTCTTGGATTCTGCCTTAGACTCGGCCTTGCTTTCGGACTCCGACTCTGCCTTGGAGCTGCCAGACGACGTACTGGACGATGCCGACGACGAACTGCTGGTGCTGTGGGAAGAGCTGCCCGAACTTGCAGAGGAAGACGAAGAGGATGTACTGCCGGAAGAACCGGCATGGGACGAGGACGAACTGCTGGTGGAGCCGGACTCGCTGGTCACACCGCTGCCGATGGTGATGGTCAGGGTGTTGCTGCTCACCTTGCAGTCGTTGTAGGTGACGACGGCGTGGATCTTATAAGAAGCGTTGGCCATGGAGCTGTCTACCACCACGGTGATGCTGGACTTGCCGGCGGCCTGCGTGACCTCCTGACCGTTGGCGTACCAGCGCAGGTTCTCGGTCTTGGCGTACTTGCCGCTCAAGGCAGCCTTGAAGGTGTAAGAGCTGCCCACAGCGCCCTTGCCCTCGCTGGTGATGTGGACGGAGGCCGTGCCGAAGACTGCCGTGACGTCCAGATTCTGCTTGAAGTCGGTGTCGGTGCGGGTCTTGCTGGTGAGGCCGTCGCTCCACTTGACGAAGACGTGGCCCTCCGCCGGGACAGCGGTCACGGTGATGGATTTATCGGGGTCGGTGACGGTGTAGGTCACAGAGCTGTTGCCGGTGTCATTGCCGACGCTCAGAGTGCCGCCGCCGTTCTTGTCCACACGGTAGCGGGCCTCGAACTTTTTGTTCTCGCTGGTGCTCTCGCTCGAAGAGCTCTCCGAGCTGCTGGCGCTCTCGGCCTGACTCTCGCTGGAGCTGACAGCCTCCGAGCTGGGAGCGGCCACGGCGGAGCTGGGGTTGGAGACATACTCCATGGTGCGGGTGGGGATGTTGTTGGTGTCGGGGCGGCGGTCCTCGGTCTGCAGGGCGTGGGTGCGGAGATAGTTCAGCACTGCCTTGAGGCCGGCACTCTTGAGGTGGATATCGCCGCTGGTGTAGTAGTCCGCGACGCCGTAGCCGTCGCTGCCCTTGAGGGCCTCGGCGGAGTTGAGGAAGCGGACGCCCAGCTGCTCGCACAGATCCAGAAGGGCCATGTTGAAGTCGTCGATCTTGGCCTGGTCCATGTGGGGGTAGTTGGAGTGGTCAGCCGGGACCGGCGGCACCGTGTTGACGATGATGTCGGTGTAGGGGTAGCTCTGCTGGATGGCCTGGATGAGAGCCGTGTAGTGGGCGATGAAGTCCGAGACTTCCATCCCGGTGTCGTTGGTGCCGAAGGTCATGACCACACGGCGGGGCTTCATCATGGCCACCGCCTGAGGGATGGTGTAGTGGTTGGAATCCTTCTTAAAGGTAACGATGCCCTCGTTGAGCGCGACCTGGGTGCCGATGCCCTCTTTGGCGCAGAACTGCTGCAGGGAGATGAGACCGTTGTTGTAGAGACGGACGGTGTTGGAATCGCCCAGAAAAAGGGTGTCGTTCAGATAGTCCGTGCCGGCGTCGGCGGTCTCCGTCAGCAGAGCGGTGGAGGCGTTGTCGATCTGGTAGTGGCCCGACAGGTCTCCGCCGGAGGTGGGGTCTGCCACAGACTCCGAGACGGAGGGGGCAGGCTCCTCGCCGCCCTTTTTGAGGAGGATGGTGGTGATGCCGAAGGTCAGCAGCACCGCCAGCACGCAGAGGATGCAGACCAGAACGGCCCGATGCTGCATGGGAGTCATGGTTTCGTTTTGTTGTTGTTTTTTTCGACTCATAGATTCAGTCCCTCTCGTTTCAGGAATGGGAAGGCTCGTCCACCGGGCGGAGAGCCCAGTCCGTCAGCTCTTTGCAGTCAGCGGCCATGAAGACCGGCGCAAAGGGGGCGACCTCTTCCCTGCCACCGTAGCCGTAGAGCACAGCGGCGGCGTCCAGGCCGCAGTTCACAGCGCCCTGCATATCGTCCCGGCGGTCGCCCACCATCAGCACCCGTTTGCCCTGCATGACGGGCTGGGCGAGGACGTGGCGGATGACGTCGGTCTTGTTGTCGCGGCTCTCATCCATGGACGCACCGCCCACGAAGGAGAAGTAAGGCGCAAGGCCCTGCTCCTCGAGGATGGGTCTCACAACATCGGTGGGCTTGCAGGTGGCCGTGCAGAGGGTCAGGCCCGCAGCCTTGAGGCGGCCCAGCATCTCCACCACGCCGGGGTAGACACCGCCCTCGTGGCAGCCCTTGGCGGCGTAGCTTACGCGGTAGCGCTTCGTGGCCTCCTCGATTTTTGCAGGGTCGGAGAAATGCTCGCCGAAGCTCTTGCGGAGGGGCGGGCCGATGTAGCGGCCAAGGTCGCTCCGGGCGACGTCAACGCCCATGGAGCTGAAAACTTCTTCCAGTGTATTGAGAATGCCGGGGGCGGAATCGATGAGCGTACCGTCCACGTCAAACAGGATCGCATCGTAGTGCAGCAAGGTCAGGTTCCCCTTTCTCTTTGGATAAACATTATATAGTATAGCACAGATTTCGATATTCAGCAATTCCAACAAAACACTTTTCCGACTTTTATACATATTTTTAGGCAGCCCCGCCCCGGAAAGCAAAAACCGCCCACCCATTGCGGGCGGGCAGTCGCATTTTGACATCAGCTCTCGGTGGTGGTGCTGTTCCCCGTCGAGGGGTAGTAGAGGTTGTTGGCGATGAATTCCAGCTTCTCTTTCAGAACCAGCTCAAGGTTCGCCACGGCGTGGACCATGTTGGTGGCGGAGTCGTTGACTTCCAGCAGCTTGCACAGGTCCAGCTCCTCCATGCTGAGGGCGGCTTTCATCTTCTGGGTCTCGGCGCAGAGGATGTGGCTCAGGGCCGACTCCTGCAGAGCGATGCTCTCCATCAGGTCGACGACGGCCTGGTCGAAGGAAACTCTCGGCAGCGCGGGGCAGCCGCAGGAAACGCAGGTGGTGCAGTTGGTGGTATCAGCCATAAGAAGGACCTTCCTTTCTATAATAGGGATCGGGCGCAGTCCATCCTATGTGCCTCGCCGCCCGGATGTCACTCCGGCTTTGCGCTCTTCTGTACCTTCTCGATGGTGTCGCGGTAGCCGCCGGAGCCGTACTGGATGCAGCGGTTGATGCGGCTGATGGTGGCGGTGCTGATCTCCACCGCCTTTACGATCTGGTCGTAGGTGCTGCCGCCGAGCAGGAGCTTGGCCGCTTCCAGACGCTGGGCCATATCGGAGATTTCCTTGACCGTGCAGAGGTCTTCGAAGAAGTTGTAGCACTCCTCCCTCGTCTCAAGACTCAGGATCGCGTCGAACAGTGCGTCGGTGGTGGGGTTTCTTCTGGGGTTCTTGTCCGCCATAGCTGCCTCCTTTAGGGCAAAGTGCCGCAGGGTGCGGCACGGGTCTTTTTATTACTCTGTTACTTTAGCACTTGAAAGTATAAAAGTCAAGTGTTCGGTCTTTCTTTCCGGAAGTTTAGCAGATTTCACCTGTGGAGACATTCAGTTTTATTCATCTCACATCTGAACAAAAATCGCCTAAATTTTCTTAGTTTCTCCCCCGCAAAAATGGCACAGTCTCCTAACTTGCCCAAAATATATTGACAAATTATGAAATCGGGACTAAAGTATACACAATCATTCGGCAAATGCAATGAACAGGACATGACTTTTCGCATTCCCTGCGCTCAGAGAGCCGCCATTCCGGTGCAAGACGGCAGCACAGTGCGATCAGCCCTCACCTGCGAGCAGCCTGTGCGAACCCGCTTGCGGCAGTAGTGCATGGCCGTTCAGCCCACGTTACAGGGCGGCGTATCGGCGGCAGGAACGCCTGTACGCGCAAGCGGCTGCTCCCGAAAGCAGCAAACGAAGTGGTACCGCGGAGAACGACCGGTGCAGATGCATCGTTTGGCCTTCGTCTTCGAGGAAGATGGGATACATCTTTGTGTCTCTATCTTTCGTGAGGACGGAGGCTTTTTTCACCCCTCCGGGCCGTTTCGCCTGCCCTGCTTTTGGGCACAGCCGTCCTGCTTCGGCCATTGCCGGTGTGAAAGAAAGGAAAGAGGTAAAAGAAATGAATACGCTGGTCATCGTTTTGATCGCAGCCGTGTGTCTGTTCGGCGCTTATACGCTGTACGGCCGCTGGCTGGCCAACAAGTGGGGCATCGACCCCACCGCCAAGACCCCCGCAGTCGTCCACGAGGATGGCCGTGACTATGTCCCCACCAACGGCTGGACCGTGTTTGCACACCAGTTCAGCTCCATCGCCGGTGCAGGCCCTGTCACCGGTGCCATCCAGGCTGCTGCTTTCGGCTGGCTGCCTGTCCTGCTGTGGGTGCTGCTGGGCGGCATCTTCTTCGGCGCTGTCAC
>ERZ773139.817-NODE-817-length-38966-cov-5.503868_pt1 | contig 38966 bp, 36 predicted proteins | sample MGYA00580854_ERZ773139 | MGnify/ENA primary metagenome ERZ773139 (study PRJEB29015, sample SAMEA2737809) | human gut metagenome | biome: human gut; feature: human-associated habitat; material: faeces | place: China | collected 2012 ...
AGCTCCATCTGGAGATCATCGTTGACCGTCTGCTCCGTGAGTTCAAGGTCGAGGCTAACGTCGGCGCACCTCAGGTCGCTTACCGTGAGACCATCCGCAAGGAGGCCAACCAGGAGACCAAGTACGCTCGTCAGTCTGGTGGTAAGGGCCAGTACGGTCACGTCAAGATCAAGATCGAGCCCAACGAGCCCGGTAAGGGTTATGAGTTCGTCAACGCCATCGTTGGCGGCGCTATCCCGAAGGAATACATCCCGGCTATCGACAACGGTATCCAGGGTGCTATGAAGTCCGGCGTTCTGGCAGGCTATCCTGTCGTTGACGTCAAGGTCACCCTGTGGGATGGTTCTTATCATGAGGTCGACTCCTCTGAGATGGCCTTCTCCATTGCAGGTTCTATGGCCTTCAAGGATGCTATGCGCAAGGCTGATCCTATCATCACCGAGCCTATCATGAAGGTCGCTGTCATCGTTCCCGATGAGTATCTGGGCGATGTCATCGGCGATCTGAATGCTCGCCGTGGTCAGATCCAGGGCATGGAGGCAATGGCTGGCACCCAGCGTGTCAACGCATTCGTTCCTCTGGCTCAGATGTTCGGCTACGCCACCGACCTGCGTTCCAAGACCCAGGGCCGTGGCCAGTATGTCATGGAGCCGTCTCACTACGAGCCGGTGCCTAAGAACATCGCTGATCAGATCATCGCAGGCCGCACCAAGGGCTGATCGTTGAAAAACGGATAAAGATTTTGCCGGGGTAGTGTAGCTCCGGCAAAATTTCCTGTAAAACACTTGATTTTACAGGTGGAATCTAGTAGAATAGTTTTGCAATGCAATTCTGTATTAGCAGGACTGTTGTAACCAATATCAAAACCTAATTTAAGGGAGGATATTCCAATGGCTGAAAAGGCAAAGTTCGACCGTTCTAAGCCGCATGTTAACATCGGCACCATCGGTCACGTTGACCACGGCAAGACCACTCTGACTGCTGCTATCACCAAGTACCTGGCTCTGAAGGGTGACGCAGACTTCATGGACTACGCCAACATCGATAAGGCTCCTGAGGAGCGTGCTCGTGGTATCACGATCAACTCCGCTCACGTTGAGTATCAGACCGACGCTCGTCACTATGCTCACGTTGACTGCCCGGGCCATGCTGACTACGTCAAGAACATGATCACTGGTGCTGCTCAGATGGACGGCGCTATCCTGGTCGTTGCTGCTACCGACGGTCCCATGCCCCAGACCCGTGAGCACATCCTGCTGGCTCGTCAGGTCGGCGTGCCCTATATCGTTGTCTTCATGAACAAGTGCGATATGGTCGACGACGAAGAGCTGCTGGATCTGGTCGAGATGGAGATCCGTGAGCTGCTGAGCGAGTACGACTTCCCGGGCGACGACACCCCGATCATTCGTGGTTCCGCTCTGAAGGCTCTGGAGTCTGACTCTAAGGATCCCGATGCTCCCGAGTATGCTTGCATCAAGGAGCTGATGGACGCTGTCGATACCTATATCCCCAACCCCGATCGTGAGGAGGACAAGCCCTTCCTGATGCCCATCGAGGATGTCATGACCATCTCTGGCCGTGGTACTGTTGCTACCGGTCGTGTTGAGCGTGGTATGGCCAAGGTTGGCGATGCAATGGAGATCGTCGGCATCAAGCCCGATCGTCTGAGCACCACCATCACCGGTCTGGAAATGTTCCGTAAGTCTCTGGACTTCGCTGAGGCTGGCGATAACATCGGCGCTCTGCTGCGTGGTGTTGACCGTACCCAGATCGAGCGTGGCCAGGTTCTGGCTAAGCCCGGTTCTGTCCATCCCCACAAGGTCTTCGAGTCCCAGGTCTACGTTCTGACCAAGGACGAAGGCGGCCGTCACACCCCGTTCTTCTCCAACTATCGTCCTCAGTTCTACTTCCGTACCACCGACGTGACCGGCATCATCACCCTGCCGGAAGGCACCGAGATGTGCATGCCTGGCGATAACGTCATGATGCACGTTGAGCTGCTGACCCCCGTCGCTATGGAAGAGGGCCTGCGTTTCGCTATCCGTGAGGGTGGCCGTACCGTTGGTTCCGGCGTCGTCGGCAAGATCATTGAGTGATCATGTCCTTGAACGTCAGTTCTAAGGCGAACTAAGCACTTATAAAGACCTTCCCATTCCGGAGAGTGGGAAGGTCTTTTTGTTTGCATCCTCTGCCTTTCCCGACAGAGGATTTTTTGCGGCGCATAGCACAACTTTATGGTTTACAAAGATTGGTTGTCGTGGTATACTGGCGATGAAAGAACAAGCAGCACTGGAACTTGGTTTGGGCCGACGTGAGCTGTCGGACACACTGCCGAAGGAGCTGCTGGACAGGCAGAGGAGGTCAGCGACGATGGCGTTTGATTATAAGAAGGAATATAAGGCACTCTACCAACCACCTCGTGAGCCGCAGTTTGTCACCGTGCCAGCCATGACCTTTGCCGCAGTGCGGGGGCAGGGCGACCCCAACGACCCTACAGGCGAGTACAAAGCAGCCATCGAGCTGCTGTATGGCCTGCTCTACACCATCAAGATGAGCAAGAAGGGCAGTCACCGGGTGGACGGTTACTTTGACTTCGTAGTGCCTCCGCTGGAAGGGCTGTGGGAACAGACGGGAACCGGGAAGGAAAGCTTCCACTGGACATCCATGCTCCGCCTACCGGAGTTCGTGACCCGGGAAGAGTTCGACTGGGCGGTCCGGGAAGCGACAGCCAAAAAGAAAAAGGATTTCTCCAAGGTCGAGTTCTTCACCTACGATGAGGGCCTCTGTGTCCAGTGTATGCACCTCGGCTCTTACGACGACGAGCCGGAGACGCTGGCCCGGATGAATGCCTTTGCGGCAGAGCAGGGCTATGCGGTGGACTTCTCTGAGACGCGCTTTCACCACGAGCTCTATCTCTCCGACCCCAACCGCACCGCGCCGGAAAAGCGGAAGACCATCCTGCGACACCCGCTCAAATCAAGCTTGTAATCCAGCCCCAGGCCGCTATAATAGAAGAAAGAAAAAAGCCGCTGTCTGGCGGCGGAAAACGAGGAATGGATATGAAGCTTCCCGAGAAGAAACAGCGCTGGGTCTATCATGCAGAGGCTCTGCCGCAGACGGCAGGCGAGGGCGTCACCCGCCGGGTGCTGGCCTACACCGACGGCCTGATGTGTGTGGAGAACACCTTCGAAAAGGGGGCCGTGGGCGCACTGCATCACCACCCCCACACCCAGATCACCTATGTGGTGTCGGGTGCGTTCGATTTCACGGTGGACGGTGTGACCCGCACGGTGCGAACCGGCGATACCATCTTGAAAGAGGACGGCGTGGAGCACGGCTGCGTCTGCACCGAGGCCGGCATCCTGCTGGACATCTTCACCCCCATGCGGGAGGATTTTGTCTAAAATAAAATGAGCCGCAGCCCATCCCACCGGGGAAAGGTTGCGGCTCGTTTTTATGCACTGAAACTCAGGCGGCAGTGGAAGAAGCGGCCTCGGAGGAAGCAGCCTCAGAAGATGCAGCCTCGCTGGAGACCTCGGATGCGGCCTCAGAAGATGCAGCCTCGCTTGCAGCCTCGGAGGAAGCGCTGTTCTCCTCGGCCACGGCAGAGGTGGAAGCAGCCTCAGACTGAGCGGCAGCAGAAGCAGCCTCAGAGGTAGAAGCAGCAGTAGAAGAAGAGCTGCCGCAGGCAGTCATGCTGACAGCCAGGACCAGAGCAGCAACGGTAACACAAACATTCTTGAGTTTCATATCGAAAATCTCCTTACTTTTGAAAAAATAGTTTCGCGGAAGGCTGTACAGGTGAAACCTTTCCGCAAGAAGATATTCTAGTCCGTTTTCGAAAAAAATCAAGCCCTTTTTTGACAAAGATTCTATTTACCGAAGAGATTCTACACTTTTGTTATAACTTATCGCCAAAAGTCAAAGATTTTTGACGTGCAAAAATGAAACACTCCGGGCTTTTCCGGGAGAGAAAAACATGGTATAATATCGCTAACGCGATATTATAGTTTTTATGCGCAGCGCCTCGCCGCTTGCTCCTGCGGAGCTGCGCGGCAACCGGCTTTGGATGCGCCATTATACCATTTCACTGCGTTCATGGTATAATGGGGACCTATAAAAGAGAACGATGGCAGGTCTGGTTACAAAGCTGCAGAAATGGATCCCGCAAATCATGCGGACGATATTGAGGTGGAACGATATGGACATCAAAAAAGTTGCAGTTCTGGGAGCCGGTGCGGTCGGCTCTTATGTTATCTGGGGGCTTTCGGCCCGCAGGGACATTGAGCTTGGCGTGGTGGCCGATGGCCCGCGCGGCGAGCGTCTGGCAAAAGAAGGCTGTGCCATCAACGGCAAAATCTACCGTCCGGCGGTCTGGACGCCGCAGGAGGCGCATGACGCCGACCTTCTCATCGTCTGCCTGAAATACGGCGCACTGCCCGGCGCACTGGACAGCATCAAAGCCGTCACCGGCCCCCATACCACCATCATGAGCCTGATGAACGGCGTGGACAGCGAGGACATCATTGCCTCTGCCGTGGGTGGGGAGCATCTGCTTTACTCCCTCATCAAAGTGGCGTCCCACAAGGAGGCGGACGGCTTCCATTTTGACCCGGCGACCACCGTTGGCATCATCTTCGGCGAGAAGGAGCCGCCCTGCGACAGCCCCCGCATCAAGGCTGTGGAGGCCCTGTTCAGCGGCACAGAGCTGCACTTCCGGGCTACCGACTGCATCCGGGAAGAGATGTGGAGCAAGTTCCGCCTCAATGTCTGCAACAACCTGCCCCAGGCCATCCTCGGCGCAGGCGTAGGCTGCTACCGTGACAGCGTCCATATGAAGGCCATCAGCGACGGCCTCCGCCGTGAGCTGGAAGCCATTGCCGCAGCCAAAGGTATTGACATGCAGAAGGTGGATGCCGTGTCCGGCAAGGGCTGCGCCGTCAAGCCCTCGGCCCGCTACTCGACGCTGCAAGACCTCGACGCCGGACGCCATACCGAAATCGATATGTTCTCGGGTACGCTCATCCGGATGGGCAAAGAGCTGGGCATCCCGACGCCCTACAATGAGTTTGCTTATCACATGATAAAAGCGCTGGAAGAAAAGAACGACGGTAAGTTTGATTATACCGGCCCGAATCAGGAAATGACATGGGCAAGATAACGGAGGAAATGCCGATGAATATTACGGTCTATCTGGGGGCCAACGAGGGCAGCGACCCGGCCCTGAAACAGGCGGTGGAGGAACTGGGCCGCTGGATCGGCAGGAGCGGGAATGCACTGGTCTACGGCGGCTCCCGCAGCGGCCTGATGGGGCGTCTGGCCCACAGCGTTCTGACGGCGGGCGGCGAAGTGACCGGCGTCGAGCCCCAGTTCTTCATCGACTCCGAGGTGCAGTATGACGGTCTGACCAGGCTCATCATCACGCAGGACATGACCGAGCGCAAGACCAGGATGATAGAGCTGGGCGACGCCTTTATCGCCTTCCCCGGCGGCACCGGTACGCTGGAAGAGATCGCCGAGGTGATGTCCAAGGTCTCGCTGGGCCATCTGGACGCGCCCTGCATCCTCTATGACCTCGATGGCTACTACGCCGGGCTGAAAGCTTTGCTGGCCCATATGGTCGAGATGGGGCTGTCCAGCCCCGAGCGGCAGAGCGGCATTTATTTTGTAAAGAATCTGGACGAGATAAAGAGCATCCTGAAACGGGCATAAGAAAAGCGCTGGAAGCGGTGTAAAGGCTTCCAGCGCTTTTTGTTATCTGCTTACATGGAGATGACGCCCAGCGCGTTTGCCACCGAGCTGATGAGGATGATGGCTGCGAAGATGGGGCAGAGGTACTTTATCATAAAGTTGAAGATGCGCTTGCGGCGGAAGGGCTTGTCTTCCAGCGTGACCTCTTCCTCGATTTTCTCCACACCGATGACCCGGGACACCAGCAGGCAGGTGGTGATGGCTGCAATGGGCATCATGACGGAGTTGGTGAGGAAATCGAAGAAGTCGAGGAACTGCATCCCAAAGACCGTGAACTGGGCCAGCGGGCCGTAGCCCAGAGCCGACAGACTGCCCAGCACCAGCATGATGATGCCAATGAGGACAGTGGCCTGCTTACGCTCCCAGCCCAGCTCGTCCTCGAAGGTGGAGACGGCGCTTTCCGTCAGGGCGATGGAGCTGGTGACGGCGGCAAAGAGCACCAGCGTGAAGAAGAGGATGCCCACCACGGTGCCGAGACCCATGCTCTCAAAGACCTTCGGGATGGTGATGAACATGAGGGCCGGGCCGGCCTGCAAAGTGTCTGGATCGCCGCCCGAGAAGGAAAAGACCGCCGGAATGATCATCAGGCCCGCCATGATGGCAATGGCCGTGTCGAAGATCTCCACGTTCTCGGTGGACTCCTCGATGGAGACATCCTTCTTCATGTAGGAGCCGAAGGTGACGAGGATGCCCATTGCGATGGAGAGGGAGTAGAACATCTGCCCCATGGCGGTCACGACGGTCATCCAGGAGAAGTTGGAGAGATTCGGCACGAGAAAATACTTCACGCCCTCCAGCGCACCCGGGCGGGTGACGGAGTAGCCCGCGATGATGACGGACAGCACCACGAGAATGGGCATCATCACCTTGGAGACCCGCTCCACGCCGTTGCGCACGCCTGCAAAGATGATGGCAAGGGTGAAGATGGTAAAGATGACAAAGCATATCTCCGCCGAAGCGCCGCTGGAAATGAAGGCCGAGAAGTAGCCGTCTGTGGCCAGCTCACTGCCGTGGCCGCTGACGTAGTCGGCCAGATACCGGATGACCCAGCCGCCGATGACCGAGTAATAAGGCACGATGAGGATGGGGATGATGGCGTTTATCCAGCCGCCGAAGGAGCGCCCGCCCTTGCGGACGGCGGCGAATGCGCCCACCGGGCTTTTCTTGGTCATCCGGCCCAGCGCCGTCTCGGCCACGATCATGGTGTAGCCGAAGGTGAAGGCGAGGATGATGTAGATGAGCAGGAAAATGCCGCCGCCGTACTTTGCTGCGAGATAGGGGAAACGCCAGATATTGCCGAGGCCTACCGAAGCGCCTGCCGCCGAGAGGACAAAGCCGATCTTGCCCGAAAAGGCGCTCCGCTTGTGCTGATTTTGGTTCATTAGATTCTCCTCTTTTCACAAATTTGAATAAGTCCAGTGTAACACTGCCACAGGTGGGATTCAACAGATTTTCCGATAAAAACCGCGAAATGCATCGAAAGAATCGAACGGCAGCATTAAAAAATAAGCACAGAGGCCCAGAGACCTCTGCGCATGAAGATACAGATTCAGTCCACTACCGGCACATCCAGCCCGAATTCCAGTGGGCGGAAACGGGGGCAGACGTTCTCCGTGATGCAGATGACCGACGCGGCCAGGCGGCTGCCGATCTCACAGGACTGGGCCAGATTCTTGCCGTAGGTCAGGCCGATGACCGTACCGGCAAAGAAGGCGTCGCCTGCGCCGGTGGTGTCGATGACGTCCACCTTCTTGGCGGGTACGACGCCGCACTCACCGGTGTGCTTGGCGTACACGGCACCCTGACCGCCCATGGTCACCACCATGCTGGTCATGTTGGCGCTGTGGACGTTCCGGGCCAGTACCTGAGCCATCTGGCTGGGGGTGAGATGCTCGTAGTCGTCCGAGAAGAGCAGACCGGCCTCCTGCTGGTTGCAGACGAAGCAGTCGATCTGCTGCAGATAGTCGCGGCGCTCCATAGCGATGCTCATGTTGGAGACTGCGGCAAAGACCTTCTTGTTGTATTTCCTGGCATAGCGGAGCACCTGCTTGACCGTGTCTTTCTCGAGATCCAGCTCGATGGCGATGGCGTCGCAGTCCCTGAAGATCTCGTCGCCCTTCTTCTCCAGCAGGGTGGTCAGCGGGGTGGTGTCAGGGCGCTTGGAGATGGCAGCGTGGACGTCGCCGTCGTTGTCAAAGATGGCCAGCCATGTCCCCATGCCATCGGGGACCTTCTGGATGTACTTGGTGTTGACCTTGTGGTTGTCCAGTTTATTGATGACGTCCTGGCCCATGCCGGTGTCGTCCACCAGACCCACGAAGGTGGGGCGCAGCTCCACATTGGCGATGTCCTCCGCCACGTTTCGGCTCACACCGCCATGCACCTGTTCAATGCGGCCGGCGTTCCGTCCGCCGGGGATGTAGGTGGAGAGGGGATAGCCCTTGATGTCTACGAAAACTGCGCCGATGACTACGATTCCCATATTTGAAATTCCTTTCCTGAATAAGAACTCTCTTTGACTTCTATCCTATTTACGCTTCTTCTGCCTTTTGCGCCCGAATATCGTCGCCCATAAAGAGGAAGGGGACAAAAGAGGAGAGGCGGCTGGAGATTTTTTCGGTGTAGAGCTTTTCCAGCAGAGCGCCGTCGGTGATGTTGGTGGTGACGATGGTGGGCAGTTTCGCGCCCAGACGGTTGTTCAGCAGGCTGTAAAGGGTGCTGATGAGGAAGCTGGAGTTGAACTCGGAACCCAGGTCGTCGAGGATGAGCAGGTCGGCCCCGGCGGCGGTGCGCAGGAGCATCTCTTCCTCCCCGGCGGGGTCGGAGCCGAAGTGCAGGGCCTCGAGCTTCGAGAAGAAGTCGGGGCTGGACACATAGATGACGTCGAAGCCTTTTTCCAGCACCTCTCCGGCAATGGCCAGAGCGGCATGGGTCTTGCCCAGACCGGCGTTGCCGAGGAGCATCAGGCTCTCGCTGGTGGTATCGAATTCGTCGGCGTAGCCGCGCAGGTCGTCCAGAAGGGTGGACATATAACTCCGCACCGGCTCGCCGAGGGAGGCGTCCATCCGGGCAGGGTAGTAGCGCAGCTCCATGGTATCGAAGCTGGAAATGGAGAGGCTGGACAGAGCCTCGATCTCCGACCGGCGGAGCTGCTGCATCACCTTGTGGACGCAGCTGCAGGTGCGTCCGTCCACAATGCCGGTGTCTTCGCAGAGCCTGCAGGTGAAGTGCGGCTCCAGTGCGTCGGCGGGACGGCCGCTGGAGGCCAGCAGGTCGGCCAGCTTTTTGCGGGCATCGGTGAGGGCCGCAGCGGCATCGGTGCGGTCCTTGCCCGCCGCACCGGCCAGTGCGCAGCGGATGCCCCGCACCCGCACCTCTTCTTCGGCGTGGCGCAGCCCGGGGACAGCAGCCTCGGCCTCAGCGCGGGCGTCCTCCGCCTTGGCCCGTGCGGTCTGACGACGGCGGGCGACGGTGCGCAGGGCTTCCTGATACAGTTCGTTTTTGGTACGCATAGTGTCTCCTTATGCCGGGGGTCACTCGGACTTTTTCTTGAGGGTGCGGCGGCGGGCAGCGTTCTTGAGGAAGTCATTGCCGCTGGGGGTCTCGCGGTCTACCCGGATGTTCCGGCTGGCGCCGGCAGCGGCCACCGGAGTGCGCACATCGTGGATATTGCGCAGACCCTTGGCGTTCCAGGTCTTGAGGATGCTGTTCCAGTACCACAGGTCACGCTTCGGCCCGGCCTGCACAGCGGCCTCCTGCACCATGGCATCGTCGTAGCCGTAGACCTCATACCACCGGGCGATGGCTTTCCGCCCGCCGAGGGTGAGCTCGCTGTCCGGGATGCCCAGCAGGGAAGCAACATACTGTTCCCGGGTCTGGCGGAGGGCCAGCAGCTTGAGGTGGGCGTCGGCCTGTTCGCCGGTCTCCACGCCCTCGGCCCGCCAGACTTTCAGCTCGTGGAGGACGGCGGCCATCGTCCGCTTGCCCCGGCTGGCCACATAGGCCACGCAGAGCATGACGGTCTCGGGGGCAAAGCCCTCCTGTACGTAGAGGTTGACCAGCTTTTCCATCTCGCTGTGAGTCAGCGGGCGGGCAAAGCCGGTCTGAGCGCAGTCGATGAGGCTCGAGATCATGGGGTCGGTGCGGCTTGCGGCGGCGATCTCCGCCCAGGTCATGGGGGCAGGAGCGGAGGGCTCTGCTCCCGGCGCGGCGTTCTCGTCGTAGCGCTCGAGAAGCCCCGCACCGGCCCAGAAAGAGAGGGCGCTTTCGGCAGAGATGCGGCTGCGCAGTTTAAGGTCGGCACAAATTTTTTCGGGGTCGGTGACGCCGGTAGCCAGCACATACAGCGCTACCCGGACGTTGTATTCCTCGGCGATGCCCAGCTTGGAAAAGATGAGCTGCGGCACCGGGATGGTGTCGCCCTTGAGCTCTTTGAGACGGTATATCATTTGCTTTCCCCGCTTTCTGCGTCCTCGTCCTTCGGCGGCGGTGACCAGGGCTCACAGTCCAGGATGGAGGGCCGCTGCTTCCAGAGCGCCAGGTCAGTGCTGTAGGCAGAGGACAGATACTCTGCCGCTGCGGCCCGGCCCTCGTCCGTCAGCGGAAAGACCATCTGTCGGCGCAGGGCGGGGTCGGTGCGGTCCAGCGCCCAGGGGTCGGGCCAGATGTCCACCGTGAGGATGGCTTCCTCTTTCTGTGCGCCCTCGCCGCCGTCCGGGTCAGGCACGCTGCGCTTGCCGGGCGAGAGCAGATAGCGCATCCCGTCTTCGTTGCCGCTGTATTGATTCTTGCACTTGAAATAGTGCAGAAGGGGTACAAAAATCATGACGTCCCTCTCAGTTTTAGACTTGCTGAAATGATAAAAGCGCCAATTCTTGACGAATCAGCGCTCTTTTTGTGGAGCAGGATACGGGACTCGAACCCGCCGCCTACTGCTTGGGAAGCAGTCGCTCTACCGGATGAGCTAACCCTGCGTTTACTTATTTATTGTAGCAAAGGACACGGTTTTTGTCAACCGCTTTTTGGCTCGATTTTGGTCGGAACCAGAAACTCCTCTGTCGGCAGCGTAGAAAATCAAATTTTACTTTATAGCAATTCAACTTTTTAATGCAGCAGCAACAGCGTTGAATTGCATATCGCAAAGATACTGTTTCGATAGGCACTATTTTTGAAAATTGCAATAAACAAAAAGACCACCGTTCTGCCCGCAGGAAATAAGGGCAGGACGGTGGTCTTTTGAACGGACTGTGACTTACAGCTCAGCCAGAGCGCGCTTGAGGTTCTGGGCGATCTGGTCAGGGCAGCTGGTGGGGCGGGGGCCGCAGGTGGTGCCTTCCATGCGGGCGATGGCGTCCTCAGCCTTCATGCCCTTGAGCAGGCGGCTGATGCCCTTCAGGTTGCCGTTGCAGCCGCCGATGACCTCGATGGACTCGATGGTGTGGTCATCGTTCAGCACGATGTGGGTCTCCTTGGAGCAGGTACCCTTGTTGGGGTAGCTGAAAGACTTGCTCATATTCAAACTTCCTCTCTTTATATCCGACTGACAGGCGAGCGGACTCGCATAGCATTTTTATTATATACTTGTCAGACGAGGAAGTCAATGTGACCCGGTCACAGAGCGCCGCCCCGGCGCTTGCGGGCCAGTGCCTCGATGCGTGCGATCTGGTCGTCCTCGGTGACGCAGGCACCCACCGGGTGGGGTTTGCCGTGGTTCGCGCCGTGGAAGTCGCTGCCGCCGGTGACGATGAGGTCATGTTTCTTGCAGAGCTCAGCGCACTCGGCCATATCCTCGGGGCTGTTGCGGGGATGATGCACCTCGATGCCGTCGATAGCCCCTTCAGCCACCAGCTCCCGCAGCAGAGGCATACTCTTGTACACCGTCGGGTGGGCGAACACCACCACGGCCCCAGCGGCCTTTGCCGTGGCCAGAACCTCCCGCACCGGAGGGTAAGTGGGGGAGTGGAGGCACTTGCCCCGCGGCTCCCAGCCGAACAACTCGTGATAAAGCCCGGTGTAGATGCCGTCGCACAGGCCCAGCTGCTGCAGCGCCTGCATAATGCCGCTCTTGAAGAGGACGCCGCTGTCCTGTGCATATTCCAGCGCCTGCTCGGCGCGGAACTGGGGGTACAGCGCCTCGATCTCCCGGCAGCTCTGCAGAGCGCACTCGTTGCGGCGCTGGCGCATGATGTCGCAGTGCCGGCGCAGGGCAGGGCAGTCGAGGTCGGGCCAGAAGGTCAGCAGATGGACGCGGTGGCTGCGCTCGAAGTCGTAGCCGGTGAGCTCGGCGGCGGGGATGAGCCGCACGCCGTCCTGCACCGGGTGGTCGTAGGCGTACTGGGCGCTGAGGGTGGTGTCGTGGTCAGAAAGGGCCAGAGCGCTCAGCCCCAGCCGCGCTGCCATCAGGGGCAGGCGGTGGATGGGAACAGAGCCGTCAGAACAGGTGGAATGAGTATGAAGGTCGCCAGCCATAAGTTACTTTCCCTCGATTTTTACAGATTTCTGTGCCTAGTGTACCACAAAAATCATCGGGGAACAAGGGAGCCTTACACGGCTTTGCCGCCCACCGTGAGCATGGAAGAACGGATGTGGTGGGTGAGAACGACTTCGGTATCCTCGCCGCCCATGGCCAGCAGTTCGTCCACCGAGAGGGTGGTGGAGCAGAGGATGGTCTGGAAGGTGATGGTGTCGATGCCCTCAGCCCGCAGCTGACGCAGGGTGGCCAGCGAGGCCCGGAGGGAGGCCGTGAACCGTCCGACGCGGATAGAGAGGACGTTGTTGCCCCGGATGCTCGTGTAGGAGATGCGCTGGCCGTCCTTGTCGGTGACGACGAGGCCCGGGAAGACCGACTCCTGCACAGAGGCATCCGCAGAGCTGCCGCCGGAAGAGGAGGGAACCGCAGGGACAGGGTCGGTGGGGAGGGTGATGTCGTTGCCCTCAGGGTCGTAGCGGGTGATGGAGCTGCCCTCAGCAAGGCCGGAGAACTCCTGCTCGATGCCGTTAGCGCCGATGGCCACGTTGTCTTTTCCGGCGGTGGCCGTAATGGTCACTTTGCCCTCGAGGGTGATGTCGGCATCTGCATTGCTTTCGCAGCCAGCACCGATGCCGGCGCCGCCAATAACGATTTTTTCCCCTTCATCTGTACCGCCGCCGACCGCATTGATGGTGGGACTGCCGTTCTCATTGCTCTTGATGGTGATTTGATTGCCATTGTTATCGCTGTTGTTTTCAGCGCCAGCACCGCCGCCTATGGCCGCGCCGCCTGCGCCTCCGGTAGCGTTGACCTTGGTGTTGCCCTCGATGGTCACATTGCTGAGACCATAAATACCACCGCCGATGCCTGCGCCATAAGCGCCGCCCTGCACATTGTCGATTTTGGCATTATCCTTGATGACCACGTTACCGTTGCCGATTTTATCGGGGGAACTAAATGCGCCGCCGCCGATGCCTGCCGCACCGTAGCCGCCGGTCGCATTCTCGATTTTTGCATTGCCGGAGATGGTCACATTGCCATCGCTGCCATTGCCGCCGCCAATGCCTGCACCGTACTTCGTGCTAGATGCATTTTTAATAACAGCGTCGCCGGTTATCGTAACGGTCGCACCGTTATAATAACCACCGCCGATGCCCGCAGCGCCATCACTGCCTGCGGCAGTGATGGTGCCGCCGCTGATGGTCACATTGCCGCTGCCGTTGCCGCCGCCGCCGATGCCAGCGCCTAAATAACCGCCGGTTGCATTGATCTCGCCGCCGGTGATCTCTACCGTGCCGGTGCCGTAGGAACCACTGCCAATGCCTGCGCCCCAATCGTCACTGGTGGTGGCCGTGATATTGCCGCCAGTGATTTTCACCTGAGCGTCATTGCTGCCAGCGCTGCCGATGCCAGCGCCTTTGAATCCACCGGCAGCCTCCAGACTGCCGTTATTATCTTTGTCCTGAATGGTCAGTTCGCCGCTGGTGTCAGTCTTGTTGTGCTCCAACCCGGCATGGCCAGCGCCGCTCTTCAGCTCGTTGTCGCCATCCAGCTCAATGGTGGTGTCACCTTTGCCGGTAACACTCACAGCGGCTTCGCTCCGGCTGCTGGCGTCAATATTCACATCCTTGAGCGTGACCTCAACCTTATCGTCCTTATCTTTGGCGTCGATGGTCACGGTGTGGGAAGAAGCGCCCTCCTCACGATTTGTGATGATGGTGTCATGGTCATTTACGGTGGTCTCCTTGTTCTGGGTGACGTTGTTGCCGCTCTCGCCCGCCGAAATCGTAATGTCACCATCTTCGATGTACCATGTCCCTGCAAAGGCCGGGGCGGTAAGGGTGGTGAGCATTGCGGCGGTCAGGACAAGCGCCGCTGCCCGCTGAGAGGCCGGACGGGGTGAATTGATACCCCCCCCGTATTGAGAGGCCGACCCAGAACACGCATGGCAAGTTTACGATAAGAGAGCATACAAAAATCTCCTTTGGATGTTGAAAAAATATGGACATTCGATTGATGCAATTATAGCATTTCTGGGGAAATAAGCAAGCAAATCTGCGTGAAATGCTGATTTTCGTGCGTGAATGACAAAAAAACTATGAAAAACGCCGGGTTTTGCTTTTCTGCACATGGCATGGTATACTGGAAAAGAAAAATCCGCCAACCCGGCGGGAAAAAGGAGAAACGGAAACATGAAAACGAAATTTGGCATCGTGGGCTGTGGTTTCCTCGGCAATATCGTGGCCGATGCGTGGAAGAAGGGCCTGCTGGAAGACTACGAGCTGGTGGGTGTCACCAGCCGCACCTTCGCTTCGGCAGAGAAGACGGCGGCAAGCGTGGGTTGTGCGGCCTGCGCGGACGTGGATGCTTTGCTGGCGCTGGAGCCGGAGTACATCGTGGAAGCCGCTTCGGTGGAAGCGGTGCGTGCAATGGCTGTTCCGGTGCTGCGCCGGGGCGTGAACCTCGTGATGCTGTCCATCGGTGCATTCGCCGACCTCGCGTTTTATGAAGAGATCAAGCAGGCGGCCCGGGAGGGCGGCGCAAAGGTGCATCTGGCCAGCGGCGCCATCGGCGGCTTCGATGTGCTGCAGACCGTCACCCTCATGGCCGAGGCCCTGAAGCTGGACGAGAAGGCCGGCATCGAGACTCACACCGGTGCGAAGGGCTTCCGCAACACCCCCGTCTGGGCCGATCATCTGCTGACCGACACCGAGAAGACTACCGTCTTCACCGGCAGCGCCAAGGAAGCCATCGCAACCTTCCCGCGCCGGGTCAACGTCGCTGTGGCCACCTCGCTGGCCACCACCGGCCCCGACATCACCGGCGTGACCATGCACTCTGTACCCGGTTGGGTGGGCGACGACCACTGCATCACTGCCGAGATCGAGGGCGTGAAGGCCGTGGTGGACATCTGCTCGTCCACCAGCGCCATCGCCGGTTGGAGCGCCGTGGCGCTTCTGCGCAACCTCGCCTCGCCGGTCTGCTTCTATTAAAAAGGAGGGAGTCTCATGTTCAAGAAACTGGTGGCTATCGAGCCGGTCAGCCTCATCCCCACAGCAGAGGAAGCGCTGCATCAGTACGCCGAACAGGTCGAGCTTTACCGCGATATTCCCGCCGACGACGAAGAGATCGCTCGCCGCATCGGAGACGCCGACGCGGCGCTGTTGAGCTATACCTCCCGCATGGGCAAAAACGTCATCGAGCGCTGCCCGAACCTGCGCTACATCGGGATGTGCTGCAGCCTCTACTCGGAGGAAAGCGCCAATGTGGACATCGCCTTTGCCCGGGAAAAGGGCATCAAGGTGCTGGGCATCCGGGACTACGGCGACCGCGGTGTGGTGGAGTACGTCCTCCACGAGCTGACCGGCCTGCTCCACGGCTTCGGGATGCCGATGCTCCACGATGAGCCCGTGGAAATTTACGGCCTCAAGGTGGGTATCGTGGGTCTGGGCGTTTCGGGCCGGATGATCGCCGATGCACTGACCTTCCTCGGCGCGGACATCTCCTACTACAGCCGCAGCCATAAGCCCGACGCCGAGGCCGCAGGCATGAAGTATAAGCCGTTGGACGCTCTGCTCCGGGAGAGCGAAGTGGTCTTTACCTGTTTGAACAAGAATGTTCTGCTCTTGGGCGAGCCGGAGTTTGAGGCGCTGGGGGAGGGGAAAGTCCTTTTCAATACCTCCATCGGCCCCGGCTTTGACTCAGCCGCGCTGGAAAAGTGGCTGGATAAGCCCGGCACCCACTTCTTCTGTGATACCTACGCCGCCGCAGGCCCCGTCAGCGAGGGCTTCTTCCGGCGGCCCAATGTCCACAGCCCGGGTGTCTCGGCAGGCCGCACCAGGCAGGCATTCGTTCTGCTGAGTCAGAAGGTGCTGGCGAACATCGAGACGGCGCTGGGAGAATAAGCTATAACTTTTGAAAAGCCGCTGCACGGGAGACTGTGCGGCGGCAGACGACAACCCCATGAAGCTCATGAGCATTGCCATGAAGCCCCTGTGCTCTCCGCCGTTTCCGCTGGACTACATCGAGGAAATGACCGCCTTGATGGGTGGCGATGGACGGATGCGGTAAGCCGCAGCCAAAAACGAAAAGGTCGCTGTGCCGGAGAAGTGCTCTGCGGCACAGATGGAAAACTGGAAGAAACTGTGCCGGAGAAGGTATGAAAAAGTACAAAGATAGGGGAGAGTGCTTCGATGGACTATATCAGAGTTACCAAAGAAAACATCGACAGGGAACACATCTGTTGTGCCATGTCCGGCAAACAGAGCCTTGCCAAGAAAGAATGGCTCAAGCAGCGCTTTGAGGAGGGACTTGTTTTTTACCGCAGTGCAGAGCGCGGCAAATGCTTTATCGAGTACATCCCGGCAGAAAACGCATGGGTACCCATTGATGCAGCAGGCTGGCTTTATATCAACTGTCTGTGGGTCTCCGGTTCCTTGAAAGGTCACGGCTATTCCAGCAATCTGCTGGAAGAATGTCTTCGGGATGCCAAGGCGCAGGGCAAAAACGGCGTTTGCATTCTGTGTGCCGAGGGACGCAAACGGGAATTTCTCGCTGACCCCAAGTTTTTGACCCATAAGGGCTTCAAGGTCTCAGACATCTCCGATTGCGGCATCAACCTCATGTATCTGCCCCTTGCAGAGAATGCCCCGCCGCCAAAATTCAAAGACTGTGCCAAGCATCCCAAGGTGGAGGAAAACGGCTTTGTCCTCTATTATACCGACCAGTGCCCCTACACCTATTATTGGGTGCCAAAGGTGCAGGAGACTGCAAAGGAACATGGGATCCCGTTCAAAGCTGTTCACATCACCGAAAAAGAGACGGCCCAGAATGTGCCTGCACCGGTCACAACCTATGCTTTGTTCCAGAATGGTCGGTTCCTGACCCAGAGCATCCAGTCGGACAAGAAATTTTTGAAATTAGCGGCAGAATAATTGAATCAGGCCAGACGCCAGACGCTCAGACGCAGTGCAGCCCATAGAATGGGGGTGTGCTGCGTTTTTTGGAGGATTTTATATGGAAGAAATTGTTGTATATGTTCACGGAAAGGGCGGTTCGGCACAAGAGGCCGAGCATTATAAAGCCCTATTTCCTAATTGTGAAGTAATTGGTTTCGACTACCACGCACAATCTCCATGGGAAGCCACGGAGGAATTTTCCGGATTTTTTACGGCAGTGCGGAAACGCTGCGGGAAGCTCACACTGGTGGCAAATAGCATTGGTGCGTTTTTATCTTTGTCCTCGTTGAATGAGAAATTGGTGGATACCGCTTATTTTATTTCTCCAGTAGTTGATATGGAGCAACTGATTTGCAACATGATGCAATGGGCTGACGTCTCCGAAGCAGAACTTGCAGAGAAACTGGAAATTCCCACAACATTTGGAGAAACACTGTCGTGGAAATATCTCTGCTATGTCCGAGAGCATCCGGTTTCATGGAAAATCCCTACCCGCATTTTGTATGGGGAAAAGGATGCTCTGACCTCCATGGAAACCATAAAAGCCTTTGCGGAAAAGAACAACGCAGAGCTGACCGTTATGCCGGGCGGAGAGCATTGGTTTCATACGAAAGAGCAGATGCAATTTTTAGATTACTGGATAAAGAATAGGAGACCCTGCAATGAAACAGAAAATAAGGACGGCTTCGATTCTCCTGCTTATAGTTCTGGGAACCGGGCTGGTGCTGATGGCTTGCGGCACCAAAAGTCTTGCTGACAGCAGCACAGGAGGCTCGGATCCTTACGGACTGAATGTTGAAAGCATGACAGGAACAGACAGCTGCCAGATGGAACTGCAGGAGAGTGAAGTGCTGCTGTTCGTGCCCATCTACCTGTGGCTGCGAAAGCAAGGCGTTGCCCGTTTTTCGGCTTTGTAATGGCAGCATTATAGGAGCTCCGATGTGCGATATTGCGCCAGCTTCCCATTATGGGAGGCTGGTATTTTTGCGCTTTTGCTGTATCAACCTACGATGGTGCAGAAATTTCCACTCAAAAGGGGCATAAAAGCGATGCGCTTGCCCTGCTTGCTACAATGGTGTTGGTTCTGAGAAGCTCACAGCCAGTGAGCTATACAGATACCCAAACCTAAGCTACAATGAAGATGTGCTGAGAGAACGATGCATTGCTTGAGCTGAACGCTCGTACGCGCAAACTGTTCTCCGCCATCTCCATTGCAGCGTTCGATTGACGCAGGTTGAGTTATCGGCAGATAAAAATGTTGCCGTACATTCGTGTCACAAAGCAAGCGGGCTTTTTTGTTTCCGTTGTCAATGCGATGCTGATTCACAATTTGATATTGACAATATCATTTCGTAAGAGATCAGCTTACTGTTTGTGTTGTAGTTGGTTCATTGCAGTTTCAGCTTACAACAAAAAATGAGATAGACAACCCCTCTCGGGGAAGTCTATCTCATTTTTTTCGTTGGGGCTATTTTGCAATGGCCCCTTCATTTTTGCTTGTTTCCGGTGAAAGCTGCGGCGCGGGAATGTTCCATTCAGCGGGCCTTCTTGGGGCCGCTTTCGTCCGGGGCGGAGTCCGAGGCGCTGCCGCTGCCGGAGTTCAGGATCGCCACGAACTGCTGCAGCTGCTTGAGGGAGCTGACACCCAGTTTGTCGTAGATGTTCTTGTTGTGGAAGCGCAGGGTGCTGTCCTTGATGTCCAGCTGCTGCGCGATCTCCCGGGTGCGCAGCCCGGCGGCGTAGCCGTCAAAGATGCGGCGTTCAGTCTTGGTCAGGGTGGGGATGCCCGCAACAAAGGTCTGGAAGGCATCGGGCACCGACTCGTTGCGGCACACGTCCGCCAGCCGGGACAGCTCAGTCTGCATCTGCTGGCGTTCCAGCTGCAGCTCGTCCATCCGCCGCCGGGACTCCCGCCGGTCCTCCTCGAACTGCCGGAACGCCGGCGAGAGGATGCGCCGGTGGAAGTTCATGCAGCAGAACACCACGAAAAAGGCGATGAAAAGGCCGATGAGCAGCATCTGCAGATTGCCGGAAAAGACCAGTCTCCGGTAGTCTGCCATGGGGATGCACACCGCCAGCCGGTAGGACTGGCTCTCGCTCAGGCGGCACAGCTGGGAGATGCCCGCATAGTCGCTGTCGGGGCCGGTCAACTGGGTCAGCCCGCCGCCCATGCTGCGCAGCATCAGTGTGTTCCGGGGGGCATGGTAGTAGCCGCCGGTGGTGCCGCTGCTGAGGGCGGCATCGGCGGCAAGGCCGTCCCCCGCCGGGGCCAGCAGGCAGCTCAGCCGGTCAAAGCCGGTGGGCTGGGCAAAGTTCTGCTTGAAGTAGCTCTCGCTGATCTCAAAGCCGCACAGCCCGTACATCGTGCCGTCCCGCCCCCGCAGGGGCAGCAAAAACAACTGCACCTCCTCCGAGGTGCCGGGCAGCTCGAACCGCTCGGTCAGCGTGTAAGACTGGTACAGCGGGGCGCTGCCGGGGGTCATCCAGCGGTCGTAGTCCGGGAACTGGTCGGTCTGGAACTCCATGCGCCACTTGCGGTGGGGCATTACGCTGTGGTCCTTGCCCACCTCCGCACTGCCCCGGTACAGCAGCAGGGGTACGGTGGGGGTGTCGGCACCGCTTTTTTGCACATACAGCCCGGCGCGGGAATGCTCTGCTCCCTCCATGCGGGTGTTGACGGTGGCATCCAGCAGCACAAAAGCGCCGGAACAGCCGGTCTGGCGCAGACGGCGGCACAGCGGCTCGATCATTTTCTCCTCCAGCGCGTTCAGCACCTCGGGAGAGTCGTTCAGCTGGGCAAAGGACATCTGCTGCAGAGCAAGCTCCTTGTCCACCTCTGCGCTCATGTCCTCGGACAGGTTCACGCCCATGACCGCCAGCTGGTCAAAATAGCGCTCCATATCGTTCTGGAGCACCGAAAACTGGATCTGCAGACTGCGGCTGATGTCCTTTTTGGTGTTGTGCAGGCTGGCAAACAGGAACAGTGCCGCACCAAAGGTCAACACCAGCAGCACCACCAGCAGCAGGCAGGCCCACAGCAGCCGGCTGCTCATGGGGCTCTGGCGGATCTTTTCACGGTGCCGGTCAACAAAGTGCATCAAAGTCCCTCCTTTCCGGCTGAGCGGCAGGCTCAGGCATTGTCACACAGCAGCTGCCATGTTTCCTCGGTCAGAGCCTCCAGCGTTTCGCCGCCCGCAAGGCGCTGGGGGTAGTCCTTCTGGCGCTGGCGCAGGCTGTCGTACAAGGTTTTGGCCTTGGCGTGGTACCCCACGATGCCCGGTTCGGACAGGGGAGTGTTCTGGATGCGCATTTCGTTGTAGACGTCGTACAGCCGCTGATAGCTCTGCTGCTCAAAGGGATAGTCCGCAATGGCGTCAAAGGCGGCGCTGGACACCGGCATGTAGCCGGTATCGGCGGCAAATTCCAGATTGCGCTGCTGTTCGGTGAGCCAGCGCAGGAACACGGCGGCGGCTTCGGCTTTCTGGTCGGTGGTCTTAAAGGCGCACAGGCCCACACCGGCCTGCGGCATCAGGGGCGTGGCGGTGCCTGCGGCGTGGGGCAGGGGAGCCAGCAGCAGGTCGGTGGGCTCGGTGGTGTTGTCCGGGTAGGTGACGAAATCATTGTAATAAAGGATGGCCGCAGAGCTGCCAAGACCCGCCAGCGTCTCGCCGGTCATCACCTGCGTGTTGGAGTACAGGTCCGAGATCAGAATATCGCCCTGCACCAGCGCCCGGGCAAACTCCATCCATGAGGCGCGGAAGGTCTCGTTGGTCAGATCGTACCAGCTGCCCTTGTACAGCTCGCCGCTGCCCTGCTCCAGCGCGTTCAGCTCCACCAGACGCAGGGGGTAATCCAGCGCGCAGAAGGGCTTGCCCTGCGACCACTGCCGGTAGGCACCCGCCATTTCAAAAAAGCCGTCCCATGTGGCAAGGGTAGAAAGCTGCGCCCCGGTGTCCGCCGCAAACCGGGCGTACTGGGAGCCGTTCAAAAAGATGAGCTGGGTGGATTTGGACACCGGGAACACCACCTGCTTCCCGTCAATGATGCCGTCCTGCACAAAGCCGGGCACATAGGCCGCCATGTCCTCGGCGGTGAACCAGTCGTTCCAGTCCACAAGGTTCTCAATGCCCAGAGCGCTGGCGTCCGCGGAATGGGCCGAGAACAGGTCCGGCAGGTCCAGCGCGCCGGGCTTGCCGGCCTTGGCGTCCTGCAGCTGGCCGCCGATGGCGGCGCTGTTGGTCATGTTGGTCACGTTGAGCAGGATGCCCTTCTCTCTGCCCACCGTGTCGTTGAACTCGGTCAGCAGGCGGTTCATGGGCGAGTCGGCCTGTTCGCCGTACACATGCCAGATGCTGAGCATGGTGGGGTCCTTGGGCGAGAGCAGGGTCTTGCTGCCGCCGCAGCCCGCAAGCGCCAGACCGGGGACGAGCGCCGCAAGCTTCAAAAATGTCCTTCGTTCCATTTTTCATGATTCCTTTCCACACATTGCAGCCAGAGGGGGAAAACCGGCACAGGCAGGGCTGCAGCTGCCTGTTTTGGTGGGAAACACCCCAAAATCCCCCCAATTTTGGGCTTTTTGGGGGGATTTTTTGAGGGGGAAGCCCCAAAACCCCAAAAATTTTTTTGGAATTGCCCCCCAAAAACGGCTTTTCTGAGGGGGCAATTTTTTCCCGGGTATGGTACAGTACAACCAGAAAAAGTCCTGCGCCGGTGCAGAAAGCCTGTCGCTGTGCACAAAACGCGTCAACAGGCATCTGCGGATTCTATTCATAAGGATAGCATAAGATGGCCCGGACCGCAAGTACCGAGAACCCCCGCCCCACAAAGCCCCCCGGAAAAAACAGGGGGGACCAACAGAAAGGAGCACCCCATGAAAAAGATGAACAGACGCGAATTCCTCACCCTTACCGGCGCAGCCGTTGTGGCGCTCTCGCTGGCAGGCTGCGGCGGCGGGTCCTCCGCCCCCGCAGTGCCCACCGGCAAGGAAGCCAAGGTGCTGGAGGCCATCAACAAGTATCGTGGAGCACTGCCCGTGCTTACGCTGGATAGCGGCCTGAATAAAGCAGCAGAAGAAGTGGCGAAGGTCATTCTGTCGAACAAACCACTCGGTGAAGGCGAGGATGCATTTGCTGAAGCTCACAAGGCAATACTTGGCTACAAAAATGCGGAACTGTACCAGCCGATCGGCCTGTCTATGAACGAGGTGAGCGAGGGTACATATAAGGCTGCCCCGAGATACGTATGCCAGGACGATGCAAAGCTGATGGGAGAACAGCTGATGGCCCAAACGGGCGATCCTGCTCTGGAACAGCTGAAATCGCCTAAGCTCACGCTGGTGGGCATCCATGTGTTCGAGTACGGCAGTGCAACCTACTGGGTCGCAGTCGTTGCCGAGGGAGGGAAGACCGCCTGAGCACAGCGGCCCCGCTGATACGGACACCCCCTTTTGCCCCGGGCACACTCCCCCTGTGTCCGGGGCTTTATAGAAAGGAGCACCCCCATGAAACACAAATGTTTTGCTGCTGTGGTTCTGGCGGCGGCTCTCTGGCTGACCGGCTGCGGCGGCGCAGCTGCCCCCGCAGGCCCCAGCGCCGCTGCCGACCAAAGTTCCGGCGCAGCTTCCCAAAGCGCCGCAGCCGCAGCGGTGCAGACGGCCCAGAAGGAGCGCATCACCGACCAGTACACGCTGGAAAAGAATGTTTCGGGCGTGTGGGAGGAGGACACGGGGCAGTACATTTCCGTCCATGTGTCCGTCCATGTGCCGCAGCTGGAATGCGACAGCCCGGATGCCGCCTCCATCAACGATGAACTGAACGACATCTATGCGGCACATTTCCGGGAATATGAGGCCTACGAGGAGGCCGGACAGCCGGGCAGTGAGTACCCGCAGATCGGTGTGAACTGGGATGCCTACTGGTACGGCGACTGCGTCAGTCTGGTGATGCGCGACCGCTATGGCGGCACCGCCCCGTGGTTTTACAGCGGCTGGTGCTTCGATTTTGCCACCGGCCAGCAGATCACCACAGCCGAGATGCTGCAGCGTATGGGTCTGGACCCGGACACCGTGCAGCAGCAGATGCAGCGGCAGGCCATGCAGACCTTTGACCGGGAGATGGCGCAGGGCCCATATTACGAGAGCTGGCGTCTCGACGGAGAACTGTCGCAAATGCGGATGGACACGCTGGAATACAATGAACTGGAAAACCTTTGCCTGCTTTTGCCGGAGCAAAACCAGCTGGTGATCCGGGGCAGATACAGCTACGCGTCCGAAGCGGGATGGCAGCAGCTGGATATGGAGATCCCGCTGCAGACCGCTGCCCAGCCGCAGGCGCAGCCGGTGCTGACCGATACCTACGATGGCGTGCAGGTGCAGCTGGAAGGGACGCAGGCCACCATCACCGTGAGCCCTGCACCCAAGACCGCCACCTGGAACACCGAACTCAACCTCCGGCTGGAGCAGGCGCGCACCTACCCCATCCTTGGCTCTTACAATGAATATGTGGACGTGTGCATCGGGCAGCAGACCGACTCGGTCTTCCACCCGGTGGTCTATCTGCTGACCAAAGACGGCGTGGTGGAGTATGTAGATGTGCTGCGCTGCCTTCTGTTCGGAAACGCCATGATCTGTCAGGACCCCATCTACATTGCCAACAACGGCGTGTCGCTGGAGCGCAGCGGCAATAGCAAGGTGAACCTGCGCCGGAAGGATGGCTCTGTGTTGGAGCTGGCTGACCTGTCGTCAGAGTGGAGCGTGCAGGGGATCCCTTATTCCATCGCCGGTTCCTACAGCTGCACCAACGGAAACTGGCTGGAGCTTGGCAGCGACGGCAGCGTTCAGCTGGGCGTGCAGAACAACAGCCGCATCGATCAGGGCGACGCAACGTATCTGGGCGTGGTGCCGGAGGGCATGGTGCTGGCCATCTTTACCGATGCAGGGCTCGACTTTGTGGCGGCGTTCAAGATGGACCGGTACAACGGCCTGATCCTGACCATGATCGACGGGCAGAACCCCTTTGCCGAGGGCGAGACTCAGCTGCAGATGACCCGCAGCTACGACTGAGAATACAGGAGAACGACCATGAAACACAAACGCCTTACCGCGCTGGTGCTGGCTGCCGCGCTGGTGCTGGCCGGGTGTGGCGGCACAAAAAGCAGCTCCGGCTCCGCTGCCGCCAGCCAGAGCACCGGCAGCAGCCAGAATGCCCCAGCGATTGCCGTTCAAAAGGAACGTATCATGGAGCAATTCACGCTGGAAAAAACCGTCCGGAACGAGTGGGGAAGCGCACAGAAGCTGACCATCCATGTGCCGCAGCTTGTGTGCGACAGCCCGGATGCTGAATATATCAATAATGAGCTTGCCGCCATGTATGCGGCGGAATATCGGGATTATGAAAGCTACCCGCAGGCTGAGGTGTCGCAGGACGAATGGTGCCCGCAGACCTACATCGATTGGGACGCCTACTGGTACGGCGACTGCGTAAGCCTTGTGGTGAGCAGCTACTACGGCGGTACAGACCCCATCTATTCTCAGGGCTGGTGCTTCGATTTTGCCGCCGGGCACAAGCTTTCGGTCACCGAGCTGCTCATGCGCATGGGACTGGACCCGGACGAGACGCAGCTTGCAGTGTACCGTGCCGCCATACAGACCTTTGACCGCAACATGGTGCAGCAGGAATATTACGATTCCCTGCGGGAAAGCGGCATGCTTTCCGGGATGCGCGCCGATACCCTGCGGGACAACGGGCTGGAAAACCTGACCGTGCTGCTGAAAAACGAAAATACCGTCACCCTTGTTGCCGGATACCACACTACCGCCGGCAGCGGCTGGCGGCCGCTGGAGGTGGAGCTTCCGCTGACCCCCGCCGCCCCTGCCAAAACGCCGGTGCTTACCGATACCTACGGAAGCGTTTCGGTGCTGCTGGACGGCGACATCCGCACCGTTACCATCAAACACACCCCCGAGATCATCGCATGGGCAGAGGATTATGATATCCGTCTGGACAGCGATGTCACCCTGCCCATCCGCAACGCCTATCATAATAATTATGTAGATGTGTGCATTGGCGAGCTGGGCGCGTCCTTCCACCCCGTGGTCTACCTGCTTACCGAGGACGGTTTTGTGGAGTACGTGGATGTGCTGCGCTGCCTGCTGTATGGGCAGAGCCTGCTCTGTGCCGACCCCATCTATATTGCCAACAACGGCACTGCGCTGGCGCTGCGGGACGCCGAGGTCAGCCTGCTGTGTGCAGACGGTACGGAAACAGAGCTTGCCCCCCTGACCGCTGAGTGGAACAGCCCGCAGCAGGTAGATTCCACCGGCAACTTCAGCCTTGGGGAAGGGGAGAACTGGTGCTGGCTGGACCTGAATTCAGGCGGCGGCTGCCAGCTGGCTACCCACAACAACCGCTATTTCTATCAGGGAGCTGTCACCTATCTGGGCGCTACCCCGGACGGCACCGCGCTGGGCTTCTCTCTTATCCGCGACACCGAAAACGGCCCGGAATGGGTTGCGTTCAGCGCTGCATTGAAGCTTGATTATAGCATTGATTGCCTGATCCTTACCCCCCTGAGCGGGCAGAACCCCTTGACGAACGAAACGGTCCCGCTGGTGCTGACCCACAGCTACGGCTGATAAACGAGCAGGAGGTGCAAGATGAAACACCTGGCACTGTGCGGCGCGCTGGCGGCTTTGCTGGCGGCGCTGCTGGCAGGCTGCGGGGCAAAGACCGCAGCCTCTGCCCGCCCGGCTGGCCGCCGGGAGCTGAAATCGACCCCGCCGGATTCCATGCACGCCACCGCGGCGATCACCGAGCAGTACACCCTTGAAAAGGTGGTGCAGGCAGAGAACGGCGGTACCGTCCGACTGAACATCCACCTGCCCCGGCTGGAAAGCGACAGCGCCGACGCTGCCCGCATCAACGCCGAGATCGCCCGGTACTACGAATACGATGTGCAGGAGTACGTAGGCTGCCCGGCGGCGGCCGACCCGGCCGTGTGGGATTTCAGCATTGAAATGAACTGGGAAGCAAGCTGGTACGGCGACTGCGTCAGCCTTGTGGTCAGCAGCTGCTACGGCGGTACGGATGCGCCCTTCTACGACGGCTGGTGCTTCGACTTTGAAAGTGGAAACCAGCTTACCGTCACCCAGCTGCTGCAGCGCATGGGGGCAGACCCCGCTGCGCTGGAAGAGGCGCTTTACCGCGACGTGAAGCGCCGGGATGAGCTGGACCGTCAAGCCGCCATCGAGAGAGGACTGCTGCCCACCGGCAGCCTGAAAGAGGGAAACACCGCATGGTGGACTTCGCTGGACGAGCTGCCTTTTTCGCTGGACGGTAAGGGAAACATTTCCTTCGTGGTCCGCAGGTTCAGCGCAGTCCAGGAACAGTATGTGAACGATGTCCCGGTCATCCCACTGGATGCACAGCCGCTGCCACCGGACTGGGAGTGGCAGGTGCTGGCCGAGTGGATGACAGTCACGGCGGTGACGCAGGGTGAAAGCTATGCCCCCGCCGACCGCAACGAAAGCTTTACCCTGCGGCTGGAAAAGGCCGAGATCACCGGCACGGTGACCGTCTCCTTCATCCGGGAAACATACGTCAGCCCGCAGATCCAGTCCGCTGCCGAGACCCGCACCGGAGAGCTGAATGCCGGCACTGTGACCGGCTGGGACGGGGAAAAAAGTCAGGGCTGGAACCTGACAAGCCTCAGCGAGGACGGCAGAAGCCGCTGGATCATCTCGATGATGGAGGACGGCGCTTTGCTGATGCGCTCTACCGGCCCGAAAAAGGGCAGCACCGTGTGGTATCTGTTCCGGCGCACCAGCGCGTGGGACGACATCGGCTTCAGTGCCATTCCCCGCAGGCTGTGGGGAACATACCGCGCCGGAGACGAGTCCGCAAAGGGTATCCGCTGGATGACCTTCCTGCCGGACGGCAGCTGCTGTATGAGCGTGGAATGGGACGGGTGGAGCGGCATTCTGACCGGCACCGCAGAGGGAACGCAGGGCCGCACCGAGGACGGCACCGAGCTGCATTTTACATTGACCGATCAGAACGGCAAGCCGTGCGAGTTCTGGGCCATTCTGCTGAACGATGACGGCAGCCCCAGCGGCTGCAGCCTGAAATACCGCGCCGGAGAAGTGCTGTTTGACCGGGATACGCGTCCCATTTACTGGAAAAACGACTCCCCGAATCTAACCCCTGTACCGTGATCGAAACCGAACGCAATGCGATGACAAAGCGTTGTCGCTTACACCAAACAAATAACAGGAGGAAATTACTATGGGTCTTATCAAAGCAGGTATGGGCGCACTGGGCGGAACCCTTGCAGACCAGTGGAAGGAATTTTTCTACTGCGATTCTCTGGACAAGGATGTGCTGATGGTCAAGGGCCAGAAGCGCACCTCCCGCCGCAGCTCCAACAACGGCGAGGACAACATCATCACCAACGGCAGCGGCATCGCCGTGGCAGACGGACAGTGCATGCTCATCGTGGAGCAGGGCCGCGTGGTGGAGGTGTGCGCTGAGCCGGGCGAGTTCACCTTCGATGCTTCTACCGAGCCAAGCGTTTTTACCGGCAACTTCGGCGACAGTCTGGCGGAAACATTCCAGACCGTGGCCAAGCGCTTTACTTACGGCGGCGACACTGGAAAGGACCAGCGCGTGTACTACATCAACACCAAGGAGCTGGGCGAGATCCTGTACGGCACCGCCACTCCCATCCCCTTCCGGGTGGTGGTCAGCGAGGAGCGGGGCTACAAGCTCTCGGTGAACCTGCGGTGCAACGGCAGCTTCACCTGCCGCATCTGCGACCCGCTGCTGTTCTATACCAACGTGTGCAGCAACGTCTCCACCCAGTATGACGCATCCGAGATCGCACCCCGGCTGAAGAGCGAGCTGATGAACGCCCTGCAGCCTGCCCTTGCCACCCTTTCGGCAAACAAGGTGCAGTATTACGAGATCCCCGCCCACACGCTGGAGATCTCCGAGGCGCTCAACGAGCAGCTGTCCAGCGTCTGGCGCAAAAAGCGCGGCATCGAGGTGTTTTCCTTCAACATCAACTCCCTGTCCATCCCGGAGGAGCAGCAGAAGAAGATCACCGAGTGGGAAGAGAACGCCATGACCACCGATCCCACCACCGCTGCCGCCCGTCTGGTGGGCGGTCAGATCGACGCCATGAAGACCGCCGCCGGCAACACCGCCGGTGCCATGACCGGCTTTATGGGCATGGGCATGGCAGCCGGTGCAGGCGGTATGGGCGGCATGAGCGCTCAGAACCTGTTCGCCATGGGCCAGCAGGCCCGTCCGGACAGCGTGGACGCGCCCCAGCAGGTCAGCCGTCCCGCACCTGCCCCGGCGGACAGCTGGCAGTGCAGCTGCGGTGCCACCGTCACCGGCAAGTTCTGCCCGGAGTGCGGCAAGCCCCGCCCGGCGGCAGCAGAAGGCTGGACTTGCAGCTGCGGCGCAGTGAACAAGGGTCGCTTCTGCTCCGAGTGCGGCAAACCAAAGCCCGCCGGTACGCCCAAGTATAAGTGCGACAAGTGCGGCTGGGAGCCGGAAGACCCCGCCCACCCGCCCAAGTTCTGCCCGGAGTGCGGCGACCCCTTTGACGACAGCGACCAGACCTGACCTGACAAATACAGAGCAATGAAAGGAGCATACCATGATGGGATTCTTTTCCAACCTGTTCGCAAAACAGAACTGTGCCGTCTGCGGCAAGGAGTGCGGCACCCTGCACCGCTCCAAGCTCCGGGACGGACAGTTCCTCTGCGACGACTGTGGCAACAAGTGCTCCAAATATATCCGGCTCAGTGAGCTGACGCTGGACGAAGCAAAGGAGCACATGGAGTACATGGCCCGGATGAAGCGGGTATTCGACGAGGTGTTCGACAAGACCGGGTTCCGGGTCAACGCATACCCCTCCACCCCAACGCAAATGGGGCTGGTGTTCTGCGATGAGCTTGGAATGCTGTACATCGACGACCGCACCGGCGGCCGGGGCAAGATGCCGGAGCTGATCCGCTACGACCAGATCGCCAGCTATGAGGAGTATCTGGACGAGACCCCCGCCAAGGAGCCGGGCCAGAAACCCACCCTCAACGGCGGCGGCCTGAAGCTGAAGCTGGTGCAGCCCCGCGGCATTACCGAGGCAGAGACCAGACGGGGTCTGCATCCCCACCCCTACATCAAGCAGGAGCTGGTCATCTGCTTCAGCAAGCGGGACCGGCGGGAGATCGGCTATGCCCACATCGCACGGCAGCATCTGGACCACATCTTCGGGGTCCACGATAATGAGACCAGCATGTTCGGCTTCCGGATGTCCAAGGCCGAGGAACGGGAGCTGAAGGGCCAGATGGGCATGATCGGTGCCATGGGTGCCGTGGCATCTGCCGCCATGAAGGGCGGGCAGCTCTCTGAGCAGGAAAAGGCCCGCTTTGTGGAGAACATCAATCTGGCAAACGACGCCCAGACCGGCGGCATGGCATTGTACAGCCGCCGTGCTGACGAAGCCTTTGCAAAAGTGCAGTGACCCCAAAAGGAGGAACGGATATGAGAAAGATCCAGCGCAGAGATTTCCTCAAGGCCATGGGCCTTGCCACCGCCGCCCTCGGCCTGACCGCCTGCGGCGGCTCCGGTGCTGCCAGCGCTTCCAGCGTTTCCAGTGCACCGGCTTCCAGCAGCAGTGCCCCGTCCGCTTCGGCACAGCCGGAATCAACAGAGGACAAAGCCGCCCCTGCAGGGACCCCTGTGACCCAGTTCCAGACCGGGGAGCTGACCATCGGCGAATACACCTTCAAGGCACAGTACATTCCCTTTGACGTCCGCCGCGAGGTAGGCGGTGCCTATCATGTGATCCACGCGGATACCTACCGGGGCAATTACTTCTTCAGTTTCTACAACGAGGACGATGAAGAGCAGTCTGCTAAAATCTTCGAGTATGCCATCAAGGACGACCGGATGACCCCGGTGGAAGAGTACAACATTGACGGCAGAAACGCCCTCAGCATCGACCGCAATGGCATCCTGTACGCCATGGACACCTTTGATGTCTACTGCTACGATCTGAACAGCAGCGACCCGGAGGAGCCCGGCGACGCACTGGACTACTCGGGCAGCTGCTATTCCTCCAAGGACCGGGATCTGACCGTGATCTACTGGACCAACTCCGCGCCGGTGCTGGTGCAGGACGGCGAGTACACCGAGCTGACGCTGGAGGGCGATAACGAGATTGGCCCCTTCTACAGCATGTCCTCCCTGAACCTCAGCGGGGACGAGCTGCTGACGGTGGGCGAGCTGGAATCCAGCGGCGATGATTACTTTGCTGCCTTTGATCTGGACGGCAATGAGCTGGCCCGCAGCTCGCAGCCGGTGGGCAGCTTTGACGCCGTGATGATGAAACGCCCCAACGGCTATCTGCTGGATACGGGCTATGTGTGGGAGCTGTACGGGCCGGATGGCACCTTCCTGGAAAAATCCCTGCCTGTGGGCGAGCGCGAGACCCTGTGCCAGCTGTGCGGAGAGTTCTGCACCTTTGATGTCTTCCTGCCGCTGGAGGAAAACGCTTTCCTGGCAGTGGGTCACTACGGCAAAGCCACCGAGCCGGACGAGCCGGTGGTGTTCCGCATCACCACGGACTTCTGAGCCGACCGCTTCGGCGGGAAGACCAACACAAAAACAGTGGGGCCGGGGAAGAGCCCTCGGCCCCCTTTGGAACAACAGGAGGAAACGCTATGGCAGGAATGCTGGAATACAAGTGCCCCTGCTGCGATGGCGCCATCCAATTTGACAGCGCCACCCAGAAGATGAAATGCCCCTACTGCGACACCGAGTTCGACGTGGATACCCTCAAGGGCTACGATGAGGAACTGAAGGACGAAAAGCCCAGCGAGATGGAGTGGGCCACCCCCGGCGGCAGCTGGGCAGAAGGGGAGACCGCCGGTCTGCATACTTACAGCTGCAAGAGCTGCGGCGGCGAGATCGTGGGCGACGACACCATGGCCGCGTCCGCCTGCCCCTTCTGCGGCAACCCCATCGTCCTCACCGGACAGTTTGCCGGGATGCTGCGGCCAGACCTCATCATCCCCTTCAAGCTGGACAAAAAGGCCGCCAAGGCAAAGCTGCAGGAACATCTCAAGGGCAAGACCCTGCTGCCCCGGGTGTTCCGCAGCCAGAACCACATCGACGAGATCAAGGGCGTGTATGTGCCCTTCTGGCTCTTTGACAGCGACGCCGACGCTCAGCTGCGGTTCACCGCCACCCGGACCCGCAGCTGGTCGGACAACAAGTACGACTACACCGAGACCAACTACTACTCCGTCCGGCGGGACGGCACCCTCGGCTTTGATGCGGTGCCGGTGGACGGCTCGTCCAAGATCGAGGACGACCTGATGGAATCCATCGAGCCCTTTGCCATGCAGGACGCCATCCCGTTCCAGACGGCCTATCTGGCGGGCTATGTGGCAGACAAATACGATGTGAGCGCCGAGGACAGCATCGAGCGGGCCAACAAGCGCATCCGCCGCTCCACCGAGGAGACGTTCCAGCAGACCGTTACCGGCTACGATTCGGTCAAGGTGGAAAGCAGCAGTATCCAGCTGCACGGCGGCAAGGCAAAGTATGCCCTGTTCCCGGTCTGGCTGCTGAGCACCAGCTGGCGGGGCGAAAACTACCTGTTTGCCATGAACGGTCAGACCGGCAGATTCGTGGGTGACCTGCCCGTGGACAAGGGTGCTGCCCGCAAGTGGATGCTGGGTCTTACAGCTGCTCTTTCCGCCGCATCCTACGGCGTGATGTGGCTGCTGTGGCTGGCACGGATCCTGTAAAGGAGGGACGAACGATGAAAAAGACTTCCAACCGACTGCACTCCCTCTTTGCGGCGCTGGCAGCACTGGTCCTTGCGGCGGCGCTGGCTGTTCCGGCCTTTGCGGTAGAGGGCGGCTTTGCCGACCTGTACTACCGCATGTTCGACGACGCTGAGGTGCTGACCGAGGACGAGGACAACGAGCTGGAGGACGCACTGGAAGAGCTGAGCCTGCGCCAGAGCTTCGATGTGACCATTGCCACCATCGAGTCGATGGAAAGCGTTGGTGCCGACAGCATGGAGCAGTTTGCCGATGATCTGTATGACTACTGCCAGTACGGCTACGGCCCCGATATGGACGGCGTGCTTCTGCTGGTGAGCGTGGGCGACCGCAAGTGGCACATCTCCACCTGCGGCTACGGTATCACCGCCTTTACGGATGCCGGCATCCAGTACCTTGGCCAGCAGATGACCCCCTTCATGGCCGATGGAGATTACGCCGGTGCATTCCGCACCTTTGTCCAGTGGTCGGATACCTACATCGACGCTGCCCGGGCGGGCCACCCCTATGACGTGAATAACCTGCCCCGGGAGCCGCTGTCTCTCATGTACCTGTTCCTTGCGCTGGGCATCGGCCTTGTGCTGGCATGGGTCGTCGTCAGCGTAATGAAAAGCCAGCTGCGCAGCGTGGCGTTCCAGGAGAACGCCGCCAGCTATGTGCGGGAGGGCAGCATGAATCTGACCAACAGCCGGGAGCTGTTCCTGTACCGGGATGTGCAGCGCACGGAGCATGTGGAGGAAAAGGACTCCGACAGCTCCGGCGGCAGCTCCACCCACACCTCCTCCAGCGGCACGACCCACGGCGGCGGAGGCGGTTCGTTCTGAAAGGAGCATGTTTATGAACCCTTATCTTTCGGAAAAAGCCCGCGGCGAGATCCCCCGTTTCCTCAAATGGCTGCGGAACGCAGGGCTTGCCTTCTGCGTGTTCTGCTCTGTCGGCGGGCTGTATACCCTTTGCCTGAGTTTGCAGGATAAGGACTATTCCCACATCGGAGGCTATGTGTTCTGGATCGTGGTGGGCGCTGTGCCCCTCGCGCTGTTTGCCCGCGGGGAGGCCCGCCGCTACCATGCAAGGACCATCGCCCGCAGGGTGGAGAGCTACTCCGGGGCAGAAGTACCCCTGCGGTGGCTGTGCAACAGCGTTGGTATGGACACAAAGGACATTGCATGGTATTTTGAAAACGGCTATTTTGCAAACCTCAGTCTGGATCTGAACCAGAAGATCGTCCGCAGGCGGACCGTGTCCCGCCATGACCCGAACCGGGGCTGAACCCTTTACGGCTGAAACAGAAAGGAGTATTTTCATGGGACTTTTTGATAAGATGAAGCAGGCCACGGCTGCCACCGGCGGCAACCAGACCGTCACCTTTACCTTTCAGGCTCTGCCGGAAAGCCTTGCCCAGATGCAGGCGCTGCCGGAGGCCAGTCTGGACACCCCCTTCAAGACTGCGGCCCTCACCGTCTGTGCGCTGTGCGCCTACGGTGCCGACAAGAACATCGGAAAGGAAATGCTCAACTGGCTGCGCGGCCCCCGTCCGCTGAACGGGCAGGATATCTCCTTTTTGAATGACCGCTTCCGGGACGGCAAGAGCTACATCCCCTTCTCCTACTTTGTGGGTGCATCGCCGGAAAATGGCTATACCCCCCGCCAGCCCTTCACGCTTCTGGTGGGCAGTGACCACACCTCCAACACCGAGGAGGGCTACTGCAAACTGTTCATCCCCTGCGGCGGTGCCGATGACCCCCGCCCCATCAAGCTGCGCCGCAAGGGCAACGGGCAGTGGTTTCTGTGGGAGCAGTACCTGATGACCGGTATCCGCATCCCGACATCGGCCGACCCGTGGGCATAAAACAAAGGAGCTGACATGAAAGCCATGAAAACTTTTGCAGCACTGCTTGCACTGGCTTTCAGTCTGGCAGGGTGCGGTGCGGTGGACGGCAACCCCGTCCGCCCCGCTCCCGGCAGCGCCGGGCAGGGCAGCAGCACAGCGGCTTCCGGTGCCGATTCCGCTGAGCCGGAGCAGCTTGCCGCAATGCGGCAGCTGGCCGGGGAAAACGGAGACCTTGCCGTGGTGCTCTATCTGGGCAGTGTCCCGGAGCGCACCGCCGATGTGGACGCTGTGCTGGACAGCCTGCAGGAACAGCCGTGGCAGTTTGTTGCGGACATCCCGGCAGACCGCTGGGTCACAGCGCCGGGCGGCGGGCGCGAGCTGTACTGCATCTTTGCCGTGCGCAAGGAGGATACGCTTTTTGTCTACGAAAAGCAGGACCCCCAGTACCCGCACCAGACGGGCCGGGAGCTTTATTGCAAGCAGGATGGCCAGCCCATTCTGCTGCTGTGCAACAGCACCCCTGACACCCCCGACATCACGGCGGTGGTCTACTGCACCACCGGCCGCGCGCTGGACTGGTCGCCCCGGCTTTCTGCCGGGACCAGCAGCCCGGAGCCGGTGGAGGGCGTAGACAATTTTTCCCAACACCCAACGCCCGGCGCTGCCCCCTGAGGTGCGCCCCGGCAGGGCATGAGAAAGGAGAACTTATGAAAAACCTGAAGCTTCTGGCAGCCCTGCTGGCGCTGACTATCGGTCTGGCGGGCTGCGGCAAAGGCAGCAGCGCGTCCAGCTCCAAGCCCGAAAAAATGCTGGACGGAGACAACATGATCGCATCGTCCTCCGCCAAACAGGAGTACACCGAGCCGGAGGACGTGACCTACATGCGCCTTCTGGCAGGGGAGGACAAATACCGCGCCTGCGTGCTGTATCTGGGCGGCTCCTACGAGATCACCACCGATGTGCAACAGGTGCTGGACAGCCAGACCGACCTGCGCCAGCTGTGGGGCTTCGTCTACGACATCCCGCAGGATCACTGGGTCGTGGCACCGGATGGCGGGTGCGACCTGTACTGCATCTTCCCGCAGGAGGCGCAGGCCACCCTGTTCGTCTACGAGACGAGCCTGACAGACGATGCCGAAAAACCGCTCCAGCGCGGCAAACAGCTCTATTACAGTGAGGACGGTCAGCCCATCCTGCTGCTGTGCAACATCAGCGATATCGTCCCCAACACCGAGGTGGAGCTGTACCCCAGCACCGGCGAAGAGCTGGTATTCAGCCCCTTCCTTTCCGGCGAGAACGGCCATGTGGTGGAAGCCGAGGGCGTGTGCGATTTTACCATCTACCCGGAAGGGGACGACTGGGAGACAGACACCAGCCCCTGGTCGTTAGAGGGCAACTGGCTGGAGACCGGCCGCGACACCGACGAGGGCTATTTTGACACTGACCCCGCAGACGCCGACCGGATGTGCTTTTTGCCCACCGACGCCGAGACCGAGGGCAGCCAGCTGCCCTTCACCGCCAGCTACATCACCCCCTACCCGGAGCTGAACGTGGAAGAAGCCGACCTGTTCTATCAGGAGGGCACCCCGGAGGTACCCTTCCAGACCAATCAGGAGTGGTACGCCACCTTTACCGGGCCCCACGGCGACCGCTACGCCGTCACGCTGGAGGACGAGGACACCCTTGCCCTCAAGTGCTATCTGGAGGGCCAGGAGAGCTACCTGAGCCTTGTCAACACCGTCTATTTTGCGCGGCAGGAGGCCATGGGGTGACCACCGCCGCCGACCCACACCGGGAGGAATGCACCATGAAACACACCAAAAAGATCACCATCCTCCACTCCAATGATCTGCACGGAGACTTTCTGGCAGAGCAGGTGGACGAAAAACTGGTGGGCGGCGTGTCCATGCTGTCCGGCTACATCGAAAAGGTGAGGGCAGAGGAGCCCAACACCATCTACGCCATTGCAGGTGATATGTTCCGGGGCTCGGTCATTGATTCCGAATACAAGGGGCTTTCCACCATCGAGATCATGAACGCCCTTGCCCCGGACATCGTCACCATCGGCAACCACGAGGTGGATTACGGCATCGCGCATCTGCTGTTCATCGAAAAATGCGCGCGCTTTCCCATCATCAACGCCAACCTCTACATCAAAAACACCTCCACCCGGCTGTTTACCCCCTACAAGATCCTGCGGGTGGACGGCATGAACATCCTCTTCATCGGCATCATCACGCAAGACGTCATCAACCAGACCAAGTCCGAATCGCTGGTGGGGTCCTTTGTGGACACCGCCGCCGCTGCCGCCGAGGTGGGCAAGATCTGCAACGCCCACAACAGCATCGACATCGATTTTACCGTGCTGCTGACCCACATCGGCTTTGAGGAGGACCGCCATCTGGCCCGCCAGCTGGACCCGGCCTGGGGGGTGGACCTGATCATCGGCGGACACAGCCACACCCTGCCAGAGCACGCGGTGGAGGAAAACGGCGTGGTCATTGCGCAGGCGGGCACCGGCACCGACCAGATCGGGCGCTTTGACATCATTGTAGACACGGACAACAACTGCATCGATTCCTACACATGGCACACGGTACCCATCACCGCCGAGACCTGCCCCCGCAACCCCGCCATGGAGCAGGTGCTGCACCGCTTCACCAGTCAGGTGGACGAAAAGTACAGCCACATCGTGGCGCGCTTCCGCCGGGAGCTGACCCACCCGGAGCGCACCCGGGAGACCGAGCTGGGCAACCTGTTTGCGGACATCTTCACCCGCAGCCTTGGCATCGATATTATGCTCATCGGCTCCGGCAGCATCCGGGCCGAAAAGCTGGGCCCCATCGTCACCTACGGCGACCTCATCGAGGGCTTCCCCTACGATGATGGCGTGTTCATGTTCAAGGTGACAGGCCAGCAGCTGCGCCAGATGCTCCACTACATGCTGCGGGAGGAGGCCTACACCGGCCACACCGAGTTCTACCAGCTGCCCTCCACCCTGCGGCTGCGCTACGACCGCGCCAAGGGCGACTTTGATTACTTTACCTACTGCGGCAAGGAGGTGGGCAAGGAGATCAGCGACGATGCCCTGTTCACCGTGGGGCTGCAGAACTACCACTTCAAAAACATCGAGAGCTTTTTCAACATCTCCTACGAAACCATCTGCAAGCTGCAGAAGCCTCGCAGCGTGGCAACCTCCTGTCAGGATATCCTGATGGAGTATTTCCGGGAGCACGAGATGGTGGACGCCGCCGTGGACGGCAGAATGACCATTCTGCCCCCTGCCGGGCAATGACCACTTTTTTCGGGGGGAAGCTGACGCTTCTCCCGAATGGGGCCCTGAAAAAAATTTTACCACAGAAAGGAGCACCCCATGAAACAACGATTCTCAAAACGAACACGCCTTGTCAGTGCCCTTTTGACGCTGGCTATGGTATTCACCTTTTTGCCCTTCAGCGCCTTTGCGGCAGGGGGGGACGGGTGGTTATAGCATCACCTCAATAGTATTGTATCGTTTTTACAGAAAGAACGGTACAACATCATCGTTCGGGTGATCTTGTTCTATTGTGCTGATTTATGCCTTTTCCCGGTCGAGTTATAAAAAAACGGTAACTCGTCCGGGCGATTTCACGCGCTATCCGATCACAGTTGCTGTTTGTGGAGGTAACTGTGATTTTTTATTGGGGTAACGCATCAAAAAAAGCCTGTCTGCTGCTGTAGACCAGACTGCAAACAGACCGGCACAATCGTTCTACTTCACCACCCATAATCATGCCGATGTGCAATATTGCGCCAGCTTCCCACTGTGGGAGGCTGGCGTTTTGGCGCTTTTAAGGGCAAGGTGTCGTGCGCCACCACGATCCTTTTTGTCCGAATGTTCACATTTGATAAAATAACTGGAGGATTATTGATAATGAAATCGACCTATTTGCTTCCGTGGTTCAAGATGACCACATGGTACTTCCGACTGTCTCGATTGCTGAAAGTTTCCAACATCAAAAGGCGCACCAAAAATTATGGTGCTGATGCCGACCGTATTTTCATGTTGGTGAAAAATCATGTGCTGGCCGTATCCGGCATGGGAGATGAAGCTCCGCCCTCTCACGGCGGAAGAAACGGAGGGTGTGATGCATTATGATCCTGCTGCAACGGGTGAACGAATCTGCAACGAGCTGTTTACATGGGCGGATGTGTACGACACTGCCAATCACGATGAACGCCGTGCCATCTTGCAGCAATTCATCAAGGAGATTCGCGTCCGAAAAGACTATGAGATCTCGATTACGCTGAACGCCAGCTTCAATCAAGTGGAGCAGCTCAAGGCTGTATCGACCTACGATGGTGCGGAGATTTTTGAAGAAATTTCCGAAAAAGGGGCATAAAAGCGATGCGCTTGCCCGCAGCACTCTGCAAAATGCAAAGAAAGAAGCGTGAAACCGATGGATTTTCAAAAAGTACATGGATGACCCCGCCCGGTTTGCATCCGACTTCAGGGTTCGGAGCCCGGCACGGTTTGCCAAAGTTTTTTGGGCATAAAAAACGCCGCATCGTACAAAAACGATGCGGCAAATTGGTGGAGCGAAGCAACCCAAATCCGAACCATTGCCCTCTGGGGCATCTTTGGCGGCGATTTCATCGAAAGTGATGGTTTTTGTGCCGTCTTTGTAGTTGAATGTAATCAAAACTTTTTCATCATAGAGATAAACAGCATTCACGAAGGTGTTGATGAGCGTTTCCCGGTGGCTTTTCACCCTCGTGTCCAGCTTGCGGAGCCGGGTCAGCCAGAAACGGATCTGATTCTCACTCAGCCGGGGCTTTGCGATTTTCTCCTCGGCAATGCGGACTTCCAGTTCTTTCTGCTGTTCTTCCAGCTTTTCCAGACGTGCCTTGGTGGAACTGGTCAGTACACCCGCTTGGATGGCGTTCAGCATATTCTCGATGCTGTTCTCCACCTCTTTCATCTGCTTTTCCAGCAGGGGCAGGGTGGTGTTCTCCTGCTCTTGCAGTTCCAGCACCTCTGCAACGATGGCATCAATCACGGCATCGTCCTGAATCAGCTTCATGGTTTCAGCTATGACCAAATCTTCCAGCCACTCT
>ERZ773139.821-NODE-821-length-38834-cov-7.682534_pt1 | contig 38834 bp, 32 predicted proteins | sample MGYA00580854_ERZ773139 | MGnify/ENA primary metagenome ERZ773139 (study PRJEB29015, sample SAMEA2737809) | human gut metagenome | biome: human gut; feature: human-associated habitat; material: faeces | place: China | collected 2012 ...
CGTAATCATACGGATACAGGTAATCCGGAATCAGGTGATAACAGAAATCCACATTGAACAAATCTCCGCTGGTCAATAAGCTCTCCAGACTGCAATATCGTCTCGTATCCAGATAGTCCACACTGACACTCAGCGCCCGTCCCTTTTGTCGGGACAGATAGCTGCACATATGGCACGCTCCGGCAGACACCCCATAGATATGGGAGAAGTCAATTCCTTTTTCGGTAAAAAAGTCCAACACTCCGGCGGTATAGACACCCTTCATGCCACCGCCTTCCAATACCAGTCCTGCCTGATACATCTTACAATGACTCCTTTCCGTACTCAGTCTTTACAAATTTTCGAAAGGCTTCCAGAGATCTCTCTACCTTCTCCGTGTCCACACAGTAGGCCATGCGGAAATATCCGGGGGCACCAAAGCTGTCGCCCGGTACCAGAACGAGATCATATTTCAATGCTTTCTGGCTGAATACCTTGGCATCCTCTTCCAGCGCTTTCGGGAAAATGTAGAAGGTTCCGCCGGGCTTCACACAGGTGAATCCCAGGTCTAGCAGTTCTTTATAGAGAATGTTCATATTCGTCTCATACACCGACAGATCCGCTGTCTTGTCCAGTACCTGTGCCACTGCCAGCTGGATAATGGAAGGAGGACAGTTATGTCCGATACCGCGGGAGATCTGTCCACACATATTGATCATGGTCTCCGCATCCTCACATGCCGGGTTCACTGCCACATAACCGATACGCTCTCCCGGCAGGGACAGTGATTTGGAGAAAGAATAACACATGATGGTATTGTCATAAAAATAGGATACGCAGGGACTGTCTACGCCTTCAAACACGATCTCACGATAAGGTTCATCAGAGATCAGATAAATAATATGACCGTATTCCTTGGACTTTTCTCTCAGGATATCTGCCAGTCTCTGCAATGTCGGGGTGGAATATACCACACCGGAGGGGTTGTTGGGAGTATTGATCAGTACTGCCTTGACCTTCTCTGTCAGCATCTCTTCAAACGCCTCGAAGTTGATCTGGAAGTTCTCCAGATTGGGGGGAACCACCTTCAGTACCGCTCCGGTGAGATCCACATAAGGATGATATTCCGGGAAAAACGGTGCAAAAGTCAGGATCTCATCTCCCGGCTCCGTCACCAGACGAAAAGCATGTGCCAACGCTCCTGCCGCCCCGGATGCCATGAAAATGTGCTCCTTACGATAAGGCAGCCCAAACTTTTTCTCCAGGTTCTCCGCAATTGCCTCCCTGACACTTGTAATACCGAGGCTGGGACTGTAGCCGTGCAGTTCCAACGGTTCCTTCGTCGCCAGCATATGGATCATACGGTCGGTAAATTCTCTGGGAACCGGAACGGAAGGATTCCCCAGGCTGTAATCAAATACGTTCTCGTATCCGATCTCCTGTCCTCTTGCCGTAGCGAATTCCGAAAGCTGCCGAATCACTGATTTTCCGGACAGCATATCTTTATATTTCTGAACTAACATACTAATCTCCTTTCCGCAGACGATTCCTTTCGTCGGAGGAATCGCAAATCAAATTTGATTCTGCGCTGTTTATTTGATCTCTATACACTTATCACTGGACTTTTCTGTGGACAGACAGATGCCGTCTCTTCCACAGTTTTTTGCCTTATAGAGAAGATCATCCGCTCTGGAAGTGAAATCCCACTCTCTGTTATTTTCCATCGGGATTCTTGCAAAGACTCCCTGGCTGATAGATACGTATTTACTGCACCTGCTGCACTCATGCGGTATTTTTAACATACGCACCTCTCTGAGAATGTCCTCTGAAATTCTCCGGATCTGCTCCACTGTCATCCCGGTATATACGATCATAAATTCATCGCCACCGTATCTGGCACAAAATACCTGTCCCGGAATCTGTATCTTTTGCAGAACTCCGGCAATGGCTTTCAGACACCGGTCCCCCATCAGATGACCGTAGTGATCATTGTACTCTTTGAAAAAATCAATATCCATAAGCTCCACGCCCAGAAGCTTTTCTTCCGCATAGGCATGTTCAAAGCAGCTGGTCAGATATTCGTGCAAATAAGTACGATTAGCCAATTCCGTCAGTTCATCATGCATGGCAAGATCCTCCAGTACCCGGTTAGAGGCTCTCATATTCTCTCTGTCAAGCGTTACATTTCTCAACCGGTCCTGTAATTCCATAACACCGACCAAGGCGCGGTGATTTTCCTGCCGGAATTTTTCATATGTTTCTAAATATTGCCGGGTATATTTCACATATTCCCCCATGTCTCCTTTGCGTAATATGCTCTGCACTTTAAAAGGATACAGATCCAGGAAGATATTGTAATACGCTTCAACATTTTTTTCATCAATGATCCGGATCAGTTCCTCCAGATATTTTCCGTCGGGCAGGATTGCCAGGATTCCCGCCAGGATCACCAGTTCATCCATGATCTCTTCAAAAACATCCCGGTCTGACAATTGCTCCAGAAGATCTGCTGCAAGCTTTAAAGCCTCTTCCTCATGCCCTTTTAATAATTCGCAGGGAATACGATACATTTCCAATGTTATTTTCGAATAATAGCTTTCCGGAGCCTCTCTGATGATCTGTTCTATTTGATTCCAAAGCCGTAAAGCCTCTTCCATTTCTCCCATATACATGTGACAGCAGCCACACTCGATCATACAGTTGATCCTGTTATAATTCAGCTGATATGTTTTCTCTGACTTACTATAGGAGTCGATTGCTGTACGGTAATGCTGTATCGCCTCCTGCCGCAGGCGCATCCTGACCAGGGTATAGGCAATATTGCTCTCCGCCATGCCCTGTATATAATAAAAATGATATTTTTCCGCATATTTCAGGCTGTTATAGTAGGAGCTGAGCGCCAACATCCGGTTATTCTTCCGGTCGGACACCGCTCCCATCATATTATGGGCTTTGGCCAACAGCTCGTACATCCGGGCATTTTCCAGGCAGCCGACACCCTCTGTAAGGCATTGCATGGTGTTCTCATACTCGCCCTTCTGCCAATAACACTCCGCCAGATAATAGAGTCCAAGCCCTGTCAGCTTCTGTGATCCGGTATCTGCCGCATACTCCAATATTTTCTGGCAGGTATCATAGTCCAGACAGCTGCCTGTTTCTCTATATTGGATAGTATCGTTTATGAAGTTCTGCACGGTCTGTGGTAAGCCGTTTAAATCCATCCTGTTTCCTTTCCGTGAACTCCCCTTAACCCCTTACTGCAATTCATTCCGTAAAAATATAATGTCTGGGTTGCAAGATAACCTTTCACCCAGACATCATAATACCACAGTACTTTATCACATTACAAGTTTGCTTTGCCCAAAAATACCATGGTCATATAAAATTTATACCTCATCCTCTGCCCATGCAAGAGCGCATTTCACTGCGCGATGCCAGCCCTTTAATAGTTGTCGCCGCTGTGTCTCCTCCATCTGCGGTGCAAAGGCTGCTCCGATCTGCCAGTTCTCACGGATCTCATCACGATTCTTCCAATAGCCTACGGCAAGTCCTGCCAGATAAGCCGCTCCCAGAGCAGTCGTCTCGATACATGCCGGACGGCGTACCTGGGTGTTGACGATATCCGCCTGGAACTGCATAAGGAAGTCATTGGCGCTGGCGCCGCCGTCCACTTTCAGGCTCTTTAAATCAATGCCGCTGTCCTTCTCCATGGCTTCCAGCACATCTGCCGTCTGGTATGCGATGGATTCCAGCGTGGCCCGGATGAAATGTTCCTTGGTACAGCCTCTGGTAATGCCGACGATGGTTCCTCTGGCATACTGGTCCCAGTAGGGGGCTCCCATGCCCGCAAATGCCGGAACAATATAGACCCCTGCGGTATCCGGCACATGCTCCGCATACTCCTGGGACTGTGCGGAGGTCTTAAGCATACGCATACTGTCACGAAGCCACTGGATCCCGGCACCGGCTACGAACACGCTGCCCTCCAGGGCATATTCTACGTTCTTGCTTGTGCTGGCAGCAATAGTGGTCAATAGCCCCGACTGGGAGGTAATGGCTTCGTGTCCGGTGTTCATTAATAAGAAGCAGCCGGTTCCATAAGTGTTTTTCACCTCTCCCTGCTCAAAGCAGCACTGCCCGAACAGCGCCGCCTGCTGGTCGCCCGCGATGCCCGCAATCGGCACCTGCACGCCCTGAATGTTGCATGTACCGTAGACCTCGGAGGAATTGCGCACCTCCGGGAGCATCGATGCCGGAATCTGAAGCGCCTCAAGAAGCCGCTCGTCCCAGCGGAGCTTGTGGATATCATAGAGCATCGTCCGCGAGGCGTTCGTGTAGTCGGTGATATGGACCCTGCCGTCGGTGAGCTTCCAGACGAGCCAGGTGTCAACCGTGCCGAACAGCAGCTCTCCCCGCTCGGCTTTTTCGCGCGCACCGGGGACATTGTCCAGAATCCATTTGATCTTCGTGCCGGAAAAATAGGCGTCCAGCACCAGACCCGTGGTCTTTTTGATGTAGTCCTTCAGCCCGCGCTTTTCCAGCGCATCGCAGATCGGGGCGGTGCGCCTGCACTGCCAGACGATGGCGTTGCAGATGGGCTTTCCGGTTTTTCTGTCCCAGACGACGGTCGTCTCGCGCTGGTTCGTGATGCCGATGGCAGCAATATCCTGCACATGGATGTCCGACTGTGAAATGACCTCCATCATGACTCCGTAGATGCTGGAATAGATCTCCATCGGGTTGTGCTCCACCCAGCCGGCTCGGGGATAATACTGGGTAAACTCCTTCTGCGCAACCGAGACGATGTTCTGGTCCTCGTCAAACAGAATCGCGCGGCTGCTGGTCGTGCCCTGGTCGAGGGCGAGAAGATAACGCGGCATGGCAATTTCCCTTTCGTTCATTCTTATCTCAAAGCGTTTTGATGCGGTACTCAAAATTTTCGCAGATTAAAACCGTTCCCTCGCGGATGCCGTCCGGCAGCAGCGCCAGCGCCACCTCTGTGCGCGTTCCGCTCTCGGACACCAGCACCGCGTAGTCGCCCGCAATCTCGGCGACGGTGCGTTCAAAGATCATGCTGTCTCCTTCCCGCCGCACGGCGCGGCGCAGTTTTCTGCATCTACTATATCATACTTTTTTCGCTTTTGCACAACCTATTGCAAATTGAGAACTGGAGGAATCACACATGAACCACGATACAAAGGCATTGCTTCTGGAATGCGGCGCGGGCGTGCAGATGGCGCTCGGCGCAATTGACGACGTGCTCGGGCAGACGCGCGACAAGGCGCTCGAGCAGGCGCTTCTGACCTGCCGTGAAACCCACCGTGCGCTCGAAAAGCAGACGAAAGCGCTGCTTTCCGCCGAACATATCCCTGAAAAGAGCGCAAACGCGATGGCGCGCGGCATGTCCTGGCTGAAAACCAGCACCAAGCTTGCCGTCTCCCCTGCCGACGAGACTGTCGCAGATCTCATCACCGACGGCTGCAACATGGGCGTCAAATCCCTCATCCGCTACCGCAACCGCTATCCGAACGCCAGCGAAGCGGCAAGAAGCATTGCCGGGCAGCTCATCGACTCCGAGCAGCTTCTTTGCAAGTCCATGCAGCCGTACTTGTAATTTACACGATTTTTTAGCACTCGTCCAAAAAATTTTTGATTGTGATTTTCCCCCGCGTGGTGTATAATGGAATCATCCAAAGAGCAAGGGGGAATCATCCATGACAAACAAAGTGATCACCATCAGCCGGCAGTTCGGCAGCGGCGGCAGAACCATTGGCAAAAAAGTCGCCGAGAAGCTCGGAATTCCCTACTATGACAAGGAGCTGGTCGATCAGGTGGCCAAGGAGAGCGGCTTCTCGCACGAGTTCATCGAGGAGATCGGCGAATACGCCTCCGTCACCAGCAGCTTCCTGTTCAACATCGCCGTGTCGTCCCACCCGATGGGGCTGATCGACACCATGTCCGTGTCGGATAAGCTCTACGTCTGCCAGACAAACGTCATCCGCGATCTGGCCAGCAAGGGCCCGTGCGTCATCGTCGGCCGCTGCGCGGATTTCATCCTGAAGGACCAGCCGGACTGCCTGCACATCTTCGTCCATTCCGACATGCAGCACCGCGCCGCCCGCGTGCGCGAGCGCTACGGCGAGACCAGCAAGCCCATGGAAAAGCGCCTGCAGGAGAAGGACAGCAAGCGGAAGGTCTACTACAAGCACTACACCAACCGCAACTGGGGCGAGGCCGAGAACTACGACATCTGCCTCGACAGCGGCAAGCTCGGCGTCGACAAGTGCGTCGAGATCGTCTGCGACATCGCGCAGATGAAATAAGCGACCGGATCTGACGGCCTGCCGCGCTGCGGCAGGCCGTTTTTCTGTCGGATCCGCAGGGAATGGCTGCAAGATGGTTGCAATTATCCTGCAAATGGGATACAATAGAAAGAACGTGCGGCTGCACGTGTGCGCAAACGATACTCCCTCTCTTCGGGAGCTCCCAATAGAAAGAAAAAAGGACATTGTATCTATGGAACAGGTTTTACAGCAGTTCTGCCTGGACGGAACGCCCATCTCCTGTGAGCCGCTCGGCAACGGCCATATCAACCGCACCTTCCGCGTCGTCTGCGACAACCGGAAGGCCTACACCCTGCAGCGGATCAACCGCGTCGCCTTCCGCCACCCGGAGGAGCTGATCGAGAATATCGACGCGGTCTCCCGGTTCATCGACCGCAAGCAGATCGGTCTGGAATGCATCCGCCTCTGCAGGGCCAAGGACGGCAGAAAATACTGCATCGATGACCAGGGCGAGTTCTGGCGCGCCTACAACTTCATCTCCGGCGGCATCAGCCTGGATATGCCGCGCGACAGAAACGACTTTTACCAGGCCGCGGTGGCCTTCGGCAAGTTCCAGCAGGCGCTGGCGGATTTCCCGGCGGCCTCCCTGTATGAGACCATCCCGCATTTCCACGACACCATCGACCGCCTGCGCCAGTTCCGCGCCGCCATCGAAGCCGATGTCTGCGGCCGCGTGAAGGATGTCGGGCCCGAGATCGACTTCCTGCTCGCGCGGGAGCAGGAGCTCGGGACGCTCTGCCGCATGCTCGCGGCCGGCGAGCTGCCGCTGCGCGTGACGCACAACGACACCAAGCTCAACAACGTCCTGCTCGACCCGCAGACCGGCTGCGCCAAGTGCGTGCTCGATCTCGACACGGTGATGCCGGGTTTGTCTGCCTATGATTTCGGCGACGGCGTGCGCTTCGGCGCGTCCTCGGCCGCAGAGGATGAGAAGGATCTGGATCAGGTCTGGCTGAAGCTCGACATGTACCAGGCGTTCCTGGAGGGCTATCTCGACGCCTGTGGTCACGCGCTGACCCCGAAGGAGATCGAGGTCCTGCCGCTTGGCGCGAAGATCATCACGGCGGAGCTGGCCATGCGGTTTTTGAAGGATTATCTGGACGGCGACGTCTATTTCAAGATCGACTATCCCACCCAGAACCTTGACCGCTGCCGCACGCAGCTGAAGCTGGTCGCCGACATGGAAGCCAAATGGCCGGAGATGCAGCGCATCCTCCATGAAACCGCCGCCGTCCGCTGCGCCCAACCGACAACGCCGCAATGACCAGCATCCCCGCGCTGCGATCCACGCAGCCGCGGGGATCTTTCATATTCCGCAGCAAGCAAAAAGCTCCCTTCCAGGGGAGCCTTTTCATGCTTTACACGCTGGCGGTGAAGCGGAGGAAGGCGGATTGGCCGGCGGGAGTGCGTTTGTAGACGCCGGCGTCTTCGAGGACCTGCATGAAGACAGCGCCGACCTCCTGCTGCAGGATCTGCTCGGTATTCTCCGGCGTGAAGGTATAGCGGCCCTGCAGCGCCTCGGCCCAGTCGGCATGCTTCTGCAGCGTCTCGTCCGCGCGCAGGTCGCGGCCAGAGAGGATCGCGTCCTTCAGAAGCGCCAGCTCCTTGTCCAGCCGCGCGGGCAGGACAGCCAGACCCATGACCTCGATGAGGCCGATGTTCTCTTTTTTGATGTGGTGCAGCTGCTCGTGCGGGTGATAGAGGCCGAGCGGATGCTCCGGCGTCGTGAGATTGTTGCGCAGGACAAGATCCAGCTCAAAATCTTCCCCGCGGCGGCGGGCGATGGGCGTGATGGTGTTGTGCGGCGTGCCGTCAGTCTCGGCGAAGACCATGGCGGCTTCATCGGTGTAGCCGCGCCAGGCAGTCAGGATCTTCTCCGCCAGCAGGCACAGCCGGTCCGGATCGCTGCCGGTCAGGCGCAGGACGGACATCGGCCATTTGACGATCCCGGCTGCAATGTCCGGGAATCCGACAAACGAGACCGGCGTCTCGACCGGGGCCTTTTCCATGGCGAAGGTATAGTGGCCGCCCTGGAAATGGTCGTGGCTCAAAATCGAGCCGCCGACGATGGGCAGATCCGCGTTCGAGCCAAGGAAATAATGCGGGAACAGCTTCGTAAAGTCCAGCAGCCGGCGGAACGTCGCCGCGCTGATGCGCATGGGCGTATGCTCGGCGTTGAGGACGATGCAGTGCTCGTTGTAATAGACGTACGGGGAATACTGCAGATACCAGCTGCCGCTGTCCAGCTCAAGGGGGATGATGCGGTGGTTCTGCCGAGCGGGATGGTTCATGCGGCCCGCGTAGCCCTCGTTCTCCGCACACAGGGCGCATTTGGGATAGCCGGACTGCGGCGCGAGCTTGGCCGCGGCGATGGCGCGCGGGTCCTTCTCGGGCTTGGAGAGGTTGATGGTGATGTCCAGCTCGCCGTATTCGCAGGCGTAGGTCCACTTTTTGTCCTTCGCGATGCGGTCGCGGCGGATGTAGTTGGTGTCCTGGCTGAAGCGGTAGAACCAGTCGGTCGCCTTCTGCGGGGAGATCTGGTAGAGCGTATGGAAGCAGGTGCGGACCTCGTGCGGCCGGGGCGTCAGCACGCCCATGAGCTTCGTGTCGAACAGGTCGCGGGCGACCTGGTTGTCCGGGCAGACGCCGCGGGCGACAGCATCGCCGGTCAGCACCTGCAAAATATCGGCCAGCGAGGCCTCTGCCGGGGCGGCGGCTTCGTCGAAGGAATCGAGCTGCAGCGCCTCGAGCAGCGCGTTGCGCGCAAAGACCAGATCCTCCGGCTGGAGGAGCCCCGTGCGTTCGGCATAGCGGCAGAGGGCGGAAATATAAGAATCAAGCATGGCGATACCTCTTTTGTCGATTTTGTCTTAGGGTGTATCTGAAAACCAGCAATGAGACCGGCAGCGAGGAATTTTCGCGCTGAGAAAGACATTTTTTCGCAGGAATACTGACGTATTTCAAGGAAAAATGACGCAGCGCAGCGCGAAAAGGCCCGCTGTCCGGGCGCGTTGGGAGTTTTCAGATACACCCTGATTATACCTGCAAATGCCCGCAGGCGCAAGGGGCATCTGCCTCTTGCATCCTGCGCGGGATGTGGTAAGATAGACACAAACAGACAAAGGAGGCGGCGCAGATGGATGCTTCGCAGCTGCCCGAGGGCGTGACGCTCTATTATACCGACAAGGCCGTCCACCTGACGACGAACGACGCGCTCATGACCTATCTGCGGCAGAAGGGCAACGGCTCGCTGCCGCTCAGCCGCACGATCCTTGCGGGCTACGAGGCAGAATGCGGCGCGGCGCTGCAGATCACCGAGCGCTCGATGGCGACGGAGCTGCTGATCCACGCGTATCTGGACGGCGTCTTTGCCGCCTGGGTGCGCGCGGGCGAAACACGCGGACGGCAGGACGGGAAATTCTACCGGACCGCCCGGCGGCTGAAGAACGCGACCGCCGTCATCGACATGGGCGAACGCAGCGTGGACACGAACCGCTGGGTCTTCGACCTGCTGTCGCACGGCTACGGCGCGCTGTGCCTCCTGCTCGGACGCAGCGCGTAGGAGTATTGCTATGGAACCACTGAGTGAAAAACGTTATCTGGAACTGCACGCGCCGGCGGGCGGCGATTTTCTTGCCGCGCGGGAGCGGCTGCTGGCCGCGCTGCCGGACGGATGCAGACTGACACTGGGCTGCCTGCAGCAGCTGTATCCCGTCTTATCCGCGGCGGACTACCGCGTCACCGTGACGCTCTGCCCCGGGCCGGGCGGGACCGACGCTGTGCGCGTGGAGCCGGGCGATACGACCGCTGAACACTACGGCCTGTGCCTCGACATCGGCAGCACGATCATGCAGATGGAGCTGGTGGATCTCGTGCGCGGCCGGACGCTTTCGCAGGCTGCCTGCACCAACAGCCAGACGCAGTTCGGCGCGAACATCCTCGACCGCATCCTCGCGGTGAAGGCGGACCAGGAAAACCTGAAGACTTTACAGGCGCTGACGCTTTCGGACGTGCGCGGCATGATCGATACCTGCTGCCGGGCGGCAGATATCCGCCCGGAGGCGATCTCCGCCATGACCGTCGGCGGCAACACGACGATGCTGCACTTCTTCCTCGGCTGCGACCCGTGGCTCGTGTTTCAGAGCCCGTACACGCCGGTGTTTTTTGACCCCGGCGTGATCCGGGCGGCGGAGCTGGGACTGCCCATCTGCGGAAATGTCTACTGCATGCCCGCGATCGCCAATTATCTGGGCGGCGACATCACGGGTGGGCTGCTGGAGACGGATCTGGACACGCGGGAGGATCTGGCGCTGTTTCTCGACATCGGCACGAACGGCGAGCTGGTGCTGGGCTGCCGGGACTTTCTGCTCATGGGCGCGGGCGCGGCCGGGCCCGCGCTGGAGGGCGCGGTCAGCCATTCCGGCATGCGGGCAGAGCCGGGCGCGATCTGCAGCGTGAAGATCGGCGCGGACAACCGCCTGCGGTATCAGACCATCGGCGATCTGCCGCCGAAGGGCATCTGCGGCTCCGGCATTCTGGACCTCATCGCTGAGGGCTTTCTCTCGGGCTGGATCGACTCGGCCGGGCGGCTGCAGAAGGACGCCGCGCCCTGCATCCGCGAGGTCTGGGAGGAGGATCGCCAGCGCAACGTCCCCGCGATCATCTACGCTTACGACGGCAATGTGCCGCTCTATTTTACCCAGGACGACATCGGCGAGTTCCTCACCTGCAAGGCCGCCGCGCACACCATGGTCGCAACGATGCTGCAGAGCGTGAACGTCAGCCCGGCGGAGATCGGCACGTTTTATCTCGCCGGGGGCTTCGGCACGCATTACGATCTGGAGTCCGCGATCACGGTCGGGCTGTATCCCGACCTGCCGCGGGAAAAATTCCGGATCCTCGGCAACTCCTCGCTCGCCGGAGCCAGACGGCTCCTGCTGGACCGGAGCTGCCGCGCACGGCTGGCGCGCATCCGGGCGCTTGCGACCTATGTGCAGTTCGGGGAGATGGAGAAGTTCGTGGAAAACATGCACGCTGCCCGCTTCCTCCCCCACACCGACGCCTCCCTCTACCCCAGCGTAAAACGCCGCGTGTAAAGGCTCCCCTCCCAGGGGAGCTTTTTTCGCTGTGGGATTATTTTCCCAAGCGGCACAAGGCGACGGGTTCTGCGGGGGAAAGGTGGCAAACTGGGAGCATCCTGTGAGAAGAGGGGATGCGCATGAAAAAACGGCTGCCGGAGATCCTGTGCATGGCGGCGGTGCTCGTGGGGCTGCTGGCGCTGGCGGTGCAGGCCGGGGCGGAGCAGACGCACCGGGCGTACCTGTACGGCTACCCGGACGGGACCATCCGACCGGAGGCGGAGGTGAGCCGCGCGGCCTTCGCCTGCATTCTGCTGCGGCTGGCAGAGAATGAGCTGCCGGAGGGCGCGCGCGTGCGCTTCTGGGATGTACCGGGGACGAGCTGGGCCTACGCGGCCGTTACGCGGCTGGCGGGGCTGGGGCTGCTGCCGTTCGGGTCGGACGGCTGGTTCCGGCCGGACGCGGGGCTCACGTGGCGGGACTTTTCCGGCGTGCTGGACAAGCTCGCGCAGACGGAGGCTGGGCGTGCGGCCTTCCCGGTGCTGGCCGCGGCCTGGAGCGAAAAGACGCTGGCCGCCGCTGAGGCGGATGAGGCCGCGGCAGAGGCCGTCCTCACCCGGGCGGAGCTGGCCCGGGCGCTCAACAGTCTGCTCGGCCGCTGCCCGGACGGGCAGGACGCGCAGCTGCAGGCTGCCGCCTGGTACCGCGACAACCAGGACCAGACCGCCTGGTACTACGCGGACCTCATCGAAGCCTCCGCCGACCACACCTGCAGGCTTTTGCCGCAGGGCGAGCAGTGGACAGCCATCGGGTAAGGCAGCACCGCACAATTGCGTCTGCGCGCTTCGGCGGATCTTTTCCGCCACTCCTGCGGCGTTGCCTCAAAAAGTCTGCCCTTCCGGGCAGGCTTTTTCTCTGCGTGTTCACGATTTATTCAAGCAAAATGTGTGCCGGTATGGCATAATATACTATTCAGAAAGCAAAAAAAGTGAGGGGCGGACGCATGCAGGATTTTGTTGTATTTGACCATGTCTGTAAGACCTATCAGATGGGAGACGTGCGCATTGAGGCGCTGAAGGACGCGTCGTTTACGATCGACGAGGGGGAGATCTGCGTCATCGTCGGCCAGTCCGGCGCGGGCAAGACCACGCTCCTGAACATCCTCGGCGGCATGGACCGGCTCACCTCCGGCCATGTGCTGCTCGCGGGCGAGGACGTGGCGGACTACAGCCGCAAGCGCCTGACGACCTACCGCCGCCACGAGGTCGGGTTCGTGTTCCAGTTTTACAATCTGCTGCCCAATATGACGGCGCTGGAAAACGTGCAGATCGCAAGCCAGCTGTGCAAGGATCCGCTGCCGGCCGACGAGGTTCTGCGGCAGGTCGGCCTCGGCGAGCGGATGCAGAATTTCCCCGCGCAGCTCTCCGGCGGCGAGCAGCAGCGCGTGGCCATTGCCCGCGCGCTGGCAAAGCGGCCGAAGCTGCTGCTGTGCGACGAGCCGACCGGCGCGCTCGACGACCAGACCGGCAAGCAGATCTTATCCCTGCTGCAGGCGCAGAGCCGCGCGGGCGGCATGACCGTCGTCATCATCACGCACAACTCGGCGCTGACCGCCATGGCCGACCGGGTCATCCGCGTGAAAAGCGGGCAGATCGCCGGCGTCCGGATCAATGAACATCCGACGCCCGTCGAGCAGATCGAGTGGTGAGCGGCATGGGGAAGCTGACGCTGCGGGAGATCCGCAGGAGTTTGGGCCGGTTTCTGGCCATCGCGGCCATCGTGGCGCTGGGCGTGGGCTTTTTCTGCGGCCTGCGGCTGACGAAGACGGCCATGGTGCGCACGCTGGACGCCTACGCCGAGGCGCAGCAGATGTACGATTTCCGCCTCGTGAGCACCATTGGCTTTGACGAGACCGACGCGGCCAAAATCGCCGCCGACAGCCGCGTCGCCGCGTGCGAGGGCACAAAGAGCGCCGACGCGCTGACCAGCACGGCGGGCGGCGCGTCGCGGGCATGCAAATTTCTGTCGCTGCCCGAGACGCTCGACCTGCCGAGCCTGAAGGCCGGACGGCTGCCGCAGACGGCGGACGAGTGTCTGGCCGACGGGATGCTGTACTCGGAACAGGATCTCGGGCAGAAGATCGTGCTCTCGGAGGAGAATGACGACGATACGCTGGGGCAGTTCACCCGGCGGGAATTCACCATCGTCGGCATCGCCAAGAGCGCTCTGTACATCAACTATGAGCGCGGCAGCACGTCGGTCGGCAGCGGGTCGCTGTCCGCCTTCGTGTACGTGCTGCCGGAGGCATTTGACTTTGACTATGATACGGAGCTGTATCTGCGCCTGACGGACCGGGCGGGCGAGATCTACTCGGACGAATATAAGGCGCACATCGACGACGCCGAGCCCTGGGTCACCGCGCTTGCGGAGCAGTGCGCGGACGACCGCGGCACGCGGCTGCATGACGACGCGGCCGAGACGCTGGCTGACGCCCGCGAAACGCTCGACGAAAAGCAGCAGGAGCTGGCGGACGCGAAGCAGAAGCTCGAAGACGCCAAGCAGACGCTGGCGGACGCCGAACAGGACGTCCTGGACGGCGAACAGAAGCTGGCGGATGCGAAGGAGGAGGCCGACCGCGAGCTGGCCGACGCCTATCAGAAGCTCGTCGACGGCCAGAAGGAGATCGAGGAGAACGAGCAGAAGCTTGCAGACGCCCGCAAGGAGCTTGCGGACGGCGAACAGAAGCTCGCCGACGCGCAGGCAGAATATGACGACGGCGCGGCCAAGCTGGCCGAGGCCAGAGAGGAGCTTCGCAAACAGTTTAACGAGACTGTCGGCGAGCTGCAATCCGGGCAGGCGGAGATCGACAAGAATCAGGCGCAGCTCGACCAGAAGCGCGCGGAGCTCGCCGCGCAGAAGGCCGAGCTCGAAGCAAGAAAGGAGCAGCTGGAGGAGGCGCTTGGCAGCGAAATGCTCCCCGAGGAGCAGAAGGCGCAGCTGCAGGCGCAGCTCGCGCAGGTCGAGGCCGGACTGCAGAAGATCGAGGCCGCCGGGCCGGAGCTCGACGCGGCGCAGCAGCAGATCGACGCGGCGCAGGCGGAGCTCAACGCAGGCAGCGAGGAATTCGGCGACGGGCTGGAGGAGGCCAACGCTGAGATCAGCGAAAACCAGAAAAAGCTCGACGAGGCCAAGGCTACGCTCGATGAAAAAAATCAGGAGCTGGCCGATGCAAAGCAGGAGCTCGCCGATGGCGAGCAGCAGCTTGCCGACGCAAAGCAGGAGCTGGCGGACGGCTGGGCCGATTACTACAGCGGCAAGGCCGAGGCCAAGCAGAAGATCGCCGACGCGGAAGCCGAGCTTGCCGACGCGAAGCAGCAGCTCACGGATGGCAAACAGGACATCGCCGACGCCGAAGTGGAGCTCTCGGACGGCGAACAGAAGCTTGCCGATGCGGAGCAGGAGTATCAGGACGGGCAGGACGCGCTCGAAAAGCTCGAAAACCCGGATGTGTTCGTGCTGGACCGCAGCAGCAACATCGGCTACGCCTGCTTTGAGAGCGATTCGGATATCGTGCGGGGCGTCTCGCGTGTGTTCCCACTGTTTTTCTTCGCTGTGGCGGCGCTCGTGTGCATCACGACGATGACGCGCATGGTCGACGAGCAGCGCACGCAGGCGGGCGTTTTGAAGGCCATGGGCTACTCCAACGGCGCGATCTTCCTGGTCTACTTCCTCTACGCCGGGAGCGCTTCGGTGCTCGGCTGCGTGGTGGGCGTCGCGGCGGGCTCGTATTTCCTGCCGAAGATGATCTGGCAGGGGTATAATATCATGTACGGCTTCACGGACATCCTGTATGCGTTCGACTGGCCGCTGGCGCTGTTGTCCGCGGGGGCGTATCTGCTCTGCGCGCTCGGCACGACGTGGTACGTCGCGCATGCGGAGCTGCAGCGGCCCGCGGCGGAGCTCATCCGCCCCAAGGCCCCGAAGGCGGGCAAGCGGATCTTGCTGGAGCGGCTGCCGGGCCTCTGGAACCGGATCCCGTTTTTGCATAAGGTCTCCATCCGCAACATCCTGCGGTATAAAAAGCGGATGATCATGATGATCATCGGCATCGGCGGCTGCACGGCCCTGCTCATCACCGGCTATGGCATCCAGGATTCCATCAGCAACGTCGTCGACTATCAGTACAGCGAGATCACCCGCTACGACGCGTCGGTCACGTTCCAGCACGCGCTGAACGAGACGGAGCGCACGGCCTTCGCCGCGCTCTGCGAGGAAGAAGCCGAAGAATATCTCTTCGTGGCCGAAAAGAGCGCCGACGCCAGCGCGGGCAGCACGGTCAAGACGACGAACGTCGTCTGCCCGGCGTCCGGCAGCGTGGAGGGCTTTGTCGACCTGCATGAGAAGGACAAAACGCCGGTCGCCTATCCCGAAAACGGCGCGTGCGTCATCAGCCGCGGGCTGGCCGAGGCGCTGCAGCTGTCGGCGGGCGACACCATCACGCTGCAGAGCGGCACGCGCGAAGCGCAGCTGCAGGTCGCGGCGGTCTTTGAAAACTATGTCTACAACTACGTCTACCTGACGGCGGAAAGCTGGGCGCAGTGCTTCGGCGAAGCGCCGGCATACGAGCAGGCCTGGGTCAACTTCCCGCCTGACGCCGATGCCCACGCGGCCTCGGCCGCGCTGGCGGGGGCGAAGAACGTCGCCTCCGTGAGCCTCAGCAGCGATTTCCGTGCGCGCGTGGCGACGATGATGGAAAGCCTGCGGTACATCGTGGTGGTCGTGGTGGTCTGCGCGGCGGCGCTGGCGTTCATCGTGCTGTATAACCTCACGAACATCAACATCACCGAGCGCGAGCGGGAGATCGCCACCATCAAGGTCCTCGGCTTCTACGACAGCGAGACGAACCGCTATGTGTTCCGCGAGAACATCATCCTGACGGTGCTCGGCGCGCTTGTGGGTCTGCCGATGGGCAAGGCGCTGCACGCCTACGTCATGTCGCAGATCCGCATCGACCTCATGTGCTTCGACGTGCGGGTGGCGCCGGGCAGCTATCTGCTCTCCGCGGCGCTGACGCTCGCGTTCGGACTGCTGGTCAATCTGGCGCTGCGCCGGAAGATCCGCGCCATCGACATGGCCCAGGCGCTCAAATCCATCGAATAGCATCCGAAGAGAGAAGAGAAACGAATGAAGAAACTGCTTGTCTATCTGCGGCCCTACCGGCTGCAGGCCATCCTCGCGCCCGTGTTCAAGCTGCTGGAGGCGGCGTTTGAGCTGCTGGTGCCGCTCATCATGGCAGATATCATCGACGTCGGCATCGCGGCGGGCGACACGGGCTATATCCTGAAAAAATGCCTGCTGCTCGTGGGCCTCGGCCTGTGCGGCTTTGCCAGCGCGACCTGCGCGCAGTATTTTTCCGCCAAGGCCGCGACCGGCGCGACGGCCAGTCTGCGCCACGCGCTCTTTGCGCATATCCAGTCGCTGTCGTATGCGGAGCTCGATACCATCGGCCCGGCCACGCTCGTCACGCGGATGACGAGCGACATGAACCAGGTGCAGACCGGCCTCAACCTCACGCTGCGGCTGCTGCTGCGCTCGCCGATCGTCGTGTTCGGCTCGATGATCATGGCGTTTACGATCGACGTGCGCTCGGCGCTCATCTTCGTCGTGACGATCCCGGTGCTCTTTGCCATCGTCTTTGCCATCATGCTCAGCTGCATCCCGCTCTACCGCCGGGTGCAGGCGAAGCTCGACGGCGTGACGGGCGCGGCGCAGGAGAACCTGTCCGGCGTGCGCGTCATCCGCGCCTTTACCCGCGAGCAGACCGAGACGGAGAGCTTTGACGGCCGTCTGGCCGGGCTGTTTGCCGCGCAGCGGTTCGTGGGCAGGCTGTCGGCGCTTTTGAACCCGCTGACGTATGTGGTCATCAATCTGGCGATCGTGGCGATCTTAAAGACCGGCAGTGTCCGCGTGGACGCGGGCGTCATCACGCAGGGCCAGCTGATCGCGCTGTATAACTACATGTCGCAGATCCTGGTCGAGCTCATCAAGTTCGCCAACCTGATCCTGAACATCACAAAATCCGTCGCCTGCGCGGGCCGGATCTCGCAGGTGCTGGAGACGAAGTCCAGCATGGCCGACGGGCAGGACGCCCTGCCGGACGGCAGCGGCAGCCCGGCGCTGCAGTTCTGCGGCGTCTCGTTCCGCTATCCCGGCGCGGGCGCGGACGCGCTCAGCGATATCAGCTTCTCCGCCGCGCCCGGGCAGACCATCGGCGTCATCGGCGGCACCGGCGCGGGCAAATCCACGCTGGCGAACCTCATCCCGCGGTTTTACGACGCGACGCAGGGACAGGTCCTTGTGTGCGGCGAAGACGTGCGGCAGCTGCGGCTGCAGGTGCTGCGGCCCTCGATCGGCGTCGTGCCGCAGAAGGCGCTGCTCTTCTCCGGCACCATCCGCGACAATCTCCGCTGGGGCAATGCCCAGGCCAGCGATGAAGACCTCTGGCAGGCACTGCAGGACGCGCAGGCCGATCAGGTCGTCCGCGGCAAGCAGGGCGGGCTGGACGCGGAAGTCGAGCCCGGCGGGCGCAATTTCTCCGGCGGCCAGCGCCAGCGGCTGACGATCGCCCGCGCGCTGGTGCGGAGGCCCGCCATCCTCATCCTCGACGACAGCGCCTCCGCGCTGGACTTTGCCACCGACGCCGCGCTTCGCAAGGCGCTGGCGCATCTGCCGTGGAAGCCCACGGTCGTGCTGATCTCGCAGCGCGTGTCCTCCATCCGCCACGCGGATCAGATCCTCGTGCTCGACGACGGCCGTCTGGCCGGGACCGGCACGCATGACGAGCTGCTGCAGAGCTGCCCGGTCTATCAGGAGATCTGCCGCTCGCAGTATAAGAAGGAGGATGCGCAATGAAGCATGATTCGTCCTGGGCGCTTCGGCGCGTGCTCAAAAGCCTCGGGCGGTATCTGCCGCTTCTGATCGTGTCTCTGGTGCTGGCGGCGGCCAGCGTGGCGGGGACGCTCTATATCCCCATTCTGGTCGGCGACGCCATCGACGCCGTCGTCGGCCCGGGGCAGGTCGATTTTGCCGCGGTCGGCATGCTGGCTGCGAAGATCGCCGTGCTGGCCGCGGGGACGGCGCTTCTGCAGTGGGTCATGGCGGCCATCCACAACCGGGTCTGCTTCGCCGTGACGCGCGACGTGCGCCGGCAGGCGTTCGCCCACCTGCAGCGTCTGCCGCTGGCCTATCTCGACAGCCATCCGGCGGGCGATACGCTCAGCCGCATGATCGCGGACGTCGACCAGTTTGCCGACGGTCTGCTCATGGGCTTCACACAGCTGTTTACGGGCGTTTTGACCATCGTGGGGACGCTCGGCTTCATGCTCTCGATCAGCGTGAAGATCACGCTGGTGGTCGTCGTTCTGACGCCGCTGTCCCTGCTGGTGGCGAAGTTCATCGCGGGGCACACCTACTCCATGTTCCAGACGCAGTCCAAGGCCCGCGGCGAGCAGACCGCGCTCATCAATGAGCAGCTCGGCGGCCAGCGCGTCGTGCAGGCGTTCTCGCATGAGGCCGAGAGCCTTGCGCAGTTTGACGAGATCAATGACCGCCTGACCGCCGCGAGCATGCGCGCGACCTTCTTCTCGTCGATGACGAACCCCTCGACCCGCATCATCTACAATATCATCTACGCCTGCGTGGGCTTTACCGGGGCGCTGAGCGCGGTGGCGGGGGCCATTACGGTCGGCGGGCTGTCGTGCTTCCTCAGCTATGCCAACCAGTACGCCAAGCCCTTCAATGAGATCACCGGCGTCGTCACCGAGCTGCAGAACGCGCTGGCCTGCGCCGCGCGGGTCTTCGAGCTCATCGACGAGCCGGCGGAGATCCCCGACGCGCCCGATGCCAGGGCGCTGACCGACGCCTCCGGCAGCGTGCAGCTGACGAATGTCGTCTTCTCCTACACGCCGGAGCAGCGGCTCATCGAGGATCTGGACCTCACGGTCCGGCCCGGCGAGCGCGTAGCCATCGTCGGCCCGACGGGCTGCGGCAAGACGACGCTCATCAACCTCCTCATGCGCTTCTACGACGTGAAGGACGGCTCCATCGCCGTGGACGGCAGCGACATCCGCACCGTGACGCGGCAGAGCCTGCGCCATCAGTACGGCATGGTCCTGCAGGACACCTGGCTCAAATCCGGCACCGTGCGGGAAAATATCCGCCTGGCCAAGCCCGATGCGGCCGACGAAGAGGTCGAGGCGGCGGCCAAAAAGGCGCACGCCGATTCGTTCATCCGCCGCCTGCCGAACGGCTACGATACGATGCTCTCCGACACGGGCGGGGAGCTGTCCGCGGGGCAGCGGCAGCTGCTGTGCATCGCGCGCGTGATGCTCTGCCTGCCGCCGATGCTGATCCTCGACGAGGCCACGAGCTCCATCGATACCCGGACCGAGGTCAAGATCCAGCAGGCCTTCGACGAGATGATGCAGGGCCGGACGAGCTTCGTCGTGGCCCACCGCCTCTCGACCATCCGCGAAGCGGACGTCATCCTCGTCATGCGGGACGGCCACATCGTCGAGCAGGGCAAACACGATGAGCTGCTCGCGAGAAACGGCTTCTACGCCAAGCTGTACCACAGTCAGTTCGAAGGATAACACACGCAGCCGCTTCCCTGGGGCGTATCGAAAACCCAAAGGAAGCGGCTGCGCCTTTTTCTTGCATTTGCTGCCGGATGATGTTAATATGATACTATAAAAAAGCAAAGGAGCGGTCCCTTTGGCAAAACAGATCACGCGGATCGTACTGACCGGCGGGCCGGCCGCCGGCAAGACGACGCTCATCAGCCGGGTACTCAAGGAATTCAAGCAGGACGAGGGCTGGAAGGTCATCACCATCCCCGAAACGTCGACGGAGCTCATCTCCGGCTTTGGCATCAAGCCCTTCGGCGGCTGCGTGTCCATGCTGGATTTTCAGGATTTTGTCGTCGCCGACCAGCTGCACAAGGAGCAGCTGGCGCTCAAGGCTGCCCAGATGGTGCCTGAGGAGCGCGTGATCGTGCTGTATGACCGCGCGCTGTTCGACAACAAGGCCTACGTCTCTGACGACGAGTTCCGGCAGGTGCTTTCCCACTTCGGCCTGACGGAGCAGCAGGCGCTGACGCACTACGATACCGTGCTCCACCTCGTTTCCTGCGCCAAGGGCGCGGAATTTGCCTACAATTTCGGCAACGAGGCCCGCTATGAGCCTCTGGAGGTCGCGCGGGAGAAGGACGAGCTGACGCTCCGCGCCTGGAGCGCGCATCCCAACGTCCACGTGATCGACAATTCCGTCGATTTTGAAGACAAGATCGCTAGAGGTCTGCGCGCGGTCTACGCCGCGATCGGCCGGCCGGCGCAGCAGGAGGTCTGGCACAAGTATCTCATCGCCCTGCCCACCCTCCAGACCCTGGAGCAGACCTACCGCGCCGCCAGCATCGACATGATGCAGACCTACCTGACCCGCGCCAACCCCAACGTCGTGCGCCGCGTCCGCCAGCAGAAAAACGGCGGGGATTACCTCTACTTCTACACCGAGAAGCGCACGACCGACTCCGGCCAGTGGGAGACGGAGAAGCCGATCTCCGAGAAGGAGTACATCCGCTATCTGATGGAGGGCGACACGAGCCTGCATACCGTCCACAAGACGAAGTACCGCTTCGTCTATCAGGGCTGCCGGTTTGAGATCGACGTCTACCCGTTCTCCAACGACCGCGCCATCATGCGCGCCGCCCTGCCGCAGGACGCGCCCGCGCTTCAGGCCCCGCCGGAGATCACCGTCCTGCGCGAGGTCACCGACGATCCCGCCTACAAAAACCGCCAGCTGGCCAAAAACCAGCGCCTGTAAACGAGAAAGAGAGCTCCCCCGGCCAGAGCGGCCGGGGGAGCTTTTTCGGTTTTCGGGAGAATTTTTCTCAGCCCCACAGGGCGGTCAGCGATGGGATGACCTGCTTTTTCCGGGATACGACGCCCGGCAGGAAGCAGGTGTGGTCCTTGAGCTGCACGCCGAAGGCCTGCGTGATGATGTCCTCGTCGCCGAGGTACAGCAGGTGCGTGCCCTCGAGCAGCACGTCGGTCAGCATGAGGATCATGAGCGTGTAGCCGCGCTCTTCCATCGTCTTGCGCATGACGGACAGGAACTCGTCCTTGCGCTGCATCATGCGGTTGGAGTCGACGCAGGTGATCTGGCTGACACCGAAATCGTGGTCGGCGATGTGGAAATCCTTGAAATCCGTAAACAGCAGCACGTCGGCTGGCTTGTCGTCGGAGATGGAGGCGGAGAAGATGGTCTGCCCGAGCTCCTCGAGCGAAATATTGGCGATACGGGCCATGCGGTCGGCCATGCGGCGGTCGACGGCGGTGGAGGTCGGGGATTTGAACATGACGGTGTCCGCGACGATGGCGGCGGCGATCAGCCCTGCGAGCTTCGCCGGGGGCATGAGCCCGCGCTCCTGATACATCTCGGAGATGATCGTCGCGGTCGAGCCGACGGGCTCGTTGCGGAAGTAGATGGGGCCGCCGGTCTGGATGTCGGCGAGGCGGTGGTGGTCGATGATCTCGAGGATCTCCGCCTGCTCGAGGCCGGGGACGGACTGCGCCGCCTCATTGTGGTCGACGAGGACGACACGCTTGCGCCGCGGCTTGATGAGATGATACCGCGAGAGCGTGCCGACGACCTTGTCGTTTTCGTCGAGGATCGGGTAGCTGCGGTGGCGGCTCTTGAGTACGATCTCGCGCACGTCGTCGAGATAATCGGTCAGGTGGAAGGCCTCAAGATCCTCCGTCCGGCAGACGCGGGCGACCTCGATGGCGTAGTAGACCATCCGGGCTGCCTTGTAGGCGTCGAACGGCGTGGCGATGATGCAGGTGTTCGTCTGCTGCTGGCGCAGCTCCTCCGGCAGCTCCGCCTGGCAGACGATCAGGCAGCTGACCTGCTGCTCGAGCGCGCGGCGCGCCATCTCCGGCTGTTCGCCGATGATGACGATGGCGTCCGGGCCGCGGAACAGGAGATTTTCATTGTCCTGCGGCAGCGCGATGCTGACCTCGCCGCTGATGGTGTCGGCGAGATATCCGTCCTCGTTGATGATCTTGCCGTCAAGCACGCTCAGGAGGTTGAACACCGGGATCCGGTCGACCCGGGAGTCGGAGAGCGTGCGCATGTCGTAGCTCGCGATCTCGCTCGGCGAGAGCATGCCGTAGAGCTCGCCGTTGTCGTTCGTGACGGGGATGGCGGGGATGGATCTGTTGTTCTGCAGCGCGGTCCAGGCGCGGCTGACCGTCACGGCCCCGGACAGGGCGGGCGGTGTGTCGTAGTCGAGATCGCGGACCTGCGTGCGCATGGTCTGGATGCGGATGGGCGGCTCAAAGCCGAAGCGGCCGAGCACCAGCCGCGTCTCATCGGAGATGTGCCCGAGCCGGGCCGGGACGAATTCCCGGTCGCCCAGCGCGTTGCGCAGCGCCGCATAGGCCATGGCAGAGACGATCGAGTCGGTATCCGGGTTGCGGTGGCCGGTGACATAGATGGGTTCCATGAGAAGCCTCCTTATGCTTGCGGAAATTCGATGCCCTGATGATGCAGGATGAAGCGCACGGGGTAATAGCGGTCAAGATAGTTTTTGCAGTACCATTCGTAGGTCGCGTCGGGCAGGTGGACGAGCTCGGGCGCCTGCGTGCGGAAAAGCTTGAAGGTGGTCTCGTCGCCGGAGAGCAGGGCGGCGGCCAGCTCCATCTCGCCCTCCTGCTCGAGGCGGTGGAGGGCTTTGTCCATGATGGCGGCGCAGGCCTGCTCTTCTTCGTCCGCCAGCAGCTCCATGTTGCCGAGCCAGGCGAGGAAATCGTCGAGCTTCAGCTCGGTCCGCGCCGCGGCGTGGGAGAGCTTGGTGAATTCCGGCTCCGCGTGCCGCTTGAGAATGTCGATGAGGTAGGTCAGCAGGTCATCGTCGAGGCAGACGCTGTCGAGGAAAATCTCGAAAATATCTCGCGTCTCGGTCCTGACCGGCTCCTGCGGCGCGTCGGGTTCGGCGGGGGCCTCCTGCGTCTCCTGCGGCTGCGCGGCCGCGGCCAGCTGGGCGATGGCGGCGTTCAGCTCGGCGGGGTCAAAGCTGTCGTACTCGGACTGGGGGATCTCGGTGCCGTCCTGCGCGGCGCAGGCGCGGACGAAGGCGGGGATGCCCATCTCAGCGATCCCGGCCTGCAGCTGCAGCGCCTTTTTCAGATCGTCCTGCTCGCTCAGCGCAAGCCCCTCCGGCGCCTGCCGCGTCCCCTCGCAGATCTCGGAGAGATACTGCAGATAATACGGAATGAGAGACATAATTGTCCTCCTGTTTTTTCTTTCAGTGTACCATGCAGCAGGGGAAATGTCAAAAGCTTCACACTGGCTTTTTCCGCTGCAGCAAAAAACCTTCCCCTCATAGGGGAAGCCTTGGGATGCGCCCCTACAAAGTGCAAAGCAAATAAAGATAATTTCCCCGCAAAAAGGTGCAGACCAACAAATTTGGCCTGCACCTTCTATTGATGGCAAATATTCTAAGGCAACTAGCTGCAAGTCTGATACCCTCGTATCAGGCGGCGCGTAGTATGACGCCCGTAAGGTGACTCCCGAGTGGAATGACGCCTGAAACATTGGTTCCAGCCTGAATTCAGAGGCAGCACGCACCAAACGCGTCCAAGCACTCTTTTCTCCCCTATCTTTTCTCTTGCGAGAGAAAAGATAGGGCCGCCGGAGGCGCGTCAGAAACGACCACGACGGAACGAATCCTTGCAAGCAAGGCTTCTTATCCTCTGTGCTCGTTTCTTCCTTTCCAAACCGCAAACTGAATTTGCGGTTTGGATCTATCCCTGCAGATCTGCAGCAACCTCTCAGTCAGCCTGTGGCTGACAGCTCCCCTCCCAGGGGAGCCTTGGGGCGGGGTCAGACGACGGTGTCGTATTCTCCGGCGCCGCCGGACTGGAAGTAACGGTGCAGGTCGAAGGGGGAGAAGACGCCGCGGTCGGTGACAATGCCGGAGATGAGGTGCGGCGGCGTCATGTCGAACGCGGGGTAGTAGCCCTTGACGCCCGCGGCAGCTGTGCGCACGCCCATGGCCTGCAGGGTGAAATCGGGGTCGCGCATCTCGATCCGGACGGTGTCCTTCGTCTCGTGGCCGATATCCGGCGCGCCGGTGACGAAGGTCGGGATGCCGAAGTGGTTGGCGCAGATGGCGATCTGCAGTGTGCCGACCTTGTTGACGACATAGCCGTCGAGGCAGATGGCGTCCGCCGCGCAGGTGAACAGATCCACGTGCTCGCGCTCCATGACGAACGCGGGCATGTTGTCGGTGATGACGGTCACGTCGAAGCCCATGTCATGGCAGACCGTGGCGGTGAGGCGCGCGCCCTGGAAATACGGCCGCGTCTCCGGGCAGAACAGGCGGAAGTCCTTGCCCGCCAGCTTCGCCTCCTTCAGCATCATGCCGACGATCGTCTCGCCGAAGCACTGCGTCATGACCGTACCGCCCGCGGGGATGAGCGGCACGAGATATTTTGCGATCTCGTTGACCTTGCTGTAGCGGCGGTTGTTGGCGTTCACCGCGTGCTCGCGGATGGCCAGGTCGAGCGGCCGCCCCTCGCGGAGCGCCAGCTTCGCCGCCTCCAGACAGCCGTCGCAGACGAGCTTCATGCGCTTGGCCGTGGTCGGCCGGGCGTTCGAGATCGTCCCGTCCGCTGCGGCGAGGAAGGCGAGCTGCTCCGCCTCCGTTTTTTCGCGGCATTCATAGGCCGCCAGCGCCATGCCCATGGCGGCTGCGGTGTACGGTCCGGCGCTCTGCGTGACCATGTCGCGGATCGCCTGTGCGACCTCGCCGTGCGTCCGGCAGGTGACGAATTCGGTCTTCGCCGGATACACGCGGCGGTCCAGGATCCGCACCTCGCCCGCGTCGTACCAGGCGACATTCTCATACTGCAGCAGGAAAGCAAGGCCCTCGTCGGCCCGGAAAGTCGTTGTCATACGTCCATCTCCTCTACGATTTTTGTCAGATACCGGCTGAAGCGGCCGGCGACGGCGGCACCGGTCTCGTTGACCTCCTCGCCGGTGACGGCGGCGCCGGTCATGCCGGCGGCCAGATTGGTAATGACCGAGATGCCGAGCAGCGGCAGACCGCAGTGCGCCGCGGTCAGCGCCTCCGTCACGGTCGACATGCCGACGGCGTCGCCGCCGAGCGCGCGGATGGCGCGGATCTCCGCCGGAGTCTCAAACTGCGGGCCGGGCATAAAGAAATAGACGCCCTCCTGTACGCGGATGCCGAGCTCGTCGGCGCAGGTCTTTGCCAGCGCGCGCAGCTCCGGCGTGTACATCCGGGTGACGTCAAAAAACCGCGAGCCGAATTCGTCGACGTTCCGGCCGCGCAGGGGACTTGCGCCGTTGAGCTTGATCTGGTCGGCGATCAGCATGAAATCGCCGGGGCGGTAGCGCTCATTCACGCCGCCGGCCGCGTTCGTCACGATCAGCGCCCGGACGCCCAGCAGCTTCAGAAGCCGCACCGGCTGCGTCAGCTGCTCGAAGTCATAGCCCTCATAGCTGTGGAACCGCCCCGACAGGCACACGAGCCGCTTGCCCGCGAGCGTCCCGAAGATGAGCTTGCCCGCGTGGCCGGGCGCGGTGGAGGTGAGGAAGTTGGGGATCTCGTGGTAGTCGATCTCTACCGGGTTCTGCAGCTGTCCGGCAAACGGCCCGAGCGACGAGCCGAGGATCACCGCGATCTGCGGCTCGAACGGCATGCGCGCGCGGACATAGTCGGCGCTCTGCTGATAAAATGCAAACGGTTCGTTCATAAAATTTCCACCTTTTTTGATGATACTCTCATCATACCGCACGGCGGCGGGAAGGTCAACGGCCGCGGAAAAACTTCCCCGCCGCGTTGACTTTCTCCGGCCGGAATGCTATGCTTGTACCAATACAGTTCATACAGTCAGGAGGAGCGGCCGTGATCACCATCAACTACCGGGACCCGCGCCCGATCTATGAGCAGATCCAGACGGAGCTGCGCCGTCTCATGCTGTCCGGCGTGCTGCCGCCGGGGAGCCGGCTGCCGTCCGTGCGCGAGCTGGCGGGACAGCTCGCCATCAACCCCAACACCATCCAGCGGGCCTACCGCGAGCTGGAGGCGGACGGCTATATCCTGTCCGTGGCCGGCAAGGGCTCGTTCGTCGCGCAGGTCGACCAGCTGGCCGAGCAGCAGAAAAAGCAGGCCGTGGACGCCTTCCGCGCCGCGGCGCAGAAGCTGCGCCAGCTGGGGCTTACACAGGCGCAGCTCGCGCAGCTGCTCACAGAGGAGGAACCAACGCCATGATCGAGCTTTCCCATGTCACAAAGACCTTCAGCGGCAAAAAAGCGCTGGACGAGCTGTCGCTCCGCGTGCCGCAGGGGGCGGTCTACGGCCTGATCGGCTCGAACGGCGCTGGCAAATCCACGGCCATCCGGCACCTGACCGGCATCTACCGGCCGGATGCAGGGACGGTCACGATCGGCGGTCTGCCGGTCTATGAAAACCCGGAGATCAAAAGCCGCATCGGCTATATCCCGGACGATCTGGGCGTGCTCGGCGGCGGGACGATCCGCGAGCTTGCGGCCTTTTACCGCGCGATGTACCCGCGCTTCGACGCGGCCCGCTTTGACGCGCTGCGCGAGGTCTTTTGTCTGGACGAGCGCACGCCGCTGCGCCGCTTTTCCAAGGGCATGCAGAAACACGCGGCCTTCTGGCTGACGCTTTGCATCCGGCCGGACTATCTCGTGCTCGACGAGCCGGTCGACGGACTCGACCCGGTCATGCGGCGGCAGATCTGGAGCCTTGTGGTGGAGGATGTGGCGGGCTACGGCATGACGGTGCTCGTCTCGTCCCACAACCTGCGCGAGCTGGAGGATATCTGTGATCACGTCGGCATGATGCACGCGGGGCGGATGCTGCTGGAGCGGTCACTGGCCGAGCTGCAGGAGAATATCGTCAAGGTCCAGCTCGTGACGGACCAGCCGCTGCCGGAGGACCTTGCAGTCCTGCACGCGAGCACGCTTGGCCGCGTGCAGACACTCATCATCCGCGGCGAGCCCGCGCAGACGGCGGAACGTCTGGCCGGGACGAAGCCGCTGCTGTGCGACCTGCTGCCGCTGAGTCTGGAGGAAATTTTCATGTACGAGCTGGGAGGGAGCGGATATGACGTCAAAAAACTCATGCTTTGACCGTGCGATCTTCCGTCGTTCCCTGCGGCGGACCGCGCCGGTCTGGGGGCTGTTCTGCCTGTATGAGCTGCTGCTGCCGCTGCGGCTGTACAGCTACTGCCGCGGCGTGTCGGTGTGCACGGAGGACTTTTTTGTGCAGGCGGAGCGGACGATCTTGGAAAACGCGGTGACCGGCGCGTCGATCGTACCGTTTGTCTACGGCGGCCTGCTCGCCTGGGCGCTGTTTTCCTGGCTGTTCCGGACGAACAGCGCGTATTTCTATGCAGCCCTGCCGGTCAGACGGCGGACGCTGTTTCTGACCAACTATCTGACGGGGCTGCTGCTGTGCGCAGCGCCGGCGCTGGTGTCGTCGCTGCTGTTATGGGCGGTCGGCGCAGGCTTCGGCGTGTCGGCCTTTTTGCCCGCGATGCAGGTGTTCGCGGCGACGGCGATGGGTTTTTTGCTGTTTTTCTCGTTTGCGTCGCTGGTGTGCATGGTCGTCGGGCAGATGGCGGCTGCGCCGCTTGTCTACGGGATGCTGAATTTTGCCGCCTACGTGCTCGAGTCGATCGTGCAGCATCTGATGCAGACCTTTGTCTACGGCATGCCCGCGAGCCAGACGACCGCGGCCGAACGCGCCGCGGCCTACGCCTCGCCGGTCTTCGGCCTGCTGCGCGGCGGCTTCCGCGTGGCGACCGAATGGGTCGACGCGGGCGCGGTGGGCTATGAGACGAACCCGCATCTGGTGGGCTGGGGGTATCTCGGCATTCTGGCGGGCGTGGGCGTGATCTTCGCCGTCTGCGCGTATTTGCTGCTGCAGCACCGGGAGATGGAGCGCAGCGGCGACGTGATCGCCGTGCGCCAGCTGCGCCCGGCGGCGCTGTATGGGTTCACGATCGGCTGCGCGCTGGTCATCGGCGTGCTGCTGGTCGAGCTGCTCTCGGGCAACGCGTCGGATAATTTCTGGTATGTGCTGCTGTTTCTGACGGTCGGTGCGTTCGTGGGCTATTTTACCGGAAAAATGCTCCTGCAGAAGACCGTTTTCGTCTTCCGCAGCGGCTGGGGCGGGTTCGCGGCCTGCTGTCTGGTGCTGGCGGTGGTGTTCGGCGCAGCGAAGTTCGACCTGTTCGGCTATTCGCGGTATCTTCCGCAGCGCAGCCAGATCGCGGCGGCCGGGCTGACAAGAAACGAGTATCAGGGCCTCTACACCTCGCGCGATCCCGCGTTCATTGACCGCGTCCTGGCCCTGCACACCGCCGCCGTGGAGGAAAAGCCGCGGCAGGAGCAGCGGAAGACGGACTACCAGCGCGGGACCGACCAGACGCAGGGCTTCTACATCAGCTACCGGCTGACGGACGGGCGGCTCCTGCAGCGCTACTACAGCGTGGTCTATAACGAGGCGGACGCGCTGGCGTCCGGCAGCCTCATTTCACAGTTCTCCTCCGTCTACAACAGCCCCGACTGCGTGCGCATCCGCACGGGCTTCGATACGCCGCGCACGGAGGCGAACGTGCTCTCGTGCTATGTGTATTCCAACGCGTCGGACGCGGATCTGGAGCTGACAGGCGCGCATGCGTGGGAGCTCTATGCGGCCTGTCTGGCGGATATCAATGCGGGGCGCCTCGGCGCGGAGGACGTCAGCGGCGTCGGGACGAAGGACGACGCGGATTACACGCCGCTCTACCTGATGTTCATCGTCACGACCAACACCCCGGGCGAGACGGTGAACCTCTACGTCGATTCCATCCCGCTGGGCGCGGACGAGACCGTCCGCGTGCTGGAGCAGGCGGGCGCGGAGATCTATTGGAAGACGAGCTGACGAACGGAACAAAAACTCCGCCCGCGGGCCCTTTGGCCCGCGGGCGGTTTGTCAGTCGAGTACGACGCCCTTTTTCCTGCCGTTTTTCTTTCTCGGATACTCCCGGATCCGGGTGACAAAATCCAGATTGACGATCTCCAGTTCGCCCGTCTTCTTCTCTATGACCATACCGCCGTCATCAATTTCTTTTATCACTCCCTGTACGCTGCCGTCATTTGAAATGATCGTATAAATGATGCACGCTTCTCCGATAAACCGTTTTGCCAGTTCTTTCATTTCACGGTTCTCCTTGTTCTGCTTTTTTTGATTCAAAATGTGTCTGATTGCCGCCAATCTCCTTCGCTGCATTATCCGTGGGATAATCACAAGGAGGAACAGGGCAAGCAAAATGAGATAAAGACTGTCCATTTGCGTATTCCTCCCACAATTATATTTAGGAGATTTTATTCCCAGCTTTTGAGTAGCGCATTGCCTCCTTGCAGTACACCGACAGATTGACGATCCAGACAAGGCAAACCATAAGTGAGGGCAGAAAACCAATGTCGAACACAAGCGCACAGACCGCAAGCACAATCGCCAAAACCGTGCAGACCACATTTGTTGCGGAGTATGCTTTGAACGCACATTTGCCAATCATAATTTTCTCGGCTTCATCGCAGTCGTCAATCCACTTTTTTTGAAACCGCATATCATAGACGGATGCTTTCTTTTCGGGATTGGTCTGCTTGGTGGTGTCCACGCACTTTTGCTGAATCACCGTTGCCTCAGCCATTATGCCGAAAAAAGCAGCAACACCGATGAAAAAGATGATCGTGCTGTCCTTGCTGTCAAATGTCGCAAAGCCGCCGGAGTAGGACGCTGCAATCAGAAAATAGGAAAGGATGAAAGCTGCGCTTGTGAGCCAGATCACGGCGGACAGCTTTCTGTCGACCGCGTCCGAGACATCCTCATCCTCGCCGTCCCACGCAGCAACCAGTTTCTTTGCACGCCGATAAATCGGGATGCAGACTACCGGCACGATGACTGCCAGCGCCAGCATCAGCCAAGGAGCGATGTGCGTTCCGAAAAACGCTCCCGCTTCTTTCATCATGCCAACCAGTTGATCCAACCCGCCTTTTGCTGCACCGTGACCGGAATAATAACCGATCACGCCGCCGATGATCGCACATACGACCGTAAAAAGCAAAAATTTAGGCAGAGCTTTTCGATTTGCCTGTTTGATTTCGTCATTTTTCATTTTCAATTTCCTCCTGCAAATAGAAGACATCTTCTACCGTAACACCGCATACCTTCGCGATCGTCAGAGCAAGGGTGACAGACGGCGAATAATCGCCCCGCTCGATCAGGCTGATCGTCTGCCGCGATACACCGCATAGGCGTCCCATTTCCTGCTGATTCACATTTAGTGCAGCTCTGCGCTCCTTCAAACGATTTCGCAGTATCATACAGCACCTCCCTTGCCTGACAATCTTTCTTGTCTAAATGACAACTATCATTGTCATAACACAGGATACCACAGGAATTCCTTCCTGTCAATAGAACGCATGGAAAAGCTGCGGATAAAGTCGCCATGCCTGCCTGTTTGCGGCAGGAACACGATCAGAGAAAAACAAACTCCGGATGATGCAGCGCATCATCCGGGGTCTTGCTTGTGTTCAGGCCCTCAGACGGGGCAGGGGAGTCTTACTTGGATTCCTCGACGGTGTAGGCAGACGGAGCTGCGGGGACGCCGCGCTTCCACTCGATCAGGTTCACAGCGTAGAACGTGATGACGGAGACAAGGCTGCCGAAGACGACCGGCATCATGAACCACAGCGTACCGCCATCGGACAGGATCTGCCAGACGACGAAGGCAATGGTGCCGGTGAAGATGGAGATCATGCCGGAGTTCTTCGTGGCCTTCGGAACGGCAAGGCCGAGGCCGTAGGCCGCGAACGGGCCTGCGCAGCGGATGCCGAATGCGAAGGTGTTCATGGCGACGAGGGAAACACCGAACATGGAGATACACATGGCGATGAGTGCAGCGGCAACGTTGCAGATTCTGGTGTAGCGGATGGTCTGCTTGTCGTCGAGCTTTTTCTTGCCGCCGAAGCCGGGGTAGATGTCGTTGATGATCATCGTGGACATGCACAGCAGGTTGGAGTCTGCCGAGGACATGGTCGCGCAGATGATGGCAGCGGAGATGAGGCCGGTGATGACGCCGGGCGCATAGGCGCCGGTGACGACCATCATGGCGTTGGAGCCGTTCTCAGCAAGGCCGGGCAGCTGGTCCTTCAGAGCGAAGGCAGCGAGGCCGAGGAGGGTCGGGAAGATGGACATGGCAGCCATCAGGATGGCGCAGAGGAAGGACGCGCGGACTGCAGTCTTCTCGTCCTTGCAGGTCTCGAAACGGGAGACCATCTCGGGGCCGCAGAGGAAGGTGCAGAAGTAGTTGAAGAAATAGCCGATGATGGAGGCCCAGCCGATCTGGGCCATGTTCAGCTTTTCGCCGGGCAGAGCTGCGGAGATGGCCTGCCAGCCGCCCGCATACTTCAGGACGATCGGGGTGGCGATCGCCAGGCCGACGAGGATGATGCCGAACTGGATGAGGTCGGAGACCTGGTCAGCGATCATGCCGCCGAAGGTGGTATAGAAGATGGTGACAAAGCCGGCCAGCAGCAGGCAGACGTTCAGGGGGATCGACGGGATCAGAGCGTTGATGACCGCGCCGGAAGCGCCGATCTGGGAAGACGTCAGGCAGAACAGCGACAGAACGCTGAGCACGGCGGTGAAGTTGCTGGAGAGCTTGCCGAAGCGGCGGCCGACGACCTCGGGGATCGTGACAGCCATGGTCTTGCGGATCTTGGGTGCGAAGTAGGCCAGCGGGATCATGGCAAGGGACGCCGCCAGGACGTACCAGATCGCGCTGATGCCCCATGCGCCGAAGGCCTTCTGGGCCAGGCCCGTGGTGGAGCCGCCGCCAATGTTGTTGGCGGACAGGGAGAACGCGACCATGAACAGACCCATTCTGCGGCCTGCAACGAGATAGTCAGCGCTGCCCTTGATGTTGATCTTGCCGACGACATAGCCGATGATCATCATGCCGACCATGTACGCAAGGACAATGATCAATGCACCAGTTTGAATTTCCATATAGTTCCTCCTCAATTTCTTTCCTGAACGATGAATTCACAATTCGTTCATATTGCGTATTTTATCCGACAACACCGTATTTTGTAAATTGACGATTTCCACAAGGAAAATTGCCCGCTTTCTTGCAATATAGACAAACAGAGAGAAATGCTCAAAAAATTTCTGATTCTTCTTGGAACTGGATATTTTCGTTATCCCGTGCTGCGTCGCGGAAGACCGACAGCAGCTTTTCCGCGTATGCGCCGAGCAGGGGATAGAGGCAGCTCGTGCCCGCAAGCGTGACCCGGCACGGCGGCAGGCTCGTCAGCACGTCGTAGAGCGCGTCGAGATTCCGCCCGTAGCCTGCCGGCAGGGAGAATACGTGCGCAAAGCAGTCGTGCGCCGCAGCGCGGGAGACCAGCTCCCGGCAGTCGATCGTAACGCTCAGCGGCTCCATACGACCGTCCCTCCGTCGACGGTGAGCTCCGTAAAGCTCGCATAGTGGTCTGACGTGTAGAAATACAGTCCGTCGTTCGAGAAGATCAGCCGCTCTGCCCCGCGGGAATCCGCGCCATCGGTGTTGATGTCGCACTCGGTATAGCTCCGGCCGGTCTGCTCGGGCAGCAGCCCCTCGCGGTTGCCGAAGCGGTCGCCGCCGATGGCGGCCCCCTCCTGATAGACCTCGACGCTGCCGCCCTCCCAGCCGAGCGCGCGGGCCTCATCCTTCGCGATATAGTTCTCCGGCAGATGGCCGTAGGTGTCGAGATATAGAACGACATGGTCGACATCATAATAATAGGTATGCTCGCCGACGGTGTCCGTGGTCTCGGAGACCTCGTCCGCCGGGGCCGCTTCGTCCTGCGGCGCTTCCGCAGGAGTTTCCTCAGGGCTTTCCGCGGTGACGAACTGGTCGCCGGATTCCGGGGCCTCGGTCTCATCCGACAGGGCGGCGTCCGCCAGCTCCTGCAAAGTTGTAGTTGAGACACCCACTACCTGCACCATATCGCGCACTGTGCAGCCGCCCAGCACCAGCAGCGTCAGCGCCAGCAGCAGCGCGAGCAGTTTTTTCTTCATGATCATTCTCCTTTCAGTTCGCGCGCGATGGCCTGCATCAGGCGCTCAGGAAGCTTTTCTTCCTTCCGGTCATAGGTCACGAAGCCGTTGACCTCGTCCTCCACGTCGCTCAGCTGCGTGTAGACGTCGGCGGCAAGCCCGGCCTTCCGCGCCGGGATGATCTGCGTCTCATAGAGCTTCCGCACGGCCTCGCCCAGCGCCTCGGGCGTCTGATAGCCCTTGTAGCCGAAGTTCTTTTCGTTCCACGTGTGGCCCGCAACGGGCAGATTGTACCCGCCAAACTCCGAGAGGACGACGGCCCGGCCCTTCTTGTCGGGCCTAAAGCGGTAGGGCTTGAAATATACGTGCAGGCTCCTGACGTCGCTCACGCCCTGGTCATGCCAGCCGCTGGCGTGGTCGATGAGGCGCGTGGGGTCGAGCTTGCGGACAAGACGCGTGATCTGCTTCGCGTCGAACTGCCCCCAGCCCTCGTTGAACGGCACCCAGAGCACGATGCACGGGCAGTTCTGCAGCTGCAGGATCATCTCCTCCAGCTCCTGCCGGAAGCTGTCGCGGCCGTCCGGGTCGGTGCGGGCGAAGAGGCGGTAATGGCTGTCCTTGAGGTGGATGCCGGTGATGAGCGGGGCGGAGATGGTCAGCAGGTTATATCGCCCGCCGCCGGAGGGCATATCCTGCCAGACGAGCATGCCCAGCCGGTCGCAGTGATAGTACCAGCGCATGGGCTCGATCTTGATGTGCTTGCGCAGCATGTTGAAGCCGAGGCGCTTCATGAGCTGAATATCATAGATCAGCGCCTCGTCCGACGGCGCGGTATAAAGTCCGTCCGGCCAGTAGCCCTGGTCCAGGACGCCGTGGTGGAAATACGGCTGGCCGTTCAGCAGCAGGCAGGGATGCCCCGCCGCGTCCCGCCCCGTGCCGACGGTGCGCATGGCAAAGTAGCTTTTGACGGTGTCATCACCCAGCGTGACGGTCACGTCGTAGAGCTCCGGCGTCTCCGGCGTCCACAGATGCAGATGCTCCGGCGCGATGACGGCACTGCCGCAGCCGTCCGCGTCCGTCCCGCCCTCGGCGACGGGCTCGCCCTGATAGCAGACGGAGACCTTCGCACCCTGCGGCGCGGCAGAGAAGACCTGCCAGCGGATGCGCCCCTCCGGCAGCTCCGGGGTAAAGAGCAGAGACCCGATATACCGCTCCGGCACCAGCTCCGCCCACACGGTCTGCCAGATGCCGCTTTGCGGCGTGTACCAGATGCCGCCGCGCTTCGTCTTCTGCTTGCCGCGGGCAAGGGGGACGGTGTCCGTGTCGTCGCGCACGGCGACGGTCAGGGTATTTTCGCCCTCCCGCAGCAGCTTCGTGATGTCAAGGGTAAAGGCGGTGTAGCCGCCTGTGTGCGTTCCCGCGAGCAGACCGTTGACGTACACCCACGCCCGCTGGTCCACTGCCCCGAAATGCAGCAGCGTCCGCATGCCCGCCCGTTTTTTGAGCGGCAGCGGCCGCCGATACCAGAGCACCTGCCCCGGCCGGAGCGTCTTCCCCACGCCGGACAGCGGCGCTTCCGGCGAGAAGGGGACGAGGATCTGCCCGTCCCACGCGCCGGGGCAGGCGTCGGAGGCCGTGATGGCATAGTCCCACAGGCCATTGAGGTTATAAAAGCTCTCCCGCACGAGCTGCGGGCGGGGATATTCCTGCAGCACCTGCTGCTTGTCCAGCGTTTCGCCCCAGCGTGTCAGCATGCCGCATCCTCCTTTTTCCGAAGCGCCAGCACCGGCGGCAGGATCAGCAGCAGCACCACGGCCGCCGCCAGGAAAATGGACGGCGTCGGCACCGTCTTCACCACGCCGAGGTCCACGTATGTCGAATCGCTGCCGCGGATGACGGCCGCGCCGATCGCGGGCCCGAGGATCATCGGCAGCAATACGCCGAAGATCATCCGGATGCCCTGGAAATGCCCGGCCTTGCCGGCGGGCGTATGGTCACGGATGACGCCGGAGAGGATGGCCGTCACCAGCATGTAGCCCGACATCATCACGCACCCGGTCACGATCACGGCCAGCATCGACCGCGCGAAGAACATGCCGACCAGACCCGCGAACATCACGCCCGCCGCCGGCAGCACGCACGTTAACGCCCCGAGCCGGTCGATCACCCGGCCAGACAGCACGCTCACCACCGACGCGAAGATCAGCACGATCCCGAGCACGAGCGCATAGCCGTCAAAGTGCAGATAGTTCTGCATATAAATAATGAGATACGGGAAGAAGACCTGTACCGCTACAGAGAACAGGCAGAAGGCCGCGAAGGAGAGGTACAGCGCCGGATTCTCCTTCACCACCGCCGGCCGCAGGCCGTAGACGAGCGTCGGCAGATACGGCTCCTTCCTGGGCTCCAGCTTCGGCTCCGGGATGAGGAAGACGGACACGAGACCCGTCAGCACCACCAGCCCGCCGAAGACCCCGAAGAACTTCTGCCATTCGCCGCGCTGCGTCATGCCGTCAAACAGCCCGAAGATGACGAGCATGGAGATGAGCGGCAGGATGGCCAGCACGGATTCGGCCTTGCCCCGGGCCTCGTTCGGCACGGTGTCGGTGATCCAGGCGTTGAAGGCCGCGTCGTTGGCGGTCGAGCCGAAGAAGGTCATCACGCAGTCGAGCACCACGATCATGACCGCGGCTGCCGCCGTGGCCGCGGCCGCGGGGAACAGCTTCGCCGCGTTCTCGACCGTCACCAGTCCGAACGCCGCCGTGGAAAGCCCCCACAGCAGATATCCCCCGCAGATGAACAGCTTCCGCTTGCCCACCCGGTCAGACAGCGCGCCCATCAGAAGCGTCGTGAGCGTGGCAGCCGCCGCGCTCCAGCCGACCATGGCGGAGATGTAGCCGGGATCGGTGGAGATGGTGTTGTAGAGGTAGACGTTAAAATACATATTTTCGATCGTCCAGGCAAACTGGCCGACCAGGCCGACAAGAACGAGCGTCAGCCACACGCGCGGGGAAAGCTTTTTCATATCCGATTCCCTCCGGTCATTCAGATTCTGTGCTGCCGCAGTATTTGGAGTCAAGCGCGATATGGTCTTCGATGCAGAATTCACCCGTCCACGCGTTCGCCGTCACGCAGATCACGGACCGGCCGTCCGGCGTTTTTCCGGCGCTCGCGCAGCAGTTCATGGCTTCGGCGGTGTAGCCGGTCTTGGCGGCCGTGATCTCCGCCCCGCCGAGACTGTATTCGTGGTGGACGCGGTAGAGGAATTTATTCGTCATGGCCAGCCCGTCCGGATGCTGCTCCGTCCGGCTCGCGCGGTAGTTTTCCGCGCTGAGGACCTCGGCGCAGACCTCGTTCTGCAAAGCCGCCTGCAGGATCAGCGCGATCTCCCGCACGGTCGAGTAGTGGTCCTCGTCGTGCAGGCCGCTGGTGTTCATGAAGTGGGTGCTGGTAAGCCCCAGCGCGGCGGCCTTTTCGTTCATCATGGTCACGAACGCTTCCTCGCTCCCGGCGACGGCCTGCGCCAGCGCCTCCGTCGCCTCCGCGCCGGAGGGGACGACCGCGCCGTAGAGCAGATCCCGCATCGAGACCGTCTCGCCGTCGACAAACCCGGCCATAGACGCCCCGGCCAGATAGATGGGGTCGATGATGGCCTGCGTCATGGTGAACGTGGCGTCCAGATCCGGGAGATTTTCCGCCGCCACCAGCAGCGTCATGACCTTCGTCATGGACGCGGGATAGATCTTCGCGTCCGGGGCCTTCTCTGCCAGTACGGTCCCGCTCTGCACGTCGACCAGCACCGCGGAGGAGGAATAGAGCTCCAGATCGAGCACCCGCGTCGCCTCGGTCGACTGCGCGAGCGTCAGCGCGGGCGCCTCCGGCTCCGGTTCCGGCTCGGGCGCAGGCTCGGGCTCCGGTTCCGGCTCGGGTTCCGGTGTGGGTTCGGGTTCAGCGGGCGTCTGCGGCTCCGCAGGTGTCTCGGCGGTCTCGGGCGCGGTGATGGGGGTATCGAGATAGGGCTTTACGAACTGCCGGTGCGCGTAGAACGCCGCCCCGGCCAGAAGCGCGGCCGAAAGCGTCACGAGCAGCACGATGCGCAGCACGCGGCGGCGCCGGGCCAGCCGCCGGTCACGCAGCCGCCGGAACGCCGGGGCGTCCTCGGGAGAAAACTCGGATTCAGGTTCATGGTTCATCATAAGGTCTCCTGCGATTTCAGATATCTTTTCTATTTTACCACATTTTTTCCGCTGCGAAAAGAGGCAAAGCGCCGCTCTACCGGCGGTAGAGTCCGGGTCCGGTTTTTTAGATAGCATTTTGCGGCCGGGTGCGGTATAATGATCAACATAAAAATCAAATTCAAACCGGAGGTTCTTATGGACAAACGCTTTCAAATCGTAACGGATTCCTCCTGCGATCTGCCGCAGGCGATGGCGGACGAGCTGGATCTTGCCGTCCTGCCCCTGCATGTACATATCGGAGAAGAGACCTATGCCAACTATCTGGACGGCCGCGAGATCGGCTTCCATGACTTTTTTAACCGCATCGCCTCCGGGGAGAAGGCCACGACCAGCGCCGTGAACGTTGAGGAATTCAAGGTCGTCATGGAGCAGAAGCTGCAGGAGGGGCTGGATATCCTCTTCATCGGCTTCTCCTCCGGCCTCAGCACGACCTATCAGTCCGGCGCGATCGCCTGCCAGGAGCTGCAGGAAAAATACCCCGAGCGCCGCCTCATCGCCATTGACTCGCTCTGCGCGTCCATTGGCGAGGGCCTGCTCGTCTACCTCGCGGCCAAAAAGCAGCAGTCCGGCGCGTCTATGGACGAGGTCGCGGACTTCGTCCGCGAGACCATCCCGCATCTTTGCCACTGGTTCACGGTCAACGACCTGATGTTCCTCAAGCGCGGCGGCCGCGTCGACGCGGCGACGGCCCTCGTCGGCACCGTCCTGCAGATCAAGCCCGTCATGCACATGGACGACGCCGGTACGCTCAAGAACGTCACCAAGGCCCGGGGCCGCAAGGCCGCGCTCAAGGCCCTCGCCCAGCGCCTGGCCGACACCGCGACTGACCCCGCCGACCAGACCGTCTTCATCTGCCACGGCGACTGCCTGGACGATGCGGAGTACACCGCCGAGCAGATCCGCGCGCTGGTCCCGGTCAAGGATATCATCATCAACTACGTCGGCCCCGTCATCGGCGCCCACACCGGCCCCGGTGTCATCTCCATCTTCT
>ERZ773139.824-NODE-824-length-38759-cov-4.290668_pt1 | contig 38759 bp, 22 predicted proteins | sample MGYA00580854_ERZ773139 | MGnify/ENA primary metagenome ERZ773139 (study PRJEB29015, sample SAMEA2737809) | human gut metagenome | biome: human gut; feature: human-associated habitat; material: faeces | place: China | collected 2012 ...
TCGGCAAGGTGCCCGACGACGAACCGGAACTGCCGCACGCAATCATCGGCATGAAGCTCGCCGAGAAGTTCAAGGAGAAACCCGAGGTCTGCAACGCCATCGGCGCCCACCACGACGAGGTGGAGATGACTTCGCTCATCGCCCCGATCATCCAGGTCTGCGACGCCATTTCGGGCGCACGCCCCGGCGCACGCCGCGAGGTGGTCGAGAGCTACATCAAGCGTCTGAAAGAGATGGAGGACATCGCCCTGTCGTATCCCGGCGTGGTGAAGACCTACGCCATTCAGGCCGGACGCGAACTGCGTGTGATCGTCGGAGCCGACAAGCTCTCGGATCAGGAGTCGGAGGGACTGTCGCACGACATCGCCAAGAAGATCCAGGACGAAATGACGTACCCGGGTCAGGTGAAGATCACCGTCATCCGCGAAACGCGCGCCGTAGCCTACGCCAAGTAGGAGACAACGCACTACGACAAAAAATCCCTCCGGACAACCCGGGAGGGATTTTTTTAACCCCAGAAAAGAGAAAAACTCCGCTGTTCATACGGATTCCGGACAATAAGGCATCCAAAACAAAATCCGACGGGAGCTGCACCACCGAATCGCATGACAATAGCATAACTACGCAAAACCCATGAAACACTCCGGCATCCTGCGAAGCCTCGGCTTGTGGTGGCTTCTGCTGTCCGTGACGACTGTCACGGCCGTATCCGCGCCCTGCGACACGCTCCGCGTCGCTTTCCTCACGGACATTCACGTGACGCCCGGCAACGCGCAGGACTCGCTGCTGCGCATCGCCATCGACGAAATCAACGCCTCGCCGTGCGACATCGTTCTTTTCGGCGGCGACCTCACCAATCTGGGCAGCGACGCCGAGCTGGAACACGTCCACGCACTGATCTCCCGGCTGCGGAAACCGTGGTGCGCCGTTCCGGGCAACCATGAAACCACGTGGTCCGAAAGCGCCTGCACGACGTTCGCCCGAATCTTCGGCCACGACGGACGCGTCGCTTTCCGCGCCGGAGGCTACCTCTTTCTGGGCTATGCCTCGGGGCCGTTCATGAAGATGGCCTTGGGCGCCGTACGCACCGAGGACCTCGCATGGTTAGCTGAGGAAGCCGCCAAAGCGCGCCCCGGCGAGCGCATCGTGAGCCTCTGCCACTACCCGCTCAACAGCGATCTCACCAACCGCTCCGAGGTCACGGCGACACTCCGCCGGCTGGGCATTCCCCTCACGCTGTTCGGCCATTATCACCGGGCTCCGTCGCTCTTCAATTTCGATTCCGTGGCGGGAATTCAGGGCCGCGCTCTGGCGGGCGGGAAGCAGGGTGCGGCAGGATACACGCTGCTTGATTTCCGGGGCGATTCGGTTCGTGTGAGTGAGAAGGTGTTGGGAGCCACGCCGCGCGTCTGCTTTGCGATCGGCATGCACGACGACCCGCAGGTCTCGGCCATCGCCTCCGACCCGGCGCCCGAAACTCCCGACTACGCGGACCATGCACAGTTGGTGTTGCAGGACAGCGCGACGATTTACACCGGGATCGCATTCCACGACGGGATGATCTATTACGGAACGACACAGGGCGTGCTGCGGGCCTACGATCCCCGGCGGGGCCGCGAAGTGTGGCAACAGCGGCTCGGAGGCGCGCTGTACACCACGCCCCTTGCGGCCGAAGGCGTCGTCATCGCCGGGACGACGACCCGCGGACTGTGTGCTTTCGACACCCGCACGGGCCGCGAACGGTGGCGGATCGACACCCCGACGCCGATCGTCGGGCAAGGTCTCGTTGCGGGCCGCGGACGCAATGCAGCCCTCTACATCGGCCTCGGCAACGGCACGATGGCTAAAATCGCCGTGCGCGACGGACGCATCCTGTGGCGTTACGACTACGGACGCGGACAATCGCAGGGGCAGCCGGCGCTGGCCGGCTGCTGTCTGGTATTCGGCGCCTGGAACGGCCGTCTCTACTGCCTCGACGCCTCGACAGGCGCGCTTCGCTGGACGTGGAGCAACGGATCGAAGAGTTTATTTCTGGCGCCGGGCAACATCGTTCCCCGAATCGCCCGGGGCCGTGTGTTCATCGACGCCCCCGATCGGGCCGTCACGTGTCTCGATCTCGCCTCGGGCCGTGTCGTATGGCGCTGCCGCGATTACAAGGCCCGCGAATCGTCGGGGCTGAGCGCCGACGGCAATCGCTTCTACGTCAAGACGATGGACGGCGAACTGCTGGCTATCGACACTACGCAGGACACTTTCCGCGAGGAGTGGATTACCCCGGTGGGGTTCGGTTACGACTACACGGCATGCCCCGTAACCGTGAGCAGCGGTGTCGCTTACCTGGCCGACCGTTCGGGCCGCATCGCCGCCGTACGCGAGGACGGGACATTGCTCTGGTGCGTGAAATGCTGCCAATCGGCGGCAAACTTCATCGCTGCCGCCCCCGACGGTTCGCTGTGGACGACCTTCGCCGAAGGAAAGATCTTCCGGATACCCCCGGAACGGTGATTCCGGAACCGCCGAAGGCCGGAGCACTTTTGTGTTCCGGCCTTCGATCCGATCCGACGATTTCTACGATAACATAGCCATATGGCACTGCACGCCCTGATGGTTGATGTCCAAAGCCTGTGCGGCCTTGAGATGCTTTTCGGCATTTTCGCTATCGCCGAGTCCCAAATATCCCAATCCCATCATGTAGTGGCAATGTACCTTATTCCGCCTGTTCAAATCGTCCTCCCAGATCAGCAGATCGGGTAACGAAACCGCAAAATAGTCGATCTTGACATCATTGTCCAGATTCGCTTTGCCATATTCGATCAGGCGGTTGAAACGGCGTCCGGCCTCCTCCTTATCGCCGAGTTTCAGCCACGCCAAACCCTGATAGAAAATTTTGTCCGGCTTCTGATCGTTGTAATACATGGCGTCGCAGAGTTCGCTAAGACCCTCACTTGCAAGCGAGAAGCAGCGCTTCGCCTCATCCGCCATGCCCTTGCCCTCGAACGCGCATCCCATCCAATAGTTGAAATCGTTTTCCTGAGCGCCGCGCAATTTTCCCTCGCCAAGATTGTGGGGATAATCATAACACTCTTTCAAAAGACCGATGGCTTCGTCGAAGCGCCGATCACGAAGCGCCGATTTGGCCAGCTCCACTCGGGCGTATTGATACTGCGTCGGCACTTTGCCTTCGCCGCCCTCCCAAGGATGGAATTTCCGCCGACCGATCATATCTTTGGCCCTCCGGTACTCTCCGAGCTGATTGAGCAGCGTCACGTATTCGAGATACAGGTCATCACGCATGCCGACCTGGTCGAAATACTTGTCCAGGAAAGCCTTGCGCTCGCCATGCGGCTTTTGCAACCGCTTGTAGAGCTGATCGAGCTCCATCAGGATGCGCGTATCCGTCGTATCGGCGGCAAATGCCTGCTCCAACAACCGCAACGCCTGCTCCGTCCGCCCCAGCTTATTGAAATATCCCAGCGCCAGATTGCGCAGGGCCGTCGGGAACGTCTTGTCGATACGCACCGAATGCTCCCAGCATGCGATGGCCATGTCGTGCTGACGCTTGTCATACCAGAGGTTTCCGAGGTAATAATACGCCTTGACATCCTGCGGGTTGACCTCAACGGCTTTTTGCAAAGCGAGAATCGCCTCCAAACGGTTGGGGAAACAATATTCGGGATTCGCAGCGGCTCCTTTCTCAAAAGCGCCCACGGCGCCCGCATACCCCATGTAATAATAGACCATAGGGGAGATTTGCTCACAGACCTCCGTTGCCGTTTCAAGCACGTCGATACACTCCCGGTTCATTCCGGCATTCAGATAATCGAGGGCCAATTCACAGTAATTGTGTGAATCCAGCCGCATAATCCCGATAAATGCCTGTTTGTCGGCGGCGTCACCCGAGTTCAGGTATTTTTCGTACAGAGCCCCGAAATTAAACTTCTCGTCGGCCAAAGCCGCCCCGATGACTTCAGCGGCCTCGTCCGTTCTGCCCAACTTGCGCAAAATGGCCGCTTTCAGGTGAAGCCCCAGCATGTTCGAACCATTTCTGTTAAGCGACTTGTCGATTTCGTCAAGCGCATCCCCGAAATTGCCTTTGATACAGGATATTTGTGCCAGCGAGAAATAACCGCTGTCCTGCCATGCGGAGTTCCAGCATGCCTTATAGAAACTTTTGTACGCTTCGTCCAGCCGGCCCTGGAATTTCAGAGCCAGCCCCAGGTTGTACAGGGGTTCGCCGTCATAAGGATTCGGATTGCGCTCCAGCTGACGCTTGACAGCCGTCCGCAAATAGGTCTCGGCCTCTGCGAACCGGCCTCTGCGCAACAGCCACAAACCCATTGCATTATTGTTGCGAATGTCCATGGGATCACGCTTTAGCGCCTCCAAATAATAATCCGTCGGATTATAGGTGGCGTGGCGATACTGTTCGATATGAAGCCCCGTCATAAACAGCTCTTCGCAAGTAGCGATATCCTCAGGGGCCTTCGCAGCGGTCGCAGGATCGGGAATGTCGCCGCTTACCGGTTCGTGCTTCCAATCCAATACCCGGCGGCCCTCTTTATAAAGGGCGATTTCGAGATCCTCGATCGCGGCTCCCTCGACATCGACCTCCCGGACAAAGACATCCTCCACGGAAAGATCCTTCACTTCGTCGTAATAGACCTTCGCGCCATCTTTCAGGACGATATTCACCCCCTTCTGTCCGGATGTCGCAAACACCTTTATGACCGCTTTGCCATGCCCGGCTTCGAGGTTGAGCAACAGATCCTCGTTGGCATTCTTAACAACGCCGAGTTCCCGATACGGCATGAAGTACTGCGTAAAACGCTTCTCCTCATAGGGCTGCAACCAGGTAAAATCGGGTTGATTGTCGGTGTAAACGCCCGTCATCAGCTCGATATACGGACCATCGGCATCCGTCAGATTCCGATCCCACGCGACGCCGAAATCCCCGCAGCCCCACGTCCACTGTTTCTTGCCGGGAGAAATATTGTGGTTGGCGACGTGCAGCAGCCCGGCACGGGTATCGTTTTCATAACCGCCCACGAAGTCGTATTTCGACTGGATCGCCATATAGGAGGTCGGCACCGGGATATTCTTATACCGCGAAATGTCCGTTCCCGGAGAATAGTCCATCTTATAATAGACTCCGGTGGCTATCGGGAAACTCGACACGTCTCTTTTTCCGTGGTCGAACACCGCATTGACATCCGACGGAAAAACGCTCTGGTAATCGTCATTGACGGCCACAGCCGGGTTGGCCCACCAAAGGAACGTTTGAGGAACAGGCGTCGGGTTATACACCCGGCCCTGAATCTCCAGGTAGGCTTTCCCGGGGCGAAGCGTAAATCCCGCAGCGCCTCTTTGGTGGAACATGCGCTCGCGTTCGCTGACCCATACGGTCGCGCCGCCGTCTTTCAGCTCCTCGATGGCCCAATCGACCGGAGTATAGGTGCTGGGGCGGTGGTGCTGCGGCCAGTTGAACTCGATGCCTCCCGAAATCCAAGGTCCGGCCAAACCGACCAAAGCCGGTTTGATGACGTGGTTGTAGTAGACGAAATGGCGCTCCTTGATTTTATCATAGGCCATCTGCACCCGGCCGCCGAGCTCCGGAAGGATCATGATTTTCACATATTCATTCTCGAGCCACAGCGCCTTGTACGTCTTATCCACCGCCTCGTCCTCGATCTTCTCGATGACGGGATAGGGATAGACGACCCCGCTGCTGCCCTGATAAACGCGCTTTTCGAGGAACATCGGATTCTTTTCCGGTTTCCCCACCTCGTAGGTAGGGATGACGACATCCTCTTGCCAAACTTTAACTTTCATACTCAACAGTTACTATTTTACCAACTCTTTTTCGATCTCCTCCAAGGATTTGTTCTTCGTCTCGGGAACATAGCGGCCTATGAACAGGAAGCCTCCCAGACAGATCAGCCCGTATATGGCGAATGTTCCGGCGGCGCCCAGCGCGCTGTTCAGCAGCGGGAACGTGTAGGTCAGGACAAAGCAGGCCGTCCACAGCGCAAACGTGGCTATCGACATGGCCGCACCGCGCACCGCATTGGGAAATATCTCGGACACCACGACCCACATCACGGGAGCGAGGGACATAGCATAGCAGGCGATGGCCAGCACCACGATCACGAGCAATACGACACCGGTGATCTGGAAACAGTATACGACGGCCATCATAATGTAGATCAGCGCCAATCCGCCGGAACCGATCAGCAACAGCGGCCGGCGTCCCAATTTATCGACCAGGAATAACGCCACAAAGGTAAACACCACATTGGTCACGCCGGTAATGACAATGTTCATCAGAATATCGGACACGCTGTATCCCGCCGATGAGAATATCTCCTGCGCATAGTTGAATATCACGTTGATGCCGCACCACTGCTGGAAAACGGCGAGCACGATGCCGATCATCAGCACACGGCGCATCGACGGATGCAGGATCTGGGCAAGGCCCTGCGCCGAAGAGCGGCTGCGGTCGGCCGAAATCGCCTGTTCCATCTCTTCGTATTGCGCCCGGACCTCATCTTCGCCCATGATCCGGGACATGATGCCGAACGCCTGTTCCTTCATCCCTTTCACCGCCAGCCAGCGCGGGCTTTCGGGAATCAGAAAGGCCATCACGAAAAAGAGCCCGGCAGGTATGTTCTCCGCCCAGAACATCATCCGCCAGCCCGTCTGTCCGTTCCAGGATTCACGAATGTCCGCGACGGTCGCTCCGGCAGCCACCGGCTCGGCCAGAAGCCAGTTCACGAGCTGCGCCGCCAGGATGCCGAGCACGATCGTGAGCTGGTTGAGCGACACGAAACGCCCCCGAAGCCGGGCCGGGGAGACTTCGGCGATATACATGGGGGAAAGATTGGAGGTGATGCCGATGGCAAATCCGCCGAGAATCCGGTACAGGATGAACATCGTGAACGTATTCGCAGCGCCCGTGCCCACCGCCGAAACCAGAAACAGAGCCGCGGATATGACGAGCATCTTTTTGCGCCCGTAACGGTCGCTGAAGAAACCGGCGATCAGCGCTCCCGCGAGACAGCCCACCAGGGCGCTGCTCATAGCCCATCCCTGCAAGCCGGGAGAGTTGCAAATGTCGAAAAACGGCTCATAAAACGGCTTTGCGCCTCCTATGACCACCCAGTCATAACCGAACAGCAATCCGCCCATTGCCGAAACAAGGGAGATGAACAATAAATAAGTTGTTTTTTGAGACTTCATGGTTCGTTCGGGTTTTGGTTCTTTCAGCACGGCCGGACTTTTATCGTCACGATCTTGTAAGGCTCGATGTCCAGCTCGATGACATTATCCTTCATGCCGACCTCGGACAATTCACGCTCGTCGGCAAGGCACAGCCAGGCCCGGTCGCAGCGATGGTTCAGGGTCAGCCGCTCCCGCTGCATCTTCGAAGACGGATTGCACAGCCGGATGACGATGCCGTCCCCGCACTCCTCCTTTTTGACCGCATGCAAGGTCACGGCATCGTTCGACTTCCCGATGAACGAGTGCGACAGCGGCAGCCCGCCGCGGCGCGTGCCGGGCGCGTGCTGATATACCGCGGGAGGAACCGTATAGCAATAGGCCGTCTTTATGACATCCCCCTCCAGATAATCTCCGGCATGGAAATTCAAGGCATATTCGAAAATCTGCTTCCCCTGGGACTGGGCCGGATTCTCATCGAACTCGATAAACACGTCCCCGTGAATGGGGAACGTCTGCGTCACGGACCTCAGCAAGGTCAGCTCCACGACGGATTTCCCGTCGATCACATCGGTACGGTATTCGTGAATGCCCCTGCTCATCAGGGCCACACCCCGTTCCCCGTCGGAAATGTCGATGAACTTCTGCATCGGGTGGCACAGAATCTCGTCCCCGGTACGGCCGTTGCGATCGGTCGTATAGTCGATCGGCCGCTCGACGATCTCGAAGGAACCGTCGCTGTGGGATTCGGTCGCGGCGATGCCCGTGGGGAACAGGACCGAGAGTTTGTGATCCTCGACGACGTTGTTGACCACCGTTTTGAATTTCAGCGTCTTGGAACCCCGCTCAAGCGACAGGGTCGAAACGATATCGACATCCCGATAATTGGCACTGCGCCGCTTCTTATCCTTCTCGACCCCTATCGGGAGCCGCAGTTTGTAACAAACGTCCACGCAGCCCCGGATCGAGGAATTTTCCCGGATGCGCAGCTCGGCCGCCGAAGCCAACGGAATGTGTATCTGATTGAAAGACGGCTCGATATTGACCCAGACATTGCCGGCATCTCCGCTGTCGCGCAAAATATGGGTGCGCTCCAGCAATGCCCCCGTTTCGAGGTCCTCGATGCGGAGCGTACAATCCGGATTAACCGTGACTTTCAATTTGCCGTTATTGAGCGACCCGTCGCGGCAAACGATCGGCTTGTACGGGAAATAAGGCTCCCCGAAAGGATTCTCCTCCGAATTCGGGTTCTTGCTCCGCTCCACCCTCAGGGTCTTGTAGCCCAAAGCGGGAATATCCTTTACAAAGAGGTCGGCGGTAAATGTCCGCACGAAAATCGACTTGGGCCGATTCTCCGGATTCACGGCGCCTAAAACGGCATCGCTTCGATCGTAGATGTAGCTGTCCACGACATTTCCGTCGAAATCCTTCACGGTGAGCGTCTTGGCATAGTCCTCACGGGGCAGGTTGATTTTCAGACGGATCACACCGTCGTAGGTATACGGCAGCGGATTGAAGACGGTGAGCAGGATCTCGTCCGCATCGACGGCCGTCGTGTCGATCTGCCGGATCACGTTCTCGAATCCGCGGCGGGCGACGGCCTGCGCAATATCTATCGCCTGATTTATGATATAAACGGAGTTCGACACGATCTCCTTGGTTCCCGCTCCGTGAATGGAGTCGTGAGCCTCGACCTTCATGATGTTGCGCCATGCCTCCATCAGAATGTCTTTCGGATAGGCATAGCCGTACTGCTGCATGAATGTCGCATAAGGCTCGATGTAGTGCAGCAGCATCGTTTCGGCCTTGGCGGCCAGCTGCTTCAGGAACGTCGTGGAACTGATGGTTTCGCTGTGTATCTTGCCGATGGGGCCATAGCGCATCTCCCCCTTGAGCACCTCCAGCGCGGACAGATCGACATCCTTCTTGAAGTCGTCGAAATACTGTCTCAGATCGCTCTGGACGAGCTCTACCTTGTCGCCGCAAACCTCGTTCGCGGTCTTCATAGCCGAGGTCAGCTCGGGTACGGGGCACGAAAAGTCAATGCCCTCCATGGCGATCTTCACATTTTTGCTGTGGCTGTTGCGAACCGTGTGCAGCACATTGTCTATCGCCCCGGGAATCTCCTCCCGCCTGATCCGGATATCGGGCTCCAGCTCGACGGCGGGCTGCCATCCGAACACAGGGTCGCAGCCGAGGGTCAGCTTGCGCTTGTCGTTGAACAGGCACTTCCAGCCTCCGAATTTATTCATATCCCCGCCCAAGATCACCGGCACCGTGAAATAGACGAAGAAATTGCATCTGAACCAATCGCCCAACCGGGACGCCAGAACCCGGGACCCGTCCGGAGCCTCCCAGTAATACTCGTTGAATTTCAATTCATTGAGCGGAGCACCCTTGTAGAATATCAGTTCGTCTATACCGAAATTCTTATAAATCTGGGGCAGCTGCCCGATCTGTCCGAACGAAAAGATCGAATACCCGATATCCATCCGCTTGCCAAATTCGAGGCTCACCTGTTTGCCGAGCAGCAAATTCCGGATCAGGGACTCGGGATTGGCCGACGTATGGTCGGGAAGAGTGTACCAAGGGCCGATCTGCAACTTCCCGCTGCGCACCAGCGCCTCGATCTTCGCCCTGTTATAAGGCTTGATGGCCAGATAATCTTCCAGCACGACCGTCTGCCCGTCGATGATGAACGTATGAAAGTCCGGATCGTTGTCGAACATCGCCATCAGACGGTCCATCATTTCGACCAAAAGCAGCCGCGTTTCCTGGAAATTGCTGCGGTGCTCCCGGTCCCAGTGCGTCTGACACACCACATGTATTCTGGTTTTGCTCATCGCCGGATCATTTTAGATAAAAAACCTCCTCCAGCGGAATGGAAACCGGCGAACAGTCCGGATTCACCTCCATGATGTCGGCCATATATTTCCACCATTTCCGAACGATCTCCTCATCGCCTATATCCTGCGAGCCGCTCTCTCCCGCCACCTTCTGAACAGCGAAGAGCGTGTCGGTCTCGTCGTCGATGAATATCGAATAATCGCTCACGCCGCTGTCCTTTATCTTCTTCATCAATTCGGGCCAGGCTTCGTTGTGCCTGCGGATATACTCCTCCTTGCAGCCCGGATTCAATTTCATTTTGAATGCAACTCTTTTCACAGTATTCTAATTTTTCAGTTGTTTTTCGAGTAATTCCTTCACTTCGGCGAGCGATCCGGCAAAATCCGTACACATGCACTTGGTTCCGCCCTGCTCGATATTTCCATGAGCGACCCCGATAAAAGGGGTTCCCATCAGCCGCAGGGAACCCGCATCCGAACCGGAATCCCCGACGCCCACGTAGTGTTCCCGCTCGTCCATAGTGAAACCGATGACCTGCGCCGCCTCGAAATAGATATTGGGCCACGGCTTGGCGATGGCATTGCCCATCGTTCCGCACGCACCGCCCTTCTTCGCCAGAGTTCCCGAGGTCAGCACGGCATCGAAAAACTCCGTGGGTTCGCCGAGCCCCAGTTTGTCCATAGCCTGCTTCAGCTCCGGCCACGCCTTATAATACAGTCCCGAGGTGACGATGCCTATTTTGACCCCGTTCTCCTTCAGCATCAGCAGCAGTTCCTTCAGCCCTTCGGCGGGCTCGAACGCATCGATGTCCAGCTCGCCGGCATTCAGTTTCTGCATATACTCCTCGGCAATATCCGTATACAAGCCCTGCAATTCGCCGAGCGCAGCCCGGGGACAGTAATGCTGAATACAGTAAAGCAGGTGCTCCGGCACGGTCCGTCCCGAAATATGGGGCAGTTCGGAGCGATCGAACGCAGCGACCGGCGGCATGCCCAAACGGTTCCGCATCCGGTTGACCGTTTCGAGGATGACCGCGATCCAGAACGCTTCGCTTTTGACACACGTGCCGTCCAGATCCAGAAGCACCCCCTTTATCGGAGACTCGATCCGCGCAGGCAGCATTGCGAACGACGGGAACAGACCGACCTTATTGTTGAGAATGACCTCGACGCTGCTTCCCCGAAAAACGAAAATGAATTCGTGCGCCTTGTTGACGGCGAGCATGGTCACTCCCTGCTCGCCCGCTTTCAGCGTTCCCCGGCCCGGAATCTTACACCATTCCAAATGACTCAGGTCGTCGCCGTACAGTCCGACATTGAACAGAGCAGGGTCCAACTCGGTCGCATCGACAACGCCCGCCGTCTTGAATTCTATCTTGGATACCATCATTTACTTCGATTATGATCTATGCCGTTGCAGAGAGGATCGCAATGGAAATCAGAGCCACGACGATCCCGATGTAATTGAGCGGCGAGAAGCGCTCCTTGAATCCGACGATGCCGCAAAGGACCGAAATGGTCAGGACTCCGATCGCGTAGATACTCGCCAGGATGGAGCCGTCCCAGCCTCTCTCCGTAAGCTGCCCCACTCCGAAAAGATAGAGCGAGAAACAACATACGCTGACCAGCCCCATGACCACACCGCCTATGACATTGCGTTTTTTCAGAAAGCCTTCCACACTCATCTTTCCGGCAAGCATGGAGGCGATGAACGTAACGATTCCGACCAGGAAAGCCATGATAAAGACGACGAACACCACATTCGTCACATCCGAAGCATCGGCGCCGCTGTTGACCCGTCCGAGGCTCAGCATCAGAAAGTCGTTGACGCCCGAACCGACAAAGACGAACAACGGAAGAAAATAGTAGATCTTTTTCCACTGCACCCCTTTGGAAATGCCCTCTCCCTTGCGGACCGAGATCATAACCAATGCGACAATCGCAGCTATAATTCCCAGAATCTTGATGCCCGTCACGGTTTCATCGAACAGCACGATCGACAGGGTCACGGGGATCAGCAGCGAGAGTTTGCTCGAAATGCTGGTCACACCGATGCCCAATTTTTTCGTCACATAGCTGTTCAGGTTGAAATCAACGAGGGAAATGCAGCCTAACCCGATCGCAAAAGGGAGCCAATCGACAGCTACGGTCGAAGCTACGGTCGGTTTTTCGGCACAAATGAAGTAGGAAACGACGGCCGATGTCAGGTAGTTGATCACGGTGGCGAAGAACGGCTCCACACCGTACTTATCCCAGAACTTGAACGTAATAAAGAGTCCCGCCGCACAAAAAATACCGAGAATGAATATCAGCATAGTGATTTTAAGGTTATTTTCTATGAATGCCGACGCCGGGCCGGCAAATCCCCTCCGAAACAGATATGATGGCCGAACTATACAAGCACCGGGGCTTGCATAGTTCGGTTCATAGCGGATGGTTCCGTCATTTCACGACGGGAGAATAGGTTTCCAGCTTGACATTGCGGTCCCGGACCACGAGCGTGTCCTTCACGGTATGGAGTTCGTTCGTCGCAGGATCGGTATAGGAATAAGCCAGGTGCAGGACATTGCGTTTCTTGCCGCCCCACATATCCCCGTCCTTGACGAACTCGCCCGTACCGGCGACAGGCGCATACGACGCATCGCTGCTCGTAACGGCACACTTGCCGTCCGCATCGAAAGTCAGGATCAGAGCGATCTTACCGGGGCTGCTGCCGTCGGCCTTGCGCACCGGCGTCACGAAAGAAGCCTGATTTCTCGATATGGTCGTAATATCCGCGAGTTCGCACTTCTCCACATATTTGTGACGGTATACGACCTTCTTGTCCGTTCCGTATTCATCCTGGCCCCGGTACAGGTACTTGCCATGCCAGGCATTGATATACCGGATTCCGTAGATCGTGAAATCCATCGGCTTCACATACCAATCCGTGTCGATTCGGCGGTCGGCATTCGGATGGGCCGGAACCCCGTGCAGCACGGAATCCGTCTGCGCCCTTACGATGCGCACGGGAATCACGTACTTCAGCTCCTTAGAGTCGGCATCCTCGAAAAATTCATCGGTGAGGCTGATGTCCAGATACCCCTGCATGCTGCCCTTCGGAATCACCATGATTCCGCCCTCGTGAAAATTGTAGTACGAGTGAGGCAGCGCCTTCAGCTGCACCCCCGTAGAGATTCTCCGCAAGGCTCTCGTCGATCACGTATTCGACCTCGCGCGACCGGTCATTGGCATAGACCCCGGCCATGGTGCATCCGATCTTGAATTCGCCCCGGTTATCGGGAGCCGTCGAATCCACCTGCTCGTCCTCGCCCAGAATAAGCACGCGGGAAGGATACTGATACGGGAAATAGGTGGCATTGTACTTGAAATCGGGGAAATCCTGCTCCGCATTTTCGCAGGCACCCAGCATGACCGCAGCGGCGGCCATCGCCCCATATATAATTCGATTGTTCATTTTCATAGCTTTGCTGTTTTATCGTTATTTCCAACCATCGTTCTGTTTGAGTGCGGGGAAACTCAGCACGTCCCGCTCGGGCAGCGGTCCGTAAATCATGTAGGGTTCAAACACGCGAGGCTCGATGTCCATATATTCATACTCGCCGTTTTCAATCCGGACGCCGCGGGCCGTTTCACCGAGGGGCAGGTTCCAGCGACGAAGGTCATAGAAGCGGAAGCCCTCGAACGCCAGCTCCAAACGGCGCTCGTTGCGAATCAGCTTACGCATGTCGTCCCGGCCGGTAATCGAAGCCAGATAGCCGTCGGGCTGGGCGATTCCGGCGCGCTTGCGGATCTCGCCGATAACCTCACGGGCGGTCTTGCCGTAGCCCGGAACCGCATAGTCGGGACCGCCGAATTCATTCGCCGCCTCGGCATAAGCCAGGAAAATCTCGGTATAGCGGACATGCACCCAATAGTGCTTCTGATTGGTCACGGCGCCGTCGTTGTTGAAGTTGACATCCTCACGGACCAGCTTGCGAAGATAATATCCCGTTCTCGTCGAGAGCTCCGTGCTGTCCTTGGCGTTCAGGCCGCCGCCGACTCCGGTCACGATCTTCGCATTCTTGAAAGTCGATCCGTTATAAATGACGCTGCGGGCCAGACGGGGATCTCTATTCGCATAAGGATTCTCGGGATCAACAGTATATTGACTATCGGGGTCTCCATAGGGATAACCGTCGGCCATCGGGAATGCGTCCACAAAATTCTGCGTCGGGTTTACATCGCCGTTGCCGTTGAGCGAGGGCGGGAATACGCGCTTCTCCAAACTGCTGGTCTGGTCCAGATTCTGAGTGCGCCAGCACATCTCGTTATCGTTCCTGTCATCGAGAGGAACGCTGTTGACCTGAGCGCCCTCGAAATAACGATGTCCGTTAGGCGAGAGGACAATATCCTTCAAAGCATCCGCCGCCAACTGCGCAGCCTTCTCCCACCGTGCGTCACCTTCGTTCTGCCCGTCGGGATTGTATGCCGGGCTGGCCGCCATCAGCGCGACTTTGGCCTTGTATGCCAGAACAATCCGCTTCTGTATGCGCTGACGGAACAGATCGCCCATCACCATATTATAGTCGGCCACGGAGACATCCCCGTAAACCTCAGGTATTTCCGCCTCGTTCGAAATGTTCTTGTAAACGAAGGGCAGAAGATCGGCAGCGGCATCGAGGTCGGCATAAATCGACTCCAACGACTTCTCGAAAGTTTCACGGGGAATGTCGTAATTCGAGCCCTCGTTCAGATACCGGTCCGTGATCTGGATGCCATACAGCTGACCGCCGACCTTTCCGGCCACATCCTGCAAGGCATAGAATTTATGAACGGCCCTCAAGGCATACGCCTCTCCTTTCAAACGGGCCAGAAAGAGCTTGTGGGTGGCGTCGTTCTTGCCCCATCTCACGTTATCGACGACCTCATAGAGGAACTGGTTCAGGTAGTTGATGGCCCGCATGGAGGCAGCCCACTGGCTGATCGGGCTGTAATTGGCACTCCAGCGACCCTCGGCCATCAGCCGGAACTGGTTGTTCGAATCGTTCGATACGGCATCATCGGTCGCCACATCGCTGAAATTCCACTGCTTGCCGGTGGGCAGCATCGTGTAGCCGTTGAACAGGATGCCTTCAGCGTAGATGTTCTCGGTAAGCCGGTCCTCGGTATCGTGCGTGTCGTTCATCGGCTCCAGAATATCACACGAAGCAACCGTCAGCGACACGAATCCGATAAGGAATGAATATATTGTTTTCATACAGTTAATCTATTTATTAAAACGTTGCATTCAGACCGATGGCAAAACTGCGTGTCTGGAGCGATCCCGTGGATTGGTTGCGATAGGCGTTCTGCGTTCCGACCAATGCGACATCCGAAGCCAGCAGATATACGTCCAGGTGGCCGAGTTGCAGCTTACGGCAGATGTGGGGAGCGAAGCTGTAACTCAACTGTACTCTCGACAGATTGAAATACCGGTTCTTAAACAGCCAGAAAGTCGAGCTCTGATTGTTGTTCGTTGACTCCACCGAACTCAGCCGCGGATATTTGGCCGTCGCTTTGGTAGCCTCCGTCCAACGCTCCTTGGCGATCACGGAGTACTTATCGGTGCCGCTCATGCGATAATACGAGCCCTCGATCGAGGAGTACCCGCCCATCGAACCGTAGCCGTTCGCGTGAAGGGTGAAATTCCGGTAGCCGATCGTAAGGTTCACGCCCAAATTGATCGGGTTGGAGCCCCGTCCGACGTAGACCATGTCGTTGTTGTCGATGATCTTGTCGCCATTCTGGTCCTTGTACTTGATGTCGCCGGGTTTCACCGCGCCGAACGTTTGCCGCGGAGATGCGTCGATCTCCTCCTGACTGCCGAAGAGGCCCTCTGCCTCGAGCATATAGAGCCCGGTAACAGGGCGTCCCGTCCTATACAGATAGTCATAGGCATAAAAATCGTTCCGGGTGAGCACCCGCGAATCGCAAAGCGATGCGACGACCCCTGCATCGAGCCTGAAATCGTTGAATCTCTTCGTGTAATTCACGGCGATCTCTCCGCCGAAAAACCGGTCGCTGCCAGCATCGTTGCCATACGGAGCCAGGTCCGTCTGGTAAGTGGGATACTTATGGGTCGATTTGCCGATCTTGTCGGTAATCCGGCTCTCGTAATAATTTACGGCAATCTGAAGCGAGCGGTCGAACAGCAAGGCATCGAATCCGACATTGACTTCTTTGCGCTTTTCCATCCGCAGATCGGGGTTGTAGCCGCGGGTAGCCACTACGGACGGATAGTTGGAGGCTTTCTCATTCCAGGCGAATCCCGTTGACGTGGAGTAGACCTTGTCGTAGTAATAGTATCCGGGAATGCTCAGGTCCGACTGGATAATACCGGCCGACGCATAGACTTTGAGATGGTCCAGCCAGGAGACGCCCTTCATAAAGTTCTCTTCGGCGATGTTGTAGGCCAGAGCCAGCGTGGGGCTGAACCCTACGCTGTTTTTCGGGTCGAGCTTAACGGAATTCGTAACCGACGAACTGAAATCGACGTAATACTTGTTCTTGTAATTATAGGCCAGCCTCAGTCCCAGGTTCGCAAACTTGTCCGGACACTTGTTGGCATTGATGCCGCTTGCGTTCGGGGCGAAATTGAAGTAGGTCCGTCCGCTGACCAGCAGCATGGCATCCACATGATGGTCCTCGTTGAAGGTGTTGGTGTAATTGACCTGTCCGCTGAATCCGAAGCGGCGATAACTCGTCACATAGCCGATATACATCTTTCCGTCATACTTGTCCTCGTTGTATTTCGTCAGACCCGTTATCCTGCCGTCGGTCCACGCAGGCTCGTAGACAGCGTAGTTTTTGGTGATATACTGCGTATAGCTGTTGAAGAAGTCGAAACTGATATTGGCCGACACGGTCAGGCCCTTCACGAACTTGTTCAGGTCGAATTTCAGGATGTTGTTAAATTCCATCGACCGGTCGATGTTCTGGTTATAGCCGCCGGCATAAATGTCGCCGAACGGGTTCGTCTTTTGCAGGGCCGTTCCGCCGAGCAGGTATTTGCCTTCGATGACGTTATTGCTGGCCTCGATCATCGCGTTGATGTTCTCGTCCGTCCGGTCCAGCATATCGATCGGAATAAACGGCATGATCTGATTGGGCCGCATGGTCGATGCCGCATCGAAATAGTTCGTCCGGGGCGTCTTATCGAAATCGAACACCGCACTTCCGATCACCGTGTTGGAAATAACGTCGCTGATCTTGAAATCCACGTTGGTGCGGGCATTGAACCGATTGAGGGACATCGACTTGGCAGGTCCGAACTTGACGAAGTCGTTGTTCCGGTCCCAACCCAGGTTCGCGTAATAGGTCACCTTGTCGGACCCTCCCGAGAACTCGGCGACGACTCTCGAATTGGTCGAGATGCGTCTCACATAATCCGACGAGTAATAATCGATATCGGGATATTGATACGGATTCTCCCCGCTTCTGTAATTGGCGATCTCGGCATCCGTGTAGAGCGGCTTCAGGCCATCGTTCACAAGCGCCTCGTTATACAGAGTCATGTAATCGGCCGAGCCCAGGAACTCGGGCATATTCTTAGCGACCCTGATTCCGTAATTCACCTTGACGGATACCTGCTGGGTCCCGGCGCGCCCCCTTTTGGTCGTGATCACGATCGCTCCGTTCCGGGCTTCCGCACCGTACAGAACCGCGGCCGAAACACTGTTGAGAAACGTCATGCTCTCGATCTCCGAAGGCATGAGCGAGGCAGCCGACAGCGACTTGTATCTCGGCACTCCGTCCACGACAACCAGCGCATTGCCCAAGCCCCGAACATCATTCGAACCGATCAGGCCGGCGATGCGGGTCTCGACCAGCTCATCCAAATCCCGGCTGTACACGACGCCGTCATCTTCGGCCGGACGGATGATCCGGACCGGATTCACCAACTCGCCCTGTTTCACGGTCTGGAAGGCGATGGGCACATCGGACTCTTCCTCGTAATACAACGGAGCCTTCGACATTTTGATCTCTGCCGGCAGCTGACCGGCCGGATACGTCACGGAAGTCAGCCCTTTCGCCTCAATCACCAACACCGCATCGGGCGCTACCTTGAGCGAGAACCGGCCGAGTCTGTCCGATTCGGTTTTGGCAAATCCCCGCTGAGCATGGATAACCGCCCTCTCGACAGGGACGCCGTTCTCGTCGAGGATGACGGATTTGACATCCAGACTCCTCTTTTTTATCTCATCCTGCGCCCGAGCACCGAAAGAGCCCAGCAGCAAAAAGATAAAACACAGTTTTATTATGTTATTCATCGTCGTTAATTTTTGAATTATTGCAATGGTTTACCAGCCGGGATTTTGATAAAAGCCTTCGTACAATGCCACCTGGTCGGCCGGAAGCGGCAGCCAATTATGACGATCATCGACGACCCGGTTCTTGACCAGGAACTCTTCCATATTGACCGGCTTCCCGGTCTCCGGATCGCGGTCGAAATTAATGCCCGTGATCGCCTTGTAGCGGGAATCGCTGTTGCGCAGCCATCTTCTCAGGTCACAGAAGCGCTGGCTCTCGAAAAGAAGCTCCATCGCGCGCTCCTGAATCAGCAGTTCGAAGAACTTGCTCTGGTCATTGTGGTAACGTGCATCGAGCGGCGGCATGCCTCCCGTCACAGCGCCGTCGGGCGCACCTGCACGGTCACGGACGATGTTAACGGCATCCACGGCGGTCAGCGGGGCGGAATCCCCGGGCACGGTGCTCATCGGCGAACCATATCCCCACGACACGGCCTCGGCATACATCAGATACACATCGGCCAGACGGATCAGAGGAGGATTGAGCAGGTATAAGTTGCCGGATGTCGCAATCCCCGGAGTGTCTTTGGGGTTGCATTTGGTATCCCAGAACTTCTTCGTCCCGATACCGGTATAAACCAAACTGTTAGCGGAGCCGCGGTGACGGCCGCCCGTATAAAATTGAGCGTACTGGTCCAGCGGATTGTCCGTCTTCGTATTGGTAATCAAATCTCCGTCCTTGCAGACCCACTTGTCGAAACGCGGATCGCGGTTGCTCCAGGGATCGGCCTCGTCGTACCCCGAATCGGGCTCCGTAATGGGCAATCCGTTCGCCATGCCGAAATTCTTGGAGAATTCGTAGTTGAGGTTGAGATAAAACTGACAGCCGTAAATATTGCGATTGCCCTGGGGAGAGAACATGCAGTACATGACTCCGGTGAATCCGATGGTGGGGGTGTTGGCCGGAATAGGGACAAGACACGCCTCCCGGACATCCGTATTGGTCCGGTCGTAAGTGAAGAACATGCGGTCGATATCGGACCAGGGCTGAAGGCTCTTTTTGCCCGTCGATTTGGCCAGGTCGATCACCTTCTTGAGGGTCGCGGCGGCTTTCTTGCAATATTCCGCATCGAACGACTTCTCGCCCGTGGATTCGTAGTTCATCAACGGACTGCCGGCATACAGCTGGCATTTTCCCAATACCGACAGCGCCGAGAATTTGGTCAGTCGCCGGCTGTTGTTGCCCTGAGTGTACGATCCGTACTCCTCTTCGTCCCAATCCAGCGGCAAAAGTTCGAATGCTTCGGTCAAATCCTGCTCGATCTTATCGGCGCACTCCTGGAATTTCAGGCGGGGCAGATAGACGACCGGCTTGGAAGCCTCGTAGAACTGGTCGATATAAGGCATGCCGCCCCAATACTGCATGATATTGAAATGGCAATAGGCCCGGAAGAAGAGCAGCTGGCCGCGGATGACTTTTTTCTCGTCCTCGGTTCCGTACATCTTATCCAGATTGGCCAGACCCTTGTTCGCCAGATAGATGCAGTACCAGGAGCCGTACCAGATACCGCGATATTCAGCGGCGGCATTGGGATTCAGCAGGTAATCCGGATTTTTCGAACGGGCGATGCCGAACATATTGCGGCCGATGTCATAATTCCAGGCCCAGTAGTTGCCGTCGTGGAAATAGCAGATGGGAGGATTGTACCACTGCATATAAGCCTCGTCACCGACCACGCCGATCGAGTTGCCGTTCCAGGGCGAGATCAGATGGGTGTACATACCTTCGATAAAACCCTGGAAATTTTTGAAGTTCTTGAACAACTCCTTCTCCGACATGCCCGCGTCAGGCGACTTGTCGAGATATTCCTCACAGCTGCCCAAAAATACGAAACAGGCAGCAAGAGCAACCGTCACCGTAAATTTCGCCCTGTTTATCATATTTTTCATAATCCGTTAAAATTTAAGGTCAATACCAATGTTGAAGCGTTTCGTATTCGGGTAGAACGCACCGTTGCCGATCTCACGATCGTCGGGCAGCTCCTTAGACCAGAAGCAGAGGTTATTGCCGTTGACATAAACCCTCAAACCGGAAAGACCCAGTTTCTTCAGCGCGGCCTTGTTGAACGTGTAAGAGAGCTCGGCATTCTTCAGACGGACATAGGAGCCATCAACATAATAATAGTTGGCCGTCATATTGCCTGCGGCCTTCCAGCGCGGCAAGAAAGAGGTTCCCGTCGGATTGTCCGGCGACCAATAATCCTGCGCGTGCGAATAAGCGATATCCAAACCGTTGCTGAAATTGTTCTTGGTCACATTGCGGGTCACGTTGCTTACGCCGTAGAATTGAAGCATCAGGCTGAAACCTTTGAAGTCGAAGCCGAGCGTCGCGGAGTAGGTGTTCTGGGGAATGTCCGAGTAGCCGTAGGGCGCGATATCCTTCGTCGCATCATAATTTCCGTCGGCATTGAAGTCGATCACCCGGAAATCGCCCGGCAGCTTCGTGGCATCGTTGGTGGCATAGACCGGGCTCGAATAGATTTCGTCCCAGTTCTTCATGAAACCGTCGGAGATCGGGGCCTTGATCTGTCCCAGCGGATACCCGGCCTGCTTCAGGTTCGCAGAGAGCAGTTGCGGCTCCTCCCGGGTGAGAATCTCGTCTTTTACATGAGCCATGTTGAAATTAGCCCAGACATTCCAGTTGGCGCCGAACTGCTTCCGAAGGCCGAGAACAATCTCATAACCTTTCTTTTCGACCTCTCCCACGTTCGCAGCGGGGACATAGAACGAATAATAAATGGGCAGCTGCCGATTGGCTCCCGGAATGATAATATCCGACCGAAGCTCCGTGAAGTAATCGAACGAGAAGGTCAGCAGGCTGTTCAGCACCGACACATCCACACCGTAATTGCTCTTCCGGGCCTTTTCCCAGTGAATGTCCGGATTACCGATCGTCTTTTGCTGATACAGCGTGTAAGGGCTTCTGACAGTGAACGTATCGCCCATACCCGTAATCGCGTTGTTCGTCTGGTATTGGGACATATACAGCCAGCGACCGGGAACATTGTCGTCGCCCACCAGACCGAAGCTGTATCGCAGCTTGAACAGATCGAGCCAGGTCTGGCCGCGGAGAAACGACTCGTTGTTGACGGCCCAGCCCAGACCGACCGAGGGGAAGAAATCGAAACGGTACCCCTCGCCGAACTGCTCGGAACCGTTATAGGCGCCGTTGGCTTCCAGCATATACCGGGAATCGTAATTGTAGGTGGCCCTGAAAATCCAGTCCTCGCGGTATTTCATGAAGTCCGAACCGGTTGCATACTGCTCGCGCGTAAACACGCCCGTAGCCGAAACATCGTGCTTTCCGAACATGCGGGAGTAATTGATCTGGGCCTGGTAGTAGATCCGGCGCATGGTCGCACCCGCATCATTTGTTTCGTCCCCCAACTTCCAGGGTGAGTGCGCCGTATCATAATAAGGTATCGTAGAGAGCTCCTGGGTCTTCTCATAGTCAGCGGGATCGAAACCGGGCAGATAGGACGCATCCTCGATGGCAGGGTCCAGATAATAACCGTTGAGCCGATACCCCGGGTTATAGGTCTGCTTGGAAGAGAATACATTGTCGAAGGAGAACTTACCCATGACACTCAGTCCGGGCGTTATGAAATCCAGCTTCTGGGTCAGCACGAAATCCGAAATCACGTTGGTCTTCCGGATCTTCTCGTAACCCATCGTGGTCAGGAACTGCACCGGGTTATAGTATCCGTTCGACACCGAATTGCAGTAACCCCACAGTCCGTTGGAGTAGCGGGGCATATAGACATTCGAAGGGGTAATGTAAAGCGCGTTGAGAATCTGGCCGTTGAAATCGCTGCTGTTGGTAGCGGGCTGCGACCTGTCCGTATAAATGGCAGACAGATTGACGGCCAGGGTCGTCGATTTCGTGATATTGATATCGACGTTCGAACGGAAGTTGAAGCGGCTGTTGTTGTAACCGGGCTTCCAGTCCTCGCCGTAGAACTTCGGTTTGGACTTCAGGATGTCACCTTCGTAAAGATAGGATGCCGAAGTGAAGTATCTCACGACCTTGTTGCCGCCGGAGACACTCAGGTTGGCCCGATAGTCCATTGCGAAATTCTCGGTCAGCAGTTTCTGCCAGTCGATATTGGGATATGCTTCGGGATACCTCAAACCCGCCTGATTGCGGTAACGGTCCCGCACCTCGAAAGGCACGTAATCGTTCCACGAAGTCGGGGCGATCACCGACTCTTTCTCGATCGCGGCGTCCCGGAGCGTGATCGCATCGTAGGCATCCAATTTATCCACGAGCATGGAGGGCACCTTGAAGGTCGTATTGGCAGAGACCGTAACGACGGGCTTGCCGATCGCACCGCGCTTCGTAGTGATCAGAATGACACCGTTGGCACCCTTCACACCGTACACGGCCGTGGCCGATGCGTCTTTCAGCACCGAGATCGTCTCGACCTCGTTGACGTCGATATCGTTCATGCGGCGCTCCACGCCGTCCACAAGAATATACGGAGCCGAACTGTTCCAGGAAGAACGTCCGCGGATCAGAATGGTCGGATCGTTCGCACCCGGCTGGCCCGAATTCTGAATGGTTGCCAGACCCGGAAGGTTACCCGTCAGAGTCTGCGCCAGGTTCGTCACGCCTCCCGTGCGCTGGAGCTCTTTGTTGCCGGTTTGCGTAACGGCTCCGATGAGGGTGCTCTTCTTTTGGGTGCCGTATCCGACCACCATCACGGCGTCGATATCGTTGGCCTCTTCCTTAATTACTACATTGTAAACCGACGCCGCCCCCACGCGGAACTTATAAGTGGCATAACCGACGAACGACACGCTGACCTCGCTCCCTTCGGGCACCGTCAGTGCATATTGCCCATCGGGGCCCGAAAGCACGCCGATGGCAGTGCCGGACACGACGACAGTCGCACCGGCCACACGATTTCCCTTGTCGTCCGACACGACTCCGGAGATCCTTATTTCTTTGCTGGACTGCGATTTGTTTCGGGCTTTATCACTCCCCTGCGACGAGCCATTGTCGGTTTGGGCGAATACATGGTTTATACACAGCGGATTAAAGCCGAAAGACAAAAACACCAACATTGTTGCAACAATTAGTTTTTTGTTCTTCATAACATCCATTTTAGGTTAAAAGATAATTCATTACTTCGATAAGAGACGATCGGAATCTCTTCGCCCGCATCGCATCCCGGCCGCAGAATGGCCGCCTGCGATACGACAGGCGCATCAGGAGGGTTATTGGCTACTTTCGAGCATAAGCAGGTAATTTAGGTTGAAACAGTCGGTTTTACGGTTTTGGTTCGGATTCAGCGGGAGATGTCCCGATATTCCTGTGCACACAAAAATAGCCCTGCGTCCAACTTTCGACTGCCTCATATGTATTCTTGAATAACTGATTACGACAAAAAGCACCCGGACCTGGCAGAAATACTCAAATAAACAAGAGATTTGGACATTTAGATTATTCCGCCGGGACCAAAGCCACCGCCGGAAAGCAACATGCCAGCCAAAGAATAAAGCCAGGAGCCGGCGCAATGACAGACGCCGTCCTGGCTTTTCAGCAATATCGGCACGATTGCCGCCTCGTTTCTCCGGCGGCCTTAGCCCCGCCGCTGCCTCTGATATTCCGAAGGGGTTTCCCCGAACTCCTGCTTGAACACCTTGGAAAAATACGACGCGCTCTCGATACCGACGCACTCGATAATCTGGGAGACGGACATGTCCGTCTCTATCAGCATCCGGGCTGCGGTATTAATCCGGAATTTGCGCAAAAACTCCACAGGAGACACGCCCGTCAATACTTTGATTTTGTTATAGAGATTGCTGCGGCTCATGCACAAATTGGCCGCGAGCATGGCAACGTCGAACGAAGAGTCGGTTATGTTCTGCTGAATGCATTCGCTGACCGCATCCATGAATTTCTGGTCTTTCGTGTTCTCGAAGTTGACATCGGAGATGATATTTTTCAGGTAGAATTTGCGCAGCTGCTCCTTGTGCTTTATCAGATTGGCTACGCTCAGAAGCAGCAGCTCCTTGCTTACGGGCTTGTTAAGATACGCATCGGCCCCGACTCTCATACCCTCGATACGGTTCTCCTCGCTGCCTTTGGCCGTAAGCATAATCACCGGAATGTGCGATGTCAGGAAGTTTTCCTTGATCTCTTTGCACAACGTTATGCCATTCTTCACCGGCATCATTATATCCGTAATGACGACATCCGGAGTATTGGCCTCCATCATATTTATGGCATCCAGTCCGTTGGAGCAGGTGATGACCCGGTATTTTTCAGCGAGGAAGGCGCCCAGCATGTCCTTGAGTTCGTGATTGTCCTCCACCAGCATGACCGTTTTTCTGGCGTTGGCGACATTGATCGCAGACGGCTCCTCCTGCCTGTTTTCATTCATGTCGGAATCCACCACGAACATGACATCGTTATGGCGCGACAATGTCGAGGAAGCGTCGCCATCGACCGTTCCGGTCCGGGGATGCACGGGGAACAGAACGCATATCTCGGTCCCGACTTTCCGCTCGCTGGACAAGATCAAACGCCCTTCGTGGAGTATGACAAAACTTTTAACCAAAGCCAGTCCGATTCCGGAGCCGATATGCTGCTCCATATCGTCGCTTATCCGGAAATATCGCTCGAAAACATTCGCAATGGATTTCTCGGAGATTCCCACGCCGGTATCCGAAATCACGACACCGAACATGGCCGAATCCGGCGAAACACGGTCCGACTCGACCGTTATATGGCTTTTGTACTTCGGCGTATATGCGCCCTCGACCAGAATGGTTTCGACCGAGACCCCGCCCTCGACCGTATAATTGAATGCGTTATAAAGCAGGTTGAACAAGACCTTTTCCGAAATCACCTCATCGAAAACCAGTTCCTCCGGCACATTGCCGTCGAGGTTCACCGTGAATTTCAACCCTTTCTGCTTGGCCAGCCCGATAAAATCGCCGCACCGCTCGCCAATAAAATCATTCCAGTTGCCGGTTTTGAGCCTCAACGACATCTTGGAATTCTGAATGATCAAAAAGTCCATCAGCTCGTTAACCATATTCATCAGCCGTTTGACGCTGCGCTCCATCACCTTGACATGCTGGTTATTGCGCAAAACATCGTCCATCGAGTCAATGGCTGCCAGCATCAACGACAGCGGCGTGCGGAAGTCGTGCGAAACGTTCGTGAAGAAAAGCTGCTGCTCACGATGTTTGGCCTCTTTCTGCTGGCGTTCTATCTCTTCGGCCTGATGGCGGAGCTGCATTTTCCGCTTGTTATTCTGATAGCGGATCACGGCCGCCAGCAGCAACCCTCCCAAGATGAAATAACAGATGACAGCGGCCGTGCTATACCACCAGGGCGGCCGTATCCGGATATACAGGGACTTCGGAGGCCCCCAGCCGCCGTCGTTATTGGACGCGCTGATTTCGAAGACATAACTGCCCCATTTCAACTTGCTGTACGAGGCCGACCGATGCGACGCGGTGATCTCTATTTGCCGCTCGTCGTACCCTTTCAGCTGATACCGGAACAATTTCTTTCTTTGAGCGACATGACTGCCGGAAGAAAATTCTATCCCGATATTGCATTGCGTATGGTTCAGCACGATAGAATCCGTAACGGAAATATTTTTCTTCAGCGGAGAATACTTGTCTGCGGGAGCCACGGATCGTCCGTCGATCAGAAAGTCCGTGAATATGATTCCGGGCGCCGAATTTCCCGTGTCGATATTGGCCGGATTCACCCGGCTGAGCCCTTCGTTGCCACCGAAATACAACTCCCCGGTCGAGGACAGGGCCGCCGCGAAAAGATAGAACATATTGCCCTGAACTCCGTCCGACTTGTTGAACCACAACAACTTGCCCGACTCTTCGTCGTAATTGAACAATCCGTTGTCACTACCCATCCAAACGCCGCCCTCCTTATCGCAAATAATGCTGTTTATGGAATAGGCATTGTAGAGGCCGAGATCGACACAAAAAGTCATCTTATGACTGTACGAATCGTATTTCCACAATTCGCTGCCATTCGTACCGATCCACAGGGTCGAAGGGTCGATGCCGCAAGCGATCGACTTGATGCTCAGATTCCTGGGCAGCCGGTCGGATTCGACAGCGATGCCGCTGATTACGCCGCTCTTTTTATTATAGGTATATATCTTCTTATCGGTGGCTATCCACAGAGTGTCTCCCTGCATATAGGCCATGTCGGATATTCCCCGGCTGATCAGCTCCTGATTCGTGGAGGGAAATTCAATATGCGTAAATTCCCGGGTCTTGTGGGAATAGTAGGTAAAGGCGTTCAATACGGTGACGTAACTCAGCCAAAAGCCGTCCTCCCCGTCTTTGACGATTTTGCGCACGTGGTTCTCGAGCAGCGGACGCGAAGAGTCGAATGCGTTGAAATTGACAAATACGTTCTTCCGGATGTCGTATCTGTCGAGGCCGCCCCTGAAACTGGCGATCCACAGCTGATCGCCGGCCAGCACCATTGATTTTATATTGTCGTACGAGAGGCTGTTTCTGGACGGATCGTGTTTGAGATAGGTAAATTCGCCGCTGTCGAGGTCCAGCCGGTTGACGCCTCCGCCCTCCGTCCCCACCCAGACCGTATTATCCTGGGCCACGATGGAACTTACGACCGGACAATTCAGCTGGCCGTTGCCCTCCCGGTAGGTGAAAAACGGCTCTTTGCGATTGCAATTTATAAAATAAAGACCTCCCGAATAAGTGCCGAACCACAAATTGCCCTGCAAATCCTCTTCTATTTTCCAGACGGACGAAGAGATCAGATGCTGATTCTTGCCATCCCGGTTGTTCAGCAGGGAATAGGTCCGCGCCTCCCGGTCTATCAGATAAATGCCTCTTTGAGTCGATATCCAGATCCGGTTCAGACGGTCTATCAGGACCGACTTCGCGGGCATATGCCGATTATTGATATTGAAGAAATCGTAACATGCGACCTCCCGGCCGCTCTCCTTATCCAGGATATGCAGACCGAGTTCCTCGGTGAGGACGTACAGTTCATCCCCACGGCACGCCATGTCCACGATGTTATGCAGCGCCGGGGAGGGGGGGGGAAATGCCGCCATGCCGTTGCCGTCGTACTTGTAAATCACGCCGTCCGTGGTCCCGATATAGACATACCGGTCATCGAAAGCCGCCGCGAATGAATTGCGGATGATCCGCCCGGCGGAGTCATCGACCCTCGCATAGCGCCTTTCGCTCAGCACGTAATAACCCACCTCGTCGCCCAGCATCCACAGACAATCGCTATTGTCGAAAACCAACGCCCGGGTGGCAAGCGAACTCACCATTTTCACCTTGTCATATCGCGTATCATAACATACGACGCCATCCTTCATGCCGATATACAGACAATCGCGGCTGTCGATTTCGAGACAGAAGAAGCTCAGATTGGATATTTGGTCCAGCCCCTGAATGACATTCGTATATCGCTTGAACGTATATCCGTCGAAGCGGAACAGGTCGTTATCGGACAAAATCCAGACAAAGCCCTGCGAATCCTGTATCGCATCTCTTATACCGTCGTACGTGACGCCGCTCTCGGGCGTGATCCGCTGCACGGAATAGGGAAAAGGCACCTCCTTAAGGGCGGCCGCTCCCAGATTCCAGGTCGCAAAGGTCCAGAAAAAAAGTAATAACAGACGTGTGTAATAAAACATAAATCGGTCAGTGTTCAAATGACACGCGGCCCTCTTGTCGTTTCAAAATTACAGATTTTTTTATAAATCCGGCAAACAATCGGCTATTATTATGTCAGCAAATATACGAAACAGCCGCAAACGATACGACCGTCCACCCGACAAATGTAAAAAAAAGCCGCTGTCACCGGCGGGGCCGCACCAATTTATAAAATGCCGTCACCGGTGCTATCCTTTGATCCGCTTCCGGTAATCCCGCGGACAAACGCCCGTGATCCGGGAGAAAAGACGCGAAAAATAGAGCGCGTCATTCAGTCCTATCTTAAAACAGATCTGACTGACGGACATGTCGGTATTATCGAGATAAAGGCATGCCTCCTGTATCTTCAGATGATTGAAATAGCTCCGCAGCGTATATCCCGTCTCCTGTCTGAACCGGGCCGCCAGAACGGCGGCGCTGCAACCCGCCCTCTCGGCCAGTTCCTGCGTGTTGAGCCGCAACTCGACATGCTCTTTCATATATGAAATGACGCTATCGACGACATTGATGCTGTTCCGGCTGTCAGGACCGCTCTCCGAATCCCGTTTTACACTCATATAGGCTGCCAGCCCCAGGAAACCGTACAGGCAGGAGATGACATAACGGATGTTGTCGCGCGAATACCCGAGCAGAAGCGTGTGATAGATCTGTTCGAAGGACCTTACGATATCCGATATTTTGTTGTGGCAAGTCTGATAAATGGTTCCCGGCCCCTTGTATTTCGCATAGCCATCGGCCAGGCTGCCTGAAAAATGGACCCAATATATCGACCACGGCTCCGCTTTGTCCGCGCCGTAGCTATGTTTCACGCCGGGAGGGATCACAAAGAACTGATTCCGGCCGATCGCATGTCTCACCCCCTCCATTTCCAACCATCCGCCGCCCTGCTGGCAAAATACGAATATGTACTCCCCGGCCCCGTTCTCGCGGTGACAGAAATGATATTCGGCATTCGGATAAAAGCCGATATCGGTCAGATAGAGATTGGATGCGAAACGGTCTTTCCGAAACTCCTCGACGAGAAATTTCGGAAGCACTATGATACGCTGGCCCTTGAAGCCTTCTCGCAATTTCAACATCGGCCGTGCTTTTTGCGGAACAAAGGGAATCGGGCGGAGTCAGCCCGGTCGCATCGTCCCGGCACCGCCCGCGTTTTACAAATATATTCAAAAAAGTACATGTTTTTCAAGAAAAAATCCATTTTTTATTTGTGCCGCAATCGTTTACTTTGCGAAAAATAATCGACCCAACCATGAAACGAGCACTCATTTTATCGTGTATCCTGCTGTCCCAGCACATATACGGACAGCATATCGTCAACCGCGGAAATATCTGGAATCTGGAGACGAAGAATGCCCTGTACCAGCTCCGCATCGACAACGGCCGGGCATATCCCACCTATTTCGGCAATATAGCCGCCGCAAGCGCGGACCACGCCCAGGACCGCATCCGCCCGAACAATCCTCACGCTCTGGAAGAGATTCCGGTGAGGGGAAGTTTCGCAGACAAGATGCCGGTCGTCGAGGCCGTATTCCCCGACGGCGTCCGGGACATCGAGCTCAAGATCGACGAAATCTCCGTCCAGACCATCGACGGGAAAGAGACGCTCGTGATCGAAACCTCCGACCGGCACTACCCGCTGGCCGTCACCCAATACATATCCGCCATTCCCGACTGCGACATGTTCGAGAAATGGATCACCGTCACTAACACGTCCAAAAGCAAGAAGTCCGACATAAAGATAGAGAACCTGCTCAGCGGCAGCCTCTACATGACGCCCGCCCGGTATTTCCTCACGCACCATTCGGGTCAATGGCTGCGCGAGTTCGGGCATCGGAAAACGGAACTCACGGGAGGCATAAAGACCTTGCAGTCCCGCGATTTCATGACCTTCGCCAACACCCCGTGGGCGATGATCTCGACACCGGACGACACGGGCGTATGGTATATCCAGGTTCAATACAGCGGCAACTGGCGCCTGGACATCGAACAAACCCATAACGGCAGCCTGCAAATCGTGGGAGGCATCAATTTCTGGGACACGGCCCTTAACCTGAGCCCGGGACAAAGCCACACCACCCCCAAAATAAACTTCGGATACGCTCCCGAAGGCGAGCAGCGGGCGACGCAGTCGATACACCGCTATGTCCGCCGGCACGTGATGGACCCGTCAACGGCCGATAAGATCCGGCCCGTGCTCTATAACAGCTGGTACGCCACCACGTTCAACATCGAGGAGAACCAGCAGCTCGACTTTGCAAAAATTGCGAAAGAGATCGGCGTGGAGTTGTTCGTGATCGACGACGGATGGTTCAAAGGACGCAAAAACGACCGGGCCGGACTGGGCGACTGGAGCGTCGATACGAACAAATTCCCCAACGGTCTGTCGCCGATGATCGGGCGGATCAACGAAACCGGCCTCGACTTCGGAATCTGGGTCGAACCGGAGATGATCAACGAGAATTCGGACCTCTACCGGACCCATCCCGACTGGATTCTCGAATTCCCCAACCGGACCAAAGACACGTGGAGGCATCAGCTGACCCTGAATTTCGCCCGGGAAGACGTATACCAGTATATCTACAAGTCGATGCGCGAACTGCTGGCCAACAACAACATCAAATTCATCAAATGGGACCGCAACCGCGGCCTGTCCCAGCCGGGATGGAGCAGCGCGGCGACCGAAAAGCAGCGGGAGGTCCGCATCCGGTATGTCGAGAATCTGTATCGGATGATCGAAGAGCTCCGTGCGGAATTCCCCGACGTGATCTTCGAAAACTGCTCCAGCGGAGGAGGCCGTCCCGACCTCGGCATGCTGGCCCGCATGGAACAGACCTGGACATCGGACCAGACCGACCCGATCGACCGTCTGTACATCCAGTACGGTTACCTGAGCTGCTTCCCCGCGAACACGATGGTTTGCTGGACATCGGGCACCGACGCGCACAAAGCGGGCATAAGCCTCGAATTCGCGTTCGACGTGGCATTCCAGGGAGTCCTCGGAATAGGCAACAACATATCCCGGTGGAGCAAGGAGCAGCGCGAGCTCGCCGCACGGAAAATCGCCCAGTACAAGGAGATCAGGCACCTGATCCAGAACGGCATCGTATCGCGGCTCCGATCGCCTTTCGAGGGGAACCGGGTGGCCATTCAATACACGTCCGAAAGCGGAGACGAATCCGTCGTGCTGTGCTATAACCTCGCAGAGGTCGTCGATGGGGCGACATCGGATGCCCTGCAATCGCGCCGCCTGAAGCTGGACGCCCTGCTGCCCGACGCGACCTATCAGGTCGGGGACAAAAACTTCACCGGAAAATACCTGATGGAGATCGGAATGCCCTGGACGCTGAAAGGTTCGTACAAGAGCTGTGTCATCAATCTCAAGGCCGTGAAGTGATAACCGTCCGCGAGATCGTCGTCAACGGCATTACGCTGAGCGTTGCGAAAATCGTGAACAGCTCCGGCGCAAGCGTCGAGCTTCTGAACCTGGGAGCCACCGTAAAAAGTCTGTTCGTCCCCGACCGCAACGGCATGCTTCGCAACGTCGTCTTAGGGTATGATGAAACGGAGCGCTATCTTGCGAACACCCACTACTACGGCTCCACCATAGGCCGCTATGCCAATCGCATCTCGGACAGTTCGTTTTCGCTCAACGGAAAGGCGTATCGTCTGCAAAGCAACGATACGCCCAACTCCAACCACGGAGGGAACGACGGATTTCACACCCGGATTTTCGACATCGCCCGAATTGCCGAGGAGAACGGCACGGTCACGATGCGATACCGGAGTCCCGACGGGGAGGCCGGCTTTCCGGGGCGGGTCGAACTGAACGTAGCGTACAGGTGGTCGGACGACAACGAACTGGCGATACGGTACACCGCCGGAGTCAGCGGCCGGTCCACCCCGCTGAACATAACGAACCATTCCTATTTCAATCTGTCGGGAGATTGCACATCGGACGCCACCCAGGCGGAACTGACGCTCCACGGCGAGTCCATATTGGAAACGACCGACCGGTTCATCCCTACGGGACGGATCATCGACATCCGGAGAACGCCGTTCGACTTCACGTCGCCGCATAAAATAGCCGATCGCATCGGCCGTTTGGGCAACCGCCCCTTAAAAGGCTACAACGATTATTACATAACCGGCGGCAGGTCCTCTCCCGCCGCAAAACTCTACGATCGGAAAAGCGGCATAGCGATGCGCATGTACACCGACTATCCGGGCGTTCTGTTCTATTCGGGCGACTGTCTTCCGCGTCCCTATGCAGGGGTCTGTCTGGAAGGGCAGCTCTATGTCAACGCCCCGAACAGGCCCGAATTCCCGAGTGCGATCCTGCACCCCGGAACACGCTACGACCGCCTCCTGAAATATCATTTCACCGTCGAATAACGGCCGTTGAAAAAACGGCCGCCCGCCCTCGTCGTGTTGTCCAAATGTCTAAAACATTTGTCTATTTAGACATTTCCCGCCCCGACGGCCGGTTTTTGTTATTATAGACATTAAAAAAACACATATGGAATAGATAAAAATACAGCCTCTGCATACATTTGTATACGGATTGTCGCCTCGCCCGACTTACAAGCGTGTTCACTAACATATTCAAATACATTTCAAGTATGCATTCAAAGAGTCTGTTTTTCACAGCAATCGCACTGATTCTGAGCACAGTCACCGCATCTGCGCAAAACATGACGGTCGTTTCCCCCGACGGAAAACTGAAATTCGACATGACGTTCGATTCCGGCTCCGGAAAAATCGCGTATGCGATCACCGCCCAGGGGAAACAGGTGATACTGCCTTCGGAACTGGGCATAAGCGGTTATTACAATAATATAGAGTCGGTCGAGCCGGTGGAGACCCGAAGCATCGACACGACATGGCGGCCGGTCTACGGAGAGAGAGCCGTCGTAAGGAACTGCTACAACCAGAGCACAGTCGCCCTGAAGGCCAAGGGCCGGCGGGAAAAGTTGAATTTCATCATCAGAGCCTATAACGAAGGCATCGCATTCCGTTACGTGTATCAGGGCAACGGACATGTCTGCATCGAAAAAGAGTCCACGACGTTCAACGTTCCGGAGAACACCGTGTGCTGGTTCGCCCCGTACGCCCAGGCCGTGCACACCCCGATGCCGGTCCGGAATTGGCCGGGAGAAGCGGAACGCCCGTTGACGCTGAAACTCGAGAACGGCCTTTATGCAGCCTTGTGCGAAGGTGAGGTCGTCTACTATTGCCGGACCAAGTTCTTCGTGGAAAAGGGGGAGCAAAACATCATCCGCTGCAAAATGTACGACAACGTCGAGGATTTTGCACCGTTCGCAACCCCCTGGAGGCTGGTGATGGTCGCCGAAAGCGCCACGGAGCTGCTGGCCAACAACGACATTATCCTGAACCTGAACGATCCGTGCCAAATAGAGGACACCTCGTGGATCAAGCCGGGGACAATAATGCGCGTAACGCAGCTTTCGACCGAAGCGGCGAAAAACGTGGTCGATTTCGCTGCGGAACGCGGCCTCGATTACATCCATTTCGACGCCGGATGGTACGGCCCCGAGGCTTCGAAAACGTCCGATCCCCGCAAACCGATCGGCTCCCTGGACATTCCCGAAATAGTGAAATACGCCAAAAGCAAGGGCATCGGCGTCTGGCTCTATGTCAATCAGCGCGCCCTGACGAACTACCTCGAAGACATTCTGCCCCTGTACCGGTCCTGGGGAATCGCGGGAATCAAGTTCGGGTTCGTCCACGTGGGTTCATACCGCTGGACCTCGTGGCTGCATAAGGCCGTCAGCAGATGCGCCGAATTCCATCTGATGGTTGACATTCACGACGAATACCGGCCGACCGGATTCAGCCGCACCTATCCGAACCTTCTCACGCAGGAAGGGGTCCGGGGCAACGAGGAGTTCCCCGACGGAGTGGTCAACACGACCCAGCCGTTCACCCGCTTCCTCGCCGGAGCCGCCGACGGCACGATCTGTTACTTCCACCGCCCGGAGCTCAAACCGAATCTGGCGACCAGTCTGAATGCCCGTTACCTGAAAAACACCGCCGTGCATCAAATGGCCCTGTCCGTGATCAATTACAGTCCGCTTCAGTTCCTGTATTGGTACGACGCGCCCCAAAATGCACAGAACGAGCCCGAATTGAATTTCTTCGATGCGCTTCCGACGGTATGGGACGACACGCGGATCATTTCAGGCCAAATCGGGGAGCAGATCGCGGTCGCCCGCAAAAAGGACGGCGTGTGGTTCGTCGCAGCGATAACGAACAACGATGCCCGCACCATCCGTTTGGATATGGATTTCCTGGAGCCGGGCAAGAAATACGCAGCGACGATTTACACCGACGGCGGCGAGAAGGTGAAAACCAGAACGCACGTCGCCGTGACGGACAAAAGCGTAACGTCGAAAACCGTCTTGAAGTTCGACCTGCTTCCCCGGGGAGGAGTTGCGATGATCGTCCGGGAAAAATAATTGGAATCACATAAAATTTATATTTTAAGAGTTTATGAACAAATTGGTGTTATTATCGCTCTTTTCGTGTGTCGCGGTTTCGTGTGCTGTTGAAAAAGGAGTAGATGCGGACAAAGAACTCGCATATTGCGATGCGCAGATCCGCAGGGCATTGCCCAACATGACCGATCCGGCCAAGGGGGCGCGCAACATTGCAGCGGATGCCCTCGATCCCCAATGGCGTTGCAGCAATATAAACGACTGGACCTGCGGATTCTGGCCGGGTATCCTGTGGTACGACTACGAATTCACGCAGGACGAGGAGATCAAACGCCAGGCAGAGCGCTTTTCCGAGGCGATCATTCCGGTCCTCGACAACAAAAACCACAGCCACGACCTGGGATTCATGTTCTATTGCAGCCTCGGACAAGGTTACAGAGTGACGCAGAACCCCGAATACAAGAAGCAGCTTTTACGCGCCGCAGATTCGCTGGCATCGCTCTACAATCCCGTCGTGGGGACCATCAACTCCTGGCCGGGAATGTGCAAAGCGAAATCGTGGCCGCACAATACCATCATCGACAATATGATGAATCTCGAACTATTGTTCTGGGCTGCGAAGAACGGAGGTTCGCAGCGGCTGTACGACATTGCGAAAAGCCATGCCGAGGTTACGATGAAGAATCAGTTCCGGGATGACTATTCCACCTGCCATGTCGTCGTCTACGACACCATATCGGGGAATCGTCTGGCTCAGGTGACGCACCAGGGATACGCCGACGAATCCATGTGGGCGCGCGGACAAGCCTGGGCCATCTATGGATTTACGATGGCATTCCGCGAAACGGGCGAGAAAGCCTTCCTCGAAACCGCCTGCAAGGCGGCCGACCGCATGTTAGCAAATCTTCCCGAGGATTATGTGCCTTATTGGGACTATTCGGCTCCCGACATCCCCGATGCGCCGAGAGATGCCTCGGCCGCATCCATCGCCGCGTCCGGCCTGATCGAATTATCCCAATTGCTGAACGATCCGAAACGGTCGGAACATTACCTGAACGTCGCCCGGAAGATGCTCGCATCGCTCTCTTCGGCCGAATACCAGAGCCGCGACAAAAATGTCGCTTTCCTGCTTCACTCCACGGGACACTATCCGGACGGCAGCGAGATCGACGCATCCATCGTCTATGCAGACTACTATTATATCGAAGCCTTGCTTCGCCTGAAAAGACTTTAACCGAATTCAAGAGCCACTTAAAAAATTTACCTGATGAAAACCCGAATTTTAATCGCCACCCTCTTGTTCATCGCCATGTGGCGCATGGACGGAGCTGCGAAAACCCCCGAACAGTCGGTCATCGGTCCTTCCGGACTGGAGGTCGGCGAGGTCGTCTCTTCGTTTCCCGTCGGTTTCGACCTGATGATGGCCGGCGGCAAGCAGTTCGTGGCCTTCTACGACGCCAACCGCCAGATGACCGTCGCAGTGCGCAATATCAATTCGAAGAAATGGAAATACCGCAAGCTGGACAGCTTCATCGGTTGGGACTCGCACAACTACATCACCATGACCACCGACAAGGAGGGCTACATCCACCTCAGCGGCAACATGCACAACGACACGCTGGTCTATTTCAGAAGCGAGAAACCCTACGACATCCGATCGCTCAAGAAAATCCCCGCCATGACGGGCGACGATGAATACCGCGTCACCTATCCCGCCTTCATGCGCGACCGGGACGACAACCTGATTTTCCACTATCGTTCCGGCGGAAGCGGCGACGGCTATGAGTTATACAACATCTACGACCAGAAGACACGCACCTGGAAACGCCTGATAAACGGAGCCCTGATCAACGGGCGCAGCGACAACAGCACGATGAGCGCCTACATGAGCGGTCCGGTATTGGGTCCCGACGGCGTATTCCACCTGATCTGGGTATGGCGCAATACGGGCGACTGTTCGTCCAACCACACCCTCTCCTATGCCAAAAGTCCGGATCTGATCCATTGGGAAAGCATCCGGGGCGAACCGGTGGAGCTTCCCATCACATTGCAGGATTCCGTATTGTATGTAGACCCGACCCCGGTCAAAGGAGGACTGTTCAACCCCGGAATCAAGATCGGATTCGACTCCCAGAAACGAATAATTATCGGCTATCACAAATTCGATCCGGAGGGCAACAACCAGCTGTACATCGCCCGCTTCGAGAACAACGACTGGCGTCTCGCACAGATAACCGACTGGAAACACCGCTGGTACTTCTCGGGCTACGGCTCGATGCCGGCAAACATCTGGATTGCGGCCCCCTATGTCATCGGCGACGGCAAACTGGCCTTTGCCTACAAACACTATAAAGAGGGCGAAGGCGATCTGCTGATCGACGAAAACACGCTGAAGATCGTCGGCCAAAGGCCCACCAAAAAGACGATTCCCGCCCATTTTCTGAAACCTACGTCGGGCTATCCGAACATGCAGGTCAGGACACTGGTACGGAACGGATACTTGCTGCGCTGGGAAACGATGCCGGTCAACCAAGACCGGAAGCCGACAGCGGATACGCCTCCGACCAAATTGGTTTTATACAAACTATAAACATCGGACTTATGACACTAACCGGGATCGTTCTGATCCCGGTTAGTGTCGATACATGGATGAAGGAACTCCGTCCGGGCGACGCGGAGTGCAGGGCTCCGATCTACGAAAACACGCGCCGATTTGTTCGGAGCGCGAAAAATCCCTATTTTTGGTGAGCCGAAGCCGGCACGGGATTCATGCACGAGCGTTTCCCGCGCCGCGCCGCCGCGAACTTCGCCCGCGAGCGGTTCGTCCGGCAGAATACGCTTTTCGGCGAATTGATACTCAAATTGGTGAACGACGGGAAACTCGATTTATTGAATTCTATCATATAATTTGCGGCCGCAGCCTGCGGAGGTTTCGCACTCGAAGAGAGCGGGCCTCCGCGCCCGGTAGGCTGCGGCCCGCACGGCTCTCCGAGCCGTAAGATAAATGCAGACTATGAAAAAGATACTCGCTTTCTCGCTTCTCGCGCTGGCCGCCTGCACCGACAAACTGGCCGAGAAGCCGCAGTTCCGACCCTCGGAATATGTCTCGACGCTCGTGGGCACGCAGTCCGACCACTCGTTTTCGACGGGCAACACCTATCCGGCCGTGGCCCTGCCGTGGGGCATGAACTTCTGGACGCCCCAGACGGGCGAGATGGGCGACGGCTGGGCCTACACCTACGGATCGCACACGATCCGGGGCCTGAAGCAGACGCACCAGCCCTCGCCGTGGATCAACGATTACGGACAGTTTTCCATCATGCCCGTGCGCGGCAAAGACAAGGTTGATGAAAATGCGCGCCAGAGCTGGTTCTCCCACCAGTCGGAGACGGCGAAGCCCTATTATTACTCGGTCTATCTGGCCGACCACGATGTCGTGGCCGAAATGGCTCCGACGGATCGCGCCGCCGTGCTGCGCTTCACCTTTCCCGAGTCGGACGAATCGGGCGTGGTGATCGACGCCTTCGACCGCGGGTCGCAGGTCAAAGTCATGCCCGACAGCCGCACCGTCGTAGGATACACCACGCGCAACAGCGGCGGCGTGCCCGACAATTTCCGCAACTGGTTCGTCATCCGCTTCGACAAGCCGTTCAGCGGCTTTCGGGTATTCAACGGAAAGAACGAACTGAAAGGTTTCGAGGCCGAAGGCGAACATGCCCTTGCGGCGGTCTATTTCACCACCCGCCGCGGCGAGCAGGTGACGGCGCGCGTGGCCTCGTCGTTCATCTCCGAAGAGCAGGCTTTGCGCAACCTCGAAACCGAGGTCGGCGATGCCGATTTCGAGACGGTGAAAGCCCGTGCGCAGGAGCGCTGGGACGAGGTGCTGGGGCGGATCGAGGTCTCGGGCGGCACCGAAGAGCAGTACCGGACCTTCTATTCGTGCCTCTACCGCTCGACCCTGTTCCCTCGCAAATTCTACGAGATCGACGCCAAAGGCAATCCGGTGCATTACAGCCCCTACAACGGCGAGGTGCTGCCGGGCTATATGTATACCGACACGGGTTTCTGGGATACGTTCCGGTGTCTGTTCCCGCTGCTGAACCTGGTCTACCCGTCGGTCAACGCGGAGATTCAGGCCGGGTTGGCCAACACCTACCGCGAGAGCGGCTTCCTGCCCGAATGGGCCTCGCCGGGCCACCGCGGCTGCATGGTGGGCA
>ERZ773139.830-NODE-830-length-38593-cov-8.083632_pt1 | contig 38593 bp, 29 predicted proteins | sample MGYA00580854_ERZ773139 | MGnify/ENA primary metagenome ERZ773139 (study PRJEB29015, sample SAMEA2737809) | human gut metagenome | biome: human gut; feature: human-associated habitat; material: faeces | place: China | collected 2012 ...
ATAAAATTAATTCTTTTGTTTTTATAATATCTTCTTTAGTTGATGATGGATAATCCAAAATAAAACTTGTTCTTATTCTATAACCAATTTTCTTTGTTTCTTCTATTACTTGTTTTATATAATTAATATCCATATCTTTATTCATTAATTTTAATAATCTTTCACTACCTGTTTCAATACCATAATGAACCCATCTAAATCCAACTTTATACATATATTCTAAAAGTTCTTTATCATAACATTTAATACTACATAATGCCCCAAATAAACATTTGATATTTCTTTTTTCAATTTCTTTACAAATTTCTATCATTCGTTCTTTATTGACAGTTGCATTATCATCTAAAAAGATTATTTTCTTTGTATTATATTTTTCTATTAACATTTCTATTTCATTTACAACATCTGTAACATTTCTTCCATTCCACTTACCAAAATAATATGGTGTAGTACAAAATTTACAAGTTCCAACACAACCTCTTGAAGTAATAATAGTTCTTGTATCCATATATTTAGTAATATCTAATAAATCTCTATTAGGAATTGGTAACTTATTAAAATCATTTGTTAATATTTTCTTTTCAGTAAAGTATATATCTTCTTTATTTTTTATAACTAAATTATGAATACTTTTTAATTTATCTATATCATTAATATTTTCTATTACATCAGTAATAATTTCGTCTGCTATCCCTCTAATAACAATATCTATACCATTATCTAAAAATTTTTGATAAAAGTGAGTAGATGTTTTTCCAATCATTATAAATTTAGTAGGTTTATTTGTATTATGAATTATTTCAAAAATATTTTGTATTGTTTCAGTAGTATGTAATGGTAATTGATAATCATAGACAAAAACAACTATATTTTTATCTGATAAATATTCATTGATATTATTACTCATTCTATTAACATCCATATCAATTACTTTTACTTTACCAAATTTTTTATTTATAATTGTTGCTATTTGTAATACATCTAATGGTTCAGCTAAAATAGACCTATTTGTAAATGGTTTATTTGCTGGATTAACTACTAAAACATTCATAATCAGTTCCTCCCTTAAAAGTTGGTTTCTATTATAGCACAAAATTCATTAAATAGTTATTATTTTATTAAATTTACCAAAAAAAAATACTATGACATAGATTATTGCTGTTAATAGCAAAATATATCATAGTATCATTATTAATTTTTCTTAGGTAATTTACTATAATCATATTTATTCATAATTGGATTTAATAACTCTTGTGCTTTATTTAATTCTTCAACTGCTTGTTCTAAGGTGTATTCACTTTTACCTTCTTTAAGTAATGTCAAATGCTCTACTACCTTAAATATGATAAATCCAGCCTCTCTTACTTTTTCTCTTTTAGTAAAATCAAATTATAATAAATCTGTTTCTAATTCTTTATATTGTTCAATTAAGTTCTTTAAATCTTTACTAGATTTATTTGCATATTTTCCTTTAGAAAAATAAAAAAGCATTTTGTCATTTTTTTACTATAGATTACATTTTGATTTTATCATTTTTTTAAACATATGTCCATTTTACATATTGAAATAAATCTTTATAAATAAAAAATACCATGTTATTGGTATCTAGATAAATCCAAAATAGTTAAAAATCCCTTATAAACAAAAGTATTCCCCTCTCTCGAGGGGAATTTCAGGGGGTTCGGTTGAATATACACTCATTCTATATATCAATGAGTGATATCAGCATGATATTTATACCATCATGCATTATAATCATAAATTAAATTTTCTAAAAAGTCAATTCATTTATCATTAATTTTTTATAAATTTTTCTTCTTTACACTTTAGAAACTATTTAGACATAGTAAGAACCATTCTTTTTCCCATAGGCTTTGACACAGTCTGCTTTTTCTCATCAGAAATAAATTTACCTACTGCAAAAATAGTATCTTCTAGTGTTGGATCTTGATGATTACCAAAAATAATCTTTTGTACTTTTTCATTAGCAGATCTCTTATTCTTATGAAGATTATCTAATGAATTGTTAAAACGATTAAGTCCTATCTCAAAATAAAAGCATGCTGATTCCAAATAAATATAACTACTTCTATTATGAACAAGTGCTCTCATTTCTTCCTCGGACCTTGAATCCATTCCCTCTATTACTTCTTCTACAACATCTTTCAAATAAATATAATCAGGATCATTAACGTTATATCCCAATCTCTCTAGAAGCGTATCTTGTTGACGTATCACTACTTTCTCTCCTTTCTTCTGCATTTTTCGGTTAAAAAAAACACAGGTACTATTTAGTGACTCCGTGCTTGTTGCTCGTGTAGAATTATAAAATTCCAGCATAGCTCACATACCTAATATATGCTTATATGCTCTCACTGATACCAATTATATTAAATTTTTTATTATTTGTCAAACGAACATTTACAAATTAAGCATTATTAATCGATGCAATTAATGTCTTTTTTAACTTTTCTTCTTCATCCTTCTTATTCTTTAAATACTCCATTGAATCTTTCTTAGCTTGTAATAAAATCTTATAGTCATCCTTTAAATTAGCTATTTTAAATTCCATATCTCCACTTTGTTTTGTTCCAAATAAATCACCATGACCACGTAATTTAAAATCTTCTTCACTAATTACAAAACCATCATCAACATTTTTCATAATCTCAAGTCTTTTTGCATCTGAATCACTAATTAAAATACATTGTGATTCAAAACTGCCTCTACCAACTCTACCTCTTAACTGATGAAGTGTAGAAAGTCCAAAACGATTAGCATCAAATATGACCATCGTAGTAGCATTACTAACATCTACACCAACCTCAATAACTGTTGTAGAAATAAGTATTTGTATACTACCTTGTGCAAACTCTTGCATAATTAAATCTTTAGCACCACTTGCCATTTTTCCATGAATAATATCTATTTTAAAATTCTTTCCAAAAGCTAATGTCATTTGGTCCTTCAAATTACATACTGTAGCCAACTCAGAATTTTCAACATCTTCAATTAATGGTGCAATTACATACACTTGATGTCCAGCTTTTAATTCTTTAAACATCATTTCTAAAACATCTTTAATTTCATCATTCTTCTTTAAATATGTAGTAATATGTCCCCTTCCCTTAGGTCTTTCTTTAATAATAGACATATCCATATCTCCATAAATAGTCAAGGCATAAGTTCTAGGAATTGGTGTTGCACTCATATATAAAATATCCGGTCTAACTCCCTTATTCTGTAAATTAGCTCTTTGATTAACTCCAAATCTATGTTGTTCATCAGTTATAACCAAACCTAAATTCTGATACTCAACTTCCTCTTGAATCAAAGCATGAGTTCCTATAACCATATTTATAGAACCATCTTTTAATCCACTATAAATCATTTGCTTTTCTTTTTTTGGAGTTGATCCAGTTAACAAAGCAACCTCTACATCTTCTCCTTTTAGAAATTCTTTTAAATTATTATAATGTTGAACTGCCAAAATTTCAGTAGGTGCCATTAAAGCACTTTGAAACCCACTTAAATAGTTAGCATACATAGCAATAAATGAAACTATTGTTTTACCACTACCAACATCACCTTGCAATAATCTATTCATTCTACTATCAGACTTTAAATCTTCTAAAATCTCATCAATAGCTTTTTGTTGATCACCAGTTAACTTAAATGGAATTTTTTTGATAAATTCATTCATTTTTTTAGTATCTATTTCTCTGCTAAGTCCTTTATTATGTTTTTTATTCTCTAACTTTAAGAAATTAATTTTAAACATAAAAGCAAATAACTCTTCATATTTTAATCTAATTGTTACTTCTTTTAATTTCTCAGGAGTAGATGGATTATGAATGATATTAAGGGCTGTCTTCTTATTTAAAAATTTATACTTTTCTACATATTCTTCAGGAATATAATCATGAATATCACGTCCACAACTAAGTAATGCCATATTAATATAAGTTTTTAAATTTTTATTAGTAAGACCACTAGTAGAATGATACACAGGTTCTATTTTAACTTTATTAGAAAGAGACTCCATTTTAATTTCTGAAGCAGTTATAACGTTTTTCTTCTTATCAAACTTACCAATTACAGTAACTCCAACCCCAACTTGTAATTGATTCTTTAAAAATGCTCTATTAAAAATAGAAACTCCAACTACTCCACTTGGTGTCACCAATCTAAAATTCATTTTATTAAGTCCAGCTTTAAATCTCATTAAAATAGGAACACTTTCTATTTTTCCATCAATAATTATATGTTCACCATCTTCTGTTTTAGTAAGATCACCACGTTCTAAAATATCATAACGAAATGGATAATGTGTAACTAAATCTTCTACTGTATATATATTAAGTTTATTTAAAAGACATAATGCTCTAGGTCCAACACCTTTAATATCTTTTAACTCCATCATAGTCCCACTTCCTTCTCGCCATATTATAGCATATTCACAAAAAAATCTCTACAAAAAAAAAGACTTTTTTTACAAATCTCCATTTATTTTTATTTACTAAAATGCTTAATAAGATATTCTTCAACACCCTTGTTATTGTTATCCAAAGTAACATCATAAGCAATTTTTTTAACATCATCTAAAGCATTAGATAAAGCTATACCATAACCAACATTTTTTAAAAGAGTTATATCATTATACCCATCACCAAAAGCTATAACTTCATCTAAACTACACTTTACTTTCTTTGAAACTTTAATAACACCCTGTAACTTATTAACTTCCTGATGAGTAACTTCTACAATATATCTAGAACCATCAATCTGTAAATTTGCACAAATCTTTAAATTCATCTTATCTAAATCACTCATACAATCTTTAGCATCTTGAATACTCTTAAAATACAATTCTATTTTATATATATTATCTTTATTATTACTTAAGAAACTATTATAGTCTTTTTCTCTTATAACATCAAAATCTTCTTCATATGCACTATTTTTACTAAGTAGGTGCCATACATTATGATCAGTAACATATATAATTGATCTATCTATATATTTTTTAACAATCTTTCTGACATTTGTAATTAATAAATTCTTTTTATAAATAGCTTTTTTCAAACTTGTATCATAAATATATGCACCATTACTTGATATTATATAATCCATAAAACAAAAATCTTTATTATAATCAAGTACTGATTTTAAACATCTTCCCGTTGCTACTGCAAATTTATGACCATTTCTTCTTAACTTATCAATCAATCCAACCGTAGAATATGGAATACTACCTAAATCATCTATCAAAGTACCATCAAAGTCAGAAACTATAAGCATACTCATACAAATTCCCCCTAAAAATATTAAAGACTTTGATATAAAAAGCAAGCACCTACAGCTACTAAAGCTACTAAAATAAGTATTAATAAAACTTTTACTATTACTGGAATATGCTTTTCATTATCGTCATCTTCATCAGTAAAGAAATCTTTATCAGATAAATCCATAGATTTTGTATAAAAAGATTTATCTATATCTCTCATTATATCACTACTTGGTTCTTTATAATCTTTTTTTGCTTCCTCTACTTTCACCATATCTTCTTTATTAAGAATATCTTTATTTTCTATACTATCTTTATCATTACTTTCATCTTGTTTAATATCTGATTCTGCAGGTACTTTATCAAGTGCACTAGTAGCCATTAAATCACTTAATAAATCTACTCCTGTTTCTTTAGATATTTCTCCCGCTAAAGTTTTTGATGTAATTGTATCTATAAGACCACGTAATTCATTATCATCAGGCTTATTTCTATTTTGTTTTTCTTTTCTATACTTTTCAAGTTCTTCTGGATTTAAAGAAGCCAAAATATTATAGTTAGTATTTTTCAATTTTCTTTTTTCTTCCATTGAATCTTTATCTTTTCTATTTTCTTTTGCCATCTCTAAAATACTATTAATATCATAAACTCTATTTTCATGATCTTGATACAAATGATTAAAATCATCTAATTCTTTTTTTACTTTAGGTTTATTTTCAAAAGAAGTATACTCTTTTCTTTTTTGATAATCTTCTCTAGTACTATAATCTCGCCTATTTCTATCTATTAACGTAGTATTACTATTAGTAACATCTGTAAAGTTAGTGTATTTAGCATTCGTTCCTATATTTTGATAAAGTTCTTGATTTCTTCTAGATCTACTAGTTCTTTCTGTATCATTATCAAGCTCTCTGTAACGATCCATACGACTACGCATCTATACCACCTTCTTACTATAAGAGTAACATATAATCACAAAAAAATGAACTTTTTTAATAATTTCTAAATTTTCTTTACGTAAATATTATTTTTAGATATAATATAATAGTAAAGAAAAGGAGATATAAAATGAAAGTAAAAGTTAATGAAGATGCTTGCATTGGATGTGGAGCTTGTGCCGCAATTTGTGATGAAGTTTTTGAAATGAATGACGAAGGTTTATCTGAAGTTGTTGTTGATACAGTTCAAGAAGAAAATGAAGAAAGCGTAAAAGAAGCTATCGAATCTTGTCCAACAGGGGCAATTGAAGAAGAATAAAAAAATGGTTCTCTAACCATTTTTTTGTTTTGTTAATGCATATATTTTAGAAACTTCCTTAGGAGATAATCTTCTATAATCACCAGAAGTAAGTCCTTGTAAAGTAAATATTCCTACTCTTTCTCTTTTTAATTTTAAAACCTCAAATCCTACAGCTTCAAACATCTTCTTTACTTGATGATTTCTTCCTTCATGAATAGTTATCTCTACTATTGAACTATTAGTTTTTAAATCAGTTTTTCTTAATTTAACACGACATTTTTCGGTTTTTTTACCATCTATTACTACTCCATTTTTTAATTTGTTGATAGAATCGCCTTTAATAATACCTCTTATTTTAGCAATATAAACTTTATCTATTTTATTATTAGGGTGCATCATTATATTAGCAAATTCCCCATCATTAGTTAATAAAAGTACTCCTGTTGTATCATAATCAAGTCTACCTACTGGATAAATACGACTATCAGTTTCTATTAAATCAACAACTGTTTTCCTATTTTTATCATCACTACAAGATGTAATAACTTCTCTTGGTTTATTTAATAAGTAATATTCTTTTTCTTCTCTTCTTAATAATTCTCCATCTACAACAATAGATTCCTTACCAGATACTTTAACTCCAAGTTCTGTAACTACTTCTCCATCTATTTCAACTTTTCCCATTTTAATTAACTCTTCTGCTTTTCTTCTTGAACAAAGACCACTAGCCGCAATAAATTTTTGTAATCGTTCCATATAACCACCTCTATCTTTATTTTACACACTTTATATTAAATATTCAATTAAGTCCCCTTCAAATATCGGTATTATATCATAAAAATTAAATAAACTAAAGAACTTTATTAGAAATATTGAATAAATTATTTATAAAGGAGTGTTTTATATGAATCAAAATGGTTACTATTATCAACCATATTCTTATGATCGTAATAGTGAAATAATGTCAACAAATAATAGTATTTATCAACCTGCAATGGAAGCATACCCACAAGATGAAAGATTTTTCTGGGCACCTTTTGTTGTAGGAGGTCTTGCCGGAACAGCCCTAGGATATGGTATAGCAAATAACAATCAAATTAATCCAAAAGGTGGCTGCTGCATGCAACCAGTATATTACTACCCAGTAGCTCAACAAATGCCTGCACCATATAGTTACAATAATAATTTCTACTACTAATAAATTATAAGGAGTATTAGACTAATACTCTTTTCTTATGCAAAGAAAAAGAGAATGAAAATCATTCTCCAAATTTTATAATTCAAATTGGGAATTATATAATTTCTCATAAAATCCTTTTTGTTTCATTAGCTCTTCATGATTACCTTGTTCAATAATATTTCCCTCTTGCATTACTAATATTAAATCAGCATTTTTAATAGTTGATAATCTATGAGCAATTATGAATGAAGTTCTTCCTTCAGTTAATTTATCCATAGCCTTTTGAACTAACTCCTCTGTTCTAGTATCAACATTTGATGTAGCCTCATCTAAAATTAAGAACGGAGCATCTTCTATCATACCTCTAGCAATTGTAAGTAATTGTCTTTGACCTGCAGAAATACTATCACTTGCAGAAATAATAGAATTATAACCCTTTGGTAAAGTTTTAATAAAATGATCAAGTCCAATTTCCTTACAAACTTTTTTAATCTCTTCATCTGGAACATTTTCTCTACTATAGACTATATTTTCTTTAACTGTACCATTAAATAACCAAGTATCTTGTAACACCATTGTAAACAAATCATGGATATTTTCACGAGATAAATCATTGATTGATACATTATCTATTTTTATATCACCACTATTTATTTCATAGAACTTCATAAGTAAATTAACCATAGTGGTTTTACCAGCACCTGTTGGTCCAACGATTGCGATTTTTTGTCCAGGCTTTACCTTTGCACTAAAATTATTAATTGTTGGTTTATCATTTCCATCATATTTAAACATAACGTTGTCAAATTCGATTTCACCTTTAACCTTTGATTTATCTAAAACACGTGCTATATCTTTCTGATCACTCATTTCTTCTTCATCAGCAAATTCAAATACTCTTTCACTAGCTGCCGCTGTTGATTGTAACTGTGTCATAGCTTGAGCTATTTGAGAAAGTGGAGATGTAAATAATCTTACGTATGAAATAAACGCTACTATAACACCAAAACTTATTTGATCATTCAAGGTTAATAAAGCACCAACAATACAAACTGCAACATAACCAAAGTTACCAATAAAAATCATCATTGGCATCATTAAACCAGATAAAAATTGACTCTTTCTATTAGCTTCATACATTTTCTTATTTAATTTTTCAAATTTCTCATTTGAATCTTTAACACCATTGTAAGTCTTAACAACATTAAGACCAGAATATATCTCTTCTATATGTCCATTTAAATTACCCAACTCTTCTTGTCTTGCTGTAAAATATTTTTGACTCTTTCCTAAAACAGCAAACATAAAAATAAATCCAAATAAACTTGATAAAATTGCAGTTAAAGCCATAATCCAGTTAGTTACAAACATCATAATAATTGTACCAATAAATAAAGTTGTTGCACTAACTAATGTTGCTAAAGACTGGTTCATTGATTGAGCAATTTGATCAACATCATTAGTTACTCTTGATAATATATCCCCTACTTTATGTTTATCAAAGTACTTAAGTGGTAATTTATTAATCTTTTCTGAAATAGTTGTTCTTAATTTTTTAGCAAAATTATTTGATACAGTTGTCATAGATATAGATTCTATATAAGTAAACAATGCACTTAATACATATAAAGTTACTAATAAAAGTGCTATATGTTTAATTTTATTCATATCCATAGGAGGTTCAACTATTTTTCTAATACTTTTTGGCATACTATCTATTTTCTTATACATCTCTTTAGCACTTGCATCTTTTCCTAAAGTAGACATAGTATTAATAAATTTAATTTGTTCACTACTATTTACTTTAATATTATCTACTTCTATATCACTTAATAAAACTTCTCCAATAGAAGATGAAATCTTCATATTTTTAGGATCATTTAATGACTTTAATAAAGAAATCTTATCTTCCTTAGAAATTGTTACACCATCAATAGTTGATTCTGTAATAATTTCATTTAAAACAGAATCAGGTAAATTTGTAATAATACCAAACATTTCTTGTTCATTACTTACTGTTTTTAACTTAGCAACTTCTTCTGTAAATAATAACTTATCTGATTCTGATATATTGTTACTTTTCATAATATTCATAGCTGTTGTTTGATCAAAATTTAAACCAATAATATCAGTCATTTTTTTTCTAGTCTCATCACTTTGAAGATTAGAAGTAACTTTCTTAGTTAATTGTTTCATATTCTTTGTATTAACAACTAATCCCTTTGATATTTCATCTGTTAAATCTGATAATATATTGGGTGTACAAATAGAAAGAATAGAACCCAATACCGCTAATACTAAAGCAATAGTAATTAATACGCGAAATGGTTTTAACTCTTTTAAAAGTCTAAGCATTGCTTTTTTAAAGTCTTTTGCTTTTTCACCTGCTCCCCTTGGTCCAGGTCCATGCATTTGACGTCTCGGAGTTTTTTCTTCTTCATTATGCATTGTCCAATTCCTCCTTTGATAATTGTGATAAAGCTATTTGTTTGTAAACTTCACAATTTTTTAATAATTCCTTGTGAGTACCACTACCTACACACTTGCCATTATCTAAAACAATAATCTTATCTGCATTCATAATTGTACCTATTCTTTGTGCAACAATTAAATTTGTAGCATCTTTAGTATATTTTTTTAACTCATGACGAAGAGTGGAATCTGTTTTATAATCAAGTGCTGAGAAAGAATCATCAAATATATATATTTCAGGTTCTCTAGCAATAGCACGAGCAATAGCTAATCTTTGCTTCTGTCCACCAGATACATTAGTACCACCTTGAGCAAGATAAGTTTCATATTTATCATCCATCTTTTCTACAAATTCACTAGCTTGTGCTACTTTAATCGCATCTTTTATTATCTTTTCAGTCTTTTTACGTCCATTATCTCCATATGAAACATTGTAATTAACGCTTCCAGAGAAAATTACTGCCTTTTGTGGTACATATCCTATTTTATTATTTAAAAACTCTTGCTTGTACTCTTTTACATTAACTCCATCTATTAATATTTCACCATCAGTCACATCGTAAAATCTAGGTACTAGATTAATCAAAGTAGACTTACCACTACCAGTTGATCCAATAAATGCAACGGTCTCACCCTTTTCTGCTTTAAATGAAATATTCTCCAACAAATATTCCTCAGCATCAGGATATTTAAATGAAACATTCTTAAATTCTACAGTTCCAATTTCTTTTGTCTTATCCCTATCAAGTTCTCCATCTTTTATTGTAAGTTCTGTATCTAAAACTTCATTAATACGAGCAGCTGATACTTGTGCCCTTGGTAACATCATAAAAATCATTGCTAACATCAAAAATGCCATAATTACTTGCATCGAATATGATGAAAATACAATCATATCACCAAATAATGAAATCTTATCAGCCATAAGTGAATTCTTAATTAAATATGCACCTATAAAATAAATTCCTAAAGCTAGACCATTCATTATCATATACATAATCGGTGACATCACAGAAAAAGCTTTTTGATTAAATAATTGTTGATTAGTTAATTTATCGTTTACTTTTTCAAATTTATCTTCTTGATACTTCTCTGCATTAAAAGCTCTTACTACTCTAATACCAGTTAAATTTTCACGAGTAACACCATTAACTTTATCAATTAATTTTTGAACTATTTTAAACTTAGGAACTACTATCATCATTAAAGTAGCAATAACTGACATCAAAATAACTACCGCAACAGCTGTAAGTGCACTCCATTGCCAACTTTTATTTAATATCTTTGTTATAGCCCAAATAGCTGTAATTGGTGCCTTTAATAGAAGTTGTAATCCCATTCCAATAAGCATTTCTATTTGAGTAACATCATTTGTTGTTCTAGTAATCAAACTATTAACTTGAAACATCTTTATTTCATTTGTAGAAAAACTTTCCACTTTTTTAAATATTTGTTCTCTTATTTTCATTGAGAACGTTGAAGATAAATTAGCTACTAAGTAACCTACTATAACTGCAGATACTAAAGACCCAAATGCACATGCTAGCATATAACAACCATTAATTATTATATCGTGCATCTTACTACCTTCAGTTTGAACTAATTTAGTAACCTCAGACATATAATCTGGCATTTTAAGTTCTAAATAAACTTGTGCTATTACAAGTAACAACACAATTAACATCACACCAAATTCTTTTTTAGTAAAATTTTTAATTAGTTTTCTCATTTTCTTCCTCCTCTTGAATATTATGTTGCATTTTTAGAATAACTCTGAAAAAAGTCTCTAAATCTTCCTGTGATATTCCCTTTTTAATATTATTCTCCATTGTTTTTATTTTTTCTAATCTCTCATAGAAAATTTTACTTGTTTTTTTATTTAATATTATTTTCTTAACTCTTGTATCATTCTTATCAATAACCCTTTCAATAAAACCATTCTTCTCCATAGTTTGTAAAACTCCAGAAACTGTTGCTCTTCTAAGTTTCAAAACATTTTCCAAGTCTTTTTGATATACGCAAGAACCATCGTGTTCCAAAATATATTCTATGATTTGCATCTGAGTTGGTGTCATTGTTTTATTAATTAATGCATCTTTTGCTTTTAACATATCTTCTCTGCTACAAATTCTTCTAAAAATCATTTTATCTAAAGTTTTGATTTGATACAAAATATCTTGTTCTCTTTTCAATTTATCACTCTTCTTTGTTATCCGCTTTCTAATTTTATAATTATATTACAATTTTGTCAATAGCCTTACAATTATTTTTCATAAAAAAAAACACTTTATTTTGTAGACAAGAAACATCTACCTTTTGTGTTATATCTTTTTCTATATTCTTTTAATTTATTTTTTGCTCTATCACAATCATCAGTATAAATAGCTAAATCATCAACCATATCATTCCTACGTATTTTTTTCAAAGCACCCTCTTCTAACTGTCTTATTCTCTCTCTTGATAAATTATAATGATTTGCTATTTCCTGAAGAGATAATACTTTGCCATCTATAAAACCATACCTAAGAGCTATAATTTCTTTTTCTCTTTTTCTTCGATTTTCTCAAAAGAACTTGAAAAATCACAAGGAAAACAGTTTCCCAATTTCAATTCTTCTTTTGATTTTTCATCATCAAAATTATTCTTTGCATTCTTAATTATTTCATCTAAACTAACAGTATCAACCATATATGTTTTTAACTCTTTAATAACATCTACTGACAAATCAGTATACTCTGAAATCTCTTCTAACCTTGGTTTTCTTTGTAATTTCTGCATCAACTCATATTCAGCACGTTTTAAGTCTCTTACTTGCAATTCCTTACGTCTACTAATTTTTACATTTCTAGACTGATCATAAATAGCCTCATAAATATATTTCTTTATCCAAAAAGCTGCATAGGTTGAAAACTTAATATTTCTTTTTTTATCAAATCTAACAATCGCATCATATAATCCTAAATTTCCTTCTTGAATTAAATCTAAAATAGGAATCACACTATTATTGCATTTCTTAGCAATAGATACAACTAATCCCAAGTTATGTTCTACTATTTTATTTATTGCTTCTCTATCATTTTCCATACTTTTTTCAATAAGAGTATCAAGTTCATCTTGAGAAAGCACTGGTCTTATTTCTTTTAAATATAAAGTAAGTGAATCCATCATAAACTCCACCTCAGAACATATATAATATCACAAAAAAAAGTTTTATTCAAATAAAACCCTTTCTGATTTATATTGTTTAATAATTATTTTTAATACAATTCCAATTACTACAACAGTAGATATAAACATACATAAGATATTTACGATATCATATTTATTATTAATAATATCTTGAAATATTAAATTATAATTTAAAAATGGAATCAAAGATAATACAGGAGTTAATTTAATATTCATAATTAAAGCTATCATTCCAGGAAAGAAAGTAATAAAAGTTAATGGAGTCAAAGCACTCTGTGCTTCTTTAAAAGTTTTTGCTTTGCTAGCAATCGCAATACATAACCCACTAATTAATAAAGAATACGCAACAATTATAATTGATACAAAAATATAAGCAGAAACTGGAAGCATTAAATTAACATCCTTATAAAGTTCAAAACTATTATTTGCTATATATAAAGATATTATTGTTAAGATTAAACTAATCATACCCGTAATAATAGATGAAATACTTACCCCTAAAAACTTACCTAGTATAATATCTCTACTTTTAATAGGAAATGTTAATAAAGTCTCCAAAGTACCCCTTTCTTTTTCACCAGCAGTTGTATCAGTTGCGGGATAAGTAGAAGAAACAGTTATAGCCATAATTATAAATAAGAAAGCATAAGTAGTTATATAATTAGAAAAATAATTTTCAGTTTTACTTATTTTAGTTTTTACTTTAAATGGTTCCAATATATTATTATCAATTCCAAGACTAGTTAAATTTTTTCTTTCTAAGTACTCTTTAAATGTTTGAAAATATACATCCATAACTGATGTTGCATAACTAGTTCTTTCATTATCATTTCCCATCATAATATAAGTATCATCTTTCTTTACAACGTACAGATCAATCTTTTCATCTTCATATTTTTTCTTTAAACTATCTATATTATCTTCATATATCTTAATTTTTAAACTCTTAGCTATTTCTTTTTCTTCACTAGATAACTTATAAGAAAAACCAATCTTTTTATATTCATCTTGTTTTTGATTTACTTCTGAATCAAAAAGATAAGACATACCTAAAACTAATAAAGGTATCATAAATGGTACTATTAACATAAGTGACATTGTTTTCTTATCTCTAAACATTTCCCTTAATTCTTTTTTTAAAACATTCAATAAATTATTCATATTCACCTACTCCATCTCCTAATACTTTAAAAAAGGCATCTCTTAAATTACTAGTTTTTGTATCTTTCTTTATTTCCTTAGGTGTCCCTCTTTTAATAACTTTCCCTTTATTAATCATTAAAACATAATCACAAATATTTTCAGCCTCTTCCATATAATGAGTTGAATAAAGAATAATTTTTCCATTCTTTCTCTCTTCTTTAATAAAATTCAAAATAACCTGACTAGAAATAATATCAAGACCACTAGTAGCTTCATCTAAAATATAATATTTAGGATCATGTACTAAGCATCTTGCTATATTTACTCTTTGCATCTGTCCTGTTGATAAATTACCTATACGATTATATAAGAAATCAGTTATTTGAAGTTTCTCAGCAATATTTTTAATTCTTTTTTCAGAAATTTCTTTCGAAATACCATAAAAACAACAACACATCTTTAAAAGTTCATAAGTAGAAATAGATTGATATATTTTTGTATTACCAGATAAATATGCAATTTGTTTTTTAATTTCTATTTCATTTCCATCATAAGATAAATTGTCAAATACAACTTTTCCACTAGTCGGTTCTAATATACCACCTATCATTCTTAAAAGAGTAGTTTTACCAGCTCCATTGGGTCCAAGTATCCCTATAATTGATCCTTCACTTGCTTCAAAACTAATCCCATCATTTGCATAAAATTCTCTATTTTTACCATCTTTGCAACATCTTATAAATTTCTTTTTTATATCTTTTACAACTAACATAATAATATTCCTTTCAAAGAAAAAACACTTAATGTGTTTTATTAATATTTATATAAAATTTTATCTTGATGCTATTGTAAAGAATATAGTACCAGCTAAAGTCATTCCAATAGCAATTACAGTTAAAATTATAACAAGATAATTACCAATACCTTTTTTATCAAGCTTCATCAATGTTTTAGGTTTACTCGCTTCAATTTCTTGTTTTGGTAATAAATCTCTCAATTTATTAGCAAAATCTATATCAATATTAGAAAGACATAAACTATCATTCTTACTAGTTCTAGCAATAAAATTACAATTATTCTTATCAATAACCTCTGTACTAGAATCAAAGACATTATTATGACTATTATAATCTTCTACCATTGGTAATATAAAATTATTTTTGAAATTATCCGTATAAGCAAATTCTTTTTTTCTAGTAATAGGAGTTGTACCATCTGCAAATCTAACAGTTAAAATATGTTCACACATATCACCCTGTACATTAAAAGATGAAATAACAGAATTATCTTCAGTTGAAGTAGAATACATTTCTACAAGTTTATTACGATATTCATTATATTCCATTGAAATAGGATCAATCTGTCCATTATCGTCAATAGAAATCGTCTCCTCTAAAGTTGGAACTTGTTCCCCAGATACAATTGTAACTGCAGGTGTATCATCAAAAATTGACTTTTCATTATTTTCATTATTCATAATTATCCTCCTAAATATCAAGATGAACTTTAGCTTTTTCTAACTCTATTTTTTGTTGTTCTTGTCTTTTTCTTTTTACAGTTTCTATTCTATAATTCTTAGCTTCTTTTAAAACACCTTCCTGACGATGTTTAGAAAGTGCAAGTTTCATATACTGATCATTCCTAACAATTATTCCCTTTACTGGTAAATCATCTTTTTTATAAATGTTTCCATCAGAAGTATCTAAATCAGAAACAGTATCTTCTTCCAATGGTTCAGTATCAGAAACATGATAACTTTTAATCTTATTAAACAATTTTTCAGATACATAAGCAAAATGTAATTTATCCTCATCACATAATAAATAATATTTATTAGAATTATCTTCTTCATTATCAAAACTAATATCAGAATTACTATCATTGTCACTATCTTCTGACTCTTCTAAATCAGAATTTTCTGCATCTTGATCATCACTACTATCATCTAAACTGGATTCATCAGGTGTTTCATCATCGTCATCAGTTTGAGTATTATCTTCATCTGTATTATTATCCTGAACAGCTTCATCAGATGTTTCAACCTCGTCATTAGTTTGAATACTATCTTCCTCTGTATCATTATTATCTTGATTAGACTCTTCATCATCTGTCTCATCATTACTAACTTGATTATCTTCTAAAATATTATTTTTTACATCTTCATTATTTACTTGTACTTCCTCATTATTATCTTTTACAGGTACTAAAGAATTATCATACAATTTTTGAATTTTTTCTAACAAGGATAACGCCAAATCTTTAACTTCTATAAATTCACTAACATGCTTGTCTCTTAAATCAGGATCAATACTACCAATAACTCTTTCCTGATCCTCATAAATATCAAACAAACTAGCCTTAATATCAGTTAGTGAACTTTTATAATCGAATTTTTCATTCATACTATAATCACCAACCTATGCATTCGCAATCTCTCTTAATAATTTTTGAACATCTTTCCATTCATCATTATCACTTATTTCAGTTAATTGTTTTTGACCATTTTCTTCAATAAATTTAGAGATGTAAATAACAATATCCCCATTAGACTGTTTTTCATTCTTTGTGTAAACAAGATATTGATTCATGCTGTCTTTACTATTTAAATATGTAACAACATCAACTTTCTCTTCTTTTCCATCTTGATATACAATATTAATTTTTTCTCCATCCATTTTATTCACCCTCTTTTATTCTAAATATATTATATACTAAATCATAAAAATTTACTAGCTAAAATTAAACATTAACCACTCTGGTTTAAATATCAATAAAACACCAATTATAAACATCAAAATACCACTTACTAAATGAGAATATTTGTTATATTTCGTACTAGCAGTAACAACTTTAGTAGTAGCCATAGCTATTACAAAAACAACTATATCATCAATTAGAAAAAAGAATATATAAATTAAAGTATAATAGAAAACTTCAATAGAAGAGACTTGATTTAAGGCAAGTAATTGTGTAAATATCAATGGAAACCCAGCAGAACAAGCAATTTCAACTACATTAACACTAATAGCTAAGGCCATAACCCCTACTAAAGCTAACAAAAAACTCTTTTCACTAGTAAATTTTTTAATTCTTTGAAATATTTTTTTACGCTTCTTAGAATCAACCACATGACAACCACTATCATTTGCCTTTATAAAGTTCTTAATATTTATAAAAGCCCCTATCAAAGCAATTAAAGCAATCACTCTCCTAAACCAGACAGAAAGTAAAGCAGAATATACTAAATTAAACCAAGAAAGCATAATAGCCATATAAAAAATCGCCGAAATAGTTAAAAAAGAAATTCCTAAAACCCACATTCTTCTTCTGTTTTTCATACCTAAAAGCATACTTATTAAAAATAATAAAACCCACATAGCACAAGGATTAAAACCATCTATAAAACCAATAATAACCGCAGCAGTAGGAATAGATACGCTCTTCATATTAACTTTACCAACTAAAGGTAATTTAATAGTAGAAGATGAATCTGTTTTTTCTTCCTCTTTACTAAAATCATCAGAAACTTTTTCTTTATATGTACCATTTTTTATTTTAGATACAACATCAGTATATGAATTATCATCATCTTGATAATATTTAATAGCTCTTAAAAACGTATTATAACTAGAATCAGAATAACCAGAAAAAACACTTGAACCAATAATAGTTAATGGAACACCACTCACATCAACTCCCGTTTCTTCTCCAACTTTACCCATCAAAATAGCATTATCTTTATTATTCCATACTTCATAACGAACTATATCTAAATCAGGATATTTTTTCTTTATCTTTGTAAGAGCCTTCTCTTCCTCTGCACAATGAGGACAACCATCACCATGAAAAAAATAAACTTTTATCTCTCTTGCATAAGTATTAGAAATAAAAATAAAAAAAGTAAAAGCAAAAAATAATATATAATTAAAATACTTTTTCATTATGAATCAATCCCATCTATAACATTTAATATTTCTTCCTTAGAATGTTCACCAACCATACGATGAACCTCTCTTCCATCAACAAAAAATATAAAAACAGGCAACATATCACCAGGTTCATATTTTAAAGCTTCTTCTTCATCAATATCTATATCAAGTGATGTAATATTTATATCTCTTTCATTAGTTATTTCTCTAAATATTTTATTCATAATTAAACAACCACTACACCACATTGCACCTATTTTAACTATTTCCACTAAAATCAAGCTCCTTTAATTTTTCTTTAAATATATCAATAAAAGTATCTATTTCTTCTTTTGTTGTTAAATAACTAAGACTTATTCTCATACTATAACTTGCTCTATCATGATCCTTTGTAACTGCATAAACTCCTAGGCTTTCTCCCCCTTTAGAACAAGCCGTTTGAGTAGATACAAAAATATCTTCTCCTTCCAAAGCATGAAGCATAACTTCAGATTTAATAGAAGGCAAACTAATATTTAAAATATATGGACTACAATATAAATTACTATTAATAGATATTCCTGAAATATTAGAAAGTTTATCTACTAAATATTTATTCAATGATAAAACATATTCATATCTTTTATCCATATCAATTGATATAAGTCTTAAAGCCTTAGCCATAGATACTATTAAAGGAGTTGCTGGTGTCCCACTTCTATATACAGTAGTTGACTTACCACCATGTATTAAAGGTTCAATAACAAGACCATCTCTTTTGTAAAGTGCACCAATTCCCTTAAACCCAAAAAATTTTTGTGCTGAAAAACTTGCAAGATCTAAATACTCGAATGGAACTTTTATTTTACCAATTGCTTGTGTAACATCACTATGAAAAATAACTTTAGGATATTTCTTTAAAAGCTTACCAATTTCTTCAATATTTTGAATAATACCAACTTCACTATTTACATAAGAAATACTAACTAAGATAGTATCATCTCTAATTAGCTTAGAAACTTCATCAATTGACACTAACCCATTCTCATCTAATGGCACAAAAGAAACATCATACCCATTATTTTCTAAATAAGAAAGTGGCGCAATAATAGAAGAATGTTCAAGACGCGTAGTAATAATATGATGACCACGATTACTATATTTTGAGATAACTCCCATAATCGCAGTATTATTAGCTTCACTTGCACCTGACGTATATATCACCTCAGTAGGTTTTACCCCTAAAATATCCGCAATTTGCCTAGTAGAAGCATCAATAACTTCCTTAGCTTCAACACCTAATCTATGCAATGAATTTGGATTTCCAAAATATGTAGTACTAACTTTATTAAATGTATCCAAAACTTCAGGTAAAACTGGAGTAGTTGCTGAATAATCTAAATATATCATATCATCACCTCTACATTCATTATACAACAAAAAAAAGAGGAATAAAATCCTCTATTTTAAGAATGTACTAATCTTATCAATCGCACATTGTACTGTACTACATCCCATACTATATGTATCTGTATAAGTAACACCTGATGCGGTTATATTAGCCCTAGCTGTAAATTCTTGATCAGATGATAATGTAATAGTACCACCTGATCCAGTTATTCTAGTACCAGATTTATTATACCACCCAGCTGGCGAACCATTTACATTATTACCAGTTGTTGGAGTTATAGTTGGTGATTTTATAGGACAACTTGTTGCTGGCGTTGCATTATTCCATGTAGTAGTAACCGAACAAGTAACTTCATTAGGAGTACTTATTGAACTAACTCCAGGCTCTGAAGTTCCATTAAATGAACCTTTATATGAAGCTTCATGTTTAGTTTGAGCATAGTACGAATGATCACCAGTATTATAATAAATAGTTTTCTGAGATTTTTGACTCCAACTATTACTATGAGAATCAGTAGAAGAACCAAATCCTACAACAGTAGGAGAATTACTAGGAGCTGTAATTGCCGGTGAAGTAACTACACAACCACTAGAATTACCTATTGAACAAGAACACTTAACAACACCACTAGTAGTAGTACTACAGCTAGATGGATTAGATTGAGATTGAGAAGTCAATGTTGCTCCATTTGGATTAAATGTAGTTGTTACGGTAACATTTTTTATAGTAATTGTAGCAGATCCACAACTAACTGTATTATGATTAGAATCTCCAACAACTCTAACATACGTTGTTTGAGTACCACCATTTGTTCTAGAAGGATTAGTAGTAGACCAATTACTATTATCAGAACTAAATTGAATAGTTCCTCCACCAGCTCCACTCGTTGGTATAATAGAATGATCGTCACCATCATAATTACCTTCATATCCAACGAATTTAGGACATGTTGCATTAGCTTTAGTAACCGTTAACGTTCCATTTGCTTTTGTTATTGAATAATTTCCACTTATATCAGCTCCACCAGAATTCTTTATTGCTACACTTCCAAATGTATTTGCGACACTTCCTACATTCGTTATTGTTCCCTTATGTCCTGAGAATGTTGCACTATGTCCACTTACTAAGTTCGTACAACTTCCTCCTGTTGTATTCGTTAATGCACTTCCATTATATGCTCTACTAGAACTTCCTGATGTACATGTTGTTGCTCTCTTTCCAATTGAACAACTCAACGTTTTACTTGTTTGTCCATCACTAAATGCATAGTTAGATCCTGCTGTTACTGTTACTGTTTGACTACCTGATTCAGTCCTAGAATTATTACTATAACTTGCATTACTTGCTCCGCTCGCTAACGCTTGTCCGCTTCCATTATATGTTGGATTAATACAACTTCCTGTTGTTGCTGTCTTAGCTCTCGTTACCGTTAGTGTTCCGTTTGCTGTTGCTATTGTATAATTTCCACTTATATCAGCTCCACCAGAATTCTTTATTGCTACACTTCCAAATGTATTTGCGACACTTCCTACATTCGTTATTGTTCCCTTATGTCCTGAGAATGTTGCACTATGTCCACTTACTAAGTTCGTACAACTTCCTCCTGTTGTATTCGTTAATGCACTTCCATTATATGCTCTACTAGAACTTCCTGATGTACATGTTGTTGCTCTTGCATTTATTGTTAATGTTCCATTTGCTTTTGTTATTGAGTAATTACTACTTACTTCTATTGTTCCACTCTTTATTACTACACTACTTAAAGTATTTGTTGCACTACCCTTATTTGTTATAGAACCAGAGTTTGAACATGTAACAGAATGTCCACTTACTACACTTCCTGATGTTACACTACATCCAGAAGCATTAGTTAATGAACTTCCATCGTATGTTTTTGAGCCTCCACCTGCTGTTACTGTTATTGATCTAGCATTTACTGTTAGTGTTCCATTTCTCTTTGTTATTGCATAATTTCCACTTACATCTGTTGTTCCACTTTTTACAACTACACTATTTAATGTATTTGCAACACTACCTTTATTTGTTATAGAACCAGAGTTTGAACATGTAACAGTATGTCCAGTTAAAACACTTCCAGCAGTTATACTACAACCAGTTGTATTTGATAAAGCACTTCCATCATAAGTTTTTGAACCAGAACTTGCTGTTACAGTAACTGCCTTCTTACCAATACTACAAGTAAATGTTTTATTACCAGTAGTACCATCGCTCCATCTAGAGAATCCTGATAATGAAGCAGTTACTGTATAACTACCGGCATTAGTTCCACTATAACCTGATAATGTATATCCATCACCACTAGTTACAGACGTCAATTGTTGAGAACTACCATTATAAGTAGGATTAGTACATAAAGCATTAGTTGGAATTGTAACAATCTTCTTATAAATAGCATATAAAGTTACATTACTTGTTCCCATCTTTAAACTAGATAAAGCTGTTGTTGCATTCTTATTGGTATTCCATCCTATAAATTCATACCCACTCTTACTTGCTGTTGGTGTTAAATCAATTTTAGAACCATAATATGAAGTAGCACTTGCTTTAGATACACTATCTCCACCATTTTTATCATAGGTTACTGTATGAGAATTTAACGTCCATTGTGCATAATAAGTTGAATCACTAGCCGGCACAGAAGTTGATGTAGATACTTGTGTTCCACCTACAGGTTGAGTGAACCATCCTTTAAATGTATAACCTGTTCTAGCCACAGGTGTAGGTAAATCTGATAAAGTTGTTCCATAATTTTTCTTTGATGTAGTAGTATTTAATCCACCTTCATGAAGTTGTACATTTCTTATTGAAAGTGTTCTAGAACCAGAACCATACCAACCATAAAATATAAATGCTTTATTACCAGTTGAAGATGCAGTAAATGTTTTTGACAACTTTTTCCAATCAGTACCAATAGAATAAGAACCATAACCACCTTGTTCACTACCTACGGTCAAATTAGCGGAAGTACTAGCTTTTGCCTCTAATTGCCATGTATAAGTTTTTCCATTAGTTAATGCATTAGTCGAAGCAAAATACCAACTTTGTTCAGTAGAAGTTACACTAAATGTTCTACCATTAGCATCAAAGCTTTCACTTTTAGAAGTAAGACTTCCTGAACCACAACATGCATTATAAAAATTAGTATTATAAGTAGTGTCAAATATATCATTATCTAAATAGTTATAATCATAAGTCATTGTATAACTATTAACTGTCCATTGTGCTTGTAAAGTAGCATTAGTCCAACCAGTTGGTATTGCATCACCAGGATTTAATGTAGTACTTCCAGATTTCCAATTTACAAATGTATAACCTGTTCTAGTTGGTTTTGTTGTACTAATTTTTGCTCCTGAATTATAAACAAAACTCTGATTAGCAGGAGCACCAGTACCACCATTAGCATCATATTTAATAGTATAAGTATTAGCAGACCATCTAGCATATAATACTAGTTTTCCTCCACTAATTCCATATTGACCATTTACATATTTCCATGTTCCTGACCAATTTGTCCAACCATATCCATCATCAGTACCATCACTATTTGTAGTCCAACCTGCAAATGAATATCCTGATTTTGTAAATGTATTAGCAGAAATAGTAGTAGTAGAACCATAAGTTGCAGTAGTTGACGCCATTGTACCACTACCACCATTTGCATTATAACTAATTGTATAAGTATTAGCTTTTGCCTGTGCTGTCATAGTGGTGTTTTGACTAATTGCATAACCACTACCAGAACCACCTGATGCTATACCTGTATCTTTTTTAGCTGTAGAATCATACCAAGTTGATGCACTATATCCAGTAGCAGCTGTTATTGCTGGATATGTTCCAATTGTACAAGTTAATGAAGAACCAGTAGTTTTACAAGATGATGATGTTGAAGATATTGCAGAAACATTAGAACCTTTAGTAAAAGTTACTGTATATGTTCTACCATTAACTGTAACATTACCACTAGTTACAGCTGCATTAGTATTTCCAGCTGCATCACTTATTAATCCTGCTTTTAAACTAACCGTAAACGTACCAACACTTAATCCTTTAAGAGTTACTGTATAACTATATCCATTTGTTATTTTTACTGGTGAACCAACAGCAGTAACTGAACCATTTGCTGTTGTTGTAAAGTCAGTTGTAGCTAAATTTTTTTGAACTACTCCACTTCCTGAATCAGTACAACTTAATGTTATAGATGTTGTATTTTGAGTAGTTGTTGCACTAGCTCCACTAAAGCTACATACAGGAGCTGTTTCATCTTTCCATACTGCATACAAGTTAACTTTTGCACCTGCTGTTGTTGCTAAATTAGCAGTAAGTTTTTGACCATCTGTATAAACAACTGCTCCACCATTGGTTGTAGACCAACCCTTGAATGTATATCCAGTCTTTGATAAAGATAAACTACTAGCTTTAGTTAATGTTGGATAAGTATCCACTTTAGCACTACTAGATCCTTTTAAAGTAGTACCATCATAATAATTTATAGTATAAGAATTAGCTGTTGCATTAGCATACCAAGCTTTTCCTGTATTTGAACCATTTAATGTTATTACACTACTACCGGTTGTAGCACCTCTTGTTAAACTCCAGCCAACTGATGTATATCCAGTGTTTGCTGTTATTGAAGGAGCTGTAACAGTACAACTTGTAGCTTGTGCTGTGCCATTATATGTTGCATTAATTGTACACTTACTATTAGCATCAGTCTTAGCTCCTACACTAGATACATTTGATCCCCTTTCATAAGAACTAACTGTATAACTAACTGCTTCTTTTCTAGTTTGAGCATACCAAGTACTTCCTGTATTAGAACTATTCAAAGTTAATAATTTACTAGTTGTATTATAACTTGAATTATTACTATTAGAACTTGCTGAAGTATTATAACCCAAAACTGTTGGTGTTGCACTTGGTGCTGTAATAGTTGGTGCTGTAACAGTACAATTTGTAGCTTGTGCTGCACCATTATATGTGGCAGCTATATTACAACTTGATTGAGCAGTAGATGAAAGTGTTGCACCATTAGCATTCCAATTAGCTGTAAATGTAACTGCATCTTTCTTAGTAATTGCATAATATGTAGGATTACTACTTAAAGATATAGCTGTATTTTGATTAACAGTTGCAATTGTTGCAGAACTTGTTGTATTGTAACCTAAAACAGTTGGTGTATTACTACTTGCAACAATAGTTGGAGTTGTAATACTACAAGTAGTTGCTTGTGTCTGACTAGCTATATTTGAAATAGCTGCAATTGTACAACTTCTAGTAACAGTAGCTGCAGTTGACGCTTGATTATTAGAATCCGTTTGACTAACAGCTCCATTTTTATTAAATGTTGCTGTTCTTGTAATTGCCTTCTTACCAATAATTGTATAGAAATTAGTAGTAAGACTATCACTAGAATCATTAACAGTAGCATCACTAATTGTAACTTTTTGAGCTGCTGCTGTACCACTAGTAGCACTTTTATTTGTATTCCATCCACCTATAGTATATTCAGTACTTGTTGTTGTAATACTAGGTAAGGTTATTTGACAACTAGCACTGCTATAAGTTTTACCATCAGTAGTTTTGTAACTATCACAAGAACTACTTGTAGAACCAATTGTAGAGATACTACTATTTTGATTATTGAATTTAGCTTTCCAAGATCCAAGATAATATGCATAGTATGTTGTATTTTTTGTACTAACAGTAGTTGCTGTAGTACTTGAAGCTTGTGCTGAAACCCCTTTATATGTAGATGAATACATACCACTACTTCCACTTACTGCACTTGGTACTGTTATTGTACCTTCTGATAAAATATCTGTTCCATAGTTATATATTCTATTTCCTGCTGCTGTTGCACTAGCTACTGCACTAGTTGAGGAATTGTAATAATAGAATGTTGCTCCTATACTCTTTTGATAAATTGTATAGAATGCTGTTGTATCACTTTTCGCACAACTATCTACACTCTTCGCACTTGTTGATGTTGCACTTATTGTTAATCCCAATGCTGTTGATGTATTATATCCAGCTCCTAGTGTTAAGTTATTAACCCCTGTTGTACTATCACTTAATACTGTTGCTAGATTACTATTTGATGTAAAGTAATTATTTCTATATATCTTTCTACTACTTCCTTGAGTTCCATTATAGTAATATTGGGTAACTTCTCCTCTATATACTGCATAGTATGTTTTATTTGCTGTTAAACTACTTGTTGTACTCATCTTATTTACTGAATCTGAAACTCCTACATAGCTAGTTCCATATTGTCCACTACTTTTACTTACTGTACTTGGTACTGTTACACTTCCATATGTTACTTTATAACTTGTTCCATCACATAATCCCGTTGTTTTTCCACTTGCTGATGTATCACTAACAATTCCACTTCCATTATAATAATAAATTGTTGCGGATTTACTGCCTTCATATACTGCATAATAATTTGCTGATGTTGATGGATATGTTGTTGTTAGTGTTGTTGATGATACTTTATTTGACACACCTTTATATGTTGTACCATCTGGTCCACTACTTTCACTCACTTTAGTAGGAACTTTATAATCACAACTTGCCTGATTATTATAAACTGTACATGATGCAACTTCTCTTACTGTTGAACCATCACTATAATAATAGAAATTTGCTGTATTTGTTTTCTTAAATATTGCATATAAAGTAATATCATTTGTTACTTTTGGCCCAGTTGTTAATCCACTTGTTGCACCTTTGTCTGTATTCCATCCTACAAATTCGTATCCATTTTTACTTGCCGTTACTGTTATATCTGCATTACTTCCATAACTAGCTTCTAATGTTTTTTCTGATGAACTACTTCCTCCATTTGTTGCATAATCATATGTTACTGTATAAAATCCAATACTAGCTCTTGATGCTAATGATTTATTAGAAGAAATTGTATAATCTCCACCAGATATTCCAACGTTATTATCACCATCAAACCAACCATCAGCTTTATAACCTGTATTAGGTTCTATTGTAGGTAGTTTTACCTTACAAGAATCCGTACTATTAACTAAATAATTAGTTTTATTTGTAACACTATAATAATCACAGCTATCGACAGTTTTACTTATTGAAGTAATATTTTCACCCTTTGAATAACTTACTTTCCAACTACCTTTGTAATATGCATAATAATCAGAATTAGCCGTAGTTATAGAAGATGTTTTATTAATTGAATTTGGTGAAGTTGAAAGACCTTGATATATTGAAGAATCAATCCCCTTACTTTCACTAACTTCACTAGGCACATTAATAGTTGCATCACTAACCTTATAATTAGTACCATCACTAACTGCACCTCTAACGCCATTAACAGTTACAAATGACTGTTCACTTCCACCATAATAATAGAAATTAACATTTATATTATTATCATAAACTGCATAATAAGTAAGCGTATTACTATTAATTTCACTAATAAGTTCAGTACTAGATACTTTATTAGAAACACCTCTATATAAAGTATTATTAGGACCAGCACTATTAACTACTGAATTGGGTATATTAATATTGCAAACACTATCTGTATTATACATAGTACAAGATGCAGTATTACTTACTTGTTTAGTACCATTGTAATAATAGAATGTAGCATTAGCTACTTTTTTAGTAATTGCATAATATGAATCATTAGAAGAAATAGTAATATCATTACCAACTTTAACTAAATCTTTTGAGTTTTCATCTCCATTTGGATCTTTACTCCAACCAATAATTTCATAACCATCTCTTGTTATTTCTGGTGCTGTAATAACTACACTAGAATTTTTATTCCAAATAGTCTTTGATGTAGTTAAAGTATTTAATGTAGCACCATTAGCATTCCAAGTAACAGTTACATCTTTTTTTGTATTAGCATAATAAGTTTTCTTATCATTACTAGAACTTAATTTTAAACTACTACCTGCTTTTATATGAGTAGAACTATCAGTATCTGTATTATTACTATCTGTACTAAATCCTATAATATCAAAACCTTCTCTAGCAATAGTTGGTACATCAACACTACAACTATCAACTTGTGTATCATTATTATAAGAACCATCTATAGTACAACTTAAAACTCCATCTTTAGAAAGAGTAGCTCCATTTGAATCAAATGTAACTGAATAAGTAATGTCATCTTTTTTACTTATTGAATATAAATTTATATTATTAGCTAAAGTAATACTTTCTCCAACTTCTATATATCCATCAGTTGCCATAGTATCACTAGCTTTTTCTTTAGCACTACTATTTTGGCTCCAACCTAAAGCTTTATAACCAGAATTAACTGTAATACTAGGTAATTTTTGACTAGGAACACAAGAATTATCTTCTTTTTCCCCATTATAAGATTCTTTAGTTGTACAAGAAATACTATTAGCGCCTATAGCTGTGACTCCATTACCACTTTTATGAAGTGTAGCTGTATATGTAATTGGTAATTTTTTTACAATTGTATAAAAATTAGTATCACTACTAAGTACCAAAGATTCTAATCCCACATGTACTGTTTTATCTGTATTCCAACCTATTGCTTGATATCCACTAGAAACCTCAATAGTTGGTATTTCATCTATAGTACAACTTGTAGCCTGAGCCAAACCATTATAAGTTTTTTCAATAGTACATGTTTTATTACTCCATGAATTATTAATAACACCATTACCATCATTTTTTATAAATTTAGCTGTATAAGTAATATCTTCATTAGTAGTAATAGCATACCAAGTAGTATTTGCATTTTTATCAGTTAATGTTAATTTAGAACCAGAACTAATCTCAGCCTTCTTACTAGAAGAACTTGTAGAAAATCCTAAAACAATAGGAGTAGGATTTTTACCTGTAATAGTTGGTACATCAATACTACAACTAGTAGCTTGTTCTTCATCATTATAAACTCCTGGAATAGAACAACTAACACTACCTTCTTTTGAAAGAATAGCACTTCCATTATTTGAATCGAAAATAGCAGTTAAAACGCTATCTGCTTTTTTACTTATAGAATAGAATGTTGTATCTTTACTTAAAGATATATCCATATAACCATCATGTGCTGTTTTATCTGTATTCCAACCTATTGCTTGATATCCATTAGAAACACTAATAGTAGGTATAGAAGTAATATTACATGTTTCTTTATTATCCTTTGTTAATTTACATGTTTCTTTAGAAGATGAAATCTTTTCTACACCAACACCATTCTTTACAAATGTTGCAGTTAAAGTCTTAGAAACATCGACTTTAATAGTTCTATAAGCTCCACCATTATTTTCTTTAACAATAATTTTAGCTTCACCTGGGGAAACACCTGTTATAACTCCGGTACTAGATACTTTAGCAACACTATCATCACTACTACTATAACTTAAACTTCCAACATTAGTACCAGAAGTTTTTATAGTATGTGTATTATTACCACTTATATCCAATGATACACTACTATCACTATCTAAAACTAATTCAGATACTTTAATATCATTAGATGTAACTTCATCATTTTTATTATCAACTCTATCACTAATAACATCTTTTAATAAACTCAATTTAAAACTACCTAACTTTTTAGCAGATATTGTTAAATTCCATTCATAACCATTATCAACTTTAGTAGGAGCTGATATATCAAATGAGTCAATAACATCTTCATTACTAATCTTAAAATCTGATTTTAATAGATATTTTTCTTTAATATCAACAACATCAGTACAAATAAGAGAAATCTTAGAATCACTACCAATTCCAACATAACCAGTTGTTTTAAATATACATGTCGGTTTAGTTTCATCTAGTTTATCAATAACAACAATCTTTTTAACTATATTACCATAAGAATCTTTTATCCATAAATAGTATTTACCATTTTTCTTAAATGACACAGTACCAATAAACTTACCATTTTCATCAGTTAAATCTTTAAATTCTTTGTCAGAAGGTTTCTTGTCATCATTAGTAATTGCATATTTAACATTAGAAGCATTACTAACACTTGAAATACTTACTAAAGTTTCTGCAATATTACTAGTATCATACGATATATCTACTTTAATACTTCCATTACTTGGTTCCACTATTACTGTTCTTGTAATACCAGCTATATTAGAATCTCTGTCTTCAACCAAATACTTTATAACATAAGTTCCTGCTACTTTAGTATTAACACTACCAATAACAACTATTTTATCAGTTAAACTACCATCTTCACTATCATTAGCAATAGCACCACTCTCAGTATAACTATCTCCTTCTTTTATAGTAACTACTTCATCACCTACTAATGAAATAGTTGGTAAACCAGTATTTTTCTTAGAAACAAGAACAGTTCTTGTACTAACTCCAACATTTCCACTAGAATCACCAATTTTATAATAAATGTAATATATACCTACTTTTGATGTATCAATAGAAGAAACCTCTACAGTATTTTCTCCATCATAATATTCATAACTTATTTCTACATCAGCAACCGAAAGTTTATCTTTATCATCTTTTACTTCCTGTACTCCTAAATCATTAAAAGTATCTCCTTGATTTAATTTTACTGTACTAGGACCATTCAAAAGAATAATTGGTGTCGTAAAATCAGTTACTGTAGAATTAGTTTGTACTGCATTAATAACAACTTTAGCTCCATAAGTTTTACCTTGAACTTCATTTGTAGCAGTCTCATCTAACCATATTTTTATTTCATAAGAATCAGTAGCACCACTACCTAAACTTCTACCAGTTTTTAAATTTAATCCTGTAGAAAGTAAAGCCGGCTTACTCCATTCTCCATCTCCCTCTTTTATACTATATTTAACATATTTTCTATCTAAGGTATTGTTAGAATTTTCTTCTAAGCTAATATCATATTTAGCATCTAAACTACCTGTATTATTAACACTAAATACATAACTTTCCGTATTCATACCTTCTTGATCTGTCATCGGAACAGCATTTTTTAAATCTATAGTATTCTTCTCTTTAAAATTTATAACAAAAGTACCAGCTGTTACTTCAACGTTTTTCTTAGAAGTAATAACTTGACTTAAAAATGCATAACTAGTACCACAAACTATAGCAAGTAAAAATATACCCAAAAAAGCTATTTTTGTGTATTCTTTTTTATTATATTTTTTATTGTTGTTATTTATTTTAACTTTACGAAATCGATCACCAGAACGACCTTTTTTATACACCATAAAAAACACCTTACCTTATATCAATAATTATATCAAATAAGAAAAAAAAAAGATATAAAAATCATATCTTTTTTTGCCTTTTATTTTTATGTATGTATAAATCAGTATCTGCTTTTCTAAATATCTTTTTTCTAATTTTTTCAGGATCTTTATAAAATAAAATATTATTAGAAATATGACAACAACCAAAACTCATTTGAACAGGTACCAAAGATCCATCATAAACTAAATCAAGACTATCGATTTCTTTTTTTATTTCTGAAATACGTCTTTTAGCATCACCACTAGAAATATTTTTTAAAAGAATAACAAATTCATCTCCACCAAATCTAGTCACAATGTCATTTTTTTTATAATCATAAGGATCATCAGATTGTCTAGTCATTTTTAAAAGCAAAGGTCCAATTTTTTGTAATATATAATCACCACAATCATGTCCATAAGTATCATTTATATTCTTAAAATAATCTACATCTGCTACAACTAAGCTAAACTCTTCATGATTTTCTAATGCATAATCAATATATTCAGCCATCTGTCTATTAGCTTCTTCCCTATCTTTTATAAGAGAAGTTAAATGATCAATTTGCAATTTTCTCTCACGTTCTTTAAATAAAGTAATATCTTCTAAAAAATCATAAACATGAGTAATATTAGTATCTTTATCTAGGATATTAATTGATGATAATTTATACCAAATCCTACTATTTTTATGATAAAATTCTCCATTTTTATTTTTGACATCAGAAGAAATTATTTCTTTATACAACTTTAATTGATCTTTATCATCACAAATAATATTACCAAAAATATCTCTTTCAATATAAAATATATTTCGAGATTTCATAAAATTTTCTAAAATATCTTTATTTTCCATTTCGAACCCCACCGTTCTATTTCTTTATCTCACCTATTTTTGCATGAAGTTTTTCCATCTTACAATCAAGTTCTTTTATAACATTTGAACAATCATAAACTTCTTTTATAATTTCATCAGGTAATTCCGAAGAAACTTTATATCTTAATTTATGATCGAGACTAGCCCAAAAATCCATAGCAATCGTCCTAATTTGAATCTCTGCCTCAACAAACTCAGTTGAATCTAACAAATGAATAGGAACTAATACATTCAAATGATAACTAATATAACCAGATTCTTTTGGCTTCTTTATATAATCCCTTTCCTCTTTTATTTTAAATAAATTAGATTTTTTAATAACCTCAACAATTTGAGAAACATCTGATAAAAATGAACAAACGATTCTAAGACCAACCATATCATGAACATGCAATACTATATTAGAAGGAGTAACTTCATATCCTTTCCTTTCTAATTTTTTAATAGCACTTTCACTAGATTTTATTCTAGACTTAACATGTTCAACAGGATTATACCCATTAGTTAATTCGTATTCTTTTAGTAAAATTTTTAAATCAGTTTCTAATACTTCCTTTGCAAATTGATACTTAAGTAATTCTCCCCTCATTTCTGATTGAAGTTCACTAGCATTCATATACATTTCCTTTCTTAACACTTCTTACTTATTACTATAAAAATAATAATCACGTTCTGCAATCGATAAAGAAACACGTTCTAAATCTTCAAGTTGAGAACAATCATTCAATATATCTTCTATTTTAAATAAAACTTCTTTTAAATTACAACAACTCTCAATAGAAATACCATATCTAGATAAGACGTCAATCTCATAATTTGTTAAAAAAAGACCATTACCACAGTCTTTTAATTCATTTTTCGAAAAATTAAGTTCATTAATTGCTTGTAAAATTGCATCTGACTCATTCATATTTTATCTCCATCAACTAAATATACGTATTTCAAGGATAGTACTGATTATATCACATAATACCCCAAAAGTCAATGAATAACACAATATACTATATAATATTCATAAATTTATAAAAAGATTAAAAAAAAAGATTATTAATCAATCTTTTCTAACATCTCATTAGCTTGACCAAGTAAAGTATTTAATTCACTTTTCTTAGATTCTTGCTCTTCTATCGTTTTATCTTTTTCTTCTATTTCTTTTTCTAGATTACTAATCTTTTCATTTAATTTATTAGTTTCTTCAATCATTTTTTTCATAACTGCAATAGCATTATCTAAAACCTCATCATTAACAGAACCACTATCAGTTGAAACAAAATTAGATTCATTCATTTCTTTTTCTATATCATCACTAGTTTTTTCTACAACCTCATTATCTTCTACTTCTTCCTCAGAAACTATAGAAGGTGTTTCTTCTTCTGGAGTAACATCTTCTTCACTATTTGCTGAAGCATTAGTAGAATTAAATTCATTCAAAATATCATGGTCAATATCTAACTTAACATCTTCTGAAGTACTTTGATCATCAACATCAGTAATTTCTGATACAATAGGACCTTCCTCTTGAGAAATTGTACTAATTTCTTCCACAACTGGTGTAGGATTAATCGCATCATTCTCATCACTTTGAGAAATATCTGATAATGCATTATTACCTAAGCCAGAATCATTTGCATTAGTATCAACTACACCTGCCCCAAGATTAACAATTTTTGACTCACTATTAACATCATTGGTATGAAAATATAATTCTTTACTTGTTTTACCAATAAAACTACAATCGATACCAATTTTATTATTATAACTATCTGTCTTGTATACATTAGCCTCAGAAAAAGCATCAGAAAATAACATTTCTCCAGTTATTCCCATTTCATTAATTAACTTATCAGTAATTACAGTAGCATTATCTAATATCATACTTTTACTAATTTCATCATTCTCTTTTGTTAATGCATCTAATACTTCATTAGAGCTAGGTTTAGAAGAAACTGCAAGTAATAAATCTTTATCTATTTGCTTAATTTCTTTTTTATCAAAATCAATTAGTACAGAACCATCCTCTTTAAAAGCCCCAACTGTTGAACAAGGAATTGTTTGATCAAAAGCATATTTTGGATCTAAAGTAGCTATAACAGTACCATCTTCTAATATTCCATCTTTTAATACATAATACATTTTTCCATCACTAGGAACAACATAATTAATTTCTTGATTCAAAAACTCTGGCATTTGAGAAATTCCTTTTTTTATTTCCATGAAACACACCACCTATTTTATTCTTAACATTATAATATCACAAAAAAAATTATTAAACAACAAGAAATTCACAAAAAAAGAAGAATTACTTCTTCTTCAAAACAAATTCATTATTAATAAAATCGACAATAATTTCATCATTCTCTTTTATTTCACCTTTAATAATCATATTAGCAAGCTTAGACTCTATCATTCTACTTACCGTTCTACGCAATGGTCTTGCGCCAAAATGAACATCAAAACCATCTTCTACTAAATTATGACGAGCAGCATCAGTAAGAGTAATTTTCAAATGAAGATTATTTAACCTTTCTTCTATCTCACCAATTATTTTATCAAGTATTTTAGAAATAGAATCCTTATCCAAAGCATTAAATACTATAACTTCATCTATACGATTAATAAATTCTGGTTTAAAGTAGTGAGTAAGTTCTGCTGTAACAAGTTCTGACTTACCCTCTAATATATGTTCACTACCAACATTAGATGTCATAATAATAATTGTATTCTTAAAATCAACACATCTACCATTAGAATCAGTAACTCTACCATCATCTAGAATTTGTAAAAGCAAATTTAATACCTCAGGATGAGCCTTTTCTACTTCATCAAATAAAACTATACTATAAGGATTACGTCTTACAGCCTCTGTAAGTTGACCTCCCTCTTCATAACCAACATATCCTGGAGGAGATCCAATAAGTCTAGAAACACTAAACTTTTCCATATATTCACTCATATCAATACGAATCATATGACGACTATCATCAAAAAGTTCATATGCAAGTGTTCTAGCAACCTCAGTTTTACCAACACCAGTAGGACCTAAAAACAAGAATGAACCAATAGGTCTATTTGGATCTTTTATACCACTTCTACTCTTTAAAATAGCTTCACTTACTAATTTCAAAGCTTGATCCTGTCCCATTACTCTCTTCTTCATATTTTCTTCTAGGTGAAGAAGCTTTTCTTTTTCACTACTCATAAGTTTACTGATAGGAATATTAGTCCATTTTGCAATAACTTGAGCTATATCATCAGCTTCAACTACATCACTTAAAAGTTTATTTTCAGAACGCTTTCTCAAATTTTCAAGTTCTTTTTCAAGTTTAGGAATAGTACCATGACGAAGTATCGCAGCATTCTCTAAATCATAATCATTTTCAGCTTGTTCCAAATCAAATTTAGCTTTCTCTAATTTTTGTTTTATAGCTTTTATATCTTCATTTAGACTCTTTTCACGATTCCAACTTTCCGTTAACTCTTTTTCTTTTTCTTTTAAACCAACTAACTCATCATCAATTTCTTTTTTTCTTTTAACAGAAACATCATCTTTTTCTTTCTTTATAGCTTGAGCTTCAATTTGAAGCTTCATAATCTTTCTAGTCAAAGTATCAAGTTCAGTTGGTACAGAATCCATTTGTACACGAATTGTTGCACAAGCTTCATCCACCAAATCAATTGCTTTATCTGGTAAATAACGATCTGTAATATAACGATTAGATAAAGTAGCAGCTGCAACTATTGCTTGATCCTTAATAGTTACACCATGATGTATTTCAAATCTTTCTTTTAATCCCCTAAGTATTGTAATAGTATCCATAACAGTGGGTTCACTAACTTGAATTTTTTGAAAACGTCTTTCCAAAGCACCATCTTTTTCTATATATTTACGATACTCATTCAAAGTAGTAGCACCAACAACATGAATTTCACCTCTAGCAAGCATAGGTTTCAAAATATTTGAAACATCCATAGCATTATCACTACCAGTGCCAACAATCATATGAATCTCATCAATAAACATGATGATATCACCATTACTTTTCTTAACTTCGTCTAAAACTTTCTTTAGTCTTTCTTCAAATTCACCTCGATACTTAGCACCTGCTACTAAAGCTGCTAAATCAAGTTCCCATATAATTTTATTTTTTAAGCTTGTTGGAACATCTCCTTTTACAATTCTTAAAGCAAGTCCTTCAACTATTGCCGTTTTACCAACTCCAGGTTCTCCTATTAGAACTGGATTATTTTTTGTTTTTCTAGATAAAATACGAGTGATACTACGGATTTCTTCATCACGACCAATAACAGGATCTATCTTACCTTGTTTTACATCGTTTGTAATATCACGACCGTATTTTTCTAATACATTTTCATTTTCTTCTGATTGCGAATATCCATACATAATTATCACCTCTCCAAGATAATTATATAACAATAATTAGCACTTGTCAATAAAGAGTGCTAATTATTAATCCTAATTCGTAACACTTGACCAAGCATCAAGGAATTATCAACCATATGATTATCACGTTTTAGTATTTGAATATCAATATTATACTTCTTAGCTACCGAAAATAAAGTATCACCAGAAGATACAGTATAAGTAATAAACTTATCAAAATCATAAGAATCAAACCTAACTACTTGGTTAGGTTCTAAAAATAAATCGTATATATCATTGTACTCTAAAAGATAAGATACAGGAATTTTAAACTTAGAGGAAATAGAAGAAATGGTATCAAATTTCTTTGTTATATAACTTTTAATATTTGTATTATTAATCTTTAAAGATTGTCCAATAAATAATTTATCAGAACTTAGATCATTATCTTTAATAATTTCACTTGAGGAAATCCCAAAAGACTTTGCTATAGTATTTATATCATCACCAAGTTTAACTATATAATTAGTCACAACATCACCTCTTAAAAGCATATGCAAAAAAAAGAAAAATTATCAGAAATATCTAATAATTTTATTTTAAATACGATACCGCTAAAGTAGCCGCAATAGCTCCATCACTAGATGCTGTAACTAACTGACGAAGTTTTTTGCTTCTAACATCTCCCGCAACAAATATCCCAGAAACATTAGTTGTACAATCATCTGATTTTATATAACCTCCATCATCTAAGTTAATAATATTATTAAAAACTTTAGAACTCGGTTCATATCCAACTGCTACAAACACTCCAGAAACATTTATAGAAACTTCTTTATTATTAGTTTTATTAAGTAATAATACCGAACTTATTTTATCATCACCACGTATTTCTTTTACAACAGAATCAAAAATAAAAGAAACATTATCTTTTTTATTCAAAAGATCAATTAAGTACTTATCTCCTCTTAATTCATCTCTTCGATGAATCAAATAAACATGATTACAAATATTAGATAAATATAAAGCATCTTCTAAAGCTGTATTCCCACCACCTATAACACAAACATCCAGATTTTTATAAAAATTACCATCACAAGTAGCACAATAAGATAAACCTTTACCTAAAAATTTATCTTCTCCTATAACATCTAACCTTTTGTGTCTCAATCCTGATGCTATAATAATTGCTCGAGCTTGATACTTATTTTTATTTGTTATTACTTCCCTAGATTCTGTAATATTAACAACTCTCTCCATCTTAAATGAAACACCAAAATTTTGTGTTTGATTAAATATTGAAGTAGCTAGTTCATAACCTGAAATAGAACTAAAACCAGGATAATTTTCAACAGAGTTAGAGTTAATTATCTGTCCTCCATAACTAGCTTCGTCTAGTAACAAAACTTCTTTACCTGCTCTTTTAGCATATATCGCAGCTGTCATTCCTGCAATTCCTGCTCCAACTATAATAATATCATACATTAAATATCTAAAAACTCCTTAACTTCCTCTATATTTTTATAACCTAAACTACTTTTTGTTACTTCACCATTTTCAAAAACAAGTAAAGCTGGTATTGACATAATTCCATATTTTCTAGAAATATTTTCCGCCTTATCTACATTTATTTTATAATAGAAATAATTATCATCACTTTCTGCCACTTCACTAATAACAGGTCCTAACATTCTACAAGGTCCACACCAATCAGCAAAAAAATCCACTAATACTTTTTTTTCACTATTAAGTACTTTATCAGTAAATTCTTCTTCTTTTATTTCTATAACTTCCATCAATATCATCTCCTTTTTTCTTATTATACCATAGCCAAACTACATATTTTTAGAATTCTACAATTTTTTTCATTTTTTTTAACTTTTTTATTGACAAAATATAACTTTTCGATTAGTATATGAACTACCAATTCGGTATTAGGCGAATTGGTCGCTAGTATCACACTAGCCAACCCCTTTTTATTCTTTTTTGGAGATTGCCCTCAGGGGGTGCAATCTCCTACTGAAATTAAAAGAAGACATTGCCGAATGCCTTCTTTTTTTGTATATATACTAATTATTTAAAGTTTTTATTTCATCTTCCATTAAACCTGTAATTTCTGATATAAGTTTAATGTCCATATTTTTTGATAACATATTCTTAGCTATCTCAATCTTTTCTTCCCTCTGACCTTCCTTAATTCCAGATTCTCTTAACTCTTTTTTAATAGAATTTTCTATTTTTCTATTATCTTCTTCTGCACTTATAAATT
>ERZ773139.833-NODE-833-length-38465-cov-8.311247_pt1 | contig 38465 bp, 39 predicted proteins | sample MGYA00580854_ERZ773139 | MGnify/ENA primary metagenome ERZ773139 (study PRJEB29015, sample SAMEA2737809) | human gut metagenome | biome: human gut; feature: human-associated habitat; material: faeces | place: China | collected 2012 ...
AAAGTAAGGCTCAATCATAACCACCGGCACTGAGCTGGTTGTTTTCTTGATACAAAAAGGCTCCGGCGCCAAAAACGCCGGAGCCTTTCTTCAAATTTGCGTCTTAAAATTGCGAATCAATCCTGCAAGTAGGAATATCGAAGGATGAAAAAACGCGGCATTTGCCTGTTGCCCGATGCGTGCTATCTCTCTGAGCTCAATGTTCCCGGCAAACCGAACCGTACAAACCTTGGAAAATGTGCTGCAATACAAAGATTTCTTTCCACACACCCAAACGAGAATCTGGCGATCCTCACGCCATACCGCAATCAGCGCGCTCTTTTAGCAGGCACAGCTAAAAAAGCAGTTATCCGCAAGAAGTCAGTCTGACCGTCCACCGTGCGCAGGGACGCGAATGGGACACCTGCTCATTTTCCTTCAACGAAGGAAAACGGCACTGGGATTCTGTGATCCCGGTGCCGTTGTATCTTTTACCATTCCTTATTTTTCAAATATGCCCGAACGCTTGAAACAAAGTATTCCGCGTTCTCGATCTGTACAGCCGTATCTGCTTTGGAGATCACAAAGAAATCGTCGTAGCCGCTGTCCGTCCGAACGTCAAACAGGACGGAGATAATCTCCGACATTCGAGTTTCAAAGATTCCCGTTTTGATATATCGGCGGCGGAACTCGGAAATGATGCCGCTGTGGTGCTTCATGTCGATCTCGTCAAAGGCCAGCACCGCGCGCATCGCGTGGAAGACCGCGTAATAGGAACGATTCGCTGCACTCTTAATTCCCTGTTTCAAGTAAGTTTCTTGCCGCGGAAAGGCATTCAACTGCGTGTTCCAGCCGCGCCTGCGACAGAGCCTTTCGTTCATGCTCCTGCATAACGGATACCCTCCCGAACGACATTCTGGTAATACGGCAGCGCCGTCTGATAGCGTCTGAACTGCTCCAGCGGCTTGACAGTTACGGAAACGGTGATGTCATGCTCCAGACTCAATCGGCTGGTTACCTTCGCAACGTCATTGCGATGCTTGGCGATCTCAGCCTGCCCCAGATCCACAGTTAGCAGGATATCAACATCCGACTCCGGCGTGAAATCGCCGCGCGCATAGGAGCCATACAGATAGGCGTCATGGATGCGCCCGAAAATCGGGCGGCACGCATCATAAACGCTGTGCAAAATTTCTTCTGCCTGATTCCTGGTACACATATGATCGCCTCCATTCTTTGTTTTCATTATACCCGGAATTGTCCGCGCCGTCAACGGCAGAGGTGTGACTGCTGTTTGACTACTATCTCCTGCAAACCCAGAAAAGCCGGTTTGCCTAGTGTTTTCAACGGTTTTCGGAAAGTTCAGAGAAGCTGGGCATTCTCGTTAAAAACCGCATAACCATTGAAAATACAGTATTTTATCAGGATGCGCCTGAAAACTCCGGCAGTTTCAAACCTTTCGCCGAGGTGACATCACCTTTAGGTTCCGGTGCGTAAGCGTGCAGGTTCAAGTCCTGTCAGGCGCACCAGACAAAGATAATCCGAACCAGATCTTCGTAATCGGAGACGGGTTCGGATTATTTGTTTTCTTTGAGAAGTTTGAAGATACGCACTTCCGGAACGGCGTCATCAAGCGCCCGGAATCCAAGCCGAGAGGACCGAGAAAACCAAAACTGAAAAAAGATTAGGAGGATGAATATGGGAAACATCAAAAGCTGCGAATTTAACATGGACACAGGCTGCGTGGAACTGTGCTTTGCGGACGGCGGCATGATTGCGATTGACTGCATCGCCTTGGAGAACGAAGTGGCAGATAATCTTTATGAGCGGTCGGAACTGGATTATCTCATCTACAACGACCCGTTGGCGTATGCCAAATTGGTTTTGAGCGGCGACCCAGAAACGTACCTGAACGCTGTCACGGAATACACGCCCTATGAAAAGTGAATACACGCAAAAAGGACGGCTACTGCCGTCCTTTTTGTTATCTTCAGGCGATTTTCTCAGCCTCGTTATCATTCTGAGCGGCATCCCGTCGTGCTTTCCATTCGGCAAATTCCCGCTGCCCTTCCTCGCTTTCGTGGTAGGCGAGGATATCAGGCAGGAGGACTCTGGCGATGGTTTCGATTTCGTGCTGCGGGATGCCGCTGTGGTTGACCAGCTTTTTCCGCCTGCTCAAATGGTACCTCCGATAAATTCCTATCCATGCGACCTCGTTCCTGCGCGTCTTCTGAACATCTTATCGCATCCATCCCATCCAATCAAAATAAAAATGCAGCCGCCTGTCAAGCAAATGCCTGTCGCAGCTGCATATGTCTTTACAATTTCAGTTTATCGCAGAAATGAAAAGCTGTCAAGCGTGTGGGAAGGCGCTACTTTTTCACTCTGACAAAGCAGGATGATACTACATTTGCACACCAGATAATTGTAATTTTGTCATTGCGCTTTTTCCGTGAATCTGATACGCTATAACAAATAGCTGAAAAAGCATTAATTAAGGGGCAGAATTTCATCGTTTATCCTCTTATCTTCCACTCCCCGGAACCAACGCCCACAGTGCAGCGCTTTCTGGGAGCGGCAAAGACCGTCAGCAAGGAGCCGTATGGATAGTAAAACCTAAAGGTATATACTGATGAACAAAGCGAGACTTCCGCAGAAGTCTCGCTTCTGCTATCATGTATACAAAAAGATGTGTTACCATAGATCGAGCCTCCGCTCGGCGCGTACACAAACTGCAGCCACGGCGCAAATTTGGCCGTCATCCGCCCCGTCCTGTATTGCCACATCACCGCGGGCTGCTGCAAGAAGTCGAAACACGACGAGATTTACGACATTTTGAAGGAGTGCAAATAACATGAGCATCTTATTCATCAACGGCAGTCCCAATAAAAATGGCAACACCGCAAAGCTGGCAGCAGAGCTGCTGAACGGCAAAGATTATGAAACTCTGAATCTGACTGACTACACCATCAGAGCTTACGGTCAGAATCTCCTCGGAGACGGGCTGGATACTGTCATCAACGCCATGAAACAGGCGGACACCTTCGTCATCGGCTCTCCCCTGTACTGGCACAACATCTGCGGCAGCGTCCGCAATATGCTCGACCGTTTCTATGGCAAAATCAAAAAAGGAGAGCTTTTCGGGCGCAAGCTGTACTTTGTATTTCAGGGTGCTGCCCCGGAACAGTGGATGCTGGAAGCGGGTGAGTACACCATGAAGCGCTTCGCCGCGCATTACGGATTGAGCTACGGCGGCATGATGACGAACAGGGACGAGGCTGCCAAGCTCACAAAAACAGTCTGACGAAACACATTGGATATGCAGCGCTCAATAAAAACGCGCACTGTTGTCTTCTCATACGTCACAATATCTGTAACGTCGACACAGACGCGGAATCGTGCTCGCCCGAATCCATAAAAAACGAGGAAACGGAGGTATCCGTTTCCTCGCTTTTTTTACAGGAGGCGCCTTGCGTCAGGGCTGGATCGTCGGGATCTCGTCCGGGATGACCGGAAACACGTTTGCGCTTGGCTGCTCCGTGTACGTATAGGTACAGGACGCAGAATAAGTCTTTCCATTATAGGTGTAGCTGACCGTGACGGTATAGCTCTCGCCGTTTTCCATGCCGAATTCATCGACAATATATTGACTTCCGTCGACCCAGCCGCCTCTGTGCGCAGACACGACCGTCCATGTTGCCGTGCCGGCCGTACAGCCGGGGATATCCGTCTTGATCGCGTAGGCCGCGCGGCCCTCCGTCCGCTCCACAAGGAAGAGGTCGAGAATGTAATTCTCGACGGCAGCCGCCTGATAACAGCTGGCCGTATAGGTTTTTCCGTTGTGGACGTATGTCGCGGTAAGCGTGCCGGTGATCCCATACGAGAGATACGCGCAGCCGCCCTCGGTATACCAGCGTTCGTCGACCGGTTCGAGCCACCAAGTTACCTTGGAGCTGTCAAAATTGGGGATATTCGTATTCACGAAGTACTTGTAGAACTGTCCGTTCGTGGACGTTTCCGTCCTGCGGATCTCAAAGGAATAATTTTCTTTTTCCTCTGCCAGAACCGTGATCGTCGTCGTATCCGAGTAGGTCACGCCGTTATACACCATGCTGGCCTTGATGGTGGCCGTGCCCGCACCGGCTGCACGGAGCTCGCTGCCCTCGAAATAGGCGATCTGCGGATTCAGCGAGATCCACTGGACTGTCTGCCCGGCAGGATCCGTCGTCGCAGACAGGCGGATGCCGCCCTCGATCTGCTCTTTCTGCAATTTGACGCTCGGCTTCTTGACGGTGATGGAATAGGAGGTCGTCAGACCCTTGTAGGTGACGGTGACCTGCTTCGTGCCCGCGGCCTGCATATTCGCTGTGGTCTGGAAGCCGCTGCTCACCGTCTGCGTTTTCCCGGTCTTGTCGGTATATTGCAGCTTCAGGCCGCTCGTGGTAAGCGTATCTCCGGAATAGAAGGTCCGTTTGTCTGGCAGGACCGAGACGCTCAGCGATTCCTTCTTCGCCGGTTCCTGCTTTTCAGGTTTCTTCTCGGGCTCCTTTGTATTTTCCGCGTCCGCGCTGATCCACAGCTCCACAGGCTCATTCGGCGAGATGTAATAATAATCCGAATCCCGATACCCGGTGAAGAGAAGCTCCGAGATATGCCCAGCCGCAATTGTGGACTCCACCCATTTTTTCGTATAGGAGACGCCCGCATCCTTCAGCGCAGTCTCCGCCGCCTGCTGCGTCGTACTGCCGTCGAAGCGCCTGACCCTGATATTAGTTGGCGGGATCAAGCACCCAGACGGCGCACTGCGCCGTGCGGCCATCGTAGACCGCCGTGACGTAGGTCCAGCCCTCCGAGACGCCGGTCGCCATGCCATCCGCGTCGACGCGGACGACATCCGGATGGCGCGAGACCCAGCGGACAAGCTCCGGTTCGATCCCGCCGAGCTGCCCGCCGAGCGGAACCGTCTCGCCGACGTCAAGAATGACGAGCTCCGACATCTGCAATGGCCGTCCGTCGCTGACCGCAACACAGCAGGCCGCCGCCGCGCCGTCTACAACAGCAGTCACCGTCGTCGCGCCGGGCGCGTTGGCCGTGAGGACGCCATTTTCGTCCACAGACGCGATCTCAGGCAGGCTGGAATACCAGCTTGCCGCGCCGCTCGCGCCGCGCACGGTGAGCTCCGCGCCAAGATCGAGCGTTTCTCCGACCAGAAGGTTCATTTCCTGCGGCATCGTCATCTCCGCGCCGGGCGTCTGCACGGCGGATGTCTTGCCGGCGCTGATCTCCAGCGCGACCTGCACGGGCGGCAGCGTCTGGCTTCCTCCCTCGGGCGTCTGTGCGGCGACGTGACCGGTTTTGACATAGCTGCTCACAACATCCTGTGTCGTCCAGCCGCAGCCGTGCAGCGCGAGGATCCGTTTCGCCTCCTCCGCCGGCTGATACAGGACGGACGGGACGATCTGCTTCTCCGGGCCAAGACTGACGACAAAATAGACCGCGTCGCCCTTCCGGACGCGCGCGCCGCCCGCGGGGGATTGCAGGATCACGCTTCCGCTCGGGATCGTCGGATGATAGCGCAGCTCACATTTCACCGCATATACGCCCTGTGCGCGCAGTTCCTGCTTCGCCGCATCGAACGCACGGCCGACGAAGTCGGCCACCGTCACGCAGGAATCCTCTGACGGCGTGAGCGTCGGAAGGTCGATCACTTCGCCCGGCGCGGAGCCGCCTGCGCCGGTGTCCGGAACCGGCAGCGTCTGCGCGGGCGCGGGATTCTCCGCAACCGTGAGCGTCAGCCGGGATCCGTCCGTGAGTGCGGAACCCGCGTCAATGCTCTGATCGATGATCGTGCCGTCCGCTTCCGTGTCGCTTTTGACGTATTCCCACGTGATCTGATCCTCGGTCAGACCCAGACGGGTCAGATGCTCCAGCGCCGCGTCCCGCAGCATGTCCGTCTCATCCGCCATCACGGCGAGCGGACGCTCCTTGCCGAGACTGGCCGTCGCGTTCAGCTCGGACTGCGGCGTGAGCTTTGTCCCGGAGGCCGGATCCTGCGTCAGGATGCGGCCCTTTTCAACGCCCGCGTCATAGTCGGAGCCTTCGAGCACCAGTTGCAGCTGCGCCGTTTTTGCCGTCTCGGCGGCTTCATCGACCGGCAGATTGACGATATTGGGGCTGTAGACAAAACTGCCGTCCGGGGCCGCGTCCGTCTTTGGTCTGCGGCTGACGAAGAAGAGGATCCCACCGGCCACGATCGCAGCTGCCGCCGCACCGGCCACGATTTTTGCCCAGAGCGGCCAGCTGAAGCCCTCCTTTTTCCGGATCGTCTCCTGGACGCGCTGCACGGGTGTTTTTGCGGTCAGCTCCTCATACAGCTCCGCAACGCTCTGCGTGCGGTCCTGCGTATGCAGGCACATACCGTTCAGGATGGCTGCCTCCTGCGATTTTGTGATACTCTTGCAATATTTAGACGGCGGTGCAAGCAGATCGCGGCGGTGCGTGCGCAGGTATTCTCCACGCTCCATCGCGTTCGGCGGCGTCACACCGGTCACCATCTGATACAGTGTGGCGCTGAGCGCATAGACGTCCGCGGAGGGCCCCTGCACGCTGTGGCTGCTGTACTGCTCCTCGGGCGAATAGCCGTCCTTGATGATGACCGTCATGCTCTTGCCGCAGTCGTGTACGGCATGACGCGCCGCGCCGAAATCGATCAGCCGCACGCCGCCGTCTTTGAGCAGCATAATGTTGTCGGGCGCGATATCCCGGTGGATCATGCCGCTGTCGTGGATGTGCTGTAGCGATATCATAATGGGGGTCAGCAGCCTGACAGCCTCGTCCGGCGCGATCGTCCCTTCTCGCTTCAGATATTCGCTCAGCGTTTCGCCCTCAAGATACTCCATAACGAGATACGCCGTTTCGTTCTCGGAAAAGCAGTCGTAGATATGGACGACGCCGTCCTCATTCTGGAACGCGGACAGACGCCTGGCCTCGTCGAGAAATTTCTGCTTGCCGAAGCTGAAATATTCGCCCGGCTTTCCGGAAAAGACCGTCAGGCGGCTCTCGCCGGGCTGCCGTGTGGCGTATTCGCTGGGAAGATACTCCTTGACGGCGATCTTGTGCTGCAGAAGCGCGTCCCACGCCAGATATGTCACGCTGAAGCCGCCGTGGCCGAGTGCGCGGCCGATGACATACCGCTCCTGTAGGATCGTTCCCGGGCGCATGTATATGCCGAGCTCCGGTTCCGTGCCCTCCGCATAGCCGCAGTGCGGGCAGATCTCAAACTGGTCGTCGTATGACCCAAAGCATCCAAAGCAGATCTTCATATTCTTCCTCCTATCCGATCCCGCATGACTGCGGCTGCCGCTCGTCAAGGACGGCAGACAGCTCGCCGGCCAGGCGTCGATATTGTTCATATACCGCGTTCAAAACCGGTACGCAGGGGTAACTGTTTTCCAGATACAAGCAGCGCTGGCCGTCCTCGCTCAGCAGATACGATAAAAACCGGGCGGCGCACCGCCGCTCTTTTTTTGCCGTTCCGGCCGCGACGGACCATACGTTTTGCAGTTGGCAGACCGGCGCGTCTGTCTCGAGCGCATAGGCACGGTAACGCCCGGCCATCGCCTGCTGCAAGTCCGCCGCGTCGGCTGTATCGCCGTAATAGAGCATGCGCTCGCCGCGCACGAAGCCGTCCCGCGCGTCCTCCCGCACGGAAAATGGCTCGTCCGTCGGGATTGGGCTTTGCAGAAGCGCCTCGTAGAGCGGTATGGCCGACGCCTTGAACCCGACGGGGCTCCCGCGCGCGGCCAGCTCTGCCGGCAGCGATGCGTCGGCTTTCTGAAGCGCGCCAATTTCGCCGCCCGTATATGCACTGGCGACGTACAGGACAGGCATGCCGCAGCCAAGCGCCGCGTGATCTGCGCTGACCAGTCCGGAGAGCCGGTACTGCGCGGGATCGTGCGCACGGGCAAGGCTCCGCAGCGCCGTATCGTCGGCCAGAGCGGCATCTGTATCCGCCGTCCGCTCGAAAAGCGCGGGCATGGAGCCGTCCTGCTGCGCCTGTTTGAGCCTGTCCGCATATTCATCCGGCAGAATGCTTTGCAGCCGAAGCGTCACGTTCGGGTACCGCTGCGAAAAAGCGTCCGCCGCCGCGTGCAGCGCGGCGATCTTGTTCTGGCCGCTCTGCGAGAGCGGATCGGCAGAAAACCAGACGAATATCTCCGCGTCCGGAAGCGTGGTATTCTGTACGCGCCCGATCCAGAGTGCCGATACAGCCGCGCCGACAGCCGCCAGCACCAGAAACGCGGCAAGCAGACTGACACGTCTTCTGCGCCGCTTTTTCCTGCGGACAGCCTCCATGCTCTGCGCGGTCTGATACTGCTTCAGTGCGCGGGCAAACGCATCCGCGTCCGGGAAGCGAAGCTCCGGCTCCAGCGCCATTGCCTGCATGACCGCGTTGCCCACGCCCTCCGGAATGTCGGGCCGCAGCGCGTACGGCGGCTTCAGCCGGTCGACCGGCTGGCGGTTGAGCGCGCTTTCGGGCGCTTTTCCCGTCATCGCCATGTAAAGCGTCGCGCCGAGCGCATAAATATCCGTCTGCGGGCCCTGCCGCGCGGTGCTTGCATACTGCTCCGGCGGCGTGAAGCAGTCCTTGAAAACGACGGTCAGCTGCCGGTCCTGCCGCATGGCGGCCCGCGCCGCGCCGAAATCGATCAGCTTGACGGTCCCGTCTCGGCAGAGGAAAATGTTGTCCGGGCTGATGTCGCGGTGTACGACGCCCTTGCGGTGCAGCTGCGCCAGCGCGCCGCAGACGGCCGTTCCGATCTCCACGGACCGCTCCCACGAAAGCGGCGCGGTCTCGATCTCCGCTTTCAGCGTGCGGCCCTGCAAATATTCCATCACGATATACGCCGTGCCATTCGCCTCGAAGTATTCCCGCACCTGTACGATGTTCGCCGCCGCGCAGAACTGCATCATGCTCCGCGCCTCGTTCAGAAACCGCTCGTAGCCCCGACGGAATTCCACTGCGCGCTTGCCCGCGTAGAGCAGCACCTCCGTGCTGCCGGGGATCCGGTTCGCGATCCCGGACGGGAAGTATTCCTTGACCGCGACGGTACACGCGAGCGTTTCGTCAAAGGCGCGGTAGGTGATCCCGAAGCCGCCCACTCCGGCGACCGCCTCCACGCGATAGCGCCCGGCGATCTTCATCCCCGGCTGCAAGGCGTTCGGCGGGACCGGCTGCTGCCGGCAGCCGCATGCCGGACAGACGTCCGCCTGCGGCGGCAGCGCCGCGCCGCATGCTTCACAGCGCCTCATTGCCGTTCCTCACCGAGATAGTCGCGCCAGTGGAACTGCGCGCCGCAAAGCGGCACGAACAGAAGCGTCGTCGCCCCGGCGCGGATCTTGTCGTGCGCCTTGAGCGGCTGCGGCGCCAGAAGCAGCTCGCCGTTCAGATACGTCAGCCCGCGGCTCTCGCCGCTTTGCAGATAAAACGCCTCCGAGGCGGGGTCAAACGTGATCACGCAGTGCGTATTGCGCGAAATTTCCTGATCCGATGGGAGCACAACGTCCATATCCGCCGCGCGGCCGACGCGGTTGCGGCCGCCGATCAGCGGGAAGGACGCGCCCTGCTGCACGCCTTTGACGCAGACCAGCCAGCCGACGACCGGCTCAACGCCGCTTAGCACGTCGGTGTAGAGCACATGCGTGCGGCCGTCGTCCGGCGGCGCGGGCGTGTTTGTCCGGACAGGCGGCACATCCTCGTGCAAAGCCGCCTGCTCCGGTTCTGCGGGCAGCGTCTCCGCGGCCGGTTCAGCCGGAAAGAACGGTCCCGCCGTCAGCTCCGGCTCCAGCATCGCCATCGTGCGCATGTCCGGCGCGCCGGATGCAGCCTCCCCTGCCGGGGCTTCATACGCCGCCGCTTCGGGCTGCACGGCGCGCCTGCCGCGCAGCTGCTCCATGCTCCAGTATGCTTCCGCTTCCGTGTCCGCCTCCGGCGGCAGCGCGCCGCCCTGCGGCTGCTGCGCCGTTTTCTCCAGGAAGGCCCTTGCGCGCGCGCAATGCGGGCAGGCGTCATACCTGTCCGCGTCGTAATAGTGATTTTTCTCGCATAGTACTTTCTTCATGCTCTCGTCTCCCATTATCGCTGCTTTTTGATCAGGATCCATGTGGCGTTGTCCTGCGCGGCGTCCGGTTGTGCCGGAAACGCGGCGCACAGCCGCTTTGTAAGCGCGCGCACACTGCCGCCCTCGCGCAGGAGCGCTTGCAGCTGCGCATCCGGCACAGCCTGCGTCAGACCGTCGGAGCAGAGCAGGAGCACATCGCCCCGCAGAAGCGTCATCGGCGGCCGGTTCTGCTCATACAGGCTGACGCCGTTCATGCCCAGATAGCTCGTCAGCGCGCGGCCGCGCACGATCTCGCGGTCATAATACAGCTGCGTGATCTCGTTTTTCTCCAGCCGCTGCCTCAGATATGCGGCATAGGTATGCGCCTGCGCGAGCCGCCGCAGTTGTCCCTCGCGCAGAAGATACAGGCCGCTGTCGCCGATCGACAGCCACGAAAGCGTATCGCCGCGGACCCAGACGCTGACAACGGTCGACCCGCCGCCCGCAGCCTGCTCCGCAACGGCCCGGTCCATCCAGTCCACCGCCTGTGCGTACAGGTGCGCGGGCGCGGCGTGCGGATTTTCAAGGAATGCCGTGCGCAGCGTCCGGATGGCTGCACCGGCGGCCTGCGCGCCGTTCGGCAGCCCGCCGATCCCGTCGCAGACCGCGGCGAAGACCTCGCCGCGCCGCCCGTCCAGACAGTATGCATCCTGCTGCTCCTCCCTGCCGCCGAGAAGCGAGGCGGCAGATGTTGTATAGTGGTTCACCGTCCGCCACCGCCTCCGGTCGAAAATGCGGCGTTAAACGATTGATTTGCAGTATCTTCGGTCCCAGCCAGCGAACGCAGCCGCTCGATCTCCGATTCTATTTCTCTGACTTTCTGCCGCGCAGTCTCCTTTTCCTCACTCGAAGCCCAATTGTATGGGCTCTCCAGCTGACTGTTTGTAAAATCGACGATTGCCTGATATTCCTGCATTTTTGCATGGCGTGCAAGCTCAAAATACTGGTTGCATTTTGCAATGTCACCCGAAGTGTAATTCCCAGACCGGATGATCTCCGCATAATGCTCGAATTCTTCCACCAGCGCATAGGAATAGGACGCCGTTGCGTAGACCTGTTCCAGATATCCAACGGTTTTCTTTGTTCCGAGTGCATCGTTGCTTGCGTCGATCGTGTATAAAAAGAGGTTCAGCAAACCGGCTTTACCGATCGCCTTGTCAATGCCCTTATCCGCCAGCGTTTTCAGACCCATCTTGATCGCGCGCAGATATTCGCTCTGATACTCACGCAGCATTTCATCAACGACACGATTGACCGTTTCGTTGTCGTATCCATTGTCAAGAAGCGCTTTTTTGATCGCTTCCAGCTTCATGGCACGCCTTACATAGTCCTTGAGCAGTTCTTTTTTTACTTCTTCTGAAAGGTCGCCTATCTCCCGAAGGACATCAGCCCCCATGAACGCATTGTCAAGCTCATCCGACAGGTTTTTCAGGAACACCAGATTATCCTGCTTGACCAGCAGCTGCATATATTCGCTTTCCGAGATGTCATCTGTTGCGCGGCTCATAATCTCCTGAACATTTGTGTCCGTCAGTTCGATGCCGAGCGACAGATACTTTCTGAAGAAGCCGTATACTTTGTCGAATTCCTTATTCTTCATAGGGTCATCTTTTGAGACGGTATCCTCCGTTTCCGCCAACAGCGTTTCAAGACTGTTGCGCACCATCTTCTCCGGGAGCGTATCCCACAGCTTGATGCTGATGCCGAGCTTTCCAAGCGCGTTTGCTGCAACACCCAGTGCAGTCTCGATCTTATCACCGTTCCAACCGATGATACATGCATCTGTGGTTTTGTCCCGCTTGCTCAGAAACAATGCAGTATAATCATATTCCACGATCTTCTGACCCGTTACGGCGCAGACCGGAAGCCCCTGAAACAGCGCATAGACCGTTTTGTCGCTCTGTGACGCCGTTTCGGCCACGATCCGCAGCGCGGAGGCAAGCAGCTGGATATCGCTTTTCAGCGCGTCCATATTCCGCAGCGCACCGGCCAGCCGCTGCGCGTCGGCCCGCACCTGCGCGCCTCTCTGGAATACGATCCTGCGGCAGGCCGTGGCAACCGACTGCCGCATGGCCTGATCGACAGCATTGGCGCCGATGTCCATCGCGCGTGCCAGCGTATATAAAGAACCGGTTTCCACCTTATATCTGCTCATTTTCATCCTCCGTCCGGGAAAATTCGTTCTGTGTCTGCAAGCGGCGCAGGACTGCGTCTGTCAGCCATGACTGCGGTGCGGCGTCGCCGGGAAGCGCCAGAAGCAGCAGCGGCAGCGGCGGCACCGGCAGCCTCTCGATCCACTCCCGCCTCGGCTCCGCAACGCGCGCGTCCAGAATATCCCGGATCCGCGCCGGGACCTCGGGCAGACGATACTGCCGGGGAATCGGATCCATCGGGATGGGTAGCGCCAGAATCATATCCCATACGTGCGGAAAGGGATCCGGCCCCAGTACGCGAAAGATCCATGTGCGCCGCACAAAGGGCAGCTCTGCGACAGCCAGATCGCCCGGCATACCGTGCGAATGGAACAGCGTATCTGCCGGCAGCTGCCGCAGCTGTGACTGCACGGACTGCTCGTACATCTCATATGTGCCCGCGATCTGAAACAGACGGAACGCCGCGCGCTCCAGCTCCTCCTCCAGCGCGGCGATCGCCTGCTCCGCCTGACGCAGCGCCTGTTTCTGCGCCGGGCAGGTCTGCGCCCGCAAATGCATCCGCGCGTGCTGCACGTCGCGCTGCGCCTGCTCCAGCTGGGCGCGGCCGCTGCGCAGCCGCTCATACAGTCTGCGGCATTGTATGGTGTCGATCTGAACCTTCATCGTGCGTCCTCCGGGGTGGGAAGGCGGCTACGGACACAGCCGCCCTCCGCAATATTACTTGGAGAAAATGCTGCTTGCGTCCAGACTCTGTGCCTCCGAGACCTGTGTGCTTTCCAGCTCCGCGTAGCTGTTCGCGGCGCGGGAGAGGTTGTTGGCATGCTGCTGGAGCGTTTCGAGCGCGATGATCGCCTGATTGTACAGGTGCGTGAACTGATTCTGATAGGCGACGCCCGCCGCGCCGACCCAGTCGGACTCCGTCAGGTTCTGGATCCTCGTTTTGATGCTGTCCAGATGCGTGAGCATTGTCTCTTTGATGTTGGTGACTTCCTTTGCCTTTTCGTTGACCTCAGACGGCGTGACCAGTAATTTATCCATGATACAGTTCCTTTCTCAAATTCAGTCTAATTGTGATACGGACGATTGGCGCTTACATGCGCGTGGTGACGATGCCCTTGACCTCGCCTTCGGCTGCCTCGTATTTGCCTGCGGCGGTCGTGATGGCGTTCTTGTACTCCTCCATCATGCGTTCGAGCTGCGTGAACTTTGGCTTATCCTCCGCGATAAGCGTATTGAACGCGGTGTTGGCGTCGCCGTCCCACATGGCGTCCAGCTCGGACATGGCGGCCCAGATCTGCTCCACAAGGCCGCGCCATTCGCTGATCTCGGTTCCAAATTCGCTTGCCGTATTCCGCATTGCGGTGGTATTGATGACCATTCTTTCCATTTTACAAAGCTCCTTTATTTACAATTTTATTTTTATGCTTGTGTGTTGATGGCCTGCTGCGCTTCCCGCTCCGCGCGTTCGGCGCGTTCGGCTGTGTTCCGCAGCGAGCGCTGAACGGCTTCCAGCTCCCGCTGGATCCTGCACGCCTTCTGCCGTACAGCCTCCAGATATTCCAGATATTCCGGCGTAAGCTCGCTCTGCCAGTTATACTCGATGGCGGGCGCGACCTCGCGGATCAGCCGGTCGACGGAGTCAAGGCGCGCCTGCGCCAGATCCAGATCCCTGGCCGCCTGTTTCAGCGCGGCCGGTTCCAGACAGATCAATCCCATGGGCTTTGGCCTCCTTTTCAGAATATTTCATCCGCGCGCAGCTGCTGCGCGGCCGTTTGGACGGCGTTGTCTTCCCGTTTGTACGTTTGCAGCGCGTTCCACAGGACCGCCGCAGAGTTTTCCAGCCGGGTCCGGCAGTCATCGACGCTCGTTCTGAGCTGCTTCTCGGCGTCCAGATATGCCGTTTTTCCATCTCCGAGCCAGATCTCGTCCGGGAAACTGCTGCCGTCCAGCCAGTGCTTCAGGTTTTCCAGCTCCGTCCGGCATGTTTTCATCTGCGCATGGACCTGCGAGAGTGTCTGAAGTTCAAGTTTCAGTTCCACGTGATCACCTCACAGAAAGTTGGTTGTAGCACTGCTGGTTCAGGCGGTTGAAGGTTTCCAGCTCGCCACCCGCATAGGCGCGGACCGTCTGCGCCAGCTGGCCGTTTACCGTTGTAAACATCTGTACCGCACGCGCGATCGCGTCCATGTCGTCGTCCAGCCGCTCGCCGTAGAGCCGGCCGGCCTCGCTGACCCAACCGCCCGCGGCCTCCGTCTGAAGCGATTGCAGCCGTGTCTGCTGCGTCCGGAGCGTCTCAATACAGCGCTCCAGCTGCCGGGAAAACGCCCGGATCTGTTCATAATCCCAAATGATCTTCGCCATCGTCTCACCTCTTTGCCTGTGCTGTGTTTCTGTTCCCTTGCTGTGATTACACTCTATCATGCCGTGCCGCGATGCGGCCGCTTTTCCGACGAACGGCAGACTTCCGCCGACGAACGGTCATTTTTCCGCTGTTCAGACCAGATGCAGCGTGTCGCCGCTGTCGATCCCGGCGCTGTCGAGCGTCTGCGACGGCGCAAGGATCTGGCCTGTCCGTTCCGACATCAAAAGCGCCTGTGCGTAAGCACCGAACCGTACCCCGTCCGTCTGCTCCATCAGCTCCAGCACGCCGCGGCACAAAAGCCGCGCGGACATCGTGCGCGGCACGATGCAGTCGAACGAGCGGCCGACGCCGGCAATTCTGACCTCAATGAGGATCTTTTCACTGTTCACAGGCAGCCTCCCACATGTTTTTCAAGGATTCCATTGTTTCTTCCGCTATCCCGGCGTCATCGGCTGCGGAAAACTGAAGATCGTCTCCGGCAAAGCCGCAGTCGCACAGATATGCGAAGCAGTCCTGCGGCGTCTGAAACGGCAGGAGCCGCAGCGCCGCGCCGCTCTGCTCCAGAACGAGCGTCGCCTGCGGGCAGAAATAGCAGAAGACCCGATCCGTTCCGCCCGCAAAGCGATCCGCCTGTGAAAGCTGGGAAAACAGAAAGTCGATCAGCGGATGCACGATATACGTCTCGTTCTGCCGCAGAAGCATGGACTTGCGCCCCAGCGTCCGCAGCGGCTTTTCCGGATCGATCGTCTCCGGGTCGCAGGTCAGCCACACCGGGACGGCTGCGAGCCGGTATTTGTATGCCAGAAGGAGGAATTCCTCCTCCGTCAGCCGGTATCCCGTTACCATGCCAGCGCCTCCTTTACACGCGCCTTGCCCGCGCGGGACAGATAGACCACGCTTTCATCATCCAGCGTGAGCGTCATCGCCCCGGCGTCATAGGCCAGAATGTGCCGCTGATTGACCAGATAGCTGCGGTGCGTGCGGATAAAGCGCGCGCCGAGCTGCGCTTCGAGCGCGTCGAGCGACGCAGGGACCTCGTATTCCTGCGCATTTGTTGCAAGGAAGGTCTTTTTATTGCGGCTTTCAAAATACAGGATCTGCTCCAGCGCGATGGAATACCGCCGCGCCTTGACGCTCCAGCTGTAGCTGTCGCCGTCCTGCGCGTCCGCCGCCTCTTTATCGACGGCTTGCAGGAGCCGGAACAGCTTCGCTTCCCCGACCGGCTTCAAAAGCAGGCCTGTCGGCAGCGTCTGCGCCGTCATCGCCTGCACGAGCTGCCCGAAGCTCGGCGCGGTCAGCACGATGTGATGCCGCGTCTTCTGCGCGCGCACCTTCGTCACGAGCGCCGCGGAGCGGCTGTCGGCAGCGTCCGTCATATACATCGCCGTGAGCGCCCGCTCCGCCGGTTCGTCTGCAAACGTGCAGGCGGTGATGTCGGCCTCGACGTTGCTGCGGATCTGGTACTGTACGAGAAGATCGCGCAGATGCCGCCGGTCGGCGGGATGCTCGTCATAGATATAAGTATCGTACATACGCTTACAGCTCCTCCGCCGGTGCAGCCGCACGCGGGAAAAAGACCTCGGATACAGCCGCGCCCTCCAGCGCGAAGCCGCTCTCGGGCGCGCGCGTCTTCGTAAGCTCCGTGATGGACAGCCCTGGTTCGATCACGCGCTGCGCGTCGAGCTTACCGCCCAGATGCACGCCCGTCTGATACGCGGCAAAGAGCTGGCACGCCGGGCGCGCGAAATTCTGCTGATAGAGCGCTTTGTTCCAGATCGCCGCGAACACGACGCCAAAGCCCTTTCCGTTTTTCAGAAGCGTCTCCCAGACCTCCGTGTAGGAGATCCGGTCGCCCGGCGCGTAGCTCATGGCGCAGAAGGCGTTGTAATCCTCAAACAGCACCAGAACCGGCCGGAACGTCTCGCGCAGATACGCTTCGCAGCCGTCTGCGCCGTTTGCGGCGATGTATTCCCGCTTTGCCGTCGCGCGGCGCTTGAAGAGATCGCGCAGATACGTCATCAGCGAGAGGACCTCCTCGTAGCCGGAATAGTAGCGGAACTGCGGATTCGTTTCTGCGGCGGCAGAGGCGCAGACAATGTGGCATTCGAGCTGCTTTTCTGCCGCACAGCGCAGGATATTGGCCTCCGCGGCGCGTGCGCTGGCTCCGGAAACGTCACTGATAAAGTAGCAGAACGTCTGCCACAGGCGCAGCGCATACGGTCGGATGCTGCGCGTGTACCAGCCGAGCGGCAGCGTGTCCGCAGGCAGCGCCCGGACGGCCTCCTGCCGCAGATAGGCGGCGTAAAGCTCCTGCTTGTCGATGTAGCGCAGCTGCGGCGCGCGATAACCGGTCTGCGATGGCCGCGCCAGCGCGGTATAGGTCGCAAGGTCGGAGACATACGCGCTCTGGAACTGCACGATGCTGCCGTTATAGACGGTAAGACCGCTGCCGGGCTCGCCGGTCGGCATCATCTGCGGCGTTGTGCCGAGATAGTTGTAGTAATCCGCGCGCTCCGTCAGCATCAGCGGGATCGCCGTTGCAAAGCACTGGCTCCACCGGCTGCGCATATCCATCGGCGTGTTCATGGTCACGATAAACTGGATGCCGCAGGCCATACCGTCGCGCAGAAGCTTCAAAAGCGGCTCGGCGAAGCGCTCGCAGCTCTCCATGAACCCGGCGTAATTATCGATCACGACGAGCGTCAGCGGCATGAGGCCCGCGCCGGACGCGCGGAAGACCTCCGCATCGGCGGCAGAAGCGTCGGCCAGCGCGCGTCTGCGCGTTTGCAGCAGCTCTGTGAGCTGCGAAAACAGACGGCTGACCTTTTCTTCCTCCTCCGGATAAACGATCGCGCCGCAGTGCGCCGTTGCGCGCAGCGCGTCGAGCCGGTGATTGGAGCAGTCGAGCGCGTACCAATTCAGCTGTTCGGGCGTCTGCCGCGTACACAGCGCATACAGGATCGTCTGCACGAGCGTGCTTTTTCCGGAGCCCGCGCCGCCGACGATCAGTACGTTCCCGCAGCGCGGGAAGCGAAGCGTGAAGAGCGGCTGCATCTGCTGCTCCGGGTAATCGATCCTGCCGAGCACGGCGGTGTACGGTTCCGCGGGCGCATCATCCGAAAGCGTTTCGAGTGTGATGGTGCTTTGCAGCACCGGCAGCCACAGCTTCCGCGCCGGGCGAACGGACGCGCGCTGCGCCGTTTCGGAGATGTATGCGACGCACGCGTCGAGCTGCGAAACACTCTGCGCGCCTGGCGCGCGCTGCGCCGCGCGGCGGATGCGCGTACCGTCCAGTCCGATAAACTCGACCGCGCGCAATTGCAGCTCCTCCGCCTCCAGCTCCGGCTGGTATTCCGCACCGGAATATCCGGACTGGAACAGCTCGAACAGCTCGTCGTTGCCGATCTGCATATAGCCGCGCCCGATGCGCGTGAGCGCCGCAGCCTCCGGCCGCTTGAGCATTTCCATGCTGTCCTGCCGGTCCTGCACCTTGAGACAGAGCTTGAAGCGTGCGTTGCTCCAGATCTCGTCGTCCACGACGCCCGAGGGCTTCTGCGTGGCGAGGATCAGATGCACGCCGAGACTCCGGCCCACGCGCGCCGTGCTGACGAGCTCCTTGATAAACGCAGGCTGCTCTTTTTTGAGCTCCGCGAATTCATCGCTGATGATGATCAGGTGCGGCAGCGGCTCGGCAGCCGCGCCCTGCCGGTAAAGGCGGCTGTACTGGTCGATATGGTTGACGGCGAAGTCGTTGAAGATCTTCTGCCGCCGCCGGATCTCGCTCTTCAGAGAAAGCAGCGCGCGCTGCGTCTGGTCGCTGCCCGCGCCCGGCTGCCCGCTGCCGTCGGAGGTGGAGATGTTGGTGATCACGCCCGCCACATGCGGCGTCCCGCCAAACAGATTCGCCATGCCGCCGCCCTTGTAGTCGATGAGGATGAACGCGACCTCGTCCGGATGGTACTGGAGCATCAGAGAGAGGATGAAGGTCTGGATCAGCTCGCTCTTGCCGGAGCCGGTCGTACCGGCGATGAGGCCGTGCGGCCCGTGCTGCTTTTCGTGGATATCGAGATACACCGGCTGCGCGCCGTAGCTCACGCCGATCTGCGCGCGGATGGATTCGTAGGCCCGATGCGTCTTCCACTGCTTCAGAAGATCCCAGTCCCGGATATTTGTGATGTGCAGCATCTCCAGAAAGCCGATCTGATTCGGGATCTCGCCGTCGGAGAGCTCGTTGACCCAATAGCGGCTCAGCTGCCGGGCCATCTGCACGGCCAGCTCTGCCGGCACGCGGTCAAAGGTGACAACATCCGTCTCGCTGCGGTTCTCATCCATGCGGAACGCGCCGCTGAAGCTGTCGTCGGCCTGAATGAGATACCTGCACTCGTTCGGCAGGAACTCCATATGCCCATAAGCAAGCAGAAAATACACCTGATAATTGACGCCGTCCGTCAGATAGCGGTAGACAGCGTGGTTATACAGGATCTTCGGGTCGGTACACAGCACCACGTACACAGGCAGCGGCCGCTCCTCGGCGTCGGTATGGTCGGGCGCTCTGCTGCGGAATACGTCGAGCAGGTATCCGAGCGCCGCCTGATGCGCCGCGTCCGCCGCGGCCAGCAGCCGGTGTGAGCGGTCGGGCGAGAATGTATGCGGCAGCCAGCGCATCCAGCCGAACTGCTCCAGCTCCGTTTCGCGGAACAGCCCCATCAGCCGGACGTCCGTATAGCTGTGGAGCGCCGCAAGCTGCAAAATGATATTGTTGACGACGTTCTGCACGCGCGCCGGTTCGCCGATGACGCCCGTTACCTTATGACGGGCGATCGGAAGCAGCGCGGGCGTCTGCAAGATCGTCTGATATTCGGCCTTCAGCTGGCCGGGGCGCTCTTCGAGTGCGTCGCTGCGGACGCTGAAGCGGACGGCGGGCGTTCTGATCATGTCCGAGATATCCATTCGCCCGAGACCCAGCCGGACCGTCAGAAAATCCTCGGCGCGGATATTGCGGTTCCAGAGGCTTTCGGCGGCCTGACCACCGGTCAGCTTTTCAAAAAGCTCCGCCGTGGACGGATATTGCCGCAGCAGCCGCTCCCGGCAGACCGTCTGCCGCTCCCGCAGCAGCGCTTCGTTCTTTTCCAGATACGCCGTATACGCCGTCTGCCGCGCCGATTCCTCAGCCGCATCCTCCTTCGCGTCGTATTTCCGCCGCGCGAGCGACCAGCCGAGGCCGATGAGCGCGCTCATCACGACCGACACGCCCATGATCCAGTAGCCGCCCGCGCCGCCGTTTCCCATGCGCAGCAGCATCGTCGTCAGCATCGGCAGCGGCATGGTCAGCGCCGGTCCCAGTACGAACAGCATGGGCTGCTTTTTGCGCGTCTGCTTCTGCGGCGGCGCTTCGATCACGATCTCCTCATCCGGCAGCGGCTCAAAAAAGCGCGGACTGCGCAAAAACGCCTCATGCGGGCCGCCATCCTGCGCGGGCGACGTTTCCGGCGCGCGGTAGCGCGGCAGCTTCACGGTGACAAGCTCCGCACAGTTGACCGCCAGCAGATCCCCGAGAAAAACAAGATGAAAGCCGCCGGTGTAGATATGACTGAACGGCGCGAGCTGCACGCCTTTTCTGGACGGCAGACGGCGGCCATCGAGATAGACGCCGTTGCGGCTGCGATCCTCGATGACCCAGCCGTCCGGATTTCTTGTCAGAATAAAGTGCTCGCGGCTGATGTAGGGACTGTCGAGACAGACGTCGGCCTGCTCCGATTTGCCGGCTGTGATCCGCGATTTTCCGCCGATGACGAACTTTTCAAATTGCAGCTCCTGCGGCGAGCCTTCCCGGAGCCACGCAGAGAAGGGCTTGCCGCTGCTTCGGAAAAAGCCGCAGACGGGCGCGCGGGTAGAAAGCCGCATGGAAGCGGCCCCAGCGTCATCGTCTGCGGCGAGTCTGATCTCGTTGGTCTGTAGGATCTGCCATGCGCCGTCGAGCAGCTCGAGCTGCATCCGGCAGGGCGGAACAGGCAGATATTCGGATAATTCCAGCGTGTAGTTCCGGTCGTTCTCGGTCGGCAGCAGGATCTGGCAATACGAATCCGAGAGATTGAAATATAAAATGTACTGCTTCATTCCGTGCGGCCCTTTTCACTCTCTTCAGCCTCTTTTGCGCGGATACGGCTGAGCGTTACCGGCGTGATGCCCAAAAACGACGCGACGTCCTTGAGCTGCATAACGTCCTGCAGGTTCGGATACGCCTTCTGGAACCACTGATAGCGCACGAGCGCGGGCTCTCGCATAATCTCGCGGACCTGCCACATCTGCGTATACGCCTCCTCCAGCTTCTTCGCGTAAACGCGGAGGAATTCGATGGAGTTCGGCAGCTCCTTCATGATCGGGCGAATATCAAAAAACAGCAGATCTGCATCGGTCAGCGCCTCAAGATTCTTGTTGAGCCTGAACTCGTGCTCTATTCCAATCTCGCCGATGTGCGAATGCCCGTAGCGGTATAGGATGCACTCGGTATACTCCCTGCCGTTTGCGTTGACCGTGTAGCCGCGCAGACACCCGGATATCAGGAAATAGAGGTACGTGGTGTCCTCACCGCCCCGGTAAAGCACCTCGCCCTTTTTCAGATGGCGGCGCTGCGCCATGGAGGCGTAGATCTGCCGCGTAGCGGGAGAGCGGATCTCCAGATAGTCCAGCAAGCGATTAACATCATCCATCGTCTGTTCTCCATTTCTGCAAAATTCTTATCTGCCTTCTAATATATTCTATTACAAAAAACGCCATACGCAATTATCAAATGTTAAGTCTTGACACAATATGCAGGGATTTCCCACCTGTCGCGGCCGGCAGCCAGCCGGGCCGCGGCGATCGTAAAAAAGGACGGCCGAAGCCGTTCTTTTGTGTATATGCAGTTTCTGCTTGCCGCACGGCTTTGGAGTAAAATTGCTGCAATTGCAGCCCGTTTGACAGTGGCTGCATCGTTGATATCTGTGCCTCCAATAAAAATGCACATGCTGTTAATCACACCGATGACAAGCCGAGAGGGGTAACAGCCGTGCCATTTGCCGCTGCGCGAAGTCTCTGGGTTTCACAACCGGCAAGCAGGGCAAGTGTTTATACACACCTGCAAAACGCGAGGAAACGGACACGTCCGTTTCCTCGCGTTGCTTGTTGGGGAATGTCTTCCCCAAGCCCCTGAACACAGCCGTCAGAGTGGCTGGCGACGCGCCCTTCGGGCGCTTTTTCTCTCCCAGATTTCGCAGGATTATGTAAATAACAGATTGACAGGATTTCTAATCTGTGTGCAGCCCATTTACAGTGCCCCGCTGACTTATGTGGCGCTGCTTCTGCATGGAGGCGTTGAGTCATATCCGAACGCTGTCGCAGAGTATAAGCCCTACGAAAACTGAATAAATGCGCAAAGGGGATGGCAGTCTGCCATCCCCTTTGCCGTTCTGTTTCTGGAGTATATATCCCTTAGTTTTGTCTTGTATCTATCGTCAGGCGGCGTTCTCGCCATTGGTGTCTTTATCCGTTTTTGACGTTTCCCGCGCCGCTTTCCATTCGGCAAACTCCTGCTGCCCTTCCTCGCTTTCATGGTAGGCGAGAATGTCCGGCAGCAGGATTCTGGCAATGTTCTCGATCTCATGCTGCGGGATACTGCTGTTGTTGATGAGCTTCTTACGCCTGCTCAAGCTGCACCTCCGAAAAAGTATTTTGCCGCGTCCTTCTCCTGCGCAGCGAAGGAATGGTGTCTTGAGCGTCTTTTGTCGTTTGCGTTTCGGTTCCCTTCGCATCCTTCCTTTCTCATCCAAAAATGAAAATGCAGCCGCTTACCAAGCCGTTCGGCTTGTTTGCGCCTGCATGGTGTCTTGTATCTTTACGAATATAGTTTACAAAATAAATGCCGCTCTGTCAAGCGATGATTCCTGGTGCCGCATAAGAGCTTTTTTGTTAGTACAACAGCCATGCGCACCCTCGATTCAAAATAGGCTCAGAGCGCAGAAAGATACGCAAGGCGAATCGGGAGTCTTTCTTTTCGCTTGCCACCGTGCTTGCCTTGTCAGCCTCACGCTTGGCAAGCAATGCAGGTGTTCATACACCTGCGCAAACGCTTGTCAGGGAGAACCCTGAACCCCCGAACGGTTTTTGCAAAACCGGCTGTGTTCCTGCGGAGCTTTTACACGGCCGTCCTTCGTCCGCAGCGTCTAAAAAACAATAAGATTATGTCAAATGAATATTGACTACAATCCACATTCTGAATATAATTGAAGGGGACAGGAGGTGAACGCTGCCTTGAAAATTATCGGAGAACGTATGCGCGGACTGCGCGAAAGTGTCAAACTCTCGCAGATGAAGATGGCAAAGGAATTCGGAATCTCTCAGCCCAGTCTTGCGCGGTATGAAATGGGAGATACAACTGTACCCCCGGAGCTTCTATTGCAATACGCCGACTACTTCGATGTGTCTATGGATTACATTTTCGGCAGGACGGAGAATCCGAAAGGTGCAGCGTATGAGAACCATGTCAACATCGGTCTGAACAACCCAGAGATGGCGCGGTTCGTGGAAATGTGCTTCGAGCCCGGCTCGGTGATGAATGAGCGGCTGAAGGACACACTGGTGCGGATGCTCTCGGAGGTGAAGCGATGAAGGCTGTGATCTACGCCCGCTATTCGTCGGACAGCCAGCGCGAGGAATCCATCGAAGGGCAGCTCCGCGAATGTACTGCCTTTGCAGAGAAGAACGGCATCACGATTTTGCGGCACTATATTGACCGCGCGTATTCTGCGAAGACTGACAACCGCCCGGAATTTCAGAACATGATCAAAGACAGCGGCAAGCGGCTGTTTGACATGGTGATCGTGTGGAAGCTCGACCGCTTCGCACGGAACCGTTACGACAGCGCACGGTACAAGGCGACGCTCAAGAAAAATGGCGTGAAAGTCGTGTCAGCGACCGAAGTCATCTCCGAAGGCGCGGAAGGCATCATCCTCGAATCTGTGCTGGAAGGTTATGCCGAGTATTATTCCGCTGACCTTTCGGAAAAGGTCGTCCGCGGCATGACGGACAACGCCCTCAAGTGCAAATTCAACGGCGGGACGCTGCCCATTGGCTATGTGATCGACGCGGAGCAGCATTTTCAGATCGACCCGCTGACCGCGCCGTTCGTGCTGGAAACCTTCAAACGCTACGATTCGGGCGAGACCATTTCCTCCATTATGAACTGGCTGAACGAGCAGGGGCTTACCAACACACGCAGGCAGAAAATGACGCTCAACAGCGTGGGGCATATGCTCCATAACCGGCGCTATATCGGCGAATTTCAGTACCGCGACGTGGTCGTCCCGGACGGGATTCCCGCCATCGTGCCGCAAGACCTCTTTGACCGGGTACAGGAAAAGCTGGCGAAAAACAAAAAAGCCCCGGCGCGTCACAAAGCCGAGGATGATTACCTATTGACGACGAAGCTGTTCTGCGGCTACTGCAGTGCGTATCTCTGCGGCGAAAGCGGAACGAGCCGCACGGGCGTGGTTCATCACTACTATAAATGCGTTTCCGTTAAAAAGAAGCGTACCGAGTGTCATAAAAAGCCCGTCAAAAAGGACTGGATTGAGGATTTAGTCGTCAGCAAAACCATGAAGATGGTCATGGACGATGCTGCTATCGAAGCGATTGTCTCTATGTTGATGGATTTGCAGGAGCGTGCCAACGTGAATGTGCCGCTCTATGAGCAGCAGCTCCGCGAGACGGAAACCGCCATCAATAATTTACTCAACGCCATCCAGCAAGGGATTCTGACGCGCTCGACAAAGGAACGGTTGGAAGAGCTGGAAGACCACCGAGATGATCTGGAAACAAAGCTCGCTTGCGAGAAACTGGCGAAGCCCAAGGTCAGCGCCGAGTTTATGACCTTCTGGCTGCACCGTTTTCGCAAGCTGGATGCGCGGCAGAAAAGTCACCGAAAAATGCTCATCGACACCTTCATCAACGCGATTTTTCTGTACGACGACAAGCTGGTCATAACTTTCAACTACAAAGAAGGCGCGAAAACCATCACGTTTTCCGATTTACAGGACGTGATAAAACACAAAAGTGGTTCGGATTTGGATTGCTCCGCTGCACCAGCTCGTCGCGAACTGCGCAAGTTCGCGACGACTTTTTATGCTTCGCATGAAAAGTCATCTCTCACTTGCTCCGCTGCTCCTCGCTTCAAAACTGTGACCGCTTCGCTGAGTCACAGTTTTGGGCCACCAACTTGGAAATTGATCCGAAGTGTTCACATGATACACGAAAAAAGAGCTTTTGTCCTGAGGGACAAAAGCTCTTTTTTCGAGTGAAGCGTGCCTGACGGCACGTGAAGCGGCGCTGCGCGCCGTGAAGGTGCTTCGCAGAGAAGTATCTGCGGAAGTGTGTGGCACGCTTCCCGTCACATCGTGCAAAGCACGATCCTTCACTTTGCGCAATGCGCAAACCTTCACGCCTGCTTCGCCGGGACATCTTCCGGGCAGAGGAAGAGCCCTCGCCGCAAGGCGGGGGCTCTTGGCTGGACGGGAAGCTTTTTTGAGGCGGATCCTGCTGCCTCAGGCCTTGGCTTCGCTGTCGTGTTTGCTGGCGACGTAGCTTCTCATCGAGTTTACGACGATGGTCGCGCCGAGCACGATGAGCAGCACCGCAATGATGAGCTGCAGGCCGTTCGCGATGAACACCGCGCCCCAGGTCGTCTCGCCTGCGGGGATGGTAACGGCAGCAGCGTTCTGGATGGCGTGCACCATAGCCAGCAGGCGCTGCACGAGCGCTGTGAACGTGACGCAGAGCATGATGATGAGCGGCGGGAAGAGCATCTTATTGCTGCGGCCCGTGACCTTGAGGAAGACGCACAGCGTGATGAGCACGAGCGCGGAAAGCAGCTGGTTCGCCGAGCCGAACAGCGGCCAGATGTTGGAGTAGCCGATCTTCGTGAGCACGAAGCCGAGCACGAGCGTCAGCACCGTGGAGAAATACGTGTTGCACAGGAGCTTGCGCCAGGGCTCGGCGTGCGCCATATCGTCCACGCTGAAAAGCTCCTGGAAGCTCATGCGCGCGATACGCGCGACGGCGTCAAGGCTCGTGAGGGCGAGGGCGGAGACGCACATCGTCATAAAGGCCGTGGCGGCATAGGACGGAACGCCGAACATCTCGAAGAAGCCTGCGACGCCGCGGCTGAAGATCTGGAACGGGGTACCGGCGGCGGGCGTGCCGTCCGCTGCAGCAGCCGCACCGGCCACGCAGAGCGCGAGCACAGCAAGTAAGCTCTCGAGGATCATCGCGCCGTAGCCGACCTTGAGCAGGTCCTTCTCGTTTTCGACCGTCTTGGAAGATGTGCCGGAGGAGACGAGGCTGTGGAAGCCGGACACCGCGCCGCAGGCGACGGTGACGAACAAAATGGGGAACATCGTGCCGAGGTTTGCATTCGTGAAGCCCGTGAAGACGGGGAGGTTCATCGTCGGGTGTGCGACGAAAAGACCGATGACCGCGCCCGCGATCATGCAGATGAACATGAAGGTGGTCATGTAGTCGCGCGGCTGCTTCAAAAGCCACATCGGGAGGACGGCGGCGAAGAAGATGTAGACAAACGTGATGTAGCTCCAGGTCTCCTTGCCGAAGATGAGCGGGCAGTTCATGCCGACGGCAAAGGAGGCGGCGATGCAGAGAATGCCGAGCACGGCTTCCTTCCAGCCGGAGAGGTTCAGCTTCTTCTGCACAAGACCGAAGACGACGGCGAACACCATGAACATGATGGACACCATACCGGCAGCACCGTTGGTCTGCGCGGCATCGGCAAGCTGGGTCACGCCGTCGACCACGGTGTAGGCGTTGAAGGTGCCTGCGACCATGTCGGCGAACGCCGCGATGACGATCAGACAGAACAGCCAGCAGAACAGCAGAAACAGCTTGCGGCCGAGCTTGCCGATGTACTTCTCAATGAGCATGCCCATGGACTTTCCGTCGTTTTTGACGGAGGCATACAGCGCGCCGAAGTCCGTCACAGCGCCGAAGAAGACGCCGCCGAGCAGCACCCACAGCAGCACCGGCAGCCAGCCGAACGCGGCGGCCTGGATCGCGCCGGTAACAGGGCCTGCGCCTGCGATGGAGGAAAACTGATGGCTGAAGACGGTCCAGCCGTTGGTGGGAACAAAGTCCTTGCCGTCGTTATGCTTGACGGCAGGGGTCTGCGCTTTGGGGTCGATGCCCCAGGTCTTGGCGAGCCAGCGCCCATAGAGCGCGTAGGCGGCGACGAGGACGACTGCCGCGATCAGTACGATGACGAGTGTGTTCATACGATTTCCCTTTCTTTCCCAAAGAAGTTGTGTTTTCGCCAATGCCGGGAGCAAAAAGAAAAGACCCCGTCTCTGCCGCAGGTTTTCCTCAACGAAAAACCATTGCAAAGACGAAGGCCAATATCGCGGCGATATGCGCCGCAGATCTCAACTTCCGCGTTACCACCTTGCTTGCCGGAATGACCGGCCGCTCGACCGCTGCCCGAATCAATCGGAGAGCGTACCCTGTTAACGGAGGGGAACCGGCGGCAATTACTCGGCATGTGCTGCCTTTCACTGCGGCTGCTCACAGGGGATGGCCAGCCCGTTCCTTGCTGCCGTTTTGCACCACCAACGGCTCTCTGAAAGCGGTGATCCGGGGAAGTCGTGTCCTGCTCAAAGCATTTGACGAATGATGTGTGTGCATCATAGACCCTTGCGCCGCCGTTGTCAATACGGTTTTGCCCCTGCATGGTGGATTTCGTCGAAGGAAACAGACATCCCGCCGCTATGCCGCCGCCGCTTTAGGCAAAATGCAAAGGAAAAGGATGGAACGGGACCACGCCGAAGCGAAACAGAACTGTCCCGCGAAGCTGCTTCGCAGGGAAATATCTTGCGGTGTGAGCTCCGATATGGTATGCTGGACAGGAAGAAAACTGGAAAAACAGAGGCTTGGGGAAGGAATGGGCAGCATGAAGCATCCTGGTCCATGGCGCGACACCATAGATCCGTTCACGTTGCCGTATCGATCGTTCAAGCCGCTGGAGATCCTCGGCTATCCGCACGCCGGGAATGATGTGTTTTATGTGAGAAGGCTCTATCACGGAAGGCAGATCAACGCATATATCAAGGCGGCAAGGCAAAGAGGCGCCGACATCGGCAATGAAATTTCGATCCTGTCACAGCTTCGCTCGCTGGTAACGCCGCCTGTTGTAGATTTCTGTCTGGACGGAACGCCGTTTATCGTCACGCAGGCGCTTCCCGGGGAGCGCTTATCCATGATCGTGGGCGAAAATGCTGCGCTGAAATCTCTTTCGTATTTGGAAGAATACGGCGCTGCTTCAGCCAGAATCCATCAACTGAATATTCAGGCAGAGCGCGTAAAGGACAGAAAATTCTTTCACGCGCCGCCGGACACGGTATTGGGAGCGCTGGAATTTGAGAACCTCAAGGGGCTTTTTCCATCCGCAGAGGAACCTGCCAACACGTGTTTTTGCCATGGGGATTTCCACTATGCGAATATCCTCTGGGAAGGGCAGCATATCAGCGGCATTCTGGATTTTGAGCTCTCCGGATACGGAAACAGGGAATTCGATATCGCCTGGGCGGTGTTTCGGCGGCCGGGACAGAAATTCCTGCGGACCGAGGCCGAGCTGCAGACGTTTTTGAACGGCTACCGGCAGTTCGGCACCTGCGATGCCGAGGCAGTCAAAACCTATATGGCGCAATGCTACGTCTATTTCCTCCAATTCTGCGGCGACGACGCCGAATACTGCGCGTATATCCGCGCCCGGCTGCAGGCGTTTGCCAATGAAAAGCGGGGAAGACGGACGGATTAGGCGGCTTGCCGTACCCCCGGCTCCTCACAAGAACCGGGGCGTTTTTGTATAAGGAAAACCACCGGCACGGCCGGCGGTTATGATCGAAGGGAGCTTTACCGGTAGTTCTGGAAGTTGATGCGGTATAGCTCGCTGCAGTTGCGTGCTATCTGTTGCGTGCAGGTAAAAAAGTGCCGGTTTTTCTTGCAACTGCTGTGCGTGCGTGCTACACTAAGGGATATCATCGGGAGGCGCGGTTTTTTTAAGACTTACAAGTTAAGCGTATCTAACTGAAGGGCGAAGACAGGAGCCGCGAACCGCATCAAGAATCGTTGGGGAGGAATGCAGGATGAAGTATTTCGGGATGCCCATGGGGATGTGGGCGTTGTTTTCCGGTTCGTTCCGGACGCAGCTGAGCGTCGTGTTCGGCTATGACGCCGACGAGGCGCGCAGGATCGCCAAGGCGGCGAAGCCGCGCTACCGGCAGATCATCGCGGAGCTGCCGGAATTCGAAACAGCTGACCGGTTCAAGATGAACGAGGTCAACTGCGCGATGCTCGGCGCGTTCGTGCTCAGCATGCCGCAGCGCCCGGAGGTGGAGCCGCTGACGAGATTCTATGCCGACGCCATGATGACGAAGCCCATGCGCTGGTTCTGCCGCAAGAGCGGTAAGAACAAATTCAGCGCGAAGGACCTTGCAGCCATGCGGCAGACAGAAGCGCTGAAGGCTGCCGACCGCAACCCCTATTCCTGGAACATGGACCTTTACGAATACCCCGACGGCAGCGGCTATGAGGCCCGCTTCACCTGCTGCGGCATCTGCGCGCTGATGAAAAAGCTCGGGCTCTATGACCTCACGCCCGCCATGTGTCATCTCGACTATACCATGGCCGAGGAGGGCGGCACGGCCGACTTCGTGCGCGAATACACCCTCGCCTCCGGCGGCCCGTACTGCGACTGCGGGTACAAGAAAAAACCGGCGGCAGGCACAAAATAACGCTGCAGACTGGAAAACAGGGACATGAACAGATACGCCGCGATCTGCGGGCAGGAGAGAAGGAAAACGATATGCTGTATTCGGAAAAACTGAGACCCTTTGCGGCTGCGCATCCGTGCCGGACGATCGACGTTGACGGCGCGCAGTTTCGCTACATCCTGACCGGAAAGCCGGAGGGCCGGACGCGGGTCTTCCTCAACGGCGGGATGAACACGCTGGAAATGTGGATGGACTATGTGGACGCGCTGGCGGACACCGGGCGCGTGCTGCTGTTCGACTATCCGCAGCAGCTGCGCACCAACCAGGCGCTCGTGGCGGGCATGCACGCGTTCTTTGCGGCGCTCAAGGGGAAGATCCTGCTCATCCTGCCCGATCAGGATTTCTTCTCCGGGCAGCTGCAGCAGGACCTCATCCGGCTGATGCACGAGCCGGAGATCCGCTATGTCTCCGGCGGGCACCTGTCCACCGTGCTGAAGACGGAGGACTATATCCGCACGATCCGGGCGTTCCTTGCCGGCCAGCCGGACTGAGCCCGATGCCCGCGCCTATGCACCCGCTAAAAGGGGGAATGAAGCATGATGATCGTTCTGCAGCTTGTGCTCTATTGCCTGCTGTTTTTCCTGCTGGTCAAGGCTGCGGCGGGGAACGACGGGCTGCGCTGCCTGTATTTTTATCCGAAGGAATATCAGGAGGAGGCCTTCCGGCGTGGACTGGCGGAAAAAGAAACCGTCGCGCGGCAGAGCAAACGCTTCATGATCCCGTTCTGCCTCGTCATGCTCGCCGCGCTGGCCGCGATCCTCACGTTCTGGAACCGCGCTGCGGACTTTAAGATGGTCCTGTGGCAGGCCGCACTCTTTCTCGTGGTCATGAACTGGTTTGACGGGATCGTGATCGACCGGCTCTGGGTCGGCCGCAGCCCGGTCTGGCGCATCCGCGGCATGGAGGGCATCCCCTATGTAAAGCCGAGGAAGACCGTGTTGACCCGCCGCGCGCTCGGCACCGTCGTCTATCTCATCCTCGCGCCCGCCGTCGCAGGGCTCGCCCTGCTGCTCGGCAGACTCTGTGCCTGAATCAGGATCACGCCCGCGGGCGGACCGGCTCAGCGGTCCACCCGCGTTTTATGTTGGTTCCAAAAGGAAAATTGCTTCCTCGGCTGCGAGCGTGTATAATGAAAGCCACGGACAAGGGCGGCTGCCGCCCGTCTTTCAAAAAACGAAAGGAGTATCTGACATGGACAGGGTCAAAAAGAACTTCGGCTTCGGCTGCATTACTACAGCGTCGTCCATACCGCGCCCGGCCGCAGAGCGTCCGACTGCCTCAAATGCGGCAAATGCGAAAAGGTCTGTCCCCAGCATCTGCCCATCCGCAGGCTGCTCGAGGACGTGGCAAAGGAATTTGAAAAAGCCTGATATTTTCCGGCGGGAAAACGACCCGGAAAACCGACCAGCGGCGCTCAGGAGCGCCGCTGATCCTGTTCTTTTGGGGCGCAGACCTCGGTGTCCGGGGACGGCTCACCGTACCCAAATTTCAGAAGATTGTCGACGGTCACGGCGGCGATGTTGTTGAGCGCTTCCTTCGTCAGAAACGCCTGATGCGAGCTGACGATGACGTTCGGCATGGCGATCAGCCGCACGAGCGTGTCGTCCTCGATGATGGCCTCCGAACGGTCCTCATAGAAAAGCTCGGCCTCCTCCTCGTACACATCCAGACACGCCGCGCCGATCTTCCGGCTGCGAAGCCCCTCGATGAGCGCCTCTGTGTCCACCAGCGCGCCGCGGGATGTGTTGACGATCACGACGCCGGGCTTCATGCCGGCGATGGCCGCCGCGTCGATCATGTGCCGCGTCTCGTCCGTGAGCGGGCAGTGCAGCGAGATGACGTCCGCCTGATGAAAAAGCTCCGGCAGCGCCGCATAGCAAAGACCGCTGCCCGGGTCCGGGAACTTGTCATACGCAAGCACCCGCATCCCGAAGCCCCGGCAGATCTCCGCGAACACGCGGCCGATCTTGCCCGTGCCGACCACCCCGGCGGTCTTACCGTGCAGGTCGAAGCCCGTGAGGCCGGACAGGCTGAAATTGAAGTCGCGCGTGCGGATATAGGCCTTGTGCGTGTGCCGGTTCACGGTCAGCAGCAGCGCCATCGCGTGCTCCGCCACCGCGTAGGGCGAGTAGGCCGGGACGCGGAAGATGCGGAGCCTGCCGCGGCATGCGCGCGTATCCACATTGTTGAAGCCCGCGCACCGCAGCGCGATGACCCGGACGCCGAGCCGGTACAGTTCGTCCGCGACCTTCGCGTTCACCGTGTCGTTGACGAACACGCACACGCCGTCAAAGCCGCGCGCGAGCTGCACGGTGTCCTCGCCCAGCCTCGTCTCAAAGTACCGGATCTCCAGCCCGGTCCCGGCGGCGTGGGCGTCAAAGCCGGGGCGGTCATAGGGTTTTGCATCAAAAAAAGCAAGTTTCATAGCGATCCCTCCAAGCTTTTTATGGCACCACCCGCCGTTTTCTATACATGCCGCAGCATGCAGCTGCCGCCGATGGCCGGAAAGACGCAAAAAAATCCCGCCTGCCCGGCGTCGTGCAACGCCGGTGCGGGCGGGAATCGGTTTTTATTTTGTTTCCGGGTATCGGATGAGGTCGTAGAGCAGACCGTGCGTGCCGAACCGGCGCGTACCGGCAAGCTCCATGCCAAGATGCAGGTATTTGTCGCATTTGGACCGGGCGTCGGTCTCCAGGATCACCGAAATGCCCAGCCGGTCGCCCTCGGCGAAGGCCATCTCCATGACCTTGCGCATATAGCTCTGCCCCTGATACGCCTGCCGCACGCAGACCAGACCGACGAAGATGTATGGCTTCTTTTCCCGGTCCAGCCGCTTGTCCAGCCCCTGGCCGCCCTGCGCCATGATCCGCGTGAAGAGGATGAGCGAAGGAAGAGCCATGGCACCGAGAAACCCCTTTGCCAGCGGGAGCATCGCCCGCAGCGAGAGCTTCTGCCCCGGGAGCTTATAGGCAAGGTAGCCCTCGCCGCGCGGGCTCGTCGTGTGCAGCATCCCGCCCTGCAGCGCCATGCGCACATAGCCGCAGATGAAGGCCGCCGCGGCGTCCCGGCTCGGGAAGGCGTCGATCAGCCCGTGCTCTTCTCCGTAATCATAGTAACCGAAGGCCTGCCCGATGTCCCGGATCGAGGCCTCATCCAGTGTCGTGACCTTCATGCCGTCGCCTCCTTCCGCTTTTGCAGGACCGCCACCGCGCAGGGGATGCGCCCTTCGCAGAGCGTATAGCGCGCGTCCGTGTATCCCGCCGCCGCGAAGAACGCCTGATAGCTCTCGAGCGTGAATTCCCGCTTGAAATCCGCCCCGGCCCTGCCGATGGCGCCCGAGACGCGGTTGGTCGTTCCCTTGTCCGTCCGGTTCATGTACGTGGGGATGATGAGCCGTCCGCCCGGGCGGCAGACCCGGTCCAGCTCCCGCAGCGCCTGCAGCGGCTCGTCCAGCAGGTGGATGACGTTCGCGGCCACGACCGTGTCAAAGCGCCCGTCCGGGTAGTCGAGCTTCGTGATATCCGCCTGCGCGAGCATCTTCTCAGAAAAATCCGTCGCCGTCAGCGCCCTGCACCGCGCTGCGATCACACCGGTCAGCAGCCCCGTGCCGCAGGCACATTCCAGCACCTCGTCCTCCGGTCTGATCTGCGCTGCCACCGCCGCGCACATCGCCCGGTTCGCCCGCCGGTTGATCCCGTTCGCAAACACATCATACACCCAAGCCACCCGATCCCAAAACATCGCTCGTCCTCCTAAATTAGATATCTCTAACCAAACTCCCGAAAAAGCGGCCCACCAAGGGCCGCTTTCAGTGTATCATACCGCAGCGCTGCCCGCAAGCCGGCGCTGTGTTTTTTCACGTTTTGTACCCAGGCGGAGCTGCCGGGGCAGGCGGACCGCCGTCATTCCCCGCTGCTGTCGCCGAGGAGGGGGCGGATGACGCCGGAGGCGTCGAAGCGGGTGTCGTGTGAGGTCGTGACGAAGACGAGCTGGGTGGCGGGGTCCGGCAGGACCTCGGTCATGGCGTCGGTCACGGAGAGCACGTCGTTGGCCCGTTCCGTCGTGACGAAGACGCGGCTGGCGTACTGCGCGACGGACGGCACGCTCGTGCCGAGCGCGAGGCGGATGCTGCTGCCGGTCAGGTTGGCGGTCAGGTTTTCTGCGCAGTCTTCCAGCGCGGCGACCGGCGTGATGGCCTCGGTATCCCAGGCGATGGAGCTGTCGCTCGGCACGTAGAAATTGTCGAACAGCACCTCGTCGAAGCCCAGCGAATCGAGCTCGAGCGCGATGGCGGCCAGATAGCTCTGCGCGTCGATGGAGTCCGGCCGCAGCCAGTAGCAGCGGCGCTCGTCCATCCACAGGTCGCCGGAGGTCGTGGTGAGGGCCGAGGAATAGTGCTTGGCGACGAAGTTCGGGTCGGAGAACGCGGGGACGCGGGCGACGACGATCAGATCGGGCGTCTCGGTCAGCTCCTGAATGAGCGCGTCACAGGCGGAGATATCCGCGTCGGCGGTCTGCGCGTCGGCGATGTCGGTGGAGTAGTAGAAGTTGCCGAGGGGGCTTTTGACGTCGATGAGCACGGCGTTATAGCCGTCGGCGTCCTGCAGCGCCTGGCGGACCTCGTCAACGCCGTTGGCCAGCATGGTCGTGGAGATATAGTAGCCCTGCAGCTGGACGGTATCCGGCCCGGTCTCCTCCTCGCCGGAGGAGGCGGAGAGGATGGTCTCGAACGGATATTCCTCCGGGTCCGCCGCCGGCGCGGCGGCGGGGACGTCCTCCCGCTGCAGCTTCTGCGTCTTATCGAAGTAGACGCCGTCCGGCGAATAGACCGCGTAGCGGCCCAGGTAGCTGATGCGCGCGAGAATGAGCAGCCCGATCAGCACCACGGCCAGCAGCGCGATCAGAAGCGCACGGCGCAGCGCCCGTTTGTTGCGGTAGGAAAAAATACGCACAGATGACCCCTCCCGTCAGGTCTCGAGCAGGGCGGCGGTGACGCGGCACCAGTCCTCCTGCTGTTCGGTGGAAAGGATCTGCAGGCCGTTCTTCTCCAGCACGTCCAGTACCTCGGGCAGGCGCGTATTGAGGATGCCGGAGCAGATGAAGATGCTGTCCTCCTGCAGAAATTCCGGCACGACGCGGCTGAGGGGGATGATGACGTCGGCCACGATGTTGGCCAGCACCACGTCGTAATGGCCCTTGAGAGACTCCATCATGGCCTTGTCGCCGATGACGTCGCCGGTGACGGCCGTGAAGCGGTCGGCAAAGATCTGGTTGATGGCGGCGTTTTCACGGGCGATATCCTCCGCCTTGGGATCGATATCGACGCCCGTGGCGTGGGCCGCGCCGAGCAGAATCGCCGTGATGGACAAAATGCCGCTGCCGCTGCCGAGGTCAAGCACGCGCTCGCCGCCCTGGATGGCGCGTTCGAGCTCGCGCATGCACATCTGCGTGGACGCGTGCGCGCCGGTGCCGAAGATCATGCCGGGGTCGAGCAGGACCTCGACGCGGTGCTCCGGGTTTTCCGGGTGCAGCCACTCGGGCACGACCAGCAGCCTTTCGCCGATGGGCAGCGGCTGGTAATACTGCTTCCAGTTGTTTTCCCAGTCCTCATCCTTGACGTTGGCCAGCTGCACGTCCAGAGAGCCGAAGTCGGTCGCGGGGTACTGCGCGCGCAGCGCGGCAAGCTGGTCCTTCAGATGGCTGATGGTCTCCGGCACGGCCGGGCCCTCCTCCAGATACAGCCGGATCTGCGAGAGCCCCTGCATCTGCTGCTCGAGCCCTTCGTCCACATAGTCCCAGTACTGGCGGTTTTCCTCGAGAAATTCGTGGAACTGATCCTGATCGTCCACGATAAAGCTGTCAAAGCCGAGCACGGTCAGCCGGTCGCACACAAGGTCGATCGCCCCCGGCGCGGTCTTGATGGTCACTTCAATCCACTGCATGATGATCCTCCTGATTTCCGTTCAGAAATCGCAATATTATATCTATTTTACACGAAGCTGCGGCAAATAACAAGGGGGTATTGCATGAAGCGTCGAAGGCTCCCCTGGGAGGGGAACCTTTGAGGTGCGGCGCACTCCGCTGCCTTCCCCTATGAGGGGAAGCCTTTGGAGTGCGTTCTGTAGAGGCGGAGCAGAGTCCCGCCCCTACAACGCGTGACACAACCCTTTCCCGCAAAAAGGTGCAGACCAGCAAATCCGGCCTGCACCTTCTATTGACTGCAAATATTCAAAGGCAACTGCCCACAAATCTGGTTCCCGCGCATCAGGCGGCGCGTAGTAAGAAATTCGTAAGGTGACCACCGAGTGGAACGACGACTAAAACATTGGGATTTACCTAAATTCAGAGGCAGCATGCACCCCGTATCCCCAAGCGCCCTTTTCTTCCCTATCTTTTCCCGCGCAAGGGAAAAGATAGGGCCGCCGGAGGCGCGTCAGAAACGACCACGACGGAACGAGCCGCCGCAAGCGACGTCTCTTATCCTCTGTGCTCGTTTCTTCCTTTCCAAACCGCGAACTGAATTTGCGGTTTGGGTTTCATGGAAAATTTGCAGCAACCTCTCAGTCACCTTCGGTGACAGCTCCCCTGGAAGGGGAGCCTTTCTGCCGTTATTCCGGCATCTTCAGCCCGTGCATCACCCCGTTTTTCGCGCTCGAAGCGATATCCGCGCCGACGATCTGCCCGTCCTTGACCAGCAGGGTCGCATAGTACGTGCCGCTGCTGTCCGGGTAGTTCGTGATCTGGTAGACGTAGCGCGTCAGCTCCTGCCCGCTGTACTGCAGCAGGTCGTATCCCTGCGAGACCTGCAGCTCGTTGTAGCGCAGGAAGACCTCGCCAGGCTCCTCCGGCACGCGGACCTGCTGGGTCTGCACGGGTTCCGCGCTGACCTCCCAGCCGTATTCCGCCAGAAAGGCGATGCGCGCCTCGTTCGTGCCGCCCTTCGCATCCGTGCGCTGCGGCTTCTCGCCGCCATGCTTCGCGCCGCCGAGACACAGCGCCAATACCACCGCCGCCGCCAGAAGCAGCAGCACCACGAGCAAAATCCTCCGCTTGGGGACCTTGGCAGTCATGATCACCATGGTACGATTCCTCCGATCTTCTTTTTTAGAGATGGTACAACCTATGCAGATCAAATTTGTTTATGACAGGAGCCGATTGGATGCAGAGACTCGACAGAATTTTAAGTGAAGCCGGCGTCGCCAGCCGGAAGGAGCTGCGCGCGATGATCCGCGCCGGACGTGTGACGGTCGACGGCGCAGCCGTGACCGACGAGAGCCGGAAATTTGACGAGACCGCCGTCCGTGTGACGGTCGACGGCAGCCCCGTGCGTCTGCGCGGGCCGGTCCTCATCCTGCTCCATAAGCCCGCGGGCTATCTCACCGCCGCGGACGACCCGAAAGCGAAGACCGTCATGGACCTCGTCCCGGAGGCATACCGGAAGCTCGGCGTCATGCCGGTCGGCAGGCTCGACAAGGATACCGAGGGCCTGCTCCTGCTGACGAACGACGGAGACCTTGCCCACCGCATCCTCTCGCCCCGCCACGGCGTCTGGAAGCGCTACTATGCCGAGCATGAAGGCACGGCAGGCCCCGCGGATGTCCGCGCCTTTGAGGCAGGCCTCGTCCTCGCCGACGGCCTGCACTGCCTGCCCGCGAAGCTCACGCCGCTCGGCCCCGGCCGCTCCGTCGTTGAGGTGCAGGAGGGGAAGTACCACCAGGTGCGGCGGATGCTCGCCAGCCGCGGCCTGCCGGTCACGTACCTGCGCCGCGAGGCCGAGGGCCGGCTGACCCTCGGAGATCTGCCGCTCGGGCAGACAAAAGAACTGAATATTGTGGAAGCGGAGCAGCTTCTTTTGAATATCTTGTGATTTTGACGGAAGAAAAAACTTGCATAATTTGAGAGTGTAGGCCCCTGAATTTGGGGCAAATGACGAAAAACTATGAAAATGCCACAAAAAAAGATGGTCGTTTTCAAATAAAATGTCAAAAAGACCTTGCGCTCTTGCCGAAAACGTAGTATTATGTCAATGGTTGTTTGTGTAAAAAGCAAGGGCGGGCCGCAGGCATGTGGCGCGGCGCTGCCTGAAAATTAGGGAGGGCGTACTATGTCCAGTCGCGTTTTTCAGAGTGTGATCGTCCAGATGAAGGAGGCCACCGACCGCGTCATCGGCGTCATTGACGCTGACAGCAACGTGATCTCCTGCAGCGACACCTCGCTGATCGGCGAAAAATGGCCCGAGGCAGTCATCAAGCTCAACAGCGCCCCGGACTCCGTCGTTGTCGTCGACAAAAAGACCTTCAAGCCGCTCGTTTCCTGGAGCGCCTACTTTGACTATGCCGTGTTCGCCGAGGGCGACGATGAGACTGCCAGAAGCCTCTGCGTCATGGCCTACGTCGCGCTCAACGGTGCGAAGACCTACTACGAGGAAAAGCACGACAAGGGCACCTTCGTCAAGAATATCATCACCGACAATATCCTCCCCGGCGACATCTATATCCGCGCCAAGGAACTGCATTTCGTCACCGACGCGCCGCGCGCCGTCTTTCTCGTCCGGCAGGTCGGCCGGGCCGACGTGGCCTCCGTCGACGTGCTGTCCGGCATGTTCCCCGACAAGCAGCAGGACTTTGTCCTCTCCATCAACGAGACGGACATCGCCATCGTCAAGCAGCTCGCCCCCGGCACGGAGAAGGCAGAGCTTCTGCAGACGGCCCAGACCATCGAGCAGACGCTCCGGTCCGAGCTGTTCGTCAAGACCGTGATCGGCATCTCCACCGTCGCCGGTCACCTGCGCGAGCTGGCTGACGCATACAAAGAGGCGCAGGTCGCCATCGAGGTCGGCAAGGTCTTCGAGACGGAAAAGACGATCATCAACTATGAAAACCTCGGCATCGGCCGCCTCATCTACCAGCTGCCGACGACGCTCTGTGAGATCTTCCTGTCCGAG
>ERZ773139.836-NODE-836-length-38396-cov-13.709215_pt1 | contig 38396 bp, 71 predicted proteins | sample MGYA00580854_ERZ773139 | MGnify/ENA primary metagenome ERZ773139 (study PRJEB29015, sample SAMEA2737809) | human gut metagenome | biome: human gut; feature: human-associated habitat; material: faeces | place: China | collected 2012 ...
GGCAGCAGCGGCGACTACGCTCAGATCGGCAGCAGCGGCAACTCCGCTCAGATCGAAAGTGCAGGTAAAGATTCGGTTATCTGCTGCGCAGGTCGCGACTCTGCTGTTAAAGCAAAAGCGGGGAGCTGGATTACTCTTGCCGAATGGGAATATTCCGAAGCCAAGAATAGGTACGTTCCAAAATGCGTTAAGACCGAGTATGTTGACGGCGAGCGGATCAAGGCTGATATATGGTACAAACTTATTGATGGAGAGTTTGCCGAGGTGTCGCTATGACAGACGATGTTATCACTCTGCGAAACCATCTTCGCGTCGGCGCCCAGAACGCGCTACGCCGCTGGCAGCTCTGCGAAATGACCGGCTGGACAGACCGGCACTTGCGCAAGGTGATCGAGGCGGCACGATGCGAGGAGGACGGCGAAGAATACTGCATTATGAACTTTGGCAAGGGCTACTATTTGTCAAACGACCCAGCAGAAGCCGAGGTGCTCCGCAAGATCGAGATGGCGCGGATAGCGTCCATTGTCGGGCGGACATACGGCCTGTCGGAGATGATACGGAAAGCGGGGAGGTCGTAATTTACATGGTTTACAAATGCGAAGCCTGCCACGCGATCTTCTTTGAGCCGTACACTTATCAGGTGCGTGAGAACCTTGACGGCGAGAACGGAATAGAAACGCGGACGGTCGCCGAGTGCCCGTTCTGCGGCGAGGAATGGTTTACGGAGGTGGAAGACGATGCCGAATCTGGATGACGGCACTTCCGGCTACCTGAAAGGCACGGCGTCGGTAACGACTTATTTCCCAATCGACCGCAAAGGCACGGCGTACATTGCCTGCGAAGCCTGCCGGTTTTACAGACGGTCAAGCAAGCGCTGCGGGCTGACGGATGAGGTCATTCCGTGGCCGGACAAATACACCGGGCGAAACTGCCCGCTTACTTTGGAGGAAGAAGAAAATGGAGAACCTTGGAATTTATGAAAGCGTGCGGCAAGTCCCGCCGTCTGCACAGCGCGAAATCCAGGCGGGGAGGCTGAAAGGCAAGACCGACATTAACCCCATGTGGCGCATTAAGGCGCTGACGGAGCAGTTCGGCCCCTGCGGAATTGGCTGGAAGTACGTTATCACGGATAAGCGGCTGGAGCAGGGCGCGAACAACGAGGTTTCCGCATTTGTGGACATCGATCTTTACATCAAGGTTGATGGCGCGTGGTCAGATGCAATCCCCGGCACAGGCGGCAGCGCGTTTGTTGCCAGTGAACGAAACGGCCTTTACACCTCTGACGAGTGCTTCAAAATGGCGCTGACCGATGCTATCTCCGTCGCCTGCAAGGCGCTCGGTTTTGGTGCGGATGTGTATTGGGCGAAGGACGCGACCAAGTACACGCCAGGAACCGCAGAGCAGAAGCCGAGCAAGGAAAAAATGCAGTCCTTCAACCAGGCGTACAAGGAACAGTTTGACTACACCTGCCAAGACTGCAAGCAGCCAATCACACCGCAGTTCTTTAACGACAAGTTCTATAGCGTGAGCGACATCTCCAAAGGCGCGGTGAAGAAGTACGGCGTTCCGCTCTGCTGGGGCTGCATGGATAAGAGAAAAGCCAATGAAAGCCCGACTGCATGATTTATCCCTTGCGCGCGATGGTGCGTATCTGCTCACCATCGCCACGCGGGAGAATATCGGGCCGCTGTTTGACGAGCTGCACGAGACAGACGTTGACGTGACCGTGAAGAAGCACCGCGAGAAGCGGAGCCTTGATGCCAATGCGTACTTCTGGGTTCTGGTTGACCGGCTGGCCGAAAAGACCCGAATTCCCAAGACGGATATTTACCGGAGATACATTCGGGAGATCGGCGGCAATCATGAAATGGTCTGCGTGATCGATTCAGCCGTGAAAAAGTTGCGGAACGGGTGGGAACACAATGGGCTTGGCTGGCAGACGGATACCATGCCAAGTAGGATCCCCGGCTGCACCAACGTGATTTTGTACTACGGCTCCAGCACCTACAACACCAGGCAAATGTCACATTTGATCGATATGGCGGTGCAGGACTGCCAGGAGCAAAACATCGAGACCCTGTCTCCGGAGAAGCTGGCAGGGATGATGGAGGAATGGCGATGCACAAAATGACAAAGGCCACGTCCATCCCCAAAAGCGTCAAGGAGGCCGTATACGAGCGCGACGGCGGGCGCTGCATCCTCTGCGGGCGGAACAACGGGGAGCCTGTAGCGCACGTTATACGGCGCTCGCAGGGCGGCAGAGGCATCGAGCAGAACATCGTGACGCTCTGCCCCTCCTGCCACCGAGCCTTTGACGAGGGGCCGCAGAGGACGGCGCTATACGCCTGCATCGTCGGCTACCTCAAAGCGAAATATCCCGGCTGGACACGGGAGAACATGATTTACAGAAAAAACAGGGAGGAATTGAAATGAGCTTGAACAGGATCAACGTCATGGGACGCATTGGAAAGGACCTTGAGCTGCGCCGCACGCAGAGCGGCAAGGCGGTCACCAGTTTCCCCATCGCCGTCGACCGCGACGGCAAGGATGCCGGAACGGACTGGTTTGATGTGGTCGCGTGGGAGCGCACGGCGGAGTTTGCCGCGCAATACTGCGCCAAGGGGCGCAAGGTGGTGGTGGACGGTCGCTTGCAGGCGCGAGACTGGACCGGCAAGGACGGCAATAAGCGCCGCTCGGTCGAGATCATCGCCAATAGTGTGTACTTTGCCGACAGCAAGCCGCAGGAGGGACCCGCCGCATACAGCGTCGCATCAAGCAGCCCGGGCGAGCTTACAGAGATCGAGGATGACGGCGACCTCCCGTTTTGATGGAGGTGCAGCATGAGATACGAGGTGCATATCGCTTCACCGCACGAAAAGGCGGTCATTGTTTTGCCTGAAGTGTCCGAGAGTGACGCGACCGATATTGCAGAGGTCATGACGCGATACGGTGCGACGGTTTCCCTGCTGGCAAAGCCGAAGGAGTAAAGCGATGGAGCGTAATCAATTCACTTTTTACCGAAGTTACAGGGACGCGCTACGAGCGCTCAACGCAAAAGACTTTAAGGCCGTTGTGCTGGCAATCTGCGATTATGCGCTTGATGAAAGCGAGCCATGTCTTTCTGGAGTCCCCTGCGCTGTTTTCACTTTGATTCGTCCAACGTTGGACAGTGGTCGCAACAAAGCAGCGAATCGGCAGAACAAAACGAAAACAAAAGAAGAACAAAATGGGAACAAATCGGAACAAACTCGCAAGGAGAAAGAGGGGGAGAAAGAGAGAGAGAAAGAGAACGATAGTTCTCTCTCTATATCTCTCTCACGAAAGGTTCCCACGTTTGACGAGGTTGCCGAATATGCCAAGCTTCGCGGAGGGCTTATTGATCCTAAACCGTTCTACGAGTTCTATTCTGTCGCCGGGTGGAGGGACACCGAGGGCAAGCCGGTCTACAACTGGCAACAGAAATTCCAGCTTTGGGAAAAACGCGAGCTGGAGAAGAAAGGGGGCGCGATGAATGGATATGGTCACGATACTGGAAGAGATGCGAAAAAATGGAACGTCCCCGGAGCCGTCAATCTCTGACGAATGCCCACTTTGCGGCGGCGTTGGATACACCGTGCGGAGGTCAGCAGACGGAAACGCGGAGTACCGGGAGTGCGAATGCTCCATCCGCAAAAGGAATCTGCAACGCATCGAAAGAAGCGGGCTTAAAGAGCTTTTGCAGAGATGCACGATGGAGAACTATCGCGCGACTGAGCCGTGGCAGAAGCAGGCCAAAGAGGCAGCGGAACGCTATCTTGCCGATTGGCGCGGAAGATGGTTTTACGCCGGAGGAAGCCCCGGCAGCGGGAAAACGCACCTTTGCACGGCGATGTGCGGGAAGCTCATGGATGCCGGATTACCGGTGCGCTATGTGCAATGGCGTGCGGATATTCCGGCCATCAAAGCAAAGGTCAACGATGCCGAGGCATATCAAGATGCCATTGACCCGCTGAAAAGCGTCAAGGTGCTGTACATCGACGATTTTCTCAAGGGGACGGCGACAGAGGCCGATCGCAACATTGCGTTTGATCTGCTCAATGCGCGGTATATCAAGCCAAGCCTTGTGACAATCATCAGCTCTGAGTGGACGATCTCGCGCGTGTTGGACTGGGACGAGGCGATAGGCTCGCGCATTGCGGAGCGGTCGAAAGGCTGCGTGTTGAATATTACCGGGTCCAAAAACTACCGGCTGAAATGAAAAATACCTGTGAGGAGGAAAGTATGAAACTTTTGATCGGCGGTTCGCCCTGCACGCACTGGAGACCAATTTCGGGGTATGAAGGATTCTACGAGGTTTCGGATAATGGAGAGGTACGAAATTCAAGAACGGGTCGGATCCTAAAACAAAAAGTTGAGCGAAACGGCTATGTTCGAGTGCATCTATCTAAAGACGGAACTGCAAGAAGTCTGCTTCTACATAGGGTGGTTGCAAATACTTTTATACCAAATCCGAACGGACTTCTTACTGTAAACCACCTGGATGAAGATAAGACAAATAACAGATTGTCAAATCTGGAATGGGCTAATATGTCCCGTCAAAACTCCTATGGACAAGGAGCAGCGGGCACACAAGGTCCAGCGGCTGCGGGAAAGGATGGAGAATGATGCCTGATTGTAAAGCGTGCGGGTCGTGGTTTGCGGCAGTAAATAAACGTGAGTCCCTATGCCCGATCTGCGAAAGGGCATTGGCACGGTTGGCTGGCTATGCTGCGCCGGTGGTGCATGGGTGCTTCGAGCCGTGTTTTGACGAGAACGGTAATTGGCGGCAGGGCTTTGCGAAATGCTCGAATTGCGGCAAGGAATACTACGCACAGGTAATCAACCATTTTGGTTACTGCCCCAACTGCGGGGCGAAAATGGACGGAGGTGCGGACAATGGCTGAATACATTAAGCGGGAGGCGTTGCTGAACAGCATTTGCTATGAAACGTGCGGGATAGCGTTTTGCGGCGCTACGAACTGTGCTTTTATGGCAAAGGTTTGCTCTGCGCCCGTTGCCGACGTTGCGCCCGTGGTGCATGGGCGGTGGATTTCGTGGGAAGAAGCAGGAAACGTTGTTCCCTCACCAGACAGGCACGAGTGCTCTGTTTGCCACGATGCGGCGCAAGTGCTTGTAAATGGGTTTGAATTGTTGTCGGATTACTGCCCCAACTGCGGGGCGAAAATGGACGGAGGTGCTGACCATGAGGACGATTGACGCTGATAAACTGGTTGATATGCTATATGACAATGAGTTTGCTGTACTTTGCCCGTTGGATGAAGTAAGCGGAGTAGTTGACGCTTGCCCCACCGTGGATGCCGTAGTTGTGACACGGTGCGAGGACTGCAAGCACTTCAAGAGCTACGGAACGACGTCGCTACGCATAGATGGAAAAAACATCAAGGCTGGGTGGTGTCATAGACGGGCTCGGTACGACGAGGAGTACAGGATGCCGCCGGACGGTTTCTGCTCCTACGGCGAGAGGAAGGACGGCACATGATCCGCATTATCATCGACATCGAAGACTACGGCGACAAGCTGGCGACCAAGGAGGCCGTGGCAATGGCGCTTGAGCAGTTCGGCAAGGTGCGCGTCGTCCTCGTATCGGACGGGAGGGAAAAATGATCGCATTTGAAATACCGTACCCGCCGACGAAAAAGGGAAAGGCTGCGTGGAACAAGCGTTATAGCCTAAACGCATATTACGCCGGTAAGCACTGGTCGCAGCGGAAGAAGGACGCGGACGAGCTGCACGGCCTTGCCCTTTGGAGCATGAGGCGCGCGGGTATAAAAAAGAGGCTTGCTACAAGGCCCGTGGAGGTGCGCTTTTACTGGAACGACAACCTTGACATCGACAACCACGCGGCGCTTGGGAAAGCCTTTGTGGACGCGATGAAGGGCTATCTGCTGCCGGACGACAATCCACGATGGTTTCGCCGCGTGACGCATTCGTTTTGGCGCGGCGACGCAATCCGCGTGGAGGTGGAGGAGATATGACCTACACCAACACGCCGATCTTGCCCGAGAAAGCAAAAGAGCTGATGTCCATTGACACCGAGTACAAGGAGATCATCACCTACGGCAAGATCGAGGAGTGGTTCACAGCATGGGACGGGAAAGTCTATGTGAGCTTTTCCGGCGGCAAGGATTCAACCGTGCTGGCCTACCTTGCCGCAAACTGGCTCTCACATTTCCACACGCCGCCGTGGCCGCTGAACCTCGTATTCATCAATACGGGGCTGGAATATCCAGAAATTCAGAAGTTCGTAAACGAGTACGCAGATTGGCTGCGAAGGGAGTTTCCCCGCGTGACCGTCAACCTACACCGTCTGCGTCCGAAGATGAACATTCGGCAGGTCGTGCGGAAGTACGGGTATAGCATCGTGAGCAAAGAGGTGGCAAATTGCGTTTGGCTGGCTCGAAAGAACGGAAACGGCACACGAATGGCTCGACTTCGCGGAGAATTGTTAGATAAGGACGGCAATCCGTCTGCGTACAACTGCGATAACTGGGGTTTCCTTTTAGACGCCCCGTTTCTCGTGTCCTCCGAGTGCTGCCGGATCATGAAGAAAAACACAGCGCACAGATACGAAGGGAAAACAAAAGAAAAGCCCATCGTTGCGACAATGGCGGACGAAGGGCGGCAGAGATTCCAAAAATGGCTTGCCACAGGATGCAATGCCTTTGATGGAAAGCGCCCGATAGGTAAGCCCATGAGTTTCTGGACGGAGCAGGATGTGCTGCGGTTTATCGTAGATCGGCATATCCCTATCGCAAGCGTCTACGGCGATATCGTAGCCAGCGACGGTGATAACGACTATGCGGAAACGCTGATCGACTGCAAACTGCACTGTACGGGTTGCCAACGCACGGGCTGCATGTTCTGCGCGTTCGGCGCGCATCTCGAAAAGGGAGAAAACCGGTTTGAGCGCATGAAGCACACGCACCCGAAGCACTATGACTTTTGCATCGGCGGCGGGGAATGGGACACGGACGGGCTTTGGAAGCCCAACGAAAAGGGCCTCGGCTATGGTCGAGTGCTGGATTATGTGGGAGTGAGGTACTAATGGCAAATCAAAGCGAAACACTCTGCTGGACCTGTAAGAACGCCTGCGGAAAATGTCCTTGGTCGGAATGCGACAAGGAAACGCGGAAGCTGAAGTGGCGGCCGGTGGAAGGTTGGCGCGCGATCAGAACAAAGGTTTTGATGAATTCTTGCGGCGGCGCTCGCAGGCATTACGAAACAAGCTACATTGTCACGGCCTGTCCGCAGTACGAGGTGGGATGATATGAGCTGCTTTAACTGTCAGGAGCGGCACGTCGGCTGTCATTCGACCTGTGAACGATACGCTGCGTGGCTGCAAGAAAAGAAAGAGGCAAAAAACAACGAAACGGCCAGCATAGCCGAAGAAAGCACGATGATCAATTACATTCAGAGGTCAAAAGACCGATACAAACGGAGGGTGGGGAGAAAATGATCGAATTTCCCTATTGCGTCTATCCGGCGCTGAAAAAGGTTTTCTGCGAGCGACAGTACACGCGCCGCCAGCTTGCCGATGCGGTAGGCATTTCCAAAAGCAACATCTGGTGGTGGCTGTCGGGCAACAATCAGCACACCATCGACGTGATCAAAGGCATCCTCAGAGAGAGCGGCCTGACATTTGAGGAAGCGTTCGGAGGTGCGGAATGAAGGTAGGCGACAAGGTGCGGGTGCAGTTTATGACGGTGCCGGAGGAGTTTCCGGGCAAGGCGCGCGGCGAAAAGATGTACCCGATCCGCGCCGGCGTGGTGACGTACATCCATCCGCAGAGGCGCTATGTGACCGTGGCGATCATGGTAGACGGCAAGGAGATCAAAGAGAGTTTCCGACCAGAGGAGGTGCTGGCATGAACGCGTTTCCCGAGCGTTTGAAGCGCTTACGGGAGAGAAAGAGAATAAAGCAATATGTCCTATCTGAACTGTGCGGTCTGCACCGTGACGCGGTGAGGCGGTACGAGGCGGGTGAGGCTACGCCCACAACGGACGCATTGGAAAGCATCGCCGACAAGTTCGGGGTGTCGGTCGATTATCTGCTCGGAAGGACAGATAATCCGATGACCGTGGACGATTATCTAAAAAAATTTTGAAAATTCCCCTTTTAAGGGGAAAAATAAGAAAAACCTATGCGAAAATAGAGGCGTGATGGGGCGAGGCTCTTCACGCCTCTGCTTTTTCATCTGTTTCCTCCTCCCTTGATAGCCCGCCCTTCGGGGCGGGCAGTTGAGGGCAATATGCGGCATAGGTGCCCCGTAAGGGGAGACCACAGCGAGTGACGGAGACTTTCCCCGAAGCGCTAAAGCAGGGCAGGACTGCAATGCCGTACCAGATGTATGCTACCGCATTGCGGCACCACGGAAGGGTAAGACCGCTACAAGGGGCTTGCCTGTGCGCTGTATGAAAGCGGCAGGCCGAATAATAATTATTTGGCTGGCTCCGGCCTATGAATGAAGAAACGGATGCGACCGACATACCGGCGCAGGGCTGAAAGTTCCGTGGGATACCGGCATTGCTACACTCTGCGCGAGTACTGAGGCGTTCAATGGATGTGGCGTGGTGGCGGCAATCGTATGATTAGGCCGCTGTGTAAGTAATTCAAACAGAACGCAATGCCGGGACCCTGTGAAAAGAATAACGCCCAATGTGGGCGGCGTTGTAGCCCCTCGGGGCGGGTAAAGTCTGCTATGTAAGGCCAAGGGGCGGGGGCTGGTAGCAAAACGAAAGGAAGTGAGCGTATGGCTGGCGGAGCGCCAAGAAAATGGAAAAGCGTAAAGGCAATGCAGGAAGCTATTGACGCTTACTTTGAGAGCTGCAAAGGAACACCGCTTATGATTGACGGCGATGTTGCCACAGATAAATACGGAAGGCCGATTATTTTAGATGAAAAGCCGCCGACGGTAACAGGGCTGGCGCTGTCGCTGGGGTTTACCGGCCGGCAGGCGCTGATTGATTATCAAGCAAGGCCAGAGTTTGCGGACACGGTTACGCGCGCGAAGTCCAGATGTGAAGAATACGCCGAATCTCGGCTCTATGACAAAGACGGTGCGAACGGCGCGAAATTCTCGCTTGGCTGCAATTTTGGGTGGAACTCCGAGAACGAAAAAAGCGGCGATCCTGCGGCGTTGGCAGCTTTGCTTACTGCGTTAAAGGGCGAGAACAATGCAAATTAAGCCGCTATCCGCAAAGCAGCGCAAAATAATGGAGTTTATCAGCTCCGATGATATGGCGCTGATTTGTGACGGCTCCGTCCGTTCCGGAAAGACGACGGTCATGTCGATGGCATTTGTGCTATGGGCGATGCAGAACTACGACCGCACAAATTTCGCTATTTGCGGGAAGACGGTGCAGGCGGCAGAGCGAAATATCTTAAAACCGTTGATGGAAATTGACGGGCTGGGTGTTGCTCTGTCCATGCATTACAAAGTTTCCACGAGAATTTTAACCGTTCGGTGTGGGGATAGAACAAATTGGTTTTACCTATTCGGCGGCAAGGATGAAAGCTCGTATATGCTCATACAAGGCATCACGCTTGCCGGTGTCTTATTCGATGAAGTGGCACTTATGCCGCGTTCGTTCGTGGAGCAAGCGCTTTCCCGTGCGATTTCGTTTGAGCATCCGAAATATTTTTTTAACTGCAACCCCGAATCACCGCAGCATTGGTTTTACAAAGAGTGGATAGAAAACGAACGGGAGAATACGCAGCACATTCACTTCCTGCTGGAAGATAACCCAATTCTCACACCGCAGATGATCGAGAGGACAAAGGCCATGTATAGCGGCGTGTTCTACGAACGATACATTCGCGGCCTGTGGGTGGTGGCCGAGGGGCTGATCTATCCCATGTTTGACGAGAGCTGCATTGTGGACGAGATTCCGGAAACGGGAGAATACTATGTTTCCTGCGACTACGGCACGCTCAATCCGTTTTCCGCGGGACTGTGGCGCTGGGACGGCAAAACGGCCACGCGCATCCGGGAGTATTACTATTCCGGGCGAGAGAACCAGAAGAACAAGACGGACGAGGAATACGCCGGCGAAATTAAAAAGCTCATCGGCGAGGCGGATGTTAAAAGCATCATCGTTGACCCGTCTGCCGCTTCGTTTATCGAGGTTTTGCGGCGGCGCGGTTATATGGTGCGAAAGGCCAACAACGACGTAACCAATGGCATTATGACTACGGCGCGGTTTTTGCAGGACGGCGTAATCAAGATACACCGAGATTGTAAAGACTGCATTCGGGAGTTTGGACTGTATCGGTGGGACGAAAAATCCACAGAAGACAAGCCAATCAAAGAAAACGATCACGCAATGGATGAGACGCGCTATTTTGCCTATACGATTTTGAAAAATAAGGCGTATCGACGCGATTATACCCCCATTTGGAACAGATAGGACGGTGAGCGGCTATCAAAACATATAACGACCTCGTGGCCGTCGGTGAAAACGAGCAGGCGCGCATTGAGTTTGTCCGCAGCACGATCAATGAACACCGCGAGAGCGCGGCATATAAAACGGCGGCAGACGCGGAGGCGTACTATGACGGCTTGAATCCGACCATTAACCGCTATGAAAAGATCATCTACGATATGCAGGGCCGCGCCCACACGGATATGTGGACGGCAAACCATAAGCTGGCCAGCCGGTTCTTTGGCATGGCGGTCGATCAGGAGGTCTCGTATCTGCTGGGAAACGGCGTGACCTTTGCGGAGAAGGAAACACCAAACAAGCTATGCCCGGACTTCGATCAGGAAGTCATGGATGCGGCGCGTGAGGCGAAAATCGCGGGCGTGTCCTTCGGCTTTTGGGATCTGACGCATTTGCGGGTGTTCTCCCTGCTTGAGTTCGTTCCCCTCTATGATGAGGAGGACGGCGCGCTGAAAGCCGGTATCCGGTTCTGGCAGGTGGCACAGGATAAGCCGTTGAGGGCGACGCTGTACGAGATCGACGGCTTTACCGAGTATTTCCAGCCGAAGAACAAAGATATGAGCGTATTGCAGGAAAAGCGCAGCTACAAGCTCGTTATCCGCAAGGCGGAGGTCGGCGAAACAGAGATTTATGACGGAGGGAATTATCCGAGTTTTCCCATCGTGCCGCTGAAAAACAATAAGCGGTGTCTATCCGAAATTGTCGGCAAGCGTAACACCATTGACGCGCTCGACCTTGCGTCCTCGAACATGGTCAACAATGTGGATGAGGGCAACCTGATCTATTGGGTGCTGTCCAACTGCAACGGCATGGACGATCTCGACGATGCGAAATTTGTGGAGCGCTTAAAAACCACCCATGTTGCCCATGCTAACGGCGACGACGGCGCGAAGGTGGAGAGCAAAACCATTGAAGCGCCGTATGAGGGCACGAGCAGCACCATTGATATGCTGAAAAAGAAGCTGTACGAGGATTTCCAGTGCTTTGACGCTGCGGCGGTATCCGCAGGCAACCAGACGGCGACCGCGATCAAGGCCAGCTATGTGCCTCTTGATTTGAAAACGGACAAGTTTGAATCCGAGGTCACGCGTTTTATCGTGGAGATCCTGCGTCTGGCAGGCATTGAGGATCAGCCGAGCTACACGCGCAATCAGATCATCAACAAGAGCGAGGAAACGCAGAATATCCTTCTGGGCGCGGCGTATTACGATGACGAATACATCACAAAAAAGCTGCTGACCATCAACGGCGACATTGACCAGTACGAGGATATGATGAAGCGCAAAGCGGCAGAAGAGATTGACTTGACGGAGCCGGTGATTGACGATGGCGACCAGTGACCTCGGCCACAAACTGACCGACAAGGAGCTTGCAAAGCTGGAACGGCGCATTGCGAAGCTATACCGCGAGGCGGGGGAAGAACTGCAAGCTACCATCGACGCATATTTTGAGCAATTCAAAAAGCGAGACGAGGAAATGAAAGCACTGATCGGCACCGTGCAGAACGGTAAGGAATGGACGGAGGCCGACTATAAGCAATGGCGGCTGAACCAGATCGGGCGCGGGGAACGCTATCAGGCCATGCGTGACAAGGTGGCGCACCGCGTGACCGACGCAAACGCCGTGGCGGTGTCCTATACCAACGATGCAACGCCGGGTATTTACTCCCTTAACCGCAATTATGCGGCGTACACCATCGAGCAGGTCGCGGGAAACGTCGGCTTTGACCTGTGGGACGAGCAGACGGTCAAGCGGCTTATGGTAGAGCAGCCGGACTTAATGCCGTATTACCCGCCGAAACGCGCCTTAAAGCGTGGCATTGACCTCGCGTATGGCAAAAAGCAGATCACGGCAAGCGTCACAAGCTCCATCTTGCAGGGGAAGAGCATCAAGCACATGGCGGACGACTTACAAAAGCGAATTACCACCATGAGCCGCGATTCCGCCATCCGCACCGCCAGAACCGCCGTGACCGGCGCGCAGAACGCCGGACGCATGGACAGCTACGCGACGGCGGAGAAGATGGGGATAAAGCTCAAGAAAGAATGGTTGGCTACGCTGGACTCGCGTACACGCCACTCTCATGCCATGCTTGACGGCGAACAAGTGGCGCAGGACAAGAAGTTTTCTAACGGTTGTCGTTTTCCCGGCGACCCGCAAGGCCCACCGTGGGAGATATATAACTGCCGCTGTACGCTGATTGCCGCCGTGGAGGGCGTAGATACCTCATCGGCGCAGAGACGCGCCAAAAACGCCGATACGGGGCAAACAGAAGTTATCTCGAATATGTCCTATGCGGAATGGGCGGGGTGGAAAAAAGAAGAAGCAAAGAAACCGGAATTTACAACATCTACGCAAAAATATGAGTTCTACAGCAGAACAATCAACAAAACGCTTGAAAGCGTTGAATCCGAGAAAACGGGACTTGATTACGAGGTCGGGACGGTTGTTGATTTGGAAGGCAATGTTATAAAATCGTTTGACGGTAAAGAAAACTCTGTTGAAGTTCCGACTGAGTTGTTGAAGGGGAACATTTTTACTCACAACCATCCAAATGGAAGTTGTTTCTCCGTCGAAGATTTGAAGTCGTTTGCATCTTCCGGTTTGTTCGAACTGAGGGCAAGCGTCGGAAGCGGTAAATTTTACAGTTTGCGCCTTACAGAAACAAAAGCGGATTTGGAAAAACTCACCTCTGATTATAGGGCGAGTGCTTCCATCCGAAAAGCAACAGAGGAAATAAAAGCGGACTTCAAATCTGGAAAGATAACGAAAGAAAAGGCGCAAGACTTTAATACGATTTTGGAGTATCAGTCGAATCTTGGAGACAAGTTTTTGCAAGAAAACGCAAAAGACTATGGATGTATTTACGTGAGAGAGGTGTAAAAGCTGTGGAAAAGACGATTTTCGACGATCAAAAGAGAATTGACGAAGCCAAAAAAGCGGCAAAAGAAATGAAGTTATGAGTGTTACAATCCAAGACCACAGTGCGGAGGTTTCCGCTGAGATCAAGGCGGCGCTGCTGCGGGGGCTGGAAAAGTGCGGGCTGGTAGCAGAGGGATATGCGAAAAAGCTGTGCCCCGTTGACACCGGCAATCTGCGCAACAGCATTACCCGTGTGGTAGACGAGCAGGAACCGGCGGCGATCATCGGAACAAACAACGAATATGCTGCGTATGTGGAATTAGGCACGGGCATTTACGCCGAAGGCGGAGGCGGACGGCCTACGCCGTGGGTGTATCAGGACGCGAAAGGCAACTGGCATTACACGCGCGGCAACAAGGCACAGCCGTTTCTGAAACCAGCTGCCGCCGACCATGTGGGACAGTATCGGGACATTCTGGAAAGTGAGCTGAAAAATGGATAACGAGACCATCAAGGCCATTGAAGCCATTATACGGCGTGGCAATGACGCGGAAATCCGGCGCAAGGGCGACGGGTATATCGTATTAGAGGTCAAGAAAACAATCAAATATTCAACTTCCGCGTAATAGGGCGCGGGAAAGGGCAATAGGAGTCAGCTACTGAGAATTTCTCGGTGGTTGGCTCTTTTGTTTTCGGTAAAACCCGCGAGGTACAGCGGTTTTTATACAACGTTCGCCCCCGAAGAATTGGGGCCAAGGAAAAGGAGAACGAATAACATGGCGAAATTTACCAGAGCAGAAATCAGAAATATTCTCGGCGAGGCTTGCACCGAAGAGATCGAAAATCGCTTGGTTGCGCTGCATCTGGGCGTGGTTGACCCACTCAAGGACGATCTCACGAAGTATAAAGCAGACGCAGAGAAGCTGCCCAGTGTCCAGAAGCAGTTGGACGACCTCAAGGCGGCAGGTGACGGCGGCTATCAAGAGAAGTACGAGAAGGAGCACAAGGCTTTCGAGGACTTCAAGGCTAATGTCACCGCAAAGGAGAGCAAGGCGGCAAAGGAAAAGGCCGTGCGCGCTTACTTTGAGAGCAAAAACATCACCGGCGCGAATCTCGACCTTGCGATGCGTGGTTGCGGCGAGGAAATGGCCGCATTGGAGCTGGACGGCGAGAAGATCAAGGACACCAAGAGCCTTGATGCGCTCGTAGACGGCACCTACAAGGGGCTTGTCTCCACCACGCAGACAAAGGGTGCGGATCCCGCCAATCCCCCGGCGAACACTGGCGGCGGCGCAATGACTAAAGACCAGATCATGCAGATCAAGGACAGGTCGGAGCGCCGCGCGGCGATCGCTGCAAACATCAATCTTTTTGAAAATAAGAACGGAGGCTAATTATGGCTGCTGAAACCAATCTGATCAAGAAAAATGACCTCGCCCGCGTGCGCGAGATCGAATTTACCGAAATGTTCGGTTACTCCATCAAGAAGCTGATGGAGGCCTTGGGCGTGACCCGTAAGATCGCCAAGCAGTCCGGTACTGTGCTTAAGAGCTACAAGGCGACCGGCACGCTCGAGAGCGGCGTTGTGGCCGAGGGTGACACCATCCCCCTTTCTCACTACAAGACCGAGGCTGTGAACTACAAGGAGATCACGCTCAAGAAGTGGCGCAAGGCTACCTCTGCCGAGGCGATCACCGATCGCGGCTACGATCAGGCGGTGGAGATGACCACCGACGAAATGCTCAAGGATGTGCAGAAGGGCATCCGCAAGAGCTTCTTTGATTTCCTCTCGACCGGCACCGGCGCGGTGAGCGGCAAGAACTTCCAGACTGTTCTTGCGCAGGCGTGGGGCAATCTGCAGGTCCTTTTCGAGGACGACGAGATCGGCGCGGTCTACTTCATGAATCCGCTGGACGTTGCGGATTACCTGTCTACGGCCAACATCACCGTGCAGACCGCGTTCGGCATGAGCTACGTCGAGAACTTCCTCGGCCTCGGAACGCTCATCATGAACGCCAGCGTCCCGAAGGGCAAGATTTACGCCACGGCAAAGGACAACATCGTCCTCTACTACATCCCCGTCAACGGCGCCGATCTGCAGGAGGTCTTCACCTTTACCACTGACGCGACCGGCTACATCGGCATCCATGAGGAGCCTGATTACACCAACATGACCGCATCGGACACCGTCATTAACGGCATGGAGCTGTTTGCCGAGCGCATTGACGGCGTGGTCGTTGGCACCATCGACACCGGCACGCTCGGCTCTTTGACGGTCACCTCTGCCGCTGGCTCCAAGAGCGGCGATACCAAGCTGACCGTGTCTCCGGCAAAGGCCGCTAAAGGCAACAAGTATAAGTACACGTCCGGCGCCTCTGCCGCAACCGTCGCTTACGGCGACAACGTCGCCGGTTGGAACGATTGGGACGGCAAGAGCGACCTGACCATTGCGACCGGCCAGAAGGTGACCGTTGTTGAGTGCGACGGCAACTATCATGCGCTCAAGTCCGGCAGCGCTGATGTAACGGCAAAAACCTGATAGGAGGGCAGCGTAATGCTTGAGCAAGTCTTGCGGCACTTAAACAACTGGTTTCTTGTGGATATCCACAGGGGCGTGTTTACCGTGGAGAATGGCAGCATTACGCTGCCCTTTCTCCAAAATAACCAATATTTCCGCGTGTGCGGCTCTGTGTTTAACGATGGGCTACACCAATACCCGGCGGTTGACCTGACGGACGAAACCTTTACCGGTACGGTGTGGGCGCTGGCTGTCCCTAAAGCAGTAGTAACCCTCTCGGAGGACATTGCCGCATGGGAGAAGAAGAACGGAGAAGCCGTTGCAAGCCCGTATCAAAGCGAGAGCTTCGGGGGCTACTCCTACACCAAACGCAGCGCAGGAAACGACGGCGGCGCGTTAAACGGCTGGCAGGACGTTTTCCGAGGTCGGTTAAACGACTGGCGCAAGCTCAAGGGGGTGGAACCGTGAGTTTACTGGACGATTTTGCAAGCAAATGCGTGCTGATGGAAAAGACGCGAACGCCGGACGGCGCAGGGGGCTACATCGTCGCATGGGCCGAGGGCGCGGAATTTCTCAACTATCAGGCGCTCGACACCTCGATGGAGGCCCGCAGAGCCGAAAAAGAGGGCGTTACGTCTGTGTATTCCGCGCTGGTCAACAAGACTGTCCCCATCGAGTACAACGACTATTTCCGCGACACGTCCACCGGCAACACCTACCGTGTGACCTCAAATCCGGAAGAACGGGCTGCGCCGCGGTCGGCAGGCCCGACGGTCCGGGCGCTGAAATTCTTCACCGCCGAACGAAAGGAGCTGCCGAAATGACAAAGGACAGGGCGCTCCATGCGTGGTTTTCTCGATTCCTCCCGGCGTATCCGACCTCCAACGTGCCGGAGGACGCGGTGTTCCCGTGGCTGACCTATGAGCTTATCACCGGATCATGGGAGAGCGGCGAGATCGCGCTGACGGTCAACCTCTGGTATTACACCGAGAGCGAAGCGACACCCAACGCAAAGGCTCAGGAAATCTCTGACGCCATCGGCATGGGTGGCGTGCTTGTGCCGTATGACGGCGGGGCGATGTGGATAAAGCGCGGCTCTCCGTGGTGCCAGAACATCGCGGACGAAAGCGATAAAAACATCAAGCGGCGGTATCTCAACATTACGGTTGAGTTCCTGTCGCAAAACTGATGAAAGGACAACGACATGAAATTTACCAAGATTCCTTCTGATGCGTTTCAGAAGCTGCAGATCAACGCCGGCATCCTGACGACCGATTTCACACCTGCGACCGGCACCATCGGCGAGGCGGGCCAGATCGGCGCAACGACCGGCGGCGTCAATTTTACCGCTACGCCCAGCTTCTCCGATTTTGGCGAAGACATTGACAACTGCCCCAAGAACATGAAGGAGTTGAAAAAGCTCGATTCGTGGGAGGTAAAGATGACCGGTACGTTTGTCAATGCCGATACCGCCATTGCAAAGCGGCTGTGCGGCGCGGCGGACATCGGAACGACTGACACGACCAAGGTCACACCGCGCAACGACCTTAAGGACGCGGACTTTGACGATATCTGGCTTGTGGGCGATTACTCCGACAAGAACGGCGAAACCAACGGCGGCTTTATCGCTATCAAGCTGCTCAACGCGCTTTCCACGGGCGGATTCCAGCTTCAGACAAGCGACAAGGCCAAGGGTCAGTTTGCGTTCGAGTTTACCGGCCACTATTCCATGAGCGCACAGGACACCGTTCCCTTTGAAATCTACATCAAGGCCGGCACGGCGGAGGCGTAAATGAGACTTTCCGACATTCAGGGCGAGCGCGTCTTTGACGTCATCGCGGACATCATCGACCCGATTGCCAACATTGCGGAGGATGAACAGGCTTCCGCGATGTTCCGACGGGAAAAGCTGCCGGAGGGCATGACGGTGAAGCAGTTTGCTACGCAGAGGGCGCGAAAAGCGCTCCCTGCGCTGCTCAAGGGCCACAAGGGCGACATCATCGCCATTCTTGCCTCTATTGATGGCGTGAGCGCGGAGAGCTACAAGGGCGCGCTGAACCTCGTCAAGCTGATGCGAGACGCGACGGAACTTTTGACCGATGAAGCATTCGGCGCGCTTTTTCTCTCAGCGCAGAGCGGGAAATCCTCTGGCTCTGCGCAGGAGAATACCGAGGGCGAAAACAAGTAAAGCCGTTCCTGCGGTACTGCGTGGCGCGGCTCAATGAGAGAGCGAAAACCGAGGCGTACCGCATTTATGTGACGGACGCGCTGCGCGTGGTTGCGGAAAATACGGCCAGATTTGCGAGCGGGAACTACATCAAGGCGCGATACGCGGACATGATTGAGCCGAAGAAGCAGGACAACCGGACGTGCGAAGAAATCACCGCCGATGTAGCCGCGCGGTGCGGATTGACGATAAAAAAAGCCGCCCCTGACGGGGCGGCGGAGGGATAGGCGTTATTTGAGGACGGATTCCGAGATCATGCGGCCGATCTTCCCGATGTCGGTATCGCCTTTGAACTCAAATTTGGCGGTAAAGCCATTGGAGAACGTCAGGACAAGCTCGCTGTCGGGGATCAGCTCAACAAGGCCGGGTGTCTGGATAGCGAAGAACTGCACCTTGGAAAAGGGCATGGAGCTGAACGATTTCCGCTTTCCTGTGATGCCCTGCACGTCAACGGAAATGATGCGCTTGTTGGTGAAGATAAGTTGGTCGCGGATCGTTTTAAACGCGCAGGCGATTTCTTCGCCCGCGATCAAAAGACCGTTGACCTCGTCGCGGACTTCGGCAATGGGAATAGGCTTTAAGTCAAATGCGGAATCTTTGTTGAAATTGATCATGGCAAAACCCTCCTTTCCTGAAATTGTAGTACATAAGCCTTGACTTTTCAAGAGCTTTTCACCAAAAACACCAAAAAGCGTGGTGAGAACATGAATTTATTAGACCTTTTTGTCAAAATCAGCGTAGACGACGGAGACGTAGACAAGGGCTTTTCGGAAACGAGCAGCAAAGCGGAAACGCTTGCTGGCAAACTGAAAGGCGGGCTTGCTACGGCGGCAAAAGTCGGCGGCGCCGCGATTGTAGCGGCTGGCGCGGCTGCGGTCGCCATTACAAAGCAGGCCGTAGAAAATTACGGTGAATATGAGCAGCTGGTCGGCGGCGTGGAAACGCTTTTTAAGTCCTCTGCCGATACCGTGATGCAGTATGCCGCGAACGCATACCAGACGGCGGGCATGAGCGCGAATGAGTACATGACCACCGTGACGGCGTTTTCTGCGTCGCTGCTGCAATCGATGGGCGGCGACACGGACGCGGCAGCGGAAAAGGCAAATCTGGCCATTACCGACATGTCGGACAACGCGAATAAGATGGGTTCGAGCATGGAATCCATTCAAAATGCGTATTCCGGCTTTGCCAAGCAGAACTATACAATGCTGGATAACCTCAAGCTCGGCTATGGAGGCACGAAGGAGGAAATGCAGCGTCTTTTGGACGATGCGAATGCCTTAAATGCCGCGCAAGGCAATTACACCAACTACACCATCGACAGCTATGCGGATATCGTTGACGCCATCCATACCGTGCAGACGGAAATGGGCATTACGGGCACAACGCAGCTGGAAGCCAGCACGACGATCCAAGGCTCTATCGCGTCGATGAAAGCGTCGTATGACAACTTTATCACGGGGCTTGGCGATGAAAACGCCGACATGGCGGAACTCATTACAAACCTTTTGGGCAGCACCGTGACGGTGGCGGAAAATCTCTTGCCGGTCGTTGAGAGAATCCTTGAAAACATCGGCGTTGTGGTGCAGGAAAAGGGACCGGAGATGATCGAAAAATTTGTCTCCTATGCCATCGACAAGCTGCCGGACATTATCGAGCTGGGCCTGCAAATGGTCATTGCGTTGGTCAAAGGGCTGGCGCAGAATCTTCCGCAACTGGTCACAGGCGTTTTGAATATGGCGGCAACGATCATTAAAACATTGGTCGATTCCATCCCTGACGTTATCGAGGTCGGCAAGGACATTGTGCGCGGCGTGTGGGACGGCATCAAGGCGATGGGGAGCTGGATCAAGGAAAAGGTGTCCGGTTTCTTCGGCGGTATTGTGGATAACGTTAAGGGCGTTCTTGGCATTCACTCTCCGTCCCGCGTGTTTGCGGGGATCGGCGAAAATATGGCGCTTGGTCTCGGCGAGGGCTGGGACAACGAGTACGGAACGATCAAACGCGGCATTACAAACGGGCTGGACTTCGGTACGGCGTCGGTAGGCTTTGCCGATTCCGGCATCGGACGGTCGAGCGCGGCCATCGTCAACGGCATGGGCGTGAGCACAGAGAGCGGGACGACCACCATCAACCTGATGTTCCCGGACGGCACAAAGCTGGCGAGCTATCTGCTTCCGTTTTCCATCAAGGCGGCGGCTGCGGCGGGCACGCCTATCGCAAACGCGCAAATGGCATAAGGAGGCGGCATGAATCAACTCATTTTAGATACCGGCGGCTATGCGATCCTCTTGCCGGAAAGCCGGAAGGGCGGCTATACGGCTTATGAAGAGCCGCTGAGCGTTGACCTTGTAATGCTGCCGGGGAACATGGTGCGCGAGCTGCGCGGAACGGTGTGGCGCGTGAATTACCAGTACGGGTATTTTACCGACGAGGAGAAAAACAACCTGCTTGCGGCTTGCAGAAAGGGAAGGAATGAGCCGATCCTCTGCGCGTTTCTTCCGCCGAACAGCACGGAAATGGTTTCGTCCGAGTTTTTTGTGACGGCATTTACCTCGCCTAAATTTATGTGGAGCCGCGAGGGAAAGCCGATGTGGGGTGATTTTTCCGTCGAGTTGCGGGAGGTGACGCCGCATGATTGAGGCGACTTCCGCGTTTCGCTCGGCTATCGTCGGGAAAACAAGGCGCATCTACCTCAAAGCGGTGGTGGACATCTCCGACCCCGATATGACCATCGGGGCGGTCACGTCAAGCGGGCTTGCGCCGTGGTCGAAGTCGGCACAGCTGACAGACAAGGACATTTCCGCACCTCCGCGCTGCGCAACGCTGGAGAAAAACCGCTGGCTGCTGGATGGATCGTTTGCGGTTTTCCCCGACGACTATCAAATTGCGGGCGAAATTGGAACGGCAAGTGAGGCATTGTCGGGCGCGGACGGAACGTTTTCTGCTCCGGTATGGGTGCAGCTGTCATTTGCCAACGTCAGCGTTTTGCAGGCGTGCAGCATCTTCTTTTCTTCCGACCCGCTTGACGGTGTGCCGGAGGATTTTACGGTGGATATTCTGGTCGATGGCGTGTCGTATCATACGGAAACGTATACCGGGAACACGCAAAGCGCCGTCAAGATAGCCGGCTTTACGGTCTACACGCCGGATGCGATCAAGATCACCGTGACCAAATGGAGCCTGCCGTACCGCAGGATGCGAATAGTAGAGATCATCCCGGGCTATTACGAGCAATGGAGTGAAGATATGTTGGCGTCTTTTTCCGTGCAGCAGCAAGGGGATGTATCTTGCCTGACGCTGCCATACGGAATGCTCAAAATGGCGATGAACAACAAAAACCGTATGTTTGAGCCGCGAAGCAAGTCCGGGCTATTCCAGTCCATCGAGGAGCGGCAGGGCGTGGAGGCCTACATCGGCGTGCGGCTTGCGGACGGCAGCGTGGAATATAAGCGCGTGGGCGTCTTTTACCAATACTCCGACGGCTGGAAGACCGGCGACAACGGCCTGACGATGCAGTGGGATCTTGTGGATATCATCGGGCTGCTCGCCGACCGCGCGTACCTCGCGCCGACGGTGCTGCCCATCACGCTCTCCGGCTGGATCGCTTCGCTCGTTTCTCAGCTCGGCACCAACTTTGCGGACCGCTACACGGTGGACGCGGACTTTGCCGACCTCGCGGTCACGGCCTCGAGCCGCGCCGCGGTGAGCGGGAAGAAGTGCGGCGACATCCTGCGCTGGGCCTGCATGGCGACCGGCACATGGCCGCGCGCAGACGCGGAGAACGGCAAACTCGCGGTGGAACCGCTGTGGAACCAGGGCAGCAAGATCACGCTGGAAAACCTCGTCAATTACCCGACGATGAAGGCCAACCAGTCCCTTGCGTCGCTCATTTTCCACCTCTCGGACGGGACGGAGTACGTCGTCTCGGGCAACTCCACGAGCAGCGAGAAGACCGTGACCATTGAGAACCCGTTTCTGCACACGCAGGCGCAGGCGCTCACGGCGGCGCGGCTGATCCTCTCGTGCTACGGCGGCAACCAGCTGGAGCTGACCGGGCGCGGCGACCCGTCCTCCGAGATCGGAGACGTGGACACCGTGTGGCTCGACGAGAGTCAGGCGACCGCGGCGCGGCGCATCTACCAGACCTTCCAATTCGCGGACGGCGTGCTGCAGGGCTGCCAGAGTAAGCTCTTGCAGGCGGACGGCTCGTATCTCTACACCGAGCGCGCGGTCTTTACCGAGAGCGGATCGTGGACGGCCCCGGCGGGCAAAACGCAGCTCTTTCTCATCTGCGTCGGGCACGGCGGGAACGGCACGGATGGCGAGGACGGCAATTTTGCCCGCGCGGGCAAGAACGGCGTGGACGGCCTCGGCGGCCTTGTGTGGGCGGACACCATTCAGATCAACGAGCAGCAGACCTTTGCCATCACCATCGACGAGGATGCCGTATTTGGCCCCTATTCTTCCGCCAACGGAAAGCGCTACCCAAACGGCTACTCGGATATTCGCAGCGGCGACAGCTTTGCCCGCGCAGGCGTGGCCGTGCCCAAAGCGGGCACGGGCGACGGCGGTAAGGGCGGCAGGGGCGGAAATAAGGGCGAGCAGCACTTTGAAATAATTTACAACGCCGAGGGCAAACCGATCGGCACGCGAACCGTCACCGATGTGGAACCGGGCAAGGGCACTCCGGGCGTGAACGGCGTGGCCGGCTGCGTGGTGGTGTACTGGGACAAGGAGGAGAGCGCATGAGCGAGACTTATCCGATATTGATTCCAAAGATCCTTGCCGCGGCGTTTGCTCCAAATCCCGCCGACATCAACACCAAAACCCGGCTTACCGTCACCGTGACGGAGGAGACCGTCTACCTCGAACCGACAAAATACTACAGCGGCGAGATATTCGCCGGGGAGGTCTAAACTATGGCGATCCAAACAGTCCAAGCAATCATCAACGGCCAGAGCTATACCCTCGCGCTCAACAGCGCGACGGGCAAGTACGAGGCCACCATCACCGCGCCGGGCAAAACATCCTACAACCAGTCCGGCGGCTACTACAACGTGCAAATCAAGGCGACCAACGACGCGGGCACCGTCGGCACAGCGGACGCCTCGACGCTTGACGGATTAAAGCTCTACGTCAAGGAAAAGGTCGCGCCGGTCATCACGATCCTCTCGCCGTCCTCCGGGGCGTATGTCAGCAACAGCAAGCAGCCGGTCGTGTTCACGGTCACGGACGAGACGGACGGCTCCGGCGTCGATCTCTCGACGCTCGTGGTCAAACAGGACGGCGCAGCCGTCGCATCCTCGGCCCTCACGAGCACAGCCATCGCCAACGGCTACCAGGTGACCTACACGCCCGCCTCAGCGCTCGACGACGGCAGCCACACCGTCACCATCGACTGCAAGGACCACGACGGAAACGCCGCGGCGCAGAAGTCCACCACCTACACGGTCGACACCGTGCCCCCGACGCTCAACGTCACCGCGCCCACGGATAATCTTATCACCAACACAGCGGCTCTCACGGTGGCCGGTATCACCAACGACGCGACCTCCTCGCCCGTGGAGATCAAGATCACGCTCAACGGCGCGGATCAGGGCGGCGTCACGGTCGGCGCGGGCGGCGCGTTCAGCAAGGCCGTCACGCTGGCGGAGGGCGCGAATACCATCGTCATTACGGCGACCGACGCGGCGGGCAAGGTCTCTACGGTCACGCGCAATGTGACGCTTGACACCTCGGTGCCGGTCATCAAGTCGGCGACCATCACGCCGAACCCGGTCGACGCGGGCGCGACGATGGTCATCGCGGTGGAGATCGAATGAGCGCGCAGGTCCTGAGCGTCTCGCTGCCGAGCGAGATCATCTATGTGAGCGGCACGGTCAACGGCACGGCCTACACATGGACGCTCATCAAGGGCGCGTGGACGGCTACGGTCGAGCGGGCGGCGGACGACACCTACGCCGTCGCCCTCACCGCCGTCACCGCGGCGGGCGTCAGCACCAACTACACGCTCACGCTCTACTACGGCCTTTTGAGCCTCATCACCGACCGCACGCGCGCGGACGTGGAGAATGAGACCGACAAGGGCTTTTACAACGCCACTGACCTCAATCGCGTGGGCGCGGCGGTGGAATACATCGCGGGCCGCTTCACGGCGCTCGGCTATGCCTGCCCCGTGACGGTCAAAAAGGACTGGCTGACGAGCGATGCGCCGACGCAGCGGCAGATGGAAACCTATCGGCAGAACATCGTCACGCTGCGCGCTCTGATCGCGGTCATGCAGTCCACGCCGAATGCTCCGGCGAGCATGGCGGGGCTGAACTACGTCAAGGCCAACGATATTGAGCAGATCCTGCTCGACCTCGACGCGCTCATCAACAAACTCACAAAATCATGGTGCTTCTCCGGCGAGCTGTACGCCGGCGAGGTATGAAAGGAGACAATATGCAGGACAGAGTATCTTTGTACCCCGGGCGCGTGAAGTTAGAGCCGGTCGCGGGACAGGCCAACCTCTACGACCTCACGCGCGCCGACCAGCCAACGCAGGAGGGCACACCGCTCAACAAGGCGAGCCTGCTCAAGGACGCCACGGCGGCGCTGTTTGCGCTCGGCGCAGACGCACTTCCCGACGATGCGCTGGCAAGGATCGGGAGATTGACATTTGGCTGGAGGGTTTTGAAAGCCTATAAGGTTGCGGGCGCATACGAGTTCGAAGTCCCCGCCGGAGTTTACGAAATCGGCGTGTACATGATGGGCGGCGGAGGAAGCGGAGCTGTCACATATACAACAAGCGGCACAGGCTACTACATATCGGGAGGCGCGAGCGGGTACGGGAAAAACGTTATTTTTTCTGTGCAGCCGGGGCAGAAAATCGCGATCGTGGTCGGTGCGGGCGGAGCTCCGGCTGTGTCAAAAAGCGCCGGCAACAATGGCGGCAGTACATCCGTAAATGGCGTTGCTGTAAGCGGCGGCATGGGAGGGCTGCTCGCGATGTCCACAAGCACCCCCGTTAAGGGCGGACAAGGGCCTACAACGAAGTCTACCGGCTCTTTGCCGTTGTATGGGTCAAGACTAATCCCGACCACATCGAGAGATGGGTCCTTTATTGCGATTGATGTCGGCACGGATCAAACCCCCGATGAATCTCAAAATATGTTTGACCCCACAATGGTTTCCCTATGTGCCGGGGGGAATGCAGCCTCATACGGAAACCCGAACGAAGAATACGCAACTTTCGAAATTTTGGCAATGCCGGATGGAACAAAGGGCGGCAACGGTTATGCGACGCCGAGTGCCGAAACGCCCGCGGGAGCGCACGCGACGGGAAACGGAAACGGCGGAGGAGCCGTTGTCTCGGCGGACTATTCGAAAAGCGGAAAAGGCTCTGATGGCGCCGTATACATCTACACAAGGGGGGCCGCTTGATGAAAGTATGCAGGCTTGAAAACAACGTGGTCGTGGAGATCATCCCGGCCTATGCACTGCCGGTGGGGAAGTGGTATGGCCAGGCGTTCGCGGCATCCTGCGTGGAGGCCCCGGATGATGTGGCGCAGCATTGGACCTACGACCCCAAAACGGGAATGTGGGCCGAACCGCAGCCGGAGCCTGACCTGGAACCCACGCCGACCACTGAGGAGCGCGTCGCCGCGCTGGAGGCGGCAAGCGACCGTCTCGACGCGCAGGCGACCTACACGGCCATGATGACCGACACGCTGATGGAGGGCTGACATGAAAAAGAAAATCGCAAGATGGTACGCGCAAGGGCTGTGGACCGCCGGCATGGTGCGCAACGCCGTGAAAAAGGGCATCCTCAGCGCGCAGGACTATGAGGAGATCACCGGCGAGAAATACGCTGATGATAAATAAATTTTGAACAAAGAAAAGGAGAACAAAACAATGGCTACTTACAAGAGAATCGCATCCGACGGCAGACTCATCGAAGTCACCGATACCCCTGCGGGCCTGAGCGAAAACTCGGGTGTCAAAAACAGCATCGTGCAGCCCGTCATGCGCCGCGACCTTTCCCGCGCCGGCACGGATATCTATGTCGCCCCGTGCTACAAGCTCACCTACGACGAGGACGGCTACTGCGTCAAGATGACGACCTGCGCCATCCCCGAGGATATCGCGGAAAAGCTCGCGGAGCTGAACAAGTAAACAGAGCGGGGGATATCCCCCGCTCTATCCTAAGGAAAGAGAGACAACGCCTATGGAAGATTTGGCTGTGAAGCTGCAGGAGGTCAAGGACCGCTCGCTCCGAAACGAGGGGCGCATCAAGCAGTTAGAGGTAGATCAGCGGGCGCTGAATGAATTGGCGCTGTCGGTCAAAGAGCTGGCGACCGACCAGACGAACATGAAGGAGGACATCGGCGAGATCAAGGCCAATGTGCGGAGCCTGACCGCCGTGCCGTCCAAGCGCTGGGAGAAGGTCGTGGAGCTGATGATCGCGACCGTCGTGGGCGCGTTCATGGCGTGGCTTTTGACAGGGGGCGCGGTATGAGAGACATCAAAGGCTCCACCTCGGAGGAAATCCGCATGATCCGCGCCATCCAGCGCTCCGTCGGGGCGCTGGACAACGGCTGGATCGGCAACCAGACACTGAGCGACATCGCGGCCAAGCTCGGCGCGGACTGCTTTCCGCTCAACGTCGAGCTGTACGGCCAGCCGACGCTCATTGCGCGGGACATCGACCCTGTCAACATGAGCGGGCCGCTGCCGAAGGACGCCATCTCGGGGAGCTTTAGCTGGCAGGGCCAGCCGTGCAGCATCCTTGTGCGCAACGGCAAGGTCGTGCGCGGCATGAGCTGTCACTATCCCCGCCCCGAGAGCGTGCTCTATAAGACCACGGACGGCGCGGTGCGCATTGCCCGCGTCTTCTCGGCGGCGGCGCTGGGCGGCGTCGTGTGGGCGGTCGGCGGGCTTGGCCTGCTCGACCGCTATGACCCCGCGGCGGAGGGCTTTACCGGCGCATACTCCGATGTGCTGCGCAAGACCAACCACACCGTCCTCGGCTACAAGGGCGGGATGCTCTACGGCGTCTACTGCCGCAGCATGACCGCGCAGCAGGTCAACGCCTTTTGTCGGGACAAGCTCAAGCTGGAATACGCCGTCATGCTCGACGGCGGGCACGTCGCCGCCATCCACGGCGCGTGTAACAAAATCAACACACAGACGCGGCAATTTTACGCCGTGCGGTTTTTGTAAAGGAGGCAAAAAATGCAAAATCGACTTGCCAATCTGCTCACAGTCAAGAGCATCGTGACCATCGTGCTCACGGCGGTTTTCTCGGTGCTTGCCCTGCGCGGCAGCATCAGCGGGACGGAGTTTCTGACGATCTTCACGACCATCATCGCCTTCTACTTCGGCACGCAGACCGAGAAACGCAAAAATGAAGAAATTTCTTGAGACCATGACGGGCTGGGTCGGCGCTGTACGCGGCGATGCGGTGCATAAAAGCATCGTGGACGCCTACAACAGCTACCTCCCGCACCCGCGCGGCTACAAGCTCGCCTATTCGGACGACTACTGCGCGGCGATGGTGTCCGCGGCGGCGATCCTCTGCGGCCTGACAGAGGTGCTCCCCATCGAGTGCAGCTGCGGCGAGCAGATGCGGTGGTATCAGGCGCGCGGCCAATGGGTCGAGGACGACGCACACGTTCCCAAAATCGGCGAACAGGTCTTCTACCATTGGAACGACCGCAAGGACTACGCCCTCACGGACTGCACGGGCGCGCCCAACCACACGGGCATCGTGACGCGCGTGGTCGGGAACTGCGTCAATGTGTTCGAGGGGAACAAGGGCAGCAAGCATGAGTGCGGCTACCGGACGCTGGAGATCAACGGGCGCTATATCCGCGGCTTCGGCGTGCCGAAATATCCAGCGGACAAGACCGTGCTCACGCGCGGCGACAAGGGCGCGGCGGTCGGCAAGCTGCAAGAGCTTCTTAACGCTTGCGGCTATGAGCTGGATGTGGATAACTCCTTCGGCCCCGCGACGCAAAGAGCGTGGGGGGAATATGTTTACGCATATCTCGAAAAAATTCTAAAATAACGAAAGGAAAACGGGCGGGAGGCATGCCTCCCCTCGCGTGAGCGCTCTGCAAGCCCCGGCGCACAGCATGGACAAGCAGCACCGAGCGATCCGCGCAAAATTATCCTCTATGGCCCCGCGGCGGGCCGTGGCATACATTCGGTCTTTTGAGCTTCCACCCGACGAAATGGCGTGCCTCGTCGAGTGCGACGTGCGGGGCCGCTCCTGCGTACAGGTGGCATTTGAAATGAATCTGTCGCCGGATACGGTCAAAAAGTATCGCCGAAAGGCGTACCGCAAAATCGCATCGGAAGTCTTTGAATAGGAAAAGAGCTTCACCAAACGGTGAGGCTCTTTTCCTTTATGGGGGGTATGAATGACGCATGGAGCACGTCGTGACAAAAATAGCATATTCCGTCAGAATTTGCAAGCGCAATCGTTCGACGAATTTCGCCGTACACTTTTCATCCCCTTTTCCGGCACTTTGGGAAAGGGGTTTTCTTGTACCATAGAGGCAGAAAAGGAGGTGCGCTGTATGTACGAACGGCTTTTGGCATTGGGATTCACCGAGCAGATGGCGATGGATATTTTGGTGCTGTTCCCCGAGCCGGATGAGCTGCGCACCTACGTCTTCTTCGCGGAGCTGCTCCATGTATAGCTATTATAATCCGTCACCTTATGGCAAGAATGTGGGCGACTGCACCGTTCGGGCAATCTCCAAAGCGACCGGAAAAGACTGGGGCGAAACGTATCTCGCGCTCGCCATACAAGGCTATTTGGACGGAGACATGCCGTCGGCCAATGCGACCTGGGGCGCGTATCTGCACTCTCTCGGTTATCGGCGCTACATCGTTCCGGACACCTGTCCTCTGTGCTATACCGTCGGGCAGTTTGCGGACGAGCATCCGGCAGGCACATACATTTTAGCCCTGTCCGGCCATGTGGTATGCGTGCAGGACGGGACGATCTTTGATTCATGGGACAGCAGCAATGAGACGGTGATCTATTTTTGGGTAAAGGAGACTGAATGACATGGCTTTTAATCCGTACTATCAAAACCCTTATTATCCACAGCCGATGCCGGACAACCTTATGCAGATGCGGCAGCAGCAGATGATGCAGCCCGCTCCGCCTCCCGTGCCGCAAAATCCTGTTGCGACCGGCGGCGTGCAATGGGTGAGCAGCGAGCAGGAGGCGAGAGGCTATCTCATCGCGCCCAACTCTGCCGTAGCGTTGTGGGATTCCACCGCCCCCACCGTGTACCTCAAGCAGTCCGATGCAAGCGGGAAGCCGACGCTCAAGATTTACGACCTCGTAGAGCGCGCAGAAACGGCTTCTAACGCGCCGCAAAAGCCGGGCGTGGAATTTGTCACCCGCAAGGAGTTTGACGCGCTGGCGGCGCTTGTGGGCGAAATAAAGAGCAAGAAGAAGCGCAAGGTCGAGGAGGACGAGGACGATGAGTAATCCCTTTATGACCGCGCTTGGCGGCGGGCAAATGCCGGGGCCGGTAGGCCAGTTCCAGCGCATGATGCAGCAGTTCCAGCAGTTCAAGGCGAATTTTCAAGGTGACCCAAAAGCGGAGGTCGAAAAGCTCTTGCAAAGCGGCAAACTCTCGCAGGCGCAGTTAAACCAGTTACAGCAGATGGCAAAGCAGTTTCAAAGCCTGATGCAGTAATCATCAACATAAATCAACATCGTGGCCACGATTTGATGAATAAAAATTTTTCAAAGGAGTGATACTATGTCTCTTTCTGACGGCGGCGTTCAGGCCACTATGCCTGTTGCGCCAACCGGCATGATGAACAGCGGCTTTGGCGGCTTCGGCGGTGATGGCGCGTGGTGGATCATCATTCTTTTCCTGTTTGTTTTCTGCGGCTGGGGCGGCAATGGCTGGGGCAACAACGGCAATTCCGGCGGCGTGGTCGACGGCTATGTGCTGACCTCTGATTTTGCCAATGTCGAGCGCAAGATCGACAGTGTAAATCAGGGTCTTTGCGACGGATTCTACCAGCAGGCGCAGCTTGTCAACGGCACCAACATGGCGATGGCAAACGGCTTTGCACAGGCCGAGCTTTCCCGCAGCAACCAACAGGCGGCGCTGATGCAGCAGCTCAACGCCATGCAGATGCAGGCCGCGAATTGCTGCTGCGAAAACCGTGCGGCTATCGCGCAGGTGCGCTATGACATGGCGACGCAGGCGTGCGACACGCGCAACACCGTGCAGAACGCCACGCGCGACATCATTGACGCGATGAACAGCGGGTTCCGCGGCATCGACCAGCGTCTAACCGCGCAGGAGATCGCTGCGAAGGACGCGAAGATTGCTGAACAGAACCAGCGTCTTTTTGCTGCTGACCTCGCGGCCTCTCAGGCTGCTCAGACGCTTGATATGCGCAACTATGTTAGCGCACAGTTCGCGTATTACAACCCGCGCCCCGTTCCTTCTTTTGAGGTTCCTGCACCTTATCAGTACGGGGGTTGCGGCTGCGGCTGCAATCAGGGCTGCGGCTGCTGACAACTGCATAGCATAGCTTTTTGTTGGCGATTTTGTTGACGTCAACAAAATGTTCGGCCCCGTGCCGATACTGACAACAACGCGGCGGGGCTATTGCCTCGCCGCTGTATTTTTAGAAAGGACTGAACTCATGAAAACGATTGACGAGCTGAAACAAGAATTTGTAGACCATCTTGCTGCTATGGATAAGTCCGAAATGAGCATGGTCGAACTCGCAAACTATGCCGATCTGCTGCATAAGGCGGACGCTCTTTTCAAGCCAAGCTATACAGATGTACTTGCATCCGGCTTCATTCCCCCTTTTGCGGCAACTACTTGGAAAAAGGAGGAGAAGAAAAATGGCTGAATATAGTAATTCCACTATTGTTTCTGTTGCTGCTGGGCAAAACGTCCCGCTGACCGAAACGGCGGTCAACAGCAAGCCCTGTATCGTGCATCGCCAGGGCGCAGGCATTGTCACGCTGCGCGGCCTCACCAATCAAAACCGCGCCCTGTTTCGGGTCTCCTTTGGCGGCAACATCGCTATTCCCACCGGAGGCACGGTTGAGGCCATCACGGCGGCGCTTGCCATCAACGGAGAGCCGTTGACCAGTGCAACGGCGACTGTCACGCCTGCGGCGGTAGAGAACTACTTTAACATTTATGTTTCCGCACAGGTCTGCGTCCCGAAAGGCTGCTGCCTGACGGTCGCAATGGAAAACACCAGCACTCAGGCCGTCAACTTCGCCAACTCGAACCTGACGGTTGAGAGAATCGCGTGAAAGGAGAATGGACATGAGTAAGAAAGCAATGTATGAGCTTCGCAATATGCTGTGCGACGAACTCGACGAACTGGCGCGCAAGGGCGATCTGGGTGCGGGCGACCTTGAGATCGCGCACAAGCTAACCGACACCATCAAGAACATCGACAAGATCGAGATGATGGAGGACGACGGTTATTCTCGCGACGGAGACTATTCGCGTCGCTATTCCCGCGATGGTGATTATTCCCGCGGCGGCGACTGGCAGGCCGATATGCGCGGCACTTACGGCAGGGGCAGCTCCTATGCTCGCCGCGGCACGCATTACGTCCGCGGGCACTACAGCCGCGCCGACAGCATGGAGCACCTGCGCGAGCAGATCAACGACATGATGCGCGAGACGGACGACGACCGCGTAAAGGAAGCGCTGCGGCGTGCCGCGAGCTTGATGGAGGAATAAGGGGGTGCGTCCCCTTGATCGACGAAAACGAGGTCAATCTGTGGATATCGCGGCTTGAGACGGAGGAATCGAGTTGGCCCAATTACCAGAAGCTGGCGGCGCTGTACATCATCCAAAATCAAAACGCGGCCAAAGAACCGGAAAGACCGATGTTGTATTCGGCATCTCCGGCGCCGGTCAAAGCCTATGCGTCTGAAACGGTAGGCAGCTACGGCGACAGCGATTTTTTGCAGGCCGTCTCCGACATGGCCCCGGCAAGAGCGTGGGAGGTCATGGACGAGCTGATGGACAGCCTTAAAATCGTCAACGAGCGCGTGTACAACAGCGTGATGCGGAAGCTCGAAAAATGAGAACACCCCCGTCGTAAGGCGGGGGTGTTCTTTTGGGCATAATTAACCTTTGGGAACACCAAGGGCAAATATGCCTAACGGGGCGTTACAAAAAACGCGCCGTCGTCATCTGCGTCAATTCTCCGGATAAAGCGCGTCCAAAATTCCTTTTTTTCTTCCCGGGAGTAAGTGTCATATTCAGCAAGTCCATTTCGCAGCGCGTCAAGGTTTGTTTTCGGCTTTTCCTCTACCGCTTCAAGGGATTTTTTCAAGCTCGCATACTCCTGCTTGTATTCGTCCAGCTCGATCAAGTCGTTAAGATAAAGCGTTTTCAGTTTGCTCATTTTCTTTCGTATCGCGTCCGCGCTTTGCGTGGGCTTTTTTTCTGCCTTTTTGTAATAGCGATTGTTTCGCTCGGCAATCCCTTCAAGCTCATGCAATAAATAATCTTCCAGCGCGTCTTCGCGGATCCTCTTTTTGTGCTGGCACGCGGAATTGTCGAGCATGCGGGTCCTGCAACGGTAGTATGTATAAATCTGCTTTGCCGTTTCCGATTGCATCGTTTTCCCACACTCTTTGCAATGCAACAAGCCGGAGAACAGATAAACGCGATCTGTCTCAACTCCTGCGCAGCGCTGCGACCGCTGGCGGAGAATATCATTTACGATGTCGAAATCCTGCTTGCTTATTAGGGCGGGGCAAGCGTTCTCGATGCCGTACACCTCGCCGATATAAAGCCGGTTCCGGAAATAGTTTACATATTTGGTATACGCCCTGTCAATGCCCCACGTCTCGAGCATATACTTCTTTACGCCCAGCACGCTTTGCAGTCTGATATACGCCGCAAACATATCTCGTGCGGCATCTGCCATATCGTTATCAATCTGGTATTGCCTGTCCTTAACAATATACCCTAAAGGCGCTTTAGACCCTGCAGGTTGGCCCTTTGCCCGTTTTCCGTCGTTGATAAATTTGATCCGCTCGCTTGTGCGGTCGGCCTCGTCCTGCGCGACGGAAAGCATGATATTGACCTTCAATCGCCCGGACGCGGTGCGCGTCTCGTAGTCCTCTTCCGTCGCTTGCCATGTCACGCCGTATTTGTCAAGCTGTGTCTGTACATCGTAGTATCCCGCGACGTTGCGGAACCAGCGATCGAGTTTAATAAACAAGATCGTGTCTATTTTCCCCGCTTTGCAATCGTCCAGCAGCCGCAGAAGCGCAGGGCGCTTTTTGTACGGCTTTCGCGCGGATATTCCCGCGTCCTCATATATGCCAACCACGGTCATTTCATTCGCTTTGGCATACCTTGTCAGCGCGTCACGTTGCTCTTGTAATGATAGCCCATGCCGCGCCTGCTCCTCGCTCGAGACGCGGATATACAATGCCGCTCTCATCGAACCCCCCTCCAAAATCCGTAATCTATGCAATGGAAATCGATATACACGCACCACGCAGCGAGAAAAACGGTGATGAGGAACAATATAGCAATCACGCCGTTTCGGATACGCACGCCGCGCCGCATGATCTCAATCATGTCCGCTTTTGCGTCAACATGGCGTTCCAGCTCATCGTTGCGCGCCTGCAATGTCTCCTCGTTCCTGGTCAACCGTTCGGAAATCCCGAACGCTTCATCAAGCGATATTCCAAGCGCTTTGCAGATCGGCGCGACGGTGTAGATGGACGGAGATTTCGAAAACTTGGAAAAGAAGTTCTGCACGGTGGACAGCGGTACGCCGGAAGCGTCGGAAATGTCTTGATAGGTCAGTTTCAATTCTTCTTTACGGATTCTACACACTTCTTGAATATTCATTTACGCCACCTTAATTTTTTCCGATTTTCGCGCCGCAAAGTCGCAAGATAAGGTCTTGTCGAGCCATGTCGAGCGCTGTTTTATTGCAAGGCTTCGGCATTGAATTACCAAGCCAAAGTGGGCTACGGTAAAGACAAGCAGCGGCGGCCGATCCCCGCTGTCTGCAAAAAAGCCCTCGCCGTTGTTGCAGAGGCGGCGAGGGCTAACCTTACTTCATACCAAGGAGCTTGCCAAGTTTTCTTTGCCGCCCTGCTTTGGTCGTTGGGATCCCAGTTCCTTTTGAAATTTTCCTTTTCATCTTCGTGATTCCGAGCGCACGTTTCCAACTAAAGGACAGGCCGGGGATCTTCATTATTGATTCACCACCCTTTCAACTTTTTCAATCATCTTAGCACATAGATCGCGCCCATGCTTGAGACTTTCTTCCGGCATTTGGTCGGCATACTCGTCAACGATAGCCGCGATGCTTTGAGCCTTTTTTACCTGCCCGCGAGATAGGCCGAAAATATGCACAGTTTCTTTTTGGATGTACCGAGAAAGAAAACTGTTTGTATGGGTAGCCTTTTCGTTTTGTAGCATTTTGGCGCATTCGTTCGGGGAAACCCTTCCACCAGCCATACACTTAGTATCGCCACCTGCGACCTCTGCTATCTGCGCTACGGTTTGCTCTGCAAGCTTGTACCGGGAAAAGTATGTTTCGATGTTATCCGTATTGGCAATGATGCGAATGCAGTCGGCAAATATTTGCGATTGACGCTTAACAAAGGCAGTTTCCGCAGCGGTCATTTTTTTCTTGCCGAAAAGCGAGCCTAAAATACCCATTTACGCTTCCCCAATCTTTTGCAAATATTATTATTTTGTTGCACAGCGCCGTGCAGCAAACGCCTGTTGTGGGAATAGATATAAATACCGAAAAGGAGGTCGAAGCATGGACGCACAGGTGCAAGCGGCGGTGGCGCTTTATCTGCTCCTAACGCCGAAGCAGAAAGACGAAATGCTCGCGCTGATTGAGCGCATCCTCGCGGAAGAGGAGCGAAAAATAGCCTTAGAGCTAAACGGAGGGAAGCAAGATGTTGTGTAATGACGCGAAATGTGATACAATAAAGTATCAAGAAATGCTAGAAGAAGCCTTTGACCTGATACAAAAGTTATCCGACGAACAACTTCAAAAAATCATGGAGGCTCTAAAATGAAAATTTGGGCGATCAGTAAAGAAAAAGGCGCCGAGTATGAAATCGGTCTGGAATGTGACGGCATGGATCGCGAGACCGCAATGACCGAGCTTTACCGAATGGCGCGAAACCTGTTTACCGGGGAACTTGAAATGTTCTGGAAAGAGGGCGAAGCCGGAAAGGCCGCATTTTAACCGTTGGCTTTCCGCTTGCACTCGATCACGGCATTTAACTGCTTCAAGATCGCGTCACAATTTGGGCTGAACCGCTCTATCAATCCGCTGAGTTTGTCAATTTCGACCGCTATTCCCCCGGTTGCCTTTGCCCGATAAACGGCGACGGCATCGGTCGCGGCATGGAAATCATTCGGAGACGGGTATTTTGCGTAAAGGGAAACGGCAGATACCATTTTGTCAAAATCGGCATCGCAGGCCGTTTCCTTTTCGTGCGCCCATATTGTTTGCAGCTTCTTTATTTCTGCCTTTGCCGCCTGTTTTGCAACGACCCATGCGACAATGCCGGAAATAGCAGCACAGCCGAGTGAAATGATGATTTCTTTCATTGGTCTTCCTCAAAAGCAGCGCGGCCCATTTTTATAAACCGCTCCAGCTTTTCCGGCGGCAATGACAACACAAACTGAATACCGGCCTTCTGCAACTCCGTATAGCCCTCGCCCTCTGTGGCGGGGGCTTTTTTTACGCCCTCGGTCTTCGGATCGGGGGCTTTTTTTGCGCCCTGCGGCGGCAGGACGGGAAGATCGTCACCGTCCAGCTCGGCAAGCGTGATGCCGAAATGGTCGGCGATCTTCTGGCGGGTTTTTGGATATGGAATGCACTCTCCGGACTGCCAATTCAAAACGCCCTGGTTACTCGCGCCAATTATTTTTGCAAACTTGTACGCGGTGTATTTCTTTTGCTCCATGCAGTAATTGAAGTTTTGAGTAAATGGCATAAATTCAATCCTCTATACTTGTGCAATCCAACGGTCAAGTCTTTATTGACAAATACTCAAGTCTGGAGTATACTAAAAACCGTGGACAGGCAATAAAAGACCGAACCACCCCGACAAATCGAGCTGGTGAGAAACATATAGTTGTCGCAAACTTAGAGTATCACCATTGCTCCAATTTGTCAATAGAATACTCTAATTTTGGAGGTGAAAAAGTGAACGCTACTATTAACGAACGGTTGGAGAACGCTCTGATCGAGGTTGTTGAGAGGTTTTCGAAACAGAGTTCGACCGCCGCAGAGGTGGAAGCTCTTGCAGCGGTCGCACAGGTGTTGGCTGATATGCAGAAGGGTTAGTTTTTGCTGTTAGACAGGGTCAACAGGCGGTCGTAGATTTCCTCGAAGAAATCAGCAACATTTTTCCCACCGGCTTTGTCGGAAGATGTTGTTGAGCTTGTCATTTTGGCGATGACGATTTCTTTTGCGGTATCAAACGCATACTTTTCAACAGAATTCAAGATTTCACCCCCTTTCAATACTCCATTTTACCACGCGGGAAGTAAAGGGGGCAATACTTAGAAAGGAGTTAATGAATTGAGTTTTCCTGAAAATCTGGCTCGACTGCAAACTGAGCGCGGCGAGACGAATTATCGTCTTGCAAAAGAAATCGACGTATCGCAGACGTCGATCAAAAACTGGAAAGAGAGCGTGTGCCACCCGCACCCGCGCCAAGTCAAGAAGCTGGCAAAGCACTACGGCGTGACCGTGGACGCGCTTCTAAAATCCAGCGACGGGCAGTAAAAAATGCCCCGCCCAATGTTGCAGCATCGAGCGGGGCGGGTGGGACAAATCTCACCACAAGATATTGTGTCCGTGCTTATTGTAGCACGGAAGAAAGGAAAAGGCAATGAGAAAAAAGCCAGAGTACAAAATCATTTGGGTCACGCCGCCTGACCCTGTAAAGCTGGGGACGATCATGGGCGAGATTTACGCACGCGGTCGCGGCCTTGAGTTTGTCGGCCTTGTGCCGAACGAGAAGAGGGGAGAAAAGGAATGAACACACTGTTTATCTTTATCGGCATCGGCACCGTGACGCATTGGTTTATGCGGGCGCTGGACAAGCTGGAGGGCAGGGCATGAGGCGCGACCGACGCACACGCGAGCAGCGCAAGGCCGACGCCTCGGCTCGCATCGCCGCCGTTTTCCTGTTCCTCGCGGCGCTGCTGATCCTCTTTGCGGTGCTGACGGTCAAAACCACCGGGCAGCCGTACAAGGGCGAGCCGCCGGTCATCGAGGGCAAGCTCCCCGGCGAGGACACGCCCGCAGAAGGATGCGCGGAACTTACCATCGGCGAGCCGCTTGGCGAATTTAAGCTGACCGCATATTGCCCATGTGTGAAGTGCTGCGGCAAGACGGACGGCATCACGGCGACCGGCACGACCGCCACCGAGGGGCGAACGATTGCAGTTGACCCTCGCGTGATTCCTTACGGCTCCACCGTCACGATCTACTTTGCCGACGGCACGAGCCATACATACACCGCCGAGGACTGCGGCGGCGCGATCAAGGAAAACCGCATCGACGTGTTCTTTGACGACCATCAGGCCGCGCGGGAGTTTGGCGTCCAAACCGCTTACGTTTATATGGAGGAAAACAATGGATAATTTGAACGGCTACAAAGCCTTTGACCCCGGCATGATCTGCAAAGGGAAACAGTATCAGGAAAACACAGACTATGAAGAAGAGGGCGGCAAGATTTGTGAAAAAGGTATGATGCATTATTGCGTTAATCCTTTTGATGTGCTTAATTTTTACCCGCTTGTAAATGATAGCGGAAAAATCAGCGACTTTGCAGCAGTCGAATCTTTAGAAGAGCCTGTATCGGGTGATGACGGGAAATTTGCCACGAAAAAGCTTCACATTGGCATAAAGCTTGGCTTGGCAGGATTTGTTAACGCCTGCATCGATTATATCAAGAAAGAAACAATTGTAAACGCGCCAAGCTCAACTGTTGAAAGCGACTCCGCTCAGATCAGCAGCAGCGGCAACTCCGCCAAGATCGGCAGCAGCGGCGACTACGCCAAGATCGGCAGCAGCGGCTACTACGCCAAGATCGGCAGCAGCGGCTACTACGCCAAGATCGGCAGCAGCGGCAACTACGCTCAGATCGGCAGCAGCGGCGACTACGCTCAGATCGGCAGCAGCGGCAACTCCGCTCAGATCGGCAGCAGCGGCGACTGCGCCAAGATCGGCAGCAGCGGCGACTACGCTCAGATCGGCAGCAGCGGCAACTCCGCTCAGATCG